>Ga0247760_1000098_pt1 | contig 84671 bp, 55 predicted proteins | sample UWRJL171409R4_FD_179936 | JGI IMG/M metagenome (GOLD analysis project Ga0247760, IMG submission 179936) | Plant litter microbial communities from Arlington Agricultural Research Station in Wisconsin, United States - UWRJ-L171-409R-4 | ecosystem: Environmental > Terrestrial > Plant litter >...
CGGGTCTCCGCCTATATAGCTGCGCTCCGCGCAGCTCCTGTATCTACTCTTGATCTTCTTCTTCATAGAAACCATAATCGATTCAGTCACCAAGTAACGGTATCCACCTTACTCGGCCCCTCACATCTGGTTTCTATCAAACCGCCGGATCAGATGGATCACAACACGCAGCAAAGGGACCCCTTCGTTAGGAGCGCCCACGACGAAATGATGGACAACCACCCCTTTACGAGGACGGAAGGAATTTCGCCAGAAGCTTACATCCAGTCTATAAAGGAAGACTTCAACCGATAGCTCGCAGCTCTCAGGGAAACGGCACAAGTTGAATCCCACACTAAAGAGGCGGCGGAGCAAAAGCTCGCCGTAGCCAAGTTAGCGGCCCTTTAAACAGAAATAGCCGCCAGAAGACGAGAATTTAAGCTCCTCACACTAGCCTCCTGGACCTCCTCGGTCACCGGAGCCCCAAACACACTAATTTCCAGTTTCCAGGGAGCAGGCCCCACCTACTAAAGTACCAAACCTACTCCCTAAAGAGCAGCACTAACTATCCGAATAACTGCGCTAACTCCCCCTACAGGCCTAACTAGCGTGGGAGCCTCCGGCTTTAGCTGGCCTCCCCAGACGTGGGGACTCCCGATAAGGGCCTTATAACCCGCTCCTAAGGTGCCGGCCCTTAGTAAACACCACCGAAAACCATTAGGCTAGCTAAAGTAAGATAGTAAGGATAACGCTACTTTCACGTCTTACTTTCACTAACTCTAACAGAAAGTGGAAGTTAACGGCCTTATAAAGGTAGACCTACTTAGTAAAAACATTATAATTACGTACACGATTATTAATAACCTCCTAAACTTACAGTGCTATTTAGTAAAAGATTACTGGAAATTTAAAGCTTTATATTATAAAGATCTTATTAACTATATTAAGGCTACGTTCAGTAACACTGTTACTACCCTAGAGTAGGCACGTAACGAACTTATCGTTACGCATTAAGGAGAGGGTTAAACCTTCTATAACTTTATACAGCTTTAGACCACCCTTTTAACGAAGGTTAGCGGTAATAACTGGAATAACGAAGCCAAAGTGGTGTAGTTTACTAATTGCCTCTTAGAAAGACTTTTAGGGGAGCTAGTTACAGTAACCCTACTTACGGAACTAAAGCCGTTAATTTAGGAATACTCCCTTATAACAGTATAGTAGGAATGTATTAAAGCCTTTAAATCACTAGTTTATAAGTATAGGGGAAGCCTGAAGATTATTAAAGTTAACTGTTATTAAGTAACTTATTAGTACTCCACTATATAAATAAAAGCGCTACCTGCCTAACCTTACGTAGATATTAACAGGGACGTTATTATATCCTCCATTAAGTTTTAAAACAGTAAGAACCGCTTTAATAACTGTAGATAACATAGCCTTATAATAAGAACCTTTACAGAGCTTAAAATTACAGCCCCTTAAGCGAAATAGGTAACTATAGCGGAGTAAGAGGAGTGTAAGACTAACGGCTGCTATATTCGCTACGGAGAGTCTAGCTATAAGCTTACGGCCTACCTTTATAGACTAGCGGCACGCCTAAAAGAACTAGCCGTTAATAAAGTCTCCTTCGCCTTATAGTTAAAAGATAGAGTTAGAGATAAGGAATTAAAAGAAGACGTTATCTCCACTTTAAGAAAAGTGTAGCTTTAAACTAAAGACAGGGTCTAGAGCTAGAAGAACTAACAGTTAGGTAAGTAGAGAATTTTATAAAGAACAGTTATATAATAAGCTTACTTACGCTTATTCCAGTCGTAATCAGACTTAGTAATCTCTACTAAGCCCTTATTAATAAGAGTTACCTCTGCTACTCTATAATTAGTAAAAAGGTAGTAAACGAATTAAACCTTACTGTTATCCCTATAACGCTACGCTTAATAAAAGGGGTAGCTGAAAGCATAGCCGTAATAGTGACGTAGGGGATTATGTACTTCTTTATCGAAGTGGTTAGTTAAATATAACTAACTTACGTATATGTTATTCTTAAACTTAGTAACTTAATAATCCTAGGAAAACTGTAAATGGAGTAACATAAAGTAAAATCTAATTTAGTTAAAAAGAAGCTTTAGATTAACTCCACATACTAATACGTACAGCACTAAGTTAATATCGCCCACACACCGCAGCTAAAAGAGTTACACTCTGCAGTAAAAGTAGTAGCAGCGACCTAGAAAGGCTACGTAAAGAAGTTACTCTGCTCTTAAGGAGGTAAGACACTTAGAACCTCGATATTCGCCCTTTTTATAAAAGATATAGAATAAGTGTTTGTAAAGAAACACCTCCTAGCCGAAGCCGAACTGAAGGTTAAGATCCCTAAGGAATTCCATAACTTACTCTTACTCTTCTTAAAGTAAGGAGTTAATACACTTAACCCTTATAAACCTAGCGTTAATTACGAAATCTATATTAAGAAAGACGTTAATGGGAATAAACTCTTATTACTATTCAGCTTACTTTACAGTATATTATAAGAAGAACTCTTAATTTTAAAGAAAACACTTAAAGACCTATTAGATAAGGGATTTATTAAAGCTAGTAACTCTTTAATTAGAGCTCTAGTCTTATTTATACGGAAGTTAAGAAAAGGATTAAGATTTTACTGTAACTACAGAGCACTTAACACTATTATAGCTATAGATTAGTACTTCCTTCTATTAATTAGGGAGACCTTCCGCAACTTTACCAGTATTAAATAAGTAATAAAAGTTGACGTAACCTAAACGTTTTATAAGATTCGAATCGCCTTAAGTAAAGAATAGAAAACAGCGTTCCGCACTAAGTATAACCTGTTCGAGTAGCTAGTAACCCCCTTCAGTTTAAGCAGAGCCCTAGTTACATTCTAGCAGTATATTAACTTTATATTTAATAACTACCTTAATAACTTTATAACTACCTATATTAACGATATCTTTATTTATATAAATAGAATAAGGAAAAAGCATAACATATAAGTGCGGAAGGTTTTAACCTACTTAGAGAAGGCAAGCCTACACCTTAACCTTAAGAAGTGCGAATTTAGCGTTAAAACAGTTAAATACTTAGGATTTATCATTAATATCGGTACTAGTATCTAAACAGACCTTATAAAGATTAACGCTATCTTAAACTAATCCACTTCTATAACGGTAAAAGGCCTGCACAGCTTTCTTAACTTTACTAACTACTACCGGATATTTATCCCCAGCTTCTCGTAAGTAACCACTCCCCTAACAGAGCTTATAGAAAAAGGGGTCCCTTACGTATAAGGGGAAAGGTAAAAGTACACGTTCTAACTAATAAAGACCCTTTTCACATAAGCCCTTATCCTTACGTAATAAGACCCTAATAAGCTTACATTCCTAGAGACAGACTGTAATAGCTATGCCCTAGGTAGCGCCTTTACATAGGGAGAAGAAGGTAAGCGTACCGTAATAACGTTCTACTCTTAAAAGCTAACGGCAGCTAAGAGGAACTACCTTATCTATAATAAGGAGATATTAGTAATTATCTGCTGTTTAAAGCAGTAGTTAGTGGAACTTTATAGCTGTAAGGGTTTTACTATACTTATAAACTATTATAACTTAGAATATTTTACTATATGAAAGAACCTCTTAGAATAGTAAGCTTATTAAGTTAAATACCTCTCTTACTTTAATTTCGAATTAAAATACCACCTTAGTAAGGAAGCAGTAGTATTAGACACTCTCTCCTGTAGGGACTAGGATAGAGTAACTATAGAAGACCGGGAAGCATAAGATATATAACTTATTCCTAAAAGCGCCCTTTAGAACTACGTACAGATCTTTATAACTAAGACAGCAGAAAAACCGATTCCTTATATTAAAGTGTTCGAAGACGAAGAATTACAGTTACTTTAAAACAGAGTAGTAAAAACAGACACTTTTTATAAAGACGTATATTACGTAGTGAAGAAAAGAGACTGCACTTTAAATAGCGGAGCAGTCTTTAAGGTTTAAATCTCAGACTGTAAGATTGATAAAACAAGGCACTTAACTTATAAGAACCAGATTTAAGTCCTTAAAACGTTAACAGCCTTTAAATAAATAAAATAAGAACTCTTTCCACAGTTATTAAAGTGGAATACACTTAGAACTTAGCTTATATAAGCAGTCCACAACTTTAGCGTAGTAAGCTACTTTAGGAGAGAAGGCACCTTAATAACAGTTAATAGGCAGTTTTACTAACCCCTGCTTTACTACTACGTACGTTATTTCCTCTGTAATTGTAACATGTGTAGCTGTAATAAAATCTAAAGAGAATATAAAAAAGGCCTTTTAAAGCCGCTTTTAATACTAGAGCGTTTTTTTACGGATATTTAAATAGACTTTATTACTAACTTCCTTTTAGCTAATAGCTATTAGAACTTATAGGTTATTAAAGACTACCTTAGCAAGTACGTTGTCTTAAAACTTACTGTCTTTATAGACGTGGAAAAGTACGTAGCCTGCTTCCTTTTCTGTTAAGTGCACTATTATAACTGGCCTAAACGTATCGTTAGTAATTAAGGGTTAAACTAGACTAGTAGGTTTTAAGCATATATATATAAGTTATTAAATATCGAATAACAGCTAAGTACAGCTTATTACCCTTAGACGGACGGAAGCTTAAAATAGATAAATTAAGAGGTTTAAGCTTACTTAAAAGCTTATATCGCTTTAAACTAAGATAATTAGGATACGTATAGCGTTATTACTTAGTTAGCTATTAACTGTAAGATAAATAACTTTATTAGTATATCCCCCTTCTTAGTAACGTATAGTTATAAGTTAGCTTTCCTAATACTGATTGTTAACGACGTATATGTGGAAGAGTACCGCCTTAACGCTTTTAAAACGCTAGTTAAGAACTACATTAAATGTATAAAAGATATTATAAAGCTGTGTAAGGTTATTATAACTACTGCTATGTTTAATTAAGAGCGGTACGTTAATTAGAAACACACGCCTGTATTACGACCTGCACCCGACACAGGCCTTAAGAGGACTAGTGCGGGTTAAGACAGAACGTATGGCAGGACGCTAATAGGTAGGGGGCGTTCCAAAGGCGGCTTATTAAGCTAGCACTCCTAGACGGGGGGTTTAATGTCACTGTAGGTTACTGTCACTATAATGCACAGAGGTGAGTCTGAATAGTAGGATATAAATGAATAATTAAATATTAGCGTGAGGAACTAAAGTCCCTTATAGTGGTTATGGGTATAATTATGGCTATTTATATTAACTGACTGGGAGGTACTCTGTACCTTGCTTGTAACATTACAGGTGCTTATTATGTAAGCACTTTACACCACATAAGCGTTCTGCTTGTAAGGTTTCTCCTACTTATAATATAAGCACTTAATATGCTGTAAGTAGCACTTTATTAGTTATAAGGGCTTTAAGTCTTTACACCCCTAGCTTAGTGTGCCTAGACGGTGTGCATTATCTTCCTACACTGTTCCTTTTATAGGGGATTTATTAAGCTGCCCTGGCCTAAGTGACGGCCTGTAAGGTTATCACATAATTCCCCCTTTTTAACGTTCTTTTCCTATAAAGAACTTAAGAGGTAAGTTTCTCCTTTCACCACTTTACTATGTAATAAGTGTCCAGCTCCTAGGTTTTAAAACGGGAATAGGGTAAAAGTATTAACTGTTACTTAAACCTTACAGCCTACACATATATGTTTAATGGTGAAATGTCCCCTTATTTTTTTTATAAATCTACCGACCCTTTACTTATCTGTTAGGTTTTAAACCGGTCTGATAATTATAATTACTGTTTAAAGAGGCACCAGCCTTCCTAATGTGACGTTTTTAATGTTAGTAAAGTGAAGTTAAAGGCTCTTCTTATTAAAAAGTAAAGCCTTAACTTATAAGTTAAGTCTGTTATTTAGTAACTTTATAAGGCCATTACTAAGCTTTAAAAGGTGTCGGTGCACTTAGCGCGCCTTTATAAGTAGCAGTCCTGCCTTAAGGACCAGGTTGTGAAAGCGTTTAGTTATAAAGTGGAGCTGCTGGAGTTTTAGGAAAGTGAGGAGGTTAGGTTAAACGCTCCTCCTGACGACGTGGAGTCTTTTAACTAGGGGAACTTTCTGGCGGGGTCTCCATAGTAAGCGGTTGCTTTATAACTTAGTTTATAACTGCCTTCTTTAGTAAGGGGTTGTGGGTTTAACTTCCTATAAGGGTTTTTGTGGCTTTTTTTTTTTACTTGTTTTTCTTTTACTAACTTTTCTTTTTAACAGCACTTATTTTTATATAAAGCTCGCTGGGAGCTTTAAAGGTCCTACCTCCTTATTAGGTCTAAGGTCCTTATAACCCTGGTTAAAGGCTTTAATAAACGTCCTTCCGTACCTATTAGGGAGTTTTCCTACCGTTTTTTAAGCTTTAAGTCCCATAGTGGTCTTACTCTTCAGTATAGTAATTTAGATGTTAGATCTTATTTTATTTCTAGTTCTTATTATTAGTTTTAATCAGTTTAAATTCTTTCAGTGGAACTTTATAATTAAGTTTGGGTATTTGAGATTTTTAACTGGCTCTTATAAGTTGCTTTTAAGGCTGTAATCTAACCACTTAACGAGATATTTAAACGTGTTTTTCCCCTTTTATAAATCCACAACTTCCTTAACGTTATACTTGTCCTTATTAGCGTTGATCTTAATCTTTTTTTCTAAAGGAACTCCCTTTAAGGCGGGTTTTAAAAGTGAGATGTGAAAAACCTTAATCTGCACCTTTATACTAGTAGGTAGGTTTAGTTTATAATTAAAGGTGGCAACCTTCTTTTTAATCTGGAACAGTCTGTACCTTTTAAAGTTAAGCTTCTTACTAGGTCGCTTTAAACGCAGGTTTTATAAGAAAAGGTAAATATAATCCCCCTCCTGAAAAGTTAGTCCCTTAACTTATTTACTGTTATAATAAAGTCCTTTCTTAAACACTGGCTATTTAATTTAATATTTATTAGTAAACTTCTTTATCCATTTACGTGTAAACTTAAGTTTGGCTTACAGGTGGTTATATAGTTCTTATATCCGGTCTGTGTGGACTGTGGCTTAGGGGGCGCTGGTAAACGGGCCTTAACAAAGCTTAGGCTCCTTACTGTAATTAGTGAAGAATAGTAATACACTTATTAACTTAACTGGTATTATATTATAAGCTATTTATATTATTAGTAACAGCTTAAGTTAATTATCTTATTTAAAGTTAATATAAGCTTAAAAATACGTTATAAATATCTGGTTAACTTACTCCGTTTAGCTATCTGTTTATAAGTGGAAAGCTGTTAAGAGCTTACTTTTTACACCTATTTTTTATATTAGCCCTTATTAAAACTTTAATATAATTAGCTTATCTTAATTTATAACGATATTATCTGGCTAAAGGTGTTATAAAATTACCTTTTTCTTAAAGATATAAGTAAGTTACTTTACTGTTATATCCTTTAAGGTTAGTAAGAAGTAAGCCTATTTTGTTAATCTGTTAACTATTATAAGAATCTAGTTATAGGTAACTCTTATAACAGGGTCTTTAAACTTTAAGATCCCAGTAATAAAGTTAAGTAAAATGGAACTTTATAACACTTATAATATAAAAAGTGGTTTAAAAAGTCTATATAGCTTATAACGTTAATTCTGCTTCCTGTGGCAGATATTACAGTTATTAACCACTTCCTTAACCAGCTTTTTCATTCTTAGGAAGGCGTACACCTGTTAGGCCTAGGTTAAAATCTTAATTTAACCTATGTGTCCTTTAAGTTAAGACTTATAGACCTATTAGACGTACTCCTCCCGTTTATTTAGGTTATAAATATACAGTTTCTCTTAATATTAAAGCCTTACTCCTGGTTTAAGCGCGCCGTTTACACCTTCTAGCAGCTATTCTAGCTGATAACCAGTTTCGTTATAGTTTAAATGCTTTAAGCACTTTTTACTATAGTCTTACATATACTTTAAGAAGTCTCCTAAGGGGTATTTATACTTACAGGTTCTTTCTACTTTTCTTTTTACTTAAAAGTCCTACTATTACTAATAAATGTTATATTTTATTTATAAGTTTATATAAATGTTAATGGTTTATTTTAGTATCTAGTTATCTAACACTTATAATGTGTGTTTTAAGGTGCCGTTTTTTACTTTATTAAATATAGTAATAGGGATTAGGACTGGATTAGCATCTTTATAATCTTATCTCCAGTTAAGAGTATCAGCTTACCTATTATCTTTTCCTTTAACGTGGTGGATCTGGAAGTAGAATAGGGCTATTAGCTCTGCCTATTGTGCTTATTATAAGCTAAGTTCCTTTATTAGGAAGTATTAAAGGTTATTATAGTTTAAAAAGACCTAAACTAGTTCCTCTGTGCCGTTTAAATACGGTGCCTACTTAGTAAAGCACTGAATAATCGCTATTAGTTCCTTGTTATGGATTGGATATTACAGGGCTGGGCCGTGGATTTCTTTTAACAGGAAGGTAATTAGGTGGTGTTTCCTATTATCCTGGACTTAGTTAAGTTCTCTACTAATTGCGAATTTTAAGGAGTCTGTTTCGACTTGGAAAGGCTTTAAGAAATTAGGGAGGGCCAGGACTGGCACTGTAATAAAGGCGTGTTTAAGGTTTTTAAACGCCTTTTATTATCTATTAGTCCACTTAAACAGCTTTCCCTTACCTGTAAGTTTGTAGAGTGGTTTTATAATCTTTATAAAATACCTGATAAAACAGTAATAGAAGTTTATAAAGCCGATAAAAGTTTATAACTCTTTTTAATTCTTTAAAGTGGGTTAATCCTTAATTACTTTTATCTTCTCTAGTTACATTTCGAGCTTTTTAAGGGTTATTTTAAACCTTAAATAGTTTAATTCCTGAATATAAAAGTGGCTCTTTTCTAGGTTTATTATCAGCTTTGCCTTTTTAAAAGCTGTTAGAACCTGTTATATATGCTTTTAATGTTCTTTTAAAGTTTTAAAATAGATTAGAACGTCGTTTAAGTATATAAAGATAAACTTATTAAGGAAGGGGTGGAGAACACTGTTAATAAGGCCTTAGAAAGTTATAAGGGTATTTATCAATCCTATTAGTATGATATAATACTGGTAATACTTATTATAAGTTTAAAAAGCCGTTTTATACTTATCCTCTTTCTTCACTTTAATATAATTAAATCTTATAGGGAAGTTAAGGTTAGAGAACTAATTTACCTTAATAATCCGTTTTTATATCTCTATAATAAGTGGTAATAAGTAGTGATTTTTAATTATATCCTTATTTAACGTTTAGTAATTAATAACTATATATAACTTACCGTCTCCCTTCTATAGGACGAATAATACTAGGTACCCTGTTAGGGACTGGGACTTTATAATAAACCTGTTCTTTAAGTTCTTATTAATATACTCCCTTAAGGCCTTAACCTGTTAGGGGTTTAAATAGTAAGGCTGGAAGCTGCAAAGCTTTACTCCTAGCTTTAGCTTAATTTTATAGTCTTATAGTCTGTGGTTTAATAATTATAATATCTTTTTTTAAAATAGGGTGAACTTCCTATACTTTATAAGTACTTTAGATAAGTTAACTTCTTTACTTATCTGTAGGTTAGCTTCTTACTTTTTTCCACCTTTTAAATTGTTATTTAAGTAATGTAGTAAACCTTTTAATCCTTTAACCATCTTAATAAACCTAACTTAAACCGTATTTAGTTCTAAGGGTATAATGTGCTTTTAAGTGCTTTATATATCTTTAGAACAGTTTAATGTTTTTTTAGCTTTCTTTAAATAGTGATTACAGCTAAGGGATTTATTAAAGGTAAGGTGGCTACTCCTTTAATTAATTACAGGGTTATACTTTTCCAGTTAAGGTAGACTTAAGATTATGTTATACCTTATAACTGGGGTAACGTTAAAATCCACTTATTATTTATCCCCGTCCACTTTAATTAAAAGTGGTGAGTGGTGGGTAACTTTACCGTTATTATACTAATACAGGCTTCCTTTTCTATTTTAAATAGGAATTACCTTTTTATACTCTTAATTAAGGAGTTTCCTTTAGTTAATTAATAAGGGGTGCACCAGGTTAAAAACACTCCCGTTATTAATCACTACTCTTACCCTAAACGGCCTTCCTCTTCCGTCTGTTAAGTTAACACTAATAGAATAATACTTATACTCCTTTAACATCTAAGTTATAGTAATCGTCTATCTTTAAAGTCTTATCTAACCTAACCTTTAAATACCTCTCCTTCTTCTTAAGGTTTTTACTAATTAGTAAACTATTAGTTTCTAGCCCTTTTAAAGGGCCTGTAACCTTTTCTTAATTCCTTTTAAAAAAACAGGCAGCTTTAGTAAACCTGGTGGTTAACCTTTCTTAAGTTTTCACACCTTAACGTCTAATCGACTTTAAATAATATAATGTTCCTAAAGTCCTTAATAAGTTAATAATACGCTTTATAAACTTAGATTGTAATAATGTCTTTTTACTCTTAAATCTGTTAGTAATCTTCCCACTTTTACCACTCTCTGGCTTTTCCATTAAGGTGTAACAAGCACGTTATAACTAGGCAGTTATTAAATACCCCTCCTTACCAGTACGTAATAAGGGCCTAGTTAACCACAGTAACTTTTTATTTATTACTAAATTCTCTTATTAAGGAGTAGGAGACTTAATAGTAAGCCAGTTCCAACTTTACCCTTATAACAGTGTAATCCTGTCTTTATATGTTTAAAAAGTGGTTATAAAAGGCCTTAAGTTTATAATACTGGTTAAAAGTGTAATTATTATATATGTAATTAATTTACAGTATATCCTTATAATTAGGGTGGTTAGTGTTAACTGTGGGTGTTACAGTTATAAAGTATAGAACGGGGGAAGTAATACCTTATTTCTTCTCTTCTTCCACTTACCTCTAGGTACGTTATTTTTCCTAAACCTCTTCCTAAAACTCAGGTAGTAATAACCTAACTTATTCTTTTATAAAGTGGCCTTCCTTAATAAGCTAATACTTAAACTGATTTATAAAGCGAACTTTATTACAGAGTTGTAACTTAATCTTTATTACTTTATCCTTAAACGTTATAATAAGACTTTTAACTTATAAGTCCTTTATTTCGTCCATTAACTTTTAGTGTTTCTCTTTCAGCTCTTAAACTCTTTATTAATGTGCTTACTTTATGCCTTCTTAAGGGACCTTTATAATACTAGTTTAAAACATACTAACCTTAATATAAGGTAGCCATTTAAGCTGTCCTTCTTTTAAGGAGGTGAGAGTGTTAATCCACTTAACATGTTTAAAGTGTTTAAAAGTCTTAAGGGGTATTATTAAGAAGAACTTCTATTTCTCTAATTTAATTCTCTCAGTTTATTCCCTTTCACCTTTTAAAGTTTACTTTACTGTTTAGGTGGCCTGGAGGGCTAGTTTTTTAACTCCTTTTACTATCCTGGTGATTTTTAAGTTAGGGTCCTTCTTAAACTTCCTTAATTCCTAAGCTTATAAGGTAAGGTTTTTAAGGCCTATAATAACTAACTGGAACATCTCTTCCTAAAGTTGGTCTTTTATAACCTACACCTTTAATAATTTTAAGTTTCCACTTTAAAGTTAGTCTTCTATAACCTGCACTTTTATAGCTAACTCTTTTAAAACACCCTTAAGGATTAAATACATTACATCTTAGGGTTCTTCTTTTTCTTCCTTATCTTTTAAGTTACACTTATTTATCTAGGTGTAGTCTTCTTTATTACCTGCTATCCTAATATAAATATCTCCTAAATTAAACCTAACGTGTTTTCCTCCTTTTAAAACAGGTTTTTAATTAACTTACTTTAATAACAGACACTACTGTGCTATATGTCCTTTCTTATCACAGTTAAAACACTAGACTTATAATAAGTCCTTTAACTGCTTTTATTACTGTTATTATTAAGGCTTATTACAGTTAGGTTAGTTTTAATAGTTTATTATATTAATATTTATTAGCCTAGGGTGGTAACCTATTATGGTTAACTGGTTCCCCTTTTTTAATTTACTTAACTGGTAAAAGGTCCGTTCTTTCTAAAAGTTCTTTTAATAATGGTAATTATAATACTAATTATTAGCCTTAATGGCCATTTTAACCAGTTCCTATAAACAGTCCAGTTAATCTTCCTAATAAAGATCTCTAGTAACGTGCTCCTTTAAGCCACTTTAGAACAGTATTATTAAGGCTTTTTAACTAAGTTTAGTCTTTACTACCTTTAATTTAAAGTGTGTGGAGAACTTAAAGATTAAGGACGTCTGCCTTAGGGCCATAAGGCGTTATTTAGCCTGCCTGGGGGCGTTTAGTTCTTTAAACTTAGTCTAGAGTTAGTTAATAAAAATGTTAAAGTTATTAAAGAGGGCCTAAATCTTAGGGGTTTCCTTTTATGCTCTGTTTATAAAGAGGTTATTAATTATCTTTACATAGGGTTTATATTAGCGAGCAGCTACTTTATTTAGTAAGGCTTTAACGAACCTGACTTTTCCTTCTTTTTTAAAAAACTGTTTATTATAATAGGTGATATAGCTCTGGAGTTAGGTTATCTATAACTCTAATTACGTAAAGTCTCCTTTAAAGCGTAATAGTGGGGGGAGCTTTACTTATTTCTTCTATAAGCCTTTAAGGTTATTATTTTCCAGTTTAATAACGTTAAGTTAGGCCTGGAATTTTTTAATAAGACTAATATGACTTTTAATGTCTTTAAGGAAGGTTTTATTAAATTCTTTAACCAGTCCTTACTAGTTAAAGTTTAAATCTTTAAAGCGTACAGCTAACTTATTAATAATGGGGAGTTAAGGTTAAGCTTACACCTCTTTAACTTCCTTACCTTTTTTAAAGGTTAATATGTTAATAAGAGAGAGGTAATGTCTGGGAATTTAATAAATAACGTTTAGAACTAGATGTTAATATTATATTATAACTTACACCCGACACAGGCCTTAAAAGGACTAATGTGGGTTAAGATAAAACGTATAGTAAGACGTTAATAAGTAAGGAGCGTTTTAAAGGCGGCTTATTAAATTAGCACTTTTAAACAGGGGGTTTAATGTCACTGTAAGTTACTGTTATTATAATATATAAAGGTGAGTCTGAACAGTAAGACATAAATAAATAATTAAATATTAATGTAAGGAACCAGAGTCCCTTACAGTGGTTATAGGCATAACCATGGCTATTTATATTAACTGACTAGGAGGTACTTTATACCTTACTTATAACGTTACAGGTGCTTATTATGTAAGCACTTTACACCACGTAAGCGTTCTACTTATAAGGTTTCTCCTACTTATGATATAAGCACTTAGCATACTGCGAGCAGCACCTTATTAGTCGTAGGGGCTTTAGGTCTTTACACCCCTGGCCTAGTGCGCCTGGACAGTGTGCACTATCTTCCCGCACTGTTCCTTTTACGGGGGATTTGTCAAGCCGCCCCGGCCCAAGTGACGGCCTGCAGGGTCGTCACAGCCTGCTTAATAGTTTGTAGTAAGGGATAAAGTGTAGCTTAACTTACGTAATTACGCTTTTATAAGGCTGAAGAAGAAGCTTAACTAGCTCTATGTAAAGTTTACTGTTTTAGCGGTAAAGGGCTCTTATGTAATGGAACTTTAAGATATACTATAAGGGATTTACCCTTATTTCTACGTAAACCTCCTCTGTAAAGCTAGAAGAGACCCCCTTCCCAGCTAAATATAAATAGACCCTTAATTACTAGCGGTTACACTAAGTATATATAATATTAACGAAATCTATTATGTAAGAACTTATAAGATAAGATAAGGCTTATAGTGTAAAGCCCTTATTAAATGGATTAGCTACACTGTACTTACGTAAGAGCTTATAGCTAATGTTAAAAGTACTGTTACCTTATAAGAGTATAAGGAACTTTATAGTCTTATAATAATAGAGGATAAGTTAAGGGAACGATTTATAAGCTGGGAGAAGAAGGTGTAAAAATAGCTAGAAAACGGTAAAACTGCAGCTAAATTAATTTTAACCCTAAAGGGCACTTACGATAATACACTTATAAGGGAGTAGAGAGCCCCCCTAGTAAGGTAGGCAGTTAGTAAACTATTAATAAAATAAAAAAGTAAAAAACATTGCTAAATTCCTCTTTATACTAAAGCGTTATAAGCTTCCTTAAGGTTTAAGAGCCTTATTAAAACAGTAGTGAAGGCCTCCACATTAATAAGAGTGGAAGTGGGGACTGTGGGAGTAGGTAAGGTTAAGGGAGTAAGGGATAGCGACAGTAACAGTATAACTATTAACAGCTCTTTAGAGAGAACTAGGTCTAGGGAGCTTATAGCGCATATAAGAGTTAACTACATTTAAGAAACTGCTCTTATAAAAGGGGATTTACAGGATAGGGTATACCTAATGTTTAATAAGTTAGTGAAGCCTGTTTACTACCGTTACAGTAACGGTAAAGTTTACCTAAAGGGCACTTTCCTTAAAGCGGCTAGCTGTAATCTAAATGGCGTAACAGCGTAATAGTACCTTTAGGGTAGCGCCTTTATAAAAGCGTTAATTTACAGCGTAACGGAGGTACACGTTACTCTTAAGTTTAGAATAGACTTTACAGGGGAAGTCTAATCCTGCATAGTAGGTATAAGGTACTAGGTTTATATTAAGGGGCTATATAATAACAGTTAGTTAAACTCTGTCTTTTAAAAAGTAGGGATAATACTTATAAGATACTTAGTAATAAGGTGTAAATACGCTTAAGTAAGAGCACTTAACGTGTAAAAGTGATAAGGGGTCTTTATAACTATAAACTTATTATCTAACTCTAAAGAGTCGGCATACGGTAAGGAGGATAAGGGAGGGGAAAACTCCGCCTTAAAAAGGACAGCCTTTTCCTTGAGAGAGGTAGGGGGAGGTGGCGGTAAGGCGAACGACGCATCAGTAAAAACGTCTTCCTACACTATAATAATCAGTATAATAACTATTAGTTTACTGGAATGCCTATTTATAAGAGTAACGGCTGAAACTGACAAGTCTGCGCTTATGGTAGCGGGAAGGAGGGGTGAGGGGGTAAGTCCTTAAGTGCGCTTTAAGGAGCGTATAGAGCCGGCAGGTGAAGCGGTGGCGCGGCGAGCAGGAGTGACTGGAGTCACAGCGGCAGAGTCTATACTTTTTGATAATTAACTGGTAATTCCGCTCGTTAGTAAGCGGTTCAATCGGCAAGGAACGCTGCGCGGAATCCTTAAGAACGGGGGGGATTACTTACGTTAGGTAACGGCTAAAGAAGAAGAAAAGAAGAAGAAAAACAACGAAGGCAGTTGCGTGAAGAAATTACTATCTACTGGTGGAATACGCGCACCCACGCGCACGCGCGCGAGAGCACGGGCCTAGTGGGGCTCTAGTAGGGGGGTGATGTCACGGGGCTAAGGCCCCAAAGTGGGTCTGGGCTGAGAGCCCAGACCACCGCTCCCATGGAGGCGGGTCTCCGCCTATATAGCTGCGCTCCGCGCAGCTCCTATATCTACTCTTGATCTTCTTCTTCATAGAAACCATAATCGATTCAGTCACCAAGTAACGGTATCCACCTTACTCGGCCCCTCACATCTCCAAGGCTAGTATGGTTTCTCGACTAACCTAGATTGCCCAGTTCCTTCCTGGTATTCCTGATGTGAAAGCTCATAGCGGCTTTCTATTCGCTGCCCAAAACATGTGCGATCCAATAGTCGCAGCAATCAAACCTCGTCAAGCCGAAGCCGGCAGTGTCCTCTTGACAGGACACTCCGCTGGGGGTGCAGTGGCTGCCTTGCTCTACGCAAGGCTGCAACTAACCAACCCGCTAGGTGAGCTGACAAGCCGTCATATCAATGGGGTAATTTGCCTAACTAGTTTGCTTTTAGGTATTCCCGTCCATTGCGTTACATTTGCGGCCCCACCCGTTTTGTCGCGTACGGATATCTCGCAAAGTTGCTTCCCTGTGACGAGCGCAGAGGACGAAGCCAAAGGCAGGTTTCTAGCTTTTGCCGTTCAGGGGGACGTCGTGGTCCGCGCAGACAGACCGTACGTTCGCAAAATCCTCGAGATCTACAGCGCCGGCGGTGCCGCTATGACGGCGGTGCCAACTCTGCAATTCGAAGAGCCAGAGCTGCGTAATGCCGGGAAGTTGATCCTGCTCTTCGACAAAAATCCAGATGGCGATGAGGACCAGATTGAGGCGGTGGAAGCCGGCAACGCTGTCGAGAATGTCTTATGGGGAAATGTGAGGGCACATCCGATGAAATTGTACTGCGAAATGTTGGCCCAGTTGAAACAAGCGTCGGGGTTGCCGCTTCGTACCCCCCGGGACCAGACGGCACCGCGTCACCAGCGAGAGGGGGCGGGGAGAGAACTTTCTACATAGATTTCCGAGTTATCCTAGCAAACTCGATCAAAGATAGAGGCTTTCAAAGCGAGTTCATGATGTTGCGAGGAGAGGGGATTGAATACGTGCTCCCAGTAGTATCAGATCGTGGCGACAAACCGTCAACAAACCTCGCAATTTTGGCACTCGAGCCACACTTGCGTCCCGGGTCTATATCTGTAATACTTAAACAGTAGTGATATTAGTCTAAATGTATAAGCAAGGCAAAACTGACTAATTAACCCCCCGCCACTCCCAGGTAGAACGCCCACTAGCTCCGATCCCCGTTATTACCTCTGCTAGTTTTTTTGTTCTAGGCAACTTTAAGTAATACTTATAATATCCCGGGACCGCATCTTACATACCCTAGTGCCTTCGTGGCACTTTTTCAACGCGTAGGAGTTTGATAAGTCTGTCGCTGCTGCCTTGGGTGGCAATAGGCCGGCCGTTATATATAGGGCCATAACGATATTAGCTAAGTTTATTTCCAGGTAGCTGTTACAACCTGCAACCAAGTGGGTCAGACTGCAAGGCAGTACGCCGCGGGGTTATTAACAGTAAGTAGAACAAAGGTTGCGCAAGGTCCAGATAGGGTCGTCCACTATCCTAACAGGGTGTTCTACAAAGAGCTTGAGAAGGTGTGAACAAGATTGTAGACGTGAATATGTAATTGCTTACGTAAGGAACAAGAACCGTTCCTTACACCAGACGTCGGACGTCTGACGTCTCTATCTATATAGGAAACTATCTACGCTGTAGAAGCTACGTGCCAAGGCTCCTCCGGATGTCAAGACCGGGTGCTCTATCTGCTCTGTGACAGAGCACACAGATCACAGGGTACGTTCTCTTATTGGTCCTGTCAGCCCTACAGGCTTGTCCCTTCATAACTGGTCCGCCGTGGGTGCCCCAGGCACCCGCGGCCCAATGTTGTGACCTGGGTTATGATACTTATCCCTTCGTCACGTAAAGTTAACAATTTGTGGTATGGTGAGCTAGGGGTGAGCAATGGTGAGCCAAGGGTGAGCCGAAGGTGAAGCGAGCCTGATTTTGGGCTAACCATTTTTAGGCGGGGCTTACTTATTTTCCGTGGCAGACTACCTAGGTAGTTTTCCTTCGGGGTGGAGTGCATAGCACAGCCACCTTTGTTAGATACCTAGATACCTAGATACCTACACAACGGCAGCAGCGGTTCCTGCCTCGAAACAAAAGAAGGACGATGCCATCCATTTCTTGTATACACCCAGCTTTGGTATTTATTTGCGTGCAAATCCTCAAATTTTTGGGTTTAAAAGGGGACGAGGCAGTTGTCTGTGGCAAAGAGATCCATACCGATACAGACAGTTTTGGAAGATCCCCCTTTGTCTCACATGCTAAAGGTACATAATGCACCACCACTAGCAACCCACGAGACCCATTCAAAACAATCTCCAATCCCCAATCATGTTTTGCTCAGAAGAATATATTTGAATGAGAGCATCGGTATATCCAATGCCCCCCTGAGCCAATGGCAGTCTGAATTACAACGTTGAAAAAGCGGCCAAACATAAGAGTCTGATATCGGTTTCCGTTTCCTCCAAATTCCCAGCATCCCGCCGGCCCAAGTCCCTTCAACTAGGTATTGCTCGCGTAGCGTCCTCCTCGTCTTCGATCATTCAAACGTTCTCATGGTGCTCGTTAACCCTCTTCTCCTCGGTGATGGGAACACTGGCCTTCTCCTCGCCGCTCACGTGGCCGCTGTCGCCACGCAACATCTGGGCGAGGCCAATCTCGTGGTTGATGCCCTCCATGCGCTCGAAGTCGGCCTGAGCGGTACCCTCGGAACCAAAGATGACGTCCTAGACAAACCAGTTGTTAGCCATATTCACCCCTTATCGGGAGAAGAAAAAGAAAAGAAAAGGGCGTTCTCACCATCTCCTCAAGGGTAAGACGCTTAGTCTCGGGAACAAAGAACCAGATGAACGCAGCGCCCATGTATGTCAGAAGACCGAAAAGAATATACGTTCCGTAGGTGATGTGCTTTAGCATGTCAGGGGTGACCTGGCCGACGATGAAGTTGTTCATCCAATTGCTGGAAGCGCCGAGCGCAACACCATACGGTCGGGTGCTGAGGGGCCAGATTTCGGCAACAATGATCCACGCGCAAGGTCCCCACGAGTAACCAAAGTGGACGACGAACAGCCAAACCATGCAGATGGCCGCCCAGCCGGCTGCCTGATTCTCGCCCCAGTTGTCGATGTTCTTGGCCAAAATCACGGCGATGATGATGTGGCAGGTTGCCATGCCGATGGCTCCAATTGTCAGCACCGGTTTGCGTCCGACGCGATCAATCCACAGGACGGAGGGGATCGTGGCGAGGAACATGACAATTCCTACTACGCCGGTGGCCAGGAGGGATGTCGTGGTTTTCGTGAGACCGAGCTGCTCAAAGATCGACGGCGCATAGTATAGCACGGCGTTGATACCGCTCCACTATCAGTCACCAACTGGTTAGCTGACCGCCTAAAACCCGTTTCGAATTCAAACGCACCTGTTGGAAGAACATGGTCACGGTAGCAATGACGACACGCTTGAACATGGCCCTCGTCTGGAACAGCTTCTTGATGGCAACGAACTGCAGCTTGAAGGTGTTCCAGGCCGTCGGCTCTTGCAGGTGGGGGAACATCAGGGCGACGGAGCGCTTCTCGAACAGCGACTGTGCCTTGATCTCAAGGAACTCAAGCTTCACCAGCTCGTGGTCCTCATCCAGACCACGCAGACTGGACAGCACCTTGAGTGCTTCATCCTCGCGACCGTGGTGGACCAACCAACGCGGGGAAAAGGGCATGAAGATCATGCCGACGAAGAGGATCACGGCAGGGGCGAGCTGCAGGCAGATGGGAGTGAGCCAGGCCGCGTCGGCTTGCGTCTCTTCAGTTCCGCCGATGAAATTGGTTCCGCTGTGGGGCCGTTAGTCTTTCGTCTTTAGTCTCGCAAGAATTATGAAGGAGCCTACTAGTCGATCCAGAAACTGATCATGATACCAAAGCAAATAGCCAGCTGCTGCGTAGCAACGAGAGCACCGCGAACCTCAGGGGGCGCGACCTCAGAGTTATAGATGGGGATGATCATAGCCAAGCTTCCGACTCCCATACCGCTGAAAATTTCAAGTTAGATACGGTACCATGCCGAAATCAGCAGCGGTGGGGACTAACGTGATGAATCGACCGGCCAAGATGGCGTTGTGTCCAACTCCCGTGATAGCAGTCGCCTGGATGATGACGCCGAGCATGAAAACGGCGCATGCCACGAGCACACTGTACTTTCTCGATAGCGTCTCAGCCATAAAACTTGAAAGCAACGTGCCGAGCCAAGCGCCAAGCTCAAGAATGGACGTCAGCCAACCCTTCAAGGTCGTGTTGCTAGTGTATTCGCCCATGTCTATGCGCGGTTGAAGATTAGGATCGTGGCACGAAGTCGCTCGTGTATCGATCAAAGGTACTTACGCCTTTGGAAAGCAGGCATGGCGAGGACACCCGAGAACATGCCCTGATTGTAGCCGTAGAGGACACCACCAATGCAGGCGAACGCCGCGATCCTGAAGACCTTGAAGTTCTTCCACAACGCGGATGGCCCGCTCTTGCCCATCAGGGCCTGGCGCTTGTGAAGGGCGGCATCATAGATGCCCGCCACGCCGGCGTCGGCTCCACCCATGTTTCCTTGATGAGCAAGTTAGGATGGGGAGATACTAAGATCGAAGGTGTGCAAGATGCACGCGATATGCCTCGGCCTCAGGGTATCGTGTATGGTATCGAGCACTCCAGAAAGAAAGGGGCGAAGGGAGACGTGACACGGAGAGGAGAAAACGTGGACGAAAGGTTTGTTTTGACTGTCCATCCAAGGGCACAGGGAACCCCCTCATCTATCAAGTCCCGTCGATCCAACCCTGCTCGCACTCTATCCCGCACGCTCAGGTCCGATTGCTCGGTACCATGAGCAGCATGTAGCAGAGCCTGGACCGTCGTGTTGATACGGGTACACGACAGGTCACATACCAATCTGGCTGTGGAACCGAAGAGAGCTTGCCTTCTTCCCCATCTTTTTGCTTAAACTCGACCGAGATCCCGCACGAATCAGATCGACGACAGGCGGTCGGGCCGCTGAGACCCCAGTAGTAGTCGGTCATAAGCACGCCGAGGACCCTCGCAACCTGTCAACGTAACCTAGAACGGGATGAGGGGTAAGCAATAATCCCTGATCCCAGCTCACAGTCGTCCTGTTTAAACTCCACGTACATCCGGTTGAAATGGTGGCCGGGATATTATAGCCCCGGCAGCTGTTTGCAGCCCACGCCAGCTAGTTGATGGACAGCATGATACCTTCCCAATCGTTGAACATGGTTCGATCTTATCGTTTGACTCCCTCGGGGGAGTTAAACCCGGGTACTAAATCCTCCACATAAGAGTTACGGCTTATAAAAAATGGGGACCGTCGCTTGCCATCGAAACCTCGATGCCAAGTATCGGAGTGAAGATCTTCACTCGCGCGCTTGCAATATGGCAGGTAGAGCCAAGTCGGGAGTGCTAGTGTAGAGTCGCATTCGCAGCGCTCATGCATACAGGCTGAATGCTTGGTTCCGCTTCCGCGAACCGTCCAGTGGTTCGCGGGTGCCTATTGGTTCGCCTTTGAGGAGGACTGGCTGATCGGAGGTGGATTTTGCGGGAGGAAGAGCCACAAGGCGAGCCGTATCGGGCCTATTGTCGGCTATCGAGTTGCGAAGAGGTCGGGGGTTGCCGTCGCGGGCGCTGCCATGTGTGGTGGCTTGGTGGCTGGCTCGGCGTGCGTGGAGGCGTCAATTGGCGCGCTTGGCTCTCTAAATTCCCCGAGCCAAGCATTGGCTGTTGAGCTTGCGAGGTCAATTTGATGATCAAGCCACAGTTTGTTCTCATTGCGGTCTTGAGTGCTGTAATGTTGGCAATACTGATAGGATAAAGCGAGTGCGGGCCCCAGACTGAAGCAGCCCCTCGTCTTTTAACGTTAATTAAAATCTAACATCCCCAGGATATCGCTCGGAAATTTGGGGCGTGGGATACCCTCTGCACGACGCTGCATCTTGAAGATCGAGACCACCACTCTGGGACCCAGAACGACCCAAATATCGTCTCGTGGGTCCACAGCGGAATCCAGAAAGATGACCCTGCAGGAAGGTGGAAATCCTTGATGCTGGTAAACCGGACCCGGGGAGTTGGAGAAGGTTCCCACGCCTGCAAACGGCGAGCGGTGTTAAGCCGGGCGACACCGCGTATGTATGATGGGCTGGGGAAAAGTCCACACCCCACCAAGGGGCCGCCGGGGAATGTCATAGCCGAAGCCCAGGTCATCAATAGGGAGACAGGATGTACGGATAGCGTTAACTGGCCGTTTTGCGATGTTCACTTCCGTTGTTCGAGCGCTAGAAATCAGGCACTGTTGCAAACAAGTCCTGAACGTGCATGAAGTGCCTGGGCTCCTGCTCGTACTGCTGCTGGCGGGAGCAACTCGGCTGCCTCAGCCGGTGTTCCGCTTTTCGTTGCGGGGTCACCCGGAGCAGAGACTGGAAGAACCATGTTTCCGAGGCGGTGTGTCGAGAGACAAGTGTTGCCCTCAAAGAACAACTGGGAGGAGTGGCTGCCGGGCCGGCGCTGCTTGCCAGTCTGCACCCCGCATTCTGGGGAGTGCGAACGGCATATCCATGGCTCGACAATGACAAAAGCGATTCGCATCCGAATGCCATAAGCACATTGCGAGGTGGCCATTCACAAAGTGTGCGATGACGACTCAGCACTACTTCCGCGCCTCAAATACCAAAATTCTTGATGTACATTCTTGCGTAGAGTCCGAGTCGTTGATGGTAAGTGCGATGGAATATAGGCGGTTATGCGCAAAGTAACTGTGGACGGAGCGCATGGATGAAGGGCCCGATGAAGATGACATGGCAATAAATTGAGTGTGAGGGTAAAGCAGAAGACTCAAGAAAGGCACGCGGTGTGTGTTAGAAGCACAACATGTTGGCCACTGGTTACAGCATTGGTTGCTTGAGGCGTACGGGGGAAAATGACCTGGCCGTGACGGGTGGGGCCGGTGTTGGAGGGCAGGCCGATGCAGCACCGGCCAAGACGAGTCTGTTGAGCTTACCGAAGCTTGCCCGGGCCGGGCCTGGTGGGGCACCGGATGCCTCCGAAGCGGCCCTGCGGTGTTTCGAACTGGCCGCTTGGCGAAACGGGTCTCCGCCCCGGAAAGCGGAAGTCCGCCGACGATGGCGGCCTAGCACTGCAACTTTGGAACCACGCTCCCAGTATCCCGCATCTATGTCGATACTTTCAACGCCACTCGGTTTGCTCTGGACATTGTCGGCTGCCATATCGCAAGACAGTGGGCGTTCTGTCGGGGACGTGAGGGCGTGAGGATGACAAGCGCTGTCACCGTTCGTCTTCGTCAAAGTAGCGAGGAATCTAAGAATAATTACGCCAGGAGTCAAGCCCTGAAACGAAAAGGAGCTCCATGTGATAACGTAGATGGTGTTGGTGATGTTGGTGATGTTGGTGACGATGATGCCAGATGTGAGCCTTCTGGTGGTCTTCAATTAGAACGCATTGGAAGCCGGCTTGCTGAACGGGCGACACGCCTCGGTGGCGGCGCGCCAAAGGCCCGCGTGCTGCCGTGAGAGGAAGGATGCAAGATTCGAAACATTTCAAAATGTCTCTGCTTGCAGCTGCCATCTGAAGCAATCTGCCATCTGCACTTTACCTTGTTCCAGATTTGCCATTTGGGTGCAATGGGCGAATGAGGAACGAGCAACCCCAAGCCCCAAGCACCCCACTGCCTCCAACGGCGCGGCAACGAAGATGATCTGCTTTGCAGCCGTACCTGGCATGGCGGAAGGTGTGTTTCGGACGACAAAGGTACTGTTCGGGCGAGAACAGGTGAGAAGGAACCTGGGTTCGAGAAGCAGGATCGCCCCGCCCTGACCAATGGGAATGGCGGGGGACCTAGCGCACGTGCGTAGGCCCAAAATTAGCAGGCGAGATCCAGCCGCTTGACGCCCTCAAATGAGCGAGAAAAAGTTGACGCGCGCGTCCAGATCTTTCCTGGGCGACAAGACACGTCCTTCACCCAGCTTCCTCTTCTCCGTCCATGGTGTGGAGCAGCCAATTGCACGCTTCGGGAGTTCCCAACGATGCTAAGTTTCCTAATTTGCCCCGTTTCATCTTATTTGCCTGCTTTGGGACGCGTGCTGCCATTTGACTGTGGGCAAGCTCATCTCGGGGCAAGTTTGAAGTTGACGCTGGGACTAAAAGTGTCCGCACCGCACCAGCCGTCCAGTGAGCGCTCAGTTAGCGCTCGCACAAGGCTAGTCGCCATCCACCCCGCGGTTACGCTCTGCCGTCGCTTCCATCCACTTCCGGCATCCCGCATTTTTACTTCCAACCCTCGCGGACCTCGTCCATTCAGGCTTCACCCGACCCGTCGTCCACAACAGAGCAATCTCCTTCCATGTTGCCCCATAGCTAACCCTTGTGGCATATGTGCTCACCAGCTTTCATTTTGGGATGTTGGCTGTATTCTTGCCCCTTAGGCTTGCGCTGTACAGAGCCTTCATAATTTCGTTGGCGATTTCTGCCGTCGTCGCGAGACGCTGCCCACCGCTCAGCGCCTCCGTCTTGCACGTTTGCACATCTCCATCTCACGTCTCGATGTTTCCTGATGTTTCAATCGTTTGCCGAGTGCCAGTCTGTCGGGTCGGTGGAACTATCCCGGGCGAGGCCTAGCAGAGGTTGGTCTCGCCCGCTGGGCGGCCACTCGGAGTGCAGCGTGGGCGATGCCCGGGCTGCATCGCGAGTGCACCCTGCCGGGGCCTCGAGAACTGGCTTTCTGATGCTTTGTTTCTTTGTGCTCCCTTGGTGTTTCCACTGGGCGGGCCCTACGGCAGCCATCGGGTTGCGCTCTCCCGAGACCACGCTGGCCTCAAAGCCCCAAGCACGGCAGCATGGCGCTGCCCCGCAAACAACAAGAGCCACAGTTGCTATTGTGAGCACGGCCATATGTCGTGCGGCAAGGCCACCCTTGGTGTTGTTACCGCACAAGGCTGGCGGCGGCTAGCCCTCCTACGAGCCGCTTGCTTGGTCGCCCTCTGCTATTTTTGCCACCCCTGCATGTCTTCCGCTCCCGCGCTCCCGCATTGGGGTATCCCTTCACGACGGCAGCTGTGCTCTCCACCCACTCACTGTCTTGCTGCCCGCGCGGTACCTCATTGCTGCGCCCGTCCTCGCTGGCTGTCGAGGTCATTGCACAGTACGAATCGCCGCTCGCCATGCCCCCGAAGCGACAGTGCAACGCCAGATCGCATCCACGCCGTGATGGGTCTTGGGGTCCGGGGCTGCTGGTAATTTCCTCGTCTACCCCGTTCAGTGCTATGGGGTGTTGCCGCCCGTCTGGATGCTGCGTTGCTGCTTTTGCCGGCAGTCTGGTGCTGGTATCCATCGCTACGTCCACGTCCCCCGGGCTTGGCCGCCAGAGCTGGACCCCCTGCCGGTACCAGCTCCCGCTACTCTTATATGCTAGCCGCCCTCCAGCGAGGCCATCTTTGGACAACCACCGTCCCCACTTGCGAAGGCCTTCTTTGTAGCCGCCCGCCTCCAGACAGACGCCATTCCGAAACCTGTCAGCCATCCACAGAGGCCGCTTCCTGCTCCATGAGCATTTTCAGATACACTTCTCAGTTTCGGGACGACTGTTTGTTGTCAACACTACCCTTGTTTCAGATCGCAAACCCTGGCCCACCTGCATCCGAGGAACTGGGGAGCTTCACCATCGAACCCACAGGATTTGTTTCTATCTTGGTCTTCACCTACTGCATCCGAAAGACCTCTATAAGTCGACCTTCCCCGTCCGACTCACAACCAGCCTCTCTTTCAGTCCTCAAGCCCACAGACCCGCCGCCTCCCGACCCAATCATCCCTCCACTCCTCTTTAGTTTTCTTTCTCTCTTCGTCTATCATATTCCTTTACGACCTCTCGTTTGGCCCGCCCTTCGTTTGATACGAAACGCCGGCTGTACAACCATTGCCATACCTGTCCACGTCGTCGATCTCCTGGCGAGGTTATACCCGGACACCGGAGCACTCGGAGCCCTTTCCGCTCTCGCCTCTCTCTAATAGGTAATCGCCTTTTGTAATTCGACCGAGACTCGCTCTGCCGAGCCCACTACGACGCTCGTTTTTCGTCTTCGCCCCGCTTTACTGCATCTCTCCAACCGGGAGGAGGACAAAAAAGCTCAGTTCCTGAGCCGCCTTTCACTAGAACATGCCGAAGTTGACTCGTCCGCCGAGTCATCATCAGTACCAACCTTCGCTCCCCGTGTCCCTCGCCCAGACCGCCACCACCATGTCGTACTATCCTCAACGGCAACAGGTCTCCTTCTACCACGACCCACTCGCCTCATCGGCCGCTGCCCCGATGGCCATGCCCTCGTACGATGCCTATGCCGTCAACCCCGGCCCTCCGCTGCAGATCCCCACCGCCAACACCGGTATGGGCGGCCCCGTCGGCCCCCCGCTTCCTGCCCAACACCGCGCTTCGTCCGGTGCATGGAACCAGGAGGATGATCGGGCATTGCTAGCCCTTCGGGCCATGGGCAAGAACTGGAACCAGATTCAACGCGAGGCCTTCCCTGGCAAGACTGGCAATGCGTGCCGGAAACGACATGAGCGCCTCATGGAGCGCCGAGGTCAGAATGACTTTGACAATCGCAAGCTCGAACGACTCAGCAAAGACTACATGAGCATGCGCAAGGAGATCTGGACACCGCTTGCCCAACGCTGCGGCGAGAAGTGGAACGTTGTCGAGGCACAGGTGCGTTGCTGCCCATCCATCCCCATCCATCCCTTCCCATTGGCGAAGACTCAGTGCCTAACATAAACCAACTACAGTGCATGTCCAATGGCCTCAAGAACATCCAAGCCCATGCGCGGGCCTACGCTCGGCGGGAACGCCTCGAGTCCGGCCAGTCTCTCACGGGATACGAGGATGACAGCGGCATCTCGGGCATCGGCCTGACGCCTATCGACGACGCACCTGAACAGCCATACAGCAGCCCCGAGTCGGCCTCTGGGGCGCATTCCACCCCAGGTGGAAGCTCCAATGCTGGGTCTACCCACCACACATCCTTCGGCGGCATGCACCAGAACCAACACAGCTACCAAAGCTACCCGAGCTACCAGCCGCAGCACGGCTACAGCAACAGCATCTCCAGCACTGGGACGGCGGGCTACGGCCAACCCCAGGCTCCCTCCAGCCAGGGCACAAGCCCCTACATGGGCCACAACAACCGCCTGCCTAGCGTGGGCGAGATGGGCATCAACTCGCTCATCAACCGCGGGCAATAAACGCTCTTTTCCTTGGTCAATTATATACCCAACAAGTCGCATACTTGTCACCAAGTCATTTACACTCCTTATTCTACCACTTTAATATCTCCTTTTCGTCGCTCCCTTTATCATCACGAACCCTTTTCCACCTTCTCGGTCTTCCAACAAAAATCATCGGAGTCGGTCTGGGTGGGCACGTTAACGAATCGCATGAGACATTTTTTTCTTCTTCTTTTTCTTTCTTTTTTGACTTACACCGGTCTGGTCTGGTGTTCGGAGTGGGGACTTACAGGCGTTTGGTCTGACGTTTTCATTGGTTGCTTGTCTTGGCGTTGTTTGGTTCCGTGTGAATCCCTGCAAATCGGCGTTGTTTGGGCTTTCGCGCAAGACATCGACAGGGGGGGGAGAGGGGTGGGCGCGCTTCCAACCACCACCCACGTCCTCCCGTCTCAATCTGGATCTGGTGTTACCCGCCAGCTTGGGGAGGGGGGGTGGAATCGAACTTCAAAGGGTCATTGGTCGGGTCGGGTCGGGTCAATCCCCGGTAACCCATGCGAAGTGGGAATAAGCATTCATTTTTTTGGTGTTTTTGGTCCGATTTAGAGCGGAGGACAATTTTTTCTTTTTCATCTAGTTGCTGCTACATCATCATAATGGGCAAGCAGAGCGACATCGCGCAGGGGTGGGGTTCAAAGAGGAGGACGCAGCATTTTGTATCATTATGACTGATCTCGAACGGGGGGCTGGATACGACGCCCTGAAAGGATGATACCACATTGGCAGAAGAGCGAGAGGGAGGCAGACATGACTCGAATTTGGACAAAAACGGGTCAAGGGTAAATGATACATCAAAGAACGCAAATACAAAAGTACAAAGAAAACTTTCTCTCCAGCCTTGGGGGCGTGAATCCTGCTGCTGCAATGTTGATAACTCGGATGAGGCAGCAGCAGCAGCTGTGCCACATGCCACGACTCGACTCAGATGCCAGGGAACTCCAACAAAAACGACAGCCAACCAAGGAAAAAGATAGACTGGGTGTCTGGCCGATCCAAAACGGTGTTAGTGTACATGACAAATACCAATACACTGTATTCCTACATCGGCCAACTGCCTAGTCAAACTGGCAGCTGTTCTCGAGCGGGAGGAAACCTCTGTTCCAAAGCTTTACACGGCGCAAAACTGCCCCCGCCGCCTCTATGATATGCAATGCAGTGATCGGTCTTCCCAGATCTAACCTAAATCCCGGACAAAAAGATGTTTCTTAGGCTTTAACAACAGCCCCCTTCACAGGTAACTCGTCATCATCATCCTCCCACTCTTCCTCCTCCTCTGGTGCCCCAACCACGCTCCTCCACACCCGTTGCCACATGCCCTTCTTCTGCGCCAGCGCCAACACCATCACCACGGGCAAATGCCACACACTAGCCCAAAACAGGCTCTTCGCGCTCCCCTTGTACCCCTCATGACGGTAAAACTTCACCGCCTCGCGCACCAACCACAAGTTGACCGGCATGCTCGTGACAGCAAAGGTCCACTCCGTCACACCAACCGCGCAAAGGCCGACACACAGCGGGATGAACACAAGGCTGTATCGAAGCGCAACGCGGGCGTTTCGCGCGGGGTTGACCCAGGCAAGCATGCGTAGACCAGCAGCCTTGTATTCCTCCCGGATACCCCATGATAGTGGCATGAAGTGCGGGAACTGCCATGCGAATAGTAGACCCGCAAACAACCAGCCGCCGGCACTCGACCCGTCGGCGGCGAAGAGGAGCTCGCGCCAGGTGCCATCGGCCGTGGCGCTCTCGCCTGCGGCGGCGGCCCAGCCCATCAGGGGCGGGATACCGCCGACGACTGCACCGACCCATGTGTTGACAGCGGACAGCCGCTTCAGCGGGGTGTATGCGCCCGCGTATAGGGCGATGTTAAGAGCGCCGAGGAAGGCGACCGTTGGGTTGACGCCGAGGTAGAGCGCGGCCGTGCCTGAGAAGGCGCAGGCTATGGCGAAGAAGGCGGCGGCACGGGACGTCAGCAACCGGCGGACCAGCGGCCTTGTTCGGGTGCGGCTCATCTTGGCGTCAGTGTCGGGCTCGTAGAGCATGTTGAGCGAGTTGGCCGACGCCGAGCAAAGGGTGGTGCCTGCCGTGAGGAAGAGGAGCGTAAGCGGGGAGAGGGAGGGCGCAAGGGCGGGATCGAGGGCCGAGGCGGAGAGGAAGGCGGGAACTGGGTAGAGCGCATAGGGCACCATAGCGGAGAGAACGACGAGCACAGTCAGTCGGGGCTTCGTGAGCGAGAGCAATGCTGAGAGTGTTCGTCGGAGGGAGGAGGCGGGGTGCCGGGCCGCAGCGCTGGCCAGCTGAGCGGATGCATCGAGCGGTAGGTTAGCGGTCGGTGCATCGGGGTTTGATGCTATGGTCGATGCATTGAGTTTCCTCAATGCTTGTCGTCGGCGGTGTGGGAGGAGTGTGTTATCGGGGAGTGGTGCGGCCCCGTCTGTAGTCGCGGGCTCGGTGGCTATTGATGATTCGGCGGACCGCGGTGTTTCGGCAGAGTCAATTGACGCGGCAGCTCCCGAAGCGGCCGCCGGCGGTGCAGCTGCGGCGTTTTGCGCCCTGTTGGAGCCATTGACCCGGGCGAGCAAGCTATTGGAGAGAAAGTAGCCGGCACGGAACCGTTGCTGGGATGATGTTGTTATGGCCGCGGCCGAGGCGCGTGGGAGCGACGGCTTCGTGAAGAATCTGGGCCGCGGCGAGACCTGCTGCCGTAGCAGGGCGCGCTGTGTGCATTGCCAGCAGGCATTTTCGAAAACCTTGGGTCGGAGCCCGGATATCGGCGGTCGCATCGTCGATCTGTCGTTCACACGCCCGCCTTAATCGCCATCGTCGCGCTCAATTGCCATCGGAGCTCCAGGTTCCTAACTTCGTGACAACTTCGTCACTGGCTGTGACATTTTTTGACGGGTGCGCTAAAACAGTGGCGCTCCAGTGGCTGTGCGAACGGTGTCAAGATGTGGCGGGTGCTTGGGGGGCACACCCCCAACGCCAAGCCTCAACTCGAGCTAAGCTTCACGACAAACGCGTTTTGCCACGCAACACCACCTCACGATGATCACCAATGTCCGGGATATCCTGTCAAACGCATCTCTTACATGTTCTACACCTCTCTAGAAGCCTGCAGACGAGTTGTGACCCTATTTTCAGGCCAGATGTTTTGGCAAGTCTCCAAAGCTTCTCCCTGTTTCTGACCTCCTAAGCGCCGTGGCCAAGGATGGCAAGCTGCATTGTAGGTGGACGGGCGGCTAACCGCAGTGCACTGTCACGACTGACGCCATCTGGCGCTTTTCGCCTTCTCCGCTCCCCTCAGAACCGAGATTTTCTGGACTAAACATGGTCAAGCTCTTCGCTATTTCTGTTCAGATGATTTCACCTCTGTCTTCCTCCGACTCATATGCCCCCCGTCGGAAGCAGGAGGACTGGTTGACAGGATCCAGGATCTCGGAATCAATCACTTTTTCCACAATCCTCCAGCGGTTCCTGGAACCAACAGACGCTTTTGTAACTCGGGCAGCAGCTCCTGAATCAGCCACACCGCGGGATCGGGGCAGATGTTGCGGCCTGGCCATTGGCGGCCTTGTTGACGGAGGATGCGTGGCGGAAAGTCATGCACGGAAATATTCCCCCCTGGGACCCTCCGACAGTAATCGGAGCTGGACCCGGATCCCAGTGATCCGACCGGTACCGCTGAATCACATCCTGTAGGATAGCACTGCTCGGCCTTCGCAGCACTATAGCAGCACGCCCGAGCCCTTCGCTACATTGGCCGAATTGAAATATCGGCATGCGGTTGCCTGCTCCGGCGCTAAGGCCGCCCGCATTGGCGAGCTGCACTCACGGTCCGGACGTTGCTGGTCACAGTCAATGCAGTGATTTCGCAGTCATCGCTGTGGCCGCGCTGCGCAGAACCCCGTCAACAAGCTGGAATTGGTCACCGCTGTTGATGTACGGTGACTCTTGGATCTACATCAGCTCCCAATCGGAATCACTTGCGGATGTTCAACCCATGACCCATACACATTGCGGGCGGCAGCTGGGTATGGTTTTGTTCGACAGAGGTGTGAAGTATCTGCCCGTTTGTGACTGCAGAGTGCGCGCCCCTAAGAGACCTTGACCTCGGTACTCGAGATGTGAATAGCTTCCATCCAACGGTCACCGAGGTTTTCCAAGGGGTATGCCCACGAAGTCTTCCACCGAAGGGAAGCTCCAGTGTAATCAAAGAGTTTCTCGTGATAACTACAATCAAAGCTCTCAAGATAAGAACCCACGGCTTACTGCGCTGGCACAATCTGTGTCGGGGTTTAAGTTGCTTGCGTCATGTTCTTCGCACCGGGTACCTATCCATAGTGGGACCCCTATTCTGACCAGAGTCTTTGAGTCTTGGTATGCCAAATTTATCTGTTAGGCCAGCGAGGTTCTGGCCTAGATTGACACAGTAGAAGTTGAAGCAGGCCGGGACAATAATCTTTTCTTCTAAGTCAAAACGGGGTGCTGGGGCGTCGTTGGTACTGGAAGCCCGGCGCAGAGGTAGCCTCCCGCCTCGAACAACGGAATCAAACCAAGCCCGAGACTCTGTTTTAGAGAGTCGAGAGCTTACACAGTGAATGACACAGTGCCATTCAGTCTATAAAGCCCACGCACTTATTGAGCCGGATTGAGCTAAAAGTTGAGAATTATGAAAGAGGAGGTTGATTAACGGTATAATGTTAAATTTCTAAGAGTATACCAATCGTCTTGGTTTTACCCCCGTTTAGCAGTAACAATGATATAAGGTGGTTGATATATGCGAATTGAAGCAGTTGCAAGAAGGCGGTGGACGCCCGGCAAGCAGCGACGGGTAGCTGCAGGCTCTCAGATGCGAACACACATCAGCTACTAATCGCAGTCAGCGGGCGCATAATGTCCGCATATACTGGCAGTACATTACCTAACCCAACTTACGGAAGGATGTTAACGGATGTGGTCTGGGTGTTCTCGGGGTTCTAGAGGTGTTCGTAATCCCCTGTGTGGCATATGTGGCCTATGTGGCAGAGCTTGATGTGCTTGGATGTGTACTTTACAAGTAACTGGAAAACCCCGGGCCAAGGAGTCGCCATTGTGCTGTCGCCTCGTCGTTGCATTGGGTCCTCTGTTTATTGATGGCGTGATCTTCGTACACGGCGTGAGCTGGGTTGACACAGTGGCCATTGTGGCAGAGATGTGAGCCTTCCATGCGTCTGAAAGGGCCGCAGTTCAGAAAATTGTCAAGCTCATGCTTCAAGGATAGATGTTTCAGGCTGCGGCTTCTGCATCTCAGCTTCAAAGGTAGCCCGGGTGTGGAGTTTATTCTTGCAGAAAAATGCCACTGGTGCTGTAACATTGGCCCAACACCCTGGGAACTGACAAAAATTGCACTTTCTGTCCCTGGGTACGGTTTGCGATATGTTGAGTAAGCTGCATGGTACCGCCTCACCATACTCCACACCATTCCAGCAGCGCTTGCGCGGGCCGTTCGGACGCTTTAGACCGACCTCACAGGACGCGCCTACCAGGTAGGGAGGCGGGAGCTATGCTTCTTGGATGAAGCTTTCATTTGTGTTGTCGACGGCATTTCCCCTGGTTGTGATGACTTGAATTGCCGGAGAAGTATGCTATAGCCCCATGGTCTGGATCGCAGTGCCAGATAAGTTCCGAGACCAATGCTTCCAAGTCTCCGGGGGCGTGAGTTGCGTCCTAGCTTGTCGAATCGAAGACTGGGAGGATTTGCCTCTTTGCTAAAAGAGCATCAGGTCATGGAACAGAACTCACAGCAAGTCGGGACTCGAAGTCTTCGGCTTGAGTTGAGAGGGGTTGCGGGCCACGTCGAGGCGCCACGAACAAGGGACCCAAACTAAACCCAGGTCCCAGGCACGGAGAGTCAACCGGGAAAATGCCCAGACCTACGACCTTGACAGTGAATGATACAGTGCCAGCCAATCCATAAGACCTACGTACTTATCAAGTCTGATGAAGTTAAAAGTTGAAAATTATGAAAGAGGAGGTCGATTAACGGTATAACGGTAAGATTTCTAATCGTAAGAAAATAAGTTTGAATTGACTTCAGTCAGCAGTAGTTTACCTACTATTATAGCAGAAAAGGCCCGGGTTGCCGGGAGTGCCGGGTAGTCGCCGTGGTGCTGCAGTGCCTGCCGAGCGGTGAAAAGAGATCGTCGGCCAGAGAGTCAAAGACAGAGTCTATAACTGCGGGGAGAGCTGACAGCTGCTTACTAGCAGCGGTCCAAGCTTGTTTGCGAGTAGAGGACCCTGCTGAGGAAGATGACGGTATCGTACCCGCCTCTCCTGACCAAGTTCGTGGAAGACGTCTCTGATCCCATTTACCTGCTTGTCGTTCCGAGGGAAACGGGCAAATGATCTTAGAGCCTGAATGCGTCAGCATTTTCTAGGCGCTGTGTGATGAGCTGCGGGAGGTGCAGGTCAAATGAGCGGTTCCAGCAGTCCTTCCCCAGGGGTCGGTTCCATGCACAAGATGCTGCAAACGAGAGGCCCAGACTCCCTTCCGTATGCCCAACCTCTGGATGCTCTCTGTCACCGCCGCTCCCACGCCCTTCCTCGCCACTGTTGCAATCGAGTGCACTTGAACTTCAGCAGCGCCAAATAAGCAAGCCCCTCGTTCTCATCATCTTGTCTTTTGGCTCGGCTTCTCGACCGGGTGGTCGGTCTAGGATAATGTGGAGCGAGGACTGCGGTACTAAATTGGAGAGGCCTCAACGAAGAAAATAATGAACAGTGTTTAGAAAAGCGTCTGGATCATCATGTTGTATACGGTCTGTTGCTCGACCAGCGTTCTGTTGATCCGTTTGTGCAGCGGTTTGAATGTGTTGGAACCCGGCAGCTGCTAGTGGCGGAGGCAATGATGAGGGCTTGCCCAGAATCTGGTCCTTTCGGCGAAAGTTTTCCCTCGCGGTCAGGAGGCAGATTCCATAGCCAAATAAATCCGCTGTATTTTAATCATGTTCTTGGGAATAGCTGCCAAACTGAAGTTCAGGCTTGACGTTGCCGTGGGGCGTTTTGCCAAGGCGGGGGTGATGCTAGCGCGGGTTAAGCGACAGGGGTGTGCGAGCACGCCATTTCACGAGACGTCAAGTCGACTGCAAGCCGACCACCCCTCGCCGAGTTCGACCAAACTCTCTCTCATTCTCTTCACAATCTGGGATCCTGTTCAAATTTCGCATTCTGAGCAAAAGTTGATGCTACTTCCACTTCTATTTTTCATTCTCGCCAATATTAAACCTATCCAACTCGATGCGTCGCATCCAAAAACATCATCGCTTACAACAAATGAGAAGACCCGCTGAACACCGAACCCAGCACAATGCAACAATTTGGTGCCCACCAACCACCATCACACCGGTTTCTGTAGGAATCCAGTGGCACCATCCAACGCAACAGCGGCTCGACACCGATCCCGTCGCTCACTTAGACGCACTGGCCGAGCGAATCATGCTGTCTCTTGTCTCGTCAGCCTCCTTCTTGAAGCCGCAGCCAAACGTTTCGCCCGTCGACCATGACACACCCTTGCCGTCCCCGTTAGTGCAGCGCGGGCAAATGCGCACCCGGTGCCACGCCGTTGCCAAGTTTCCGCGGACATTATATATGCTGCCATGATTCTCGGGCTGCGCGTTATACGCTTCATCCGTGGCTTTCACGACGAGTGTCGTGCAGTGTTTATTCCTTTTCCGTTCTTCTTCACATTCACTCTCTGTGCCGGTGGCACTCGCAGACGGCGAAGACTCCGGCAGGGCCAGAACAGGCAGCTCTCCGAGGTACCGCCAGCGCCTCCACGCCCAATTTTTGTTTCCGAAGCACTCACCGGGAATGGCGCAGTCATTGAGCAACTCTGCTTGATCCCACGTCTTTCCGCCATCAAGACTGACGTCGACCCGGGCGATGCCGCGCCCTCCGCCGGAGTAGGCGTATCCTTGGACGGCGACAGGCTCGGCAGCGGTCTCCTTTGCGCACTCGAAGACGCTGACATCCTTGGCAACACCGACGTCTACTCGGTCTTTGGCCGTGAAGCCAACCTTCCTCTCAACGGCGGCGATATCGGCGATCCCACCAGTCTGTTTACTTCCCCTCGACCATGGCACTCTCCCGTTCCGAACACAGTCGCCGACCCAAACGCCGGTGATGGCGCTAGTTACTGGCATTTCTTGAATGGAAACTGCGCGGTTCCAGTCTGGATTTGCTCCTTCATTGGAGCCGAAGCTCTTGTAGTCTCGTCGCTGCCACTGACTTGGGCTTTCTTCATCCGAGATAACGATCTTGCTGAGCCACTTCACAGATCTGGCTGCCACGGTACCAGGGACGACGGATCGCAACGGGAAGCCATGGTCGCGGGGAAGCGGCTGGCCGTTCATGCCAAACGCCAACAAGACATCACCACGCGGATCAAGAGCTTTGGGTAGTGGGATGGAGGAACCATATGCTTCGAGGCCAGAGAACTGAGCATGCAGGGTATTCGCATCGGGGTCCTCAGATTTATCGGCACCCGCCTCTTGGGTCGACGATGTGGCGTCAGAAACCTTGAGTCCTGCATCGGCAAGGACGTCGGAAAGTCGGACACCCTCCCACACCGCATTGCTAATGGCACCGACCCCCCACTGCAGACCGTTTGTTTTGCCGGCGTGTCGCGTCATATCGTTTCGGCGGTTTCCGCTACATTGCAGCACGGCGGTAACCTTATGGGTTGGGAAGCGTGCCTTCAGCTCCGCTAGGGTGTACTCTTTCGTCTCGCCGTCGGGCAGCTCGATCGTGAGGACATGCTCGTCTGCTTTGTCTTCCTCCACGACCGGGACCCACATGTGGTTACGAACATAAAACAGTTCGTTCGGCGTCTTGAATTCACGGTCAAGTTCTTCGTTTGGGGGCTCGGCGTTACGCGGTTTGGCGGTATGGGTAATGAGTCTGGCGTCGCGTATAGGATCTTCTTGGAACGGGTCTTCGATCGCTTCGGCCGCTGGCTTACCGTTTACCAAGTCCGCAGTGTCGATATACCCGATTAGATATTGGTCCAGGATTTCCCGGACGTGAGCAGACTTGTGAATGCTGAATATATTCCAATAGGGCTCGATGCTACCGCCGGCGGCTCGTAGGATCACATCCCCCCCCGGGTGGGCCGCAACCCAGTCGGTTATGTCGTACACCTTGTCTTCACACGTTACCCATGGGTGCGCGGAAGATTCGTCGTGTTGTCGGACGTCCGCCAGGCGAAACCGTGGAAAGGATGGATCCCGATTGTCGTCGCCGAGCGGTGGGTGCGCTGCTTTTACGCCCTCGATTTCTTGGTCGCTGTTGTGCTGAAGGAGGGCGATAAGGGAGGCAAGCAACCCGCCGCCGACGACAAGGCCTAAGGGTGCGACCCGCGACAGCTTAACATTGCGATATCGGCCGCCGCCTGGTGGTACAATAGGTTTCTTGGGACTTGCCCCTTTGATGGCGTTTCGGGCGGCGCTTTGGTGCAGCAGGCGGCCACGAAGGGCGGTGTGGGAGAGTTGGACAACAGATGCGGGGGCGGGATGCTGGAGAGCATTGGCGGCGAGGCGCCTAGAGACGTTCACGGCCATTGCAACTGTTCTGTTGTGGCGTCAGCAAGCCTGGCAGACGTTATTCAAGGTTTGTCGGTGGAGCCTCACTTTTGGCTGACGCGATTACCATCGCATATGGGGGGGGGGGCCTGAGGACTGCTATCGATGTGTTCGACCGATGCTCGGGAGAAGAAATCCGTCGATTTTTTGGTGGTGTAGATCCAAGCCGGGGGAACACCGCCTGCCGTATTCGGGTGGTCTGAGGAAGTGGGCTGCTGAGCGTTCCACGAACCTCAAGTGCGACGTTGTGGGGCTTGGGGCCTTTAGTTTAGGTCGACAGGGGCTCGAATGCTTCCAGAATGCCCCGAGTTACGAATGAAATGGCTATTTCGAGTATTGTTCTTTAGAAAAGCGGTATCAAAACAGGTCAGCAGACTGCTTGCAATTTCGATGTTTGCGTTGGAGTCACTCTTTGTCCGCCGACGATTGCCGCTGGAGCAGTGCTGATCAGTTCGGTAACTCGCCTACGTCAGGGGGGAGCTTGGGCCACAGTTCCGGGATTTCCTCGTCGGAACCCGGCTCCACTCCCATTTGCTGATCGAAGCCCCCCACTGGGCAGCTGACCACAGTCTGAGCCAAGACCGTTTGCCCCCGAGGAATCACCGATTGGGACAGCACGTTCTCACAACCTGGACGCCCCGACGTTTCGACGGCTTCAATTCTAACAATACTTTGCAGATAAATGCACGTAATAACCCCCAACTCCATCAGCGACATTATTCAAGAGAATCTGAAACCAGAACGTGCCTTTGAACATGGAAAGAAATGGCTCAACAAACGCCGCACTACTCCGAAGTACCCAATCTCATCCTACCGGACGACTGTCGCCCTCGCATATTACACGCCCCAGAAATCACCGCCGAGCCACGAAACGGCACGAGCGGCCTTGGCCGTGTAGTCTTCGCCGTGGCTGGCGGGGCTCCGCTTCATGGCCGAGGGCGGAAAGGACTGCGTGGGAACCAGCGCGGTCCAGTCATCGTCCGAATCGTACGGGGCGCGAGAGTCACTGCCGGAGTCGACTGTGACGGGCCGATAATTGGAGCCGCCCGACCTTCCAAGGCTGCTGTTCTCATATTTAGCATCCCGAAACTGCTGGAGGGTGATGCAAGTGCATATATACTTGCTTACCTGCTTGCTGCCGCGACACTGACAGCTTTTTTGACATTAGCACTTTGTCTGGCCCTACTTCTCGTCTGCACCCCTGCTGTTTCTGTGGGTGTTTTCTTCGGTGGTGCAGTTGGGTTTACCTTCGTTGATTTTTTAGCCCCCGTCGGCTTTGTTGCTTTACTTCCTGTCTTCTTCGTTGCTGCTTTGGCCCCTGTCTCCTTCGTCTCGACTACTGGGTTCTTTTTCGGCCTCTTCGGCGGCGGCGGGCTCTCGTCATCATCTCGCGTAACTGCCTTACCCTTACGCTTGGTGGGCGGTGGAACTGCCTTATCGTTACGCTTCGTGGACCGTGGCGGAGGAGGGGGAGGGCTTGGTGATACTTCTATCACCTCGCTCTCTTGGCTCTCCTCGTGCTCTTGGTTCTCTTCACTCTCCTGGGCCCCCTCGCTCTGTTCGTAAGTTCGGAAATCCTCCTCCCCACTCCACCCGTCGTCGAGGTCCATTTCAGCCTCGTACGATTCCCACAGGTCAATCGGGCCGAGCGCATCTGTACTCGGCTTTTTATAGCAAGTGTTGATGTGCGCCTTAGCATTTGTGAGGTTGTCCGACATAGTCTTCCCGTCCCACGGGCAGAACTTGAACTCCTCGTGCCCATAGGGCTTGCAGAACGCCCTGTGCTTGTGCTGGTAGGGACGGGAGAAAATGCCAAGTGGCAGAGCGCAATTGCTACAGAAGGGGCCATCCTTGGAGAGGTCGTCCGTCTCCTGCTCGTGGTCGTGCTTGTCTCCGGGTGGGAGTTTGTCGCCACAGTCTTCGCACGCTGTCCAGCGGGCGAAGCTGCCTAGCTTGGGGATCTCCGGGTAGCACACCGAGTCGTGCTGGTTGCGGTCGAAATCCGCGTTGAGAACGCTGTGGTCGCGTCCGCAACGGGAACAGAACTTCCAGGCAGATTCTCTGGATGCGTCCACGCGCGACTCAGGTATCACGTCTGGTTTGGTATCTCGGTCCTTCTTGGACGTCTGCACGTCACTGAAGTAGGAGGCATGCTTCTGGACAAAGTGCCTGTAGCGGTCCTCGGGAGTCCACCACGCGAAGAGCGGATCGTCGCAGAAGTTGCACCCTATACTGATATGGACATCGCGGAGGTGCTGCTGCATCGCTTCGGGCTTGTTGCTCGAGTATACGAAGGTGCACTCGTCGTACGGGCAAGTTTTGGTGCGCAGGATATTTACGTTGCGGATCTCATAGTGCTCTTTTTGTAGCTGCCGAACGTCTGATGGCGTGTATACCCCGATAGACACCTTGGGCATGCTGCTGCCCCTGACACTGAGGATTTTTTCCAAGGGTGGCGCGTTGACGGGGATGTTCTGAGAGTCGTGGACGCTGAGAGGGTGGGCGTAGGACCGTTCGCGCAGGCGGATGGCCTTCTCCATGGGTGTGAGCTTCACGGGACGCACTGGGGGGGCGTCTGGAAGTTCTTCGGCATCTCCGAAGACATCTTTGCCATGCTCTGCTTGAACGGCAGCCTCATTATCGTCTTGACCGCCCATCTCTTGGTCTTCTTGGTCCAGGCCATCTTCTGGGTCGTCAAAGACTTGATCGTCGAAGCTATCATCAAACTGGCCAGAGGATGCACCTTTGGGACGACCGGTCTGGGCGTCGTTAGCTACAAGCTCATCAATCTCGGCCCGCCGCTCTGCAGTCAGATGAGAGGTTTCACGGGCTGCGCCTTTCTTGGGTGGGCCTCCAGCTGGTTTGGTCGAACTATTCTTGGTCGGCCTCGCCTTAGTCGGTGAATCTGTGGCCGGAGGAGTGGGGAGCTCTTTGTCTCTTGATGTGACGGGTCCTCTGCCTTTTGGTGTGACGGGTCCTCTGCCCCCTGACATCTCCGGTGGTGTCTTTCGGGGCGCTGTGGTAGGCTTGGTCGTTTTTGGTGGAGGTTTGGGCGCCTTGAGCTTCCTAGGCACCTCGCGCGGGACCGTCTCCTGTTTTTCCGATGGCTGGATTGTCTTGAACCCAAGACCCCCCTCCGCGTCCTCCCACTGGAAGTCCTTGTGGCGCGGGAAACGTGGCCATTCGGATTCCTTCTTCCCGGGGTAAAGATACATCTTCTTAGTCGCATAGACGTCGCGGTGGCCCCAGATTGGTCTTTTTTGACTCTCAGGTGGCCACTCTTTAACCGCCTGGACGATGATCTGGGGCATGACGATGTACTTTCGCATCGCCCACCATTGCGACTCATTGGTATCATGTCTGATGACAAACGTTGGCTTGGCTTCCATCGAGACTTCCTCCGCCGAAGTCTGTCTAACAAGGATGAACTTTTTCTTGAAATTACCCTTCGATGCCTTCGGCTTAGTTATGCTGCGCACGAGATCGCGGAAGCCATCAAGGGTGGTCGAGCTAGGGTCCCACTCAATCCCCTCTTCGGGACTCCCCTTATCTCTGTGGAGGAGATATTTCCCGAAGACAGGCCGCAGCGCGAGAAAGATTGGGAATTCCATAAAGCCTAAGTGCTTGTCCTTCAGCGCAGCCTCTGTTTTCTTCAGGCACATCATAAGCTCTGTAATCGATTGCTTTCTCTTATTGTCAGAGCCAGATAGCGAGAGCACAGTGTCGGGTGCTGCCAAGTTTGGGTCATCGCACTCCAAGAGGAATTTCTCTCCGACATAAATCTCGATACCCGCCAGATTCGCAATGGCTTCCGCTGTACTCTCCTGTCCCGTCTCGGTTGGGGGAAACCCGCTGGCAATGGCGTTCTCGATGATGTTGACGATGCGCTTCTTTACGACCGCGGAACTTATCTCGTTGTGCAGCAGATAATGCGGGTACTTTTCACCATCATATGACCTGGGGTCGTATCCGGGGACGAAGATGTGGAAGCGGTCGCTGGCCAGCCCGAATACTTTGCCTTTGGGCCCTACGTGAGTTGTGGCGGAGAGTGTGACTGTTCTGGCCTCGACATCGCCGGCGGAGTTCTTCTTCCACCTCTCAAACAACTCGCTCCAGTCGGCGAAACATAATCCGCCGTAAGAGCCGATTTTCTTCCGATCCTGCTCCGGACGCTGGATGTCAATGAAGGCGTCAGGAATGGCTGGTCGACCGGGTCGGTTCTTGATACGTCCCGGAGCGAGCAGACGAATCGCCCGCTGCACCATGATGCCGTAGTAGTTGGTGAACCATAACTTTGGCTTCTTTTCGGGAATGCGGAGGTAGGCCACGTCCGCGCGGTTCAAATCAGGAGCATCAGCCCACTCCAACCTCAGCAGAAGGTGGTTATTACCCTCAGGCTCGATGGCTCCGGTGTTCGGGGGTTTCTCGTTCACCTCAGAACTTGCGTTGGTAATGAAGACGGCCTTGTAGTAAGGCCAGGCGTCCTCGTCTTTGTCGCCGTGGTTATACGGACACTCTGCCCATATAGTTTCGCGCAGCCACTCCAGGCCCTTCTTGTCGCTGCTGAAATCGCCCACGCCCGCGCAGTTGACGATAGTGCTAAGGGCTTCAGACCAACCAGGGGCCCCGGCCTTTCGCTCTCTGTCGACGAGATAAATCTTGTAGGCCACGCCCGTACGATTATCCAAACCCAGCAGGCGGTCCACGGCGTCAACGAAGCCAAACACCGAGTTGATGGGAAACCAAACGATGCCCTGCCAGCCATACAGCGGGATCCAGGTCCCGTCCCCGGGGAAAGATGTGTTCATCTCGGCGTTGACATCAATGCCGGTCTGATCCAGGACGCTCCGCAGAGTCACTCCGAGGTCTGGCGTCGCGTCCGGGAGCCCATGCGTGGGGTTAAACCTATACTCATAGCTTGGGTCCTTGGGGTCATCGCCATCGTCGCTATCGTTGCCCATAACTATAAAGTTAGACTGTCTCCTGCCGGCTCCACCGCGCAAGCTAACAGAGCGGGCACGCGGCTCTGGAGAGCCTCCGGAGATGACATCAACAGGTTTGCTGTTTCCAGAAGTGCGCAAGTTCTGGAAAGCATAAAAGGCCTCCAGCGCCGGATTCGCAGCTGCTCGGCAGTCAGTAACCAACCTCCCCCAAAGGTAGAAACAATTACAACGAGAGGAGAAACTCACATCTGCTCCCATCCCACTCAAACATCCTCGCAAAATACCCGTTCAGAAACCTCAACTCCCCCTCTCCGCTCTCCCCGTCTATTCCTGTCCATTTCCCCACATCACTCTCATCCGTCAACATCCCCTGCTCCTGCTCACTGGCACTCTCCCCTCCCCACATCTGGTAATAGTTCAGCCTCACCGGCTCAACCGGCACCCCATAATACATCAACGTCAGCTTAAACACCAAATCCGCCCTAGCAGCCCACCCCTTAAACCTCTCGCCCTTCAATAACTCCGCATACAGCCGCGCATTCTGCTTCTGGATCGCCGCCATCGTGGCATTCCGCTCTCTATCCACAGGAACCAGCAGCTCCCTCTCGTACGGAGAGAACTCTGACTGCAGGATTGATGAGAGACTGCTGTCTTTCTTTCTGGAGGAGAGCAGACGGCGGAAGTGGTCGAGGGTGTGGGTGAATTCGGGAGAGGAAGGGAGGATGGAGGGGTCCCAGCGGTCCGGGACCGCGGCGGTGAGCTGCTTGTCGAGCTTCGCTTGGGCGATGGCATCGGTTTGAGCTTTGCGTGTGGCGAGTTTGTGGGCGTGGCGGATGGCGTCGAGTTTGGCGGTGATTGGTGAGGGGGGCGAACGGGAGGGTGAGTTACTGGCGGGGGTAACTGGAGGAACTTGGATGGGAGAGGGGCGGGATTTCTCTTTCTGACGTTCCTGAACTTGCTTGCGGATTTTGGTTCTGGCGGTTGTCGCTGTGTCGGCGGCAATGCTGGCACGGGTGTCGGTGTTGGGGCTATCGTCTGCCCGTCGCTGGGGCCATGGAATGCGCTTCCAGAGATCCATCTTTGCGCTTCGTCTCACTGGTCGGGATATGCGGTGTTGAGTTGTCGTGGCGATCAGAAAAAGCGATCACACCCCAACTCGAAGGCGAAAAGTGAAGGAGAAAGAGGTTGTTATCAGATATTTTGGTTGGCAGAAAGAAAAAGGCGAGTTTCTCCATGTTCAGTGTGGTAAGATCAACAAGCACTTTTTCAAGGAATGCAAGTCACAAAGGGGTGGTCTTGGGTGTTTGCATTCTTGTCGCTGAGGTGCATGAAAAAACGGGGGCCAATTGAACAAAGCATTGCTGCATGCGGCTGTCTGGCGGCAACTACGGGACCAAAGAAAGGAAAGGGGGAGAAAAAAACAGAAGAGACGATTGCGGGGTGTGCCGGAAGGGGTAATGCCATTTTGACAAAGGGGACTGCGAGTAGGATGGGCTCGCAGCCTAGTTTTGGCATGTTCAATGAGGGTGGCATTTGAAGGTTGAAGTTGGGTTCGCACACCACAAGCTTTGTTCGGACAGTGATGTCTGGGAAATCAGGTGTCTGGAGTCTTCCGTTTGGTGAGTACCGTGGTCATTTGAACATTTGGACGTCTATGCTTGGAAGTTGGTCGATACCGCGATGAGTTGAAACTGGGCGGTTTGTCGATTCTGCATGAAGCTCCCACATCAAGAGAAGTTGCACGGGGAGAGGATTATGGTTGGGCCTAGATAGCTAAACACTTCTCCGAGCTTCCAGTTGGCGACGGCGCAATGTCATCCCTCCAGGTCTTTAGGCAAGAACTACACCTGACCCGACATGCTAAGAAGCTGCCGCACCTTCCTGGGGTGTCAACCTCAATCCCGAACAACACCTGCCTCCTCAGCCTACGTGATGAAATGGCGGTTTAAAGAGTTCAACAAAAATGGGAGTGAAAGAAGCAAAAAAGCATAAGTTGGGGTCCCCCCGTGCCAGGAATTGAATTCCTGACCCGAAGAGACCTTATGAAAAAGTAGGGGTTTTTCTGGGCTGGCTATGGTGTGTTAGGAGCGAAACACACCACTGCTTGACCAAACGCCTTTTGGTAAGTCCAACTTGACACAGGACCTCTGATTTTGCGGTTCATATAGGCGCGTGTGAGCTGCCATCCGATGTTCACCACTGATGCCAGCTGGCGGACTCGAGAATACAAACGTCCAGGTCTTGGGTAACTTGGTCAAGTTTCTACAGGCATTCAGATGTAGGCTACAGATAGGTACCTCAAACAGCAATGGATCTGGCACTCCTTCACCTTGAACCTGCCGTTGACAATGATCTGAAGCACATAGCTTTCTGGCGATATTCATGAATCTTTTGAATGAATCGGAAAGCACAACGTGACGTCCTTCCCTACCATGCCCCAGCATCTCCATAAACGATGCGAGGTTCGATTCGAAGTTCTCTACGTGCACCTGCTTGTGAATGGTACGTATCTTAAGCTTGTGGACGGTAAGAGGCATCAATCAATTTTTGATAAGCCACTAGATAAGGTAGGTGCTTAGATAACTGAAGGAGCTCGCGTGAAGAAATGCGGTTCTGTTCCCTCTACCCAGCACAGATTAGCCCGGAGATTTAGGCGGGCACATGAGGGAGCGCGCCGTGTGGCACAGCACAGCACCCCAGTACGGATAATAACCTCACGTCTGATCTGCAAGGCCGTGTCTTTTTTTTACCCCCAGTTCTCTCTCCATCCTCAACCTCACACCAACCTTACAACCACAGCAACCACCTCCCGAGAGAAAACCCCCCAAGAAAAGATGCCCAAACCTCTCCCACCCACCCTCACCTCCCGCAACGCCCTCCTCCATGACGTCCCCTCCCTCGCTTCCCTTCTCGTATCCTCCCCGGACGATGGGACCCTCTATCAATTCCCCAACGTGCTGGATTACCCCGAGGAGATGCACAAGCTACACATGAGCTGGCTTCGCCCAGAGATCCGCAGTCCAACCACACTCATCCGCGTGGCGGTGCTTCCTCAGGATGGAGGGGAGGATGTTGTGGTTGGGTTTAGCAGTTGGATGAAGAGGGAGATGGATCCGGAGGCGGAAGGGAGCACGAGGGTTGTTGAGATCGGGAGGGTGAACTGGGCGGACTCGGATGGTATGTATTCGGATACAAATTTCGTTACTTTCTGTTTGAATTGTGCTGACAAAGATATGCTAGAAACTCGGGAATCAAACGACGGAAACATCGCTGATGACAGCCAGCCAGACCTGGTACCTGGTTCAGGCCCCTCCAAGGCGCTCGAGCCCAACCCAATCCACAGCAAAGCCATCAGACGCGTCAGAAAGCGAGCACCACCATCCCCAGCTGAGTCGACCCCGGGCTATGAGCTCAACGGACTTGCCATCCGCGCCGAGTATCAAGGCTATGGGATAGGCAGCCTTCTTGTCCGCTGGGGTCTTGACAGGGCGTCTGAGGAAGGTCTGCCCGTGTTTGCCACCGGTGAGGCGCAGGGTGTGAACTTTTACGAGAAGGCCATGAGATTTCAAAACTTGCTTGGGAGCGAATACTGGCTCGACAAGGACGGGCGAGATATCAGTGCCAGTGATGTTCAGGGTGGAAATGATGGTTGGACGAAGGCCAACGGTGGACTATCAGGGGCCGAGATGATCTGGTGTCCGAAGGGATACAAGCTCAACATTAGGGGGGTTGAATACGAAGCATGAAAATGGGTATCTAGATGGGTATCTGCAAAGAAAAACTAGGGCCCTAAACTCAAACTGCTTCTGTTCGACTCCATGTCTGACATCATCTCGATATCATCAAACTTCTCGTTGCTCGTTGCGCCAAACAGGCTCTTGAGGTACTTTCTCTTATATCCGTACTCCCATGAAGCGTAGGCTACCAACGCAAAAACGGTGACGGGGATCGCAAGCACGATGTACCACAGCCACCCGGAATCTCCGAATGTCCCGCCGTTGGGAATGTTAGGGTTATCAGGGGTGTCAGGCTTGTCAGGCCCGTCTAGTGCTTTCTCAATCTGGGGGACCGCGAGCATCGTCTAGGGGGAACATTAGCATACAGTTCTACCAGTGACATCGAAGCCAAGATAACATACCGCGATGAAGGTCCCCGGCAGGAAAACCATAGTGAGAACAGCGATTGCTTTCATGGTCTTACCATCACCAATCGCGATCTCGGTATCTTTCCTCGAGAGCTGTGTGGTTTCCATTTGATACGCAAGAGACGCTCCTTGCAGCACCATATCACACCGTCCAATACGGTGGTCATACCGTGAGACCTGCTGTTCCAGATACATAGCCATATCCTTGTCAGTAACAACTGTCAGTTGATCTCTGAGCAGTTTGAGCTGGTCGCGCCATGCAACCAGCCCATCAGTCCGTAGGTGATGCACGACGAAGTATAGGTTAACTGTCTGATTCAGCTTTCGGCGCGCCGATGGCGCCTCGGTCACAGGCTCCTGCGAAACTTCGTGGAGGACGGTTTGCATCTCACGGACCGTTTTCCGGACCTGATGAAAGCGCCTTTCCTTCTCTACCTCGAGAAAGCTGACGACCAGCCGCGAGGGCGCCGAGGGGAAATGATTAAGCCTCTTCAGATTGGCTTTAAAGTCAGAGAGATCTGTCTCATCATACCCTGAGATCAAAGCATTTGTGCGGGCTCCGATTGTGACAGTAGTTCCGTTTATCTGTGTCTGAACTGAGGGAAAGTGTGTTACCGCGATGGCCGACTGTCTTCTCATGGCGTTAGATGTCCGGAGCAGGTAAACTAAGTCAACTATTAGCTACGACAAACATTTTGAAGAGAAATCCTAAGGGACAAAGTTACCCTGACAGGGACGATCCTGGATGGTAGAATCTATTCTGAGTGCACACGGGCTGCCTTCCTCAAGCAGGGAAATGTACATCTGGTGTATGCAGAGACGTTGAGCAATAAGAAGGAAACAGTCGCCTTGGACGGCGCTATATCTGAGAGCCGTTGGCCCATCCTCAAGCCTGTCAAGACCGGTATTTTTAACCAGTGATGACACTCTGTGAGATGTTAGCCAATAACTCCTTTGCGAATATCCACAAATCTGGAACGTACACAATGGCGAGACGGTCCTCGTCAAGTGAACCATCGGCCGGCACCGAGGTAGGGTCCAAAAGCTGTTATCATCGTTTAGTCAGAATATTTGGTATGCCGCACGGTGTGATATTCGTCTTTTACCTTGTGAGAATCTAGCCATGTTTCCCACTGACTAGAATCCTCAGCGCTGGCTTCAACACTTGTAAGCCAGTCCTGAGGCGGTGGCGCTTGCTGTTGTTGCTGCTGACGTTGGTGAACATATGCTTCCTAAACATTGCCGTCGTCAGCTCATCGCCCTCTCTCACACTAAACGCACTTCATCAGCATAACATACCCATCGTTTGGATCTCGAGTCTATCCTCCAGCACTGTCCAGTCCAGTGCCTTCTCTTCTCGCTTAGAGTACGGGGCTGCCAAACCGGAAACTTGATATTCCTCAAGTCTCCAGCTTGGATCTCATGCCCGTTGAACAATGCATCCATCTCACAGTAAGTGTCGTGCGGGGGTCAAGTTGCATGGGTGAAACCGATCGGGACAGTCCGGCGAGGTGCGGAGACAACAGGAGCGCAGGCTTCTCAAAAATTCAGGATTTGGCGATTGCGGCTCTGCACCAAAAAGAAAAGGGGGCCTTAAATGAGACGAGCGTTGGGCAAAGAAACGTGTAGATTCACGCATCGTCGGGCGTGAATCAGGTGGTGACTCGCACGAGAGCTGTCGGAGGCAGCCGGCCATGCAGCCTGATGCCCCCTATAATGCTGTGCGTGGTTGGACTCCCCAGAAATGACATCAAATGAAAAGCCCAGCCTATCGCTCGCCCTGTTTGACGAGGCGCAGCGGGGTGTCCGAGACAGTCACTCACTGCGGCCACTGAGGCCGCTCCTTCCCACCTGTAACACCGCTTTACCCCATCCGGCCACAAGGCTCTGGGACAGGCACCAAGACCCCCCTTCCCCTCGAGCCTCAGATCGATAACTTCCATGCAGTCACTGCATTAGCTCCATGCCCGTCCTCTCCGACCTAGCCAAGGCTTTATCGCGATGGCACGCATACAGGCAGCGATCGCTCTCCCAGGCCGACAAGGCTCTGGACAACCCGTACCCTTTTCAGGCAAAAAGGCAGTGAACTCCCCGTTCCACAACATCCACTCTGTCCAACTGCCGACGCCCCGTCCTCGCTCCGCCGGGTGCCCGGCACGGGAAACCTCGCGAGGCTCCGGCGCCGCCTCCGTCGCACGCGACCCCTCGACTCCCAATCATCACTCACCACACGCATGCAAGCTGCGGATTGCTGCATTCCCTCTGTTTGTTTCTGACTCCCGCCCGCATGGAGAGAAGAGGACTCGGACAACTTGGAGCCGGACACTTGTCACAGCTGCCCCTGATGGCGCACAGCACCGTAACAAGGGCGACAGCACCGTACGCCTGGCCTCGCCCGTCCCAACACCAACTCAGACGGACTCGAATCCCCCAGTCTGAACTTAAGACACGATGTTTTCCGGCCCCTCGTGCTCCATTCTTTGCCACCCCCTGACAGACTGACTGCCGATGCCCCCAGCACTACTTACCTACCTGACCAAAAATACCATACCTACACACGCACACAAACCGTCCATCCCACGTGAAACTCGATCATGAGTCTGGTCTACTCCTACGTCATCCCTTATACCGCCGACTCCAACTTTGATGAAATATCCGTCTTCGATGCCCTCGAGGAGTACCTTACTACCAAGTACATGATCAGATTTGACATCTCGGTGAGCCCCTTCTATTTTGCTTGCATCTTTTGTTGTTGGTGATACCTTGCTAACCGAGCCCGCCGACAGATTCCCAGGAACAGGGCCCCGCTCCTCAAAACAGACCTGCCTCTGTCTCCTGTAAGAACTTCCTACAGCGTAAATACCTACAGTGACATCCCTCACTAACAGTACCTGTTAACAGGAGATGGTCAGAAGAGTGGAGAGGCTGGTCAACAAAGCGGGCAGGCGAAGCAGCCGCCGGTGATGCGTTAAAGGGGTAATAAACGGAAGATTGGAGATTGTTTTTCAAGCGCCTGAGCGTCGGGTATGTTAGCCTCATCAGAACATGGCTATTGTGGCCATATTCTCAGAGGCGTCATATATTTGCATGGAGTTATGCTTAGCCAAAACAAATCCAAACAGTCCAAACCGACAGAGATCATGGGCCCGAAACATGCACATACAATGCTCACATCCCCAAAACACCCCAAACGCCATGCTATGCATACTATCCCCTGCTATTTTTCCACCACAACCCTCCCCGGCTTTGTCAAGCCGGCCTCCTTTGGCTCGAGACCACTTTGAACCTTCTTGCTGATTTGCTGCAGCTGGTGAAGCGTGTACTGATGTTCCAGAGTTGGCCGCTTCCAGTGCGAGCTCTCGAATGGGATAACATGGGCTTTTGAGGGCTTGAAGTAGTCGTCACCCCTTGTTACCATCTCCGAGAGTATCTTAGCAGCCTGTTTGCTGGTTAACCTGTCGGCGGCCGCTTGGGGCTCATCGCTGTACTTGACGCGCTTCTGCTTTTGGTTTGTGTCTCGCATCACCAGCATGTAGTTGACGGCGATGTGGCAAAGCTCACGGACAAAGCCGGAGCTTTTTTTGTGCTTGGAGAGGTATGTGGCTTGCTGCAGTGAGTTAGCGGGCTATATCCTCTGTAGCATCATGTGTCAAGGTACCCACCTTCAAAACTCGTTGGTTAACTTCCACAGTCGTGTGGGGAGAGCCCCCTTGTGAACTACCACCAGTCGTGAAGGTAGCGAAGCGACACATATTCCCCCTGAGAACCGTCGTGAGACGCTCGTCTGCGAACTTCTCGTATCCTTCAGGGCCATCCAGGAGCCAAGTCGCGAAGTCAATAAAGAGACATCCAAAATGCCAAACGTCGGTAGCCGGCGAATGTGTCAACAAAAAGTCCGTCTCTGGGGCAGCGTAATCCAAAAAGGCGCCCGGAACATGCTGGTTTCCTACACTTAGGGTTGAGTGAAAGCTGCTCAAACCGAAGTCGCTGAGCTGAATGACCCCGAGCCTTTCGTCAACTGTGCCCTTGGGGTTATTATCCGTCTCAGGGTTCCAGTTCTCGTAATGCAACAGATTGTCGGGCTTTATGTCGCGATGCAAGCCATGTGTTTTGTCGTTTGTATCTTTATCGCTCCTTGGGAACTCATGGAGCTTCCAGAGTGCATCAGTCAGACCATAACACTGTCGAGATACCCACCTGGCCAAGTCTAGATAGCTCACTCCCCAGGTGGGATAATTCGACCACCACTCTCTACTTGTCCACAGATTCTCGACATTTCTGTCGGCAGCCTCCATAACAAGGTGGTAGTCGGATCGCTCTTGTACCGAGATAGAGCTTGAGACCTCGATCGTTGCGAGGAGCTTTGCTATATGCGGTGATGCTATTGCCGACGCCAAGCGCCCCATGACATACACTTCATTCAGGTAGGCCTCGCATTGCTCTGCTGTGCCCTTATTGTCGTTTTTTAGTGTTTTCACCGCAATCGGGTTCTTGTTCAAAGCACGAGTGAAGCGTGGGAGATCTTGCTGATCCTCGTGTAGCCCGAAGAAGCGAACATCCGCAAAGCCGCCGGCGATATCAGGCCTATCGACTCGTTTAAACGGCAAAACCTCTTCGGTAGACCGCAACTTATATCGGATACGTTTGAAGTAGGTGACGCGACTGACTCCATCCACCGGAATAGTTCTTGCCTCTTCGCTGGGCTCGGGCTGTCTCTGAGCAGCGACGAATGTTGGCCATAACTGCCACCGTTTGGACTTGAAATCTTTGATGTCTCTGGAGCGCCAGCCGTTAAAGAGAACTGCGAAATGCCTGGATGTCGGCTTCAGCTCTTCAAACTCAATCCCCAACAACGCCCCGTCATTCAACTCAGCATTGACGAAAGCAAAGATCATATGTTCCCGCCCAATCAGGATGAGGGTCGCAAAAGTGCGTCGAAACTGCCCGTTAACCCCTACGAAGCCGTTGAGAGTATGTAAAGGGGGCGCGATTTTGTTGGCAAGGGCAGCCAGACCGTCTTCTGTAAGCCGTGTGTCATCTTGAGGGTTGAGATGGCGAAGCAGTCGCAAGACAGTTTGTGTGCTTAAAACCTGGTGTAATACCATCCAAGGTAGGAAGTACTGTTCGGCCTTATAAAAAAAGCTGGATAACTTAGGCTCCAAATCATCCTGGACTTTCTCGATAAGGTCCGCATTGGAGATTGTGTCGTAGGATGTCGGCTGGATCGTGTGGGCGACACGCGCGATGTGCTGGCTTTCAAGGTCTGGTCCCCGGTCGCTACGAATGGAAAATTCGGACGCGAGCCGGAGCTGATCTCCAAGGCCATAGTCATTCGTGTAACCCTTATGATCATCAAGACCGGGAATCCCAAGATGGCGGTTCGGGCTTTTTTGGCGGTTGTTGTAACTTCTGATAGAGGGCGAGGTGTTGCCGCCTGGCATCACCGCGAGGTCGGCCTCCAACCCCTGATTGGACTGGGGCGTTGCCCCTGGCTTGCTGAACTGTTCTCCCGCATTGCTTGTAATGTCCTGACCGCCCGCGGATGCGATTGGGTCTTCGGTAAGGCGGCGGATGTTTATTGTGGGTGTTGTTTTATGGACGAGCGGTTCGCTTCCATCATCAACATCCGTGCCCGCGAAAGGTTCAACATCTCTGCTGGGTTGTGTGGAACGCGATGACCGCTGTCGCGGTTGCGGCGAGCTGCGATGCGGCGCGGGCCTTGTGGAGCCTCGTGCCCCTGAACTGCGGGGGAGGGGCCCCAGAGATTTGGACGATGATCCGCTGTTCGTACGCTGCTGCTTTCTGGGCCGTGCTTCACTCATTTTTTCCGGATTGAAGGTCTTCGAAACAAATGAACTACAACGAGAGTTGGATTGAAAGAATCCGAACAAAAGGACTCCCGGAAAGCGCTGTGTGAGCGCTTCGAGGGGTTTCAGATCTTAAAGGCAGGAGCAATCCGGGTCTGCCGCCCGCCCCGCCATCCATCACGGTGTGGGCCACCTGGTCAGCTGTGAGCCCCTGCCCCAATCTGGGGAGTCTGACCTTGGAAACTCATCCTCAGCCACCCCCAGGGCTTCTTTTGCCCATTCATACCAGGCTTTGGATGGAAATTCAGCATTGGAGGCCGCCACTGGAACGAAAATCGAGATCACGCAAACATCGCATTAGTCAGTACATGAACCAGTTCGTCACTTTGCATTACGTTTCTCAATAACATGAGGGTATAGTCTGACCATCATCGCCAGGAACCCAGCATCCGAGTGAATGGCGAATGCCCGACCTACAAACCGCCCCGAGCCCGTCCTCCCGTCAAGATTTCCGGGCCTGTAGCCCGGCGCCTCCGCTTCGGCCTGCTCGTACAAACGCTAGAAAACAATAACTCCATCCCCCATTCCCAGCTTGGCCTCCAAGTATCGCGCCAAAGCCCAAACGCCCAAACAGCCGCAGTACGCTCAAAGCCTGCACTTCTTTAATATCTCCCCAGCACTCAACGGCGAAGGAGTTGAGATCTGAAGGTTGCCGCGTCTCTGCTGCGTCCAGTTAGCATCGCCACCCCACCAACACCCAGAGCCTCGCCAACTCACCACCACGCTAAATTTCGTGTCGTCGCCAAACATGCTCTCCAGGAAGCTCCACAGTACCCACTCATTAACTGTGCGCATCGGCACAGATGTATCGTAGCGCTCTTGCTTCTCCGGTTCCAAAACCGTCTCTGCCGGAGGTGTTGAAGGTGAGTCGTCCTGTTTTTGCGTCTTCGAAGGCCCCCTTTTCAGATTCTCGGTGAAGGCGGGCCGCCGCTTCTTCGCGAGGAGTATTTCGTCGGTCCAGCCACAATACCGCCGTTGCCGTTGCCGCTGCCACGACATCGGCCCCGGTATTGCTGTCCTTCTGCAAACGTCGGCAGTCATGATTTTGAAGGAGCTGCACAGCAGAGAAAAACGTATAAGTTCTATCTAATGACACAAAAACGTAACAAGTCTCCGGGGCCGCCCGCCCAGAGAGTCGAGGACGGTGCGGGGTGGACAGCCCTCTTTAAGTTTCTTTCCCAAACTCGGACTTTCCCCTCTTCATCTGGTTGTATTTCTCCTCGTCCTCTAAGGCTCTCAGGCCGGGCGCTCCCTCAGGATGCCAAACAGCCCCCTCCCTGCATACCCTCACCAGCTCGCACGGCTCAGGCGCGGTAACATTACCTGGTCCAGCCCCCTTCCCGCTATGTTATTTCGGTCTTGCCGTTTCCGCCGCCTCATTTGGTAACGCGCGGAACAAGACCAGGTACCTCAGCCATCTTGGCCTGTTTATTCGACAGCCTCGTGTTTGCGCGCGGGTCGGAATGTGGGGTTACTCAAAACGGATGACAAGGCTCTGGGAGGCAGCCAGTTGACTGCGTATTGGAGTCCCGTGTGGCTGTTGCAGCTGAAGTGTCACGAAGCCATGGGGCTGAACGGTCTCATGACACTGTTGGATCTCGGGCACGCAAACTTCTCGGTGTGCAGCTTCACTAAGTTCCTCATCGGTTTCAGGTAGATCTGAGTTGAGGCTTGGGAACGTAGGCACCAACATAACCCTAACCCTAACTTACCCAAGTCAACCGACGACTGGTAAAGTGAGAGAACCTACCTACTCTGCTTTTTCAGGCGCAGCTTCGGGCACGGAGGGCGGTTCCAAATGAACTGAATTCCAACAAAGTGTTGGAAGTTTGCTGGGCATAACCGTTACCCAAGACACTCGGCTTTTAAGTATGAGGCCTCCGTCTCCATCTTGTCGTCCAAACAAAGCGACAGTTACCAGATTAGTTACTATGTTCGACGGCTAAGACGCCAGCCCACGATGCTCTCCTTTCAGTCATAGAATATCAGTCATCCCGGAATCCTCAATCTCAAGTCGGAGCCAAGAATTGGTCAATGTCCACCCGCTTGAAGAAGCTAATATGGCGGAACCGCTCCCAGTACTGTGCAAGACAGTCATGGGAGATCAAGAACAGCCTCGAGCTCAGAAAGTCGTCTGCCTATGTCAGACACGTATACTCAAAAGTTGGGAGTGACGCACCTTGTATGAACCCTTGTCCAGCAACATGCCCCTTACTCCTGACGACCCTCGTGCCAGTGAACGGCGGGTCCTCCAGGACGCCTAGAAAACCACCCTCGCCGAGATCATCAGCCGAGAATGTGAGCTCGCCGCGCGGGACATGCGGGTCTCCGGTCAGTTTGATCGCCTCGAGTCGGCCGCGGTAAACCGTCGCGTCCTTCTTGCGTTTCGCAAATGCCTCAGCGCTTTCTCCTTCTTCTTGAACGAGGCTCTCCGGGTCAAAGCCGTCACCTGGAGCGTCATCTGGCTGGTGAATGAATACATACTCGCACCCGTGAATGCTGTAGTCTCCGACCCATATTCCACGGTACGGCTTCTCTGGAGTTGGAGTGTATATATGGGGGTCTAAAGTTGCGTATGTTGCAAGCTGGCCACCAACGTGAAGCGGGATCGGATCCTCGACTGGCCAGGCTATATAGTTCATCAAGGCGACTGAGGTCTCAGGGTCATGAAAAAAGGTTATGATACGAAAGCAGCGGTCACTAACGTCCTCCCGTCGTCTGGGTGGATCATTATCGGACGGTGGCCACTCCTCTTCTCCGAAAGGGTTGGCTCCTGTTACACGATGCGGCGATGGAAACGTCGGTGGCGGCCATAAACCACTGTATGGAAACTGGGAGGCAATGACGCGGTCTTCTTCCTCGGGGCTCAAGGCCTGCGCATGCATGAAGTGACTACGGGTTGCGAGATCCATCTGTATCCCGGACCGGAACCGAGTGCCCTGTGTCTCCTCAGGTCGAGATTCGATGTCTGTATCATCGACCCAGCGTAGGTTGGTGACTTTGCTAGACCCAACCGTCTGCTCCTCGTGCGCAAGAGTCGCCGGAGATAATGCTGGCAATCGCAGGATTGGCCTGTCTAGATGTAGTACATGCTTGGGCTCGAAGTTCCGGATGGTCACGGTTGTGTCAGCCTCCCAGGCATGCTGCGTAGCATTGGTGTTGCTAGTGAGGATCTGGTAGCCCTCGATACATCCACTTCGCTGGTCATACTGTACAATGATGAGGCGACCAATTAGGCCCGGTCCATCCGAGAACCAGACCTTGTATTTCGGGAGGAACCAGCGTGGATCGTGTGCTCCGTATAGCGCGAGGAATGACTTGAGCGGGTACGGCGACGTGACGCGGGCCCCAGGGACATTTTCCTGCACGAGAGCTTGCCAGACGTGGTCAGATGTGGCGATGTTATATAATGCGCGGCAGGTCGCCGATACACAGAGAAGGTCGATCACAGGGAGGTATAGGAGGATGCTATGGATTAGCTCGGTGGGGAGGCGAGTGAGGTGGCACTCGTTCGTCGGCGATGTAGTTGCGCAGCCTGCGGAGCGGCGAAGTCAGCGACGCGGCTTCTACACATCACCTCGGTATGGAATGGTATGTTGGAAGTGAGGTTTTTATTGAGGCGCACACACCTGAATCATCGGCTCTTCCTTTCCCCTTCGCGTGTCCAGTGTTGAATGGCTGCGAGGGGTCGTCGTCATGCCCAACAGCGCCAGAAGCTATGGGCAGGTCGCCGCCAAGCTCTTCTTGATCGTCCATGTCTCGTCGGCAGGGCGGATGCTCAGCTACCAAATGACAGGCGCTCAGTGCTGTCTGGAGCAAGCGATCCCATCGGAATTCGCAAGACTGGACAGTTCATGATGCGATGCGATGTCAGGGGTCAAAGCATCAACTCTGGTGGGGCAGTGGGGGTTGCAAGCGGGAGTGGTGATCTCCAACACCACAGCACGCGCTAACCGCGTTCAGCGATTGTTTGATGGAATCGCCAAAAGCCTGCCCTCTGGATATTTCGATTCATGTTCTCAATGTTCTCCTGGAATAGCCAGACTCCAAGATCCAAGTGACAGTGCGCGAACAAGAAACAGCGCTGCACAAGGAAAAGAAAGACAACCTGTTCCTTCACGTCCGCGAACCTCCCTTGACCTCTCAAACACTAACAACGGCAGCCGGGGTCATCGCTGATTAGCGCCGTTTTCCAAAATGGGCCTCCGAAACGGGGCTCATGACATCAGGCCCCAGCTGCAAGCTTGCACAACTCAGCTTCCGTGCCGCTCCGATTCAACGGCCAGAGCTCAAGTACCACGCAACTACTTCGTACGAAAGTCTTTTACCAAGAAAACCGGCCTTACGCTGACCGAAGCCTTCTGCCGAAACGGAGCTCGAACTCGACGTTGGACGACCAGCTATTTCCTTTCCTAGGAGTGCACGCTGTGAAGCCCACTTGCTCACCACCGCATCACCTAGCCAGCGCAGGCTCCCAAGGGTGGCATACCCCGTACTATCTATCGGATTACACGTGTGTCCTGGCGATGGGCCTTGCCCAACCCAACCCGTAAAGTCTCGACCTCCTTAACTGGAGACAACTTTCACTGGCGATCGCTGGCGAAACCATCGACGAATCAACCATTCGATACGCCTCGCCACCAGAACTGTCCCAGGAAGACTATTTACCGTCGAATTCCCTCGTTCGTGTGCTCATGCACAATCCCCTCTTATCACCACCCGCAAAAGCTGCTCGGTAACCCAAACCTCGCTTGGCCCCGACTTACATCCGTTTCGCCCAGCACCACACTGAGTTCCGCAAAGTAGAACCAGTAGGACCCCACAGATACCATCCCGTCAAAATGGCTTCATTTCTACCGATAATCTCGGAGATTCTCCCCATGATACTCCCAGCGTCCATTTACGTAAAGAAAGCCAGCGATATCATCCCGCCCTCACCACCCCTGCCGCCAGATGAAGTCAAGAGAGAAACAACTTCATCAGTCAAGGTTCTCAGCAGAAATGCCGTGGTCGACCAAACCGATAAGATGTGCGCAACCGGTAAGTCATACATTCACATGTCTATTGTCTGTCTGTGTATGCTCGGGGGGTTTAAGTGCATCCCGTCAGATTCACCCAGGATCCCACGAGGGTGGCATAACTCCCGTCTACACATTTATCCTCGCAACAGTTCCTATCTAACACACGTGCTGTCACTCCCAGTCCTAATAGTGAAGCCGAAAGGATCCACAACCATCCGCCACAACGGCGAACAAGGTTCGTGCCCCCTTCTCCTGCTCAAAAATGGCATGACGACCATCCCACATGCCGTGATCTAACACATGGTGCGCAAAAGAGGCTATAATCTACGCTGTATCAGGCAAAGGCGTCCTTCTCTCCAGCCCTAAAGACGAAGACGAGGAGGAGGACGAGGAGCCCGAACGCCATGTCATAGAAATGGGCGACTTCGCATTCATCCCCGCCTGGACGGAGCATCAAGTCGTCAACGAGTCCGACGAAGAGGACCTGCACTGGGTCATCACCCGGAGCGGAGGCCAGCCGGTGGAGGTCCATTTGGTGGATTGGGGTGGGGATGAGGCAACGGAGGCGCCGCAGTCGCGGTGACTAGGTTCGGCACTGGGCTGGTTCAGCTCAGTGCTTGGTAACTAAACTGTGGTGTCCCACCAACTCACGCGTATCATGTGTTCCCAAATCCACTGAGGCACGTATCCGTCATAGGTCTCGTTCTGACCGAGAGCTTGTTCCTATCTCACGCATACCTATCGGACCTGGCCTACGGCCGATGTCTGCCACATCAGCAGACTACAGCCACAGGGTCCGCACTCAGATAAGCGCATCATCAACCAAGCAATACCTCCTGACAACCTCCACAACACGTTCCCGATGCGACCGCTTCTCAAACACCTGCGCGTGATCCAGCCCCGGAAACCATAATATCTCCACCCCCGACGGCGTCAGGTGGTTCTGGTGGATATGGACAGGAAATACGTCCTCCTCGGGCACTTTCGAAAAATCCCCTTCAGTGGCCAGGTACCTCGCCACAGTCCGCGTGTCCACGATGAGATCCCGCCCGGCAAGACTAACCGCCACCTTTCGTTTCTTCGTTGCGCCCTGAACCTCCTCCCCGTTCCCTGAGACAGCCACCAGCTCCTCACGCCAGATGATGTTCTCCCGCCAGAAGAAATGCCGCCCCAACCCTTCAGCTACGCCCGCATCCATGCTCGCAAAGTACCACAGCTGCCACTCGTTTGCGCGTCGGGGCGGGCGTCGTGTGAAGTTGTATGCTACGTCAGGTAGATGGAGCAGGATGCTGACGGGGTCGACCAGCACAGCGGCCTCCACGCGCGGACCTAACAAAGAGTCACGCAGAATATGTGTTGTTAGCACGGAGCCGTAGCTGTGAGAGACGAGCACGAAGCGCTTCCAATCTGGGCTGTGCGCGGCAAGGATGGCGTTCAGCTGGGCGATGAAGGCGGGGCGCGTGAGAGGTGGTGCGGTAAGACGCGCAGAGATGGGGAGGATTTCTAGGGCGATGATGCCGATTTGGTTGTCTCCTGAGGATGAGGGGTTGAGGTCGGCGAAGAAGGAGGCGTAAGGCCAGAGGCCGATGCCGATGCCATGGATGAAGACAACGGGGAGGTGGGTGGTTGAGCTATGCGGGCGGTGCCAGTAGGCCAGCGAGGATGAAGGGGATACTCGGCGGCTGACGCCGGGTAAGGGGACAGCCCGGAGGGCGGGGGTGGGCGGGAAGGTGCTGGATGTCCTGACCGCAGGGCTATGGTAGGCGAAGCCGTGGAAACGGAGGACGGTGTGCGTGGCGAGGTCGACGAGGCCGATGATGGCGTACCAGATCACACTGTGATAGCGGATGAAGATGGGATCGATGGTCAGCCGCAGGGGGGTCGCGGCGCCACGGCCTGGGGGGAGCTGCCAGCCGAGAATCGCTTCAACTCGACAGATGTACCCCTCGAGCTCCTCCTCGTGGGAAAAGGATGTCTCTTCGTCGACATATGACGCGGGCCCCCCGCCATCGCGTTCGAAGAAGGCCCATAGCAGGAAGTCGCGCACGTTGTCCCGCTTGATCTCTGAGATATCGGTGCCGAGGAACCACACCTGCAAATAGCGCTCCAAGTTCGGGATGTTGGCGACGCAGCGCTCAAAAAGGGCTTCGCGCTCTTCGCTTGTTAAGGGGGGAGGGTATTCGGCCAGGCGTTTTAACCGTGTCTTGTGGGGGAGGTAGATGAAGACTGCGAATGCGGTCTCAGCCAGCAGAAGCGCTGCAAGTGTACCGCTGAGCGCGCGGAACCAGATATGGCTAGTTGGTAGCACGAGGGGTAGCGTCAGGAAGAGGAACGCCTCAATCCATGGGGCGTTTTGGAGGAGAAAGATGCAGGTTCTGATGAAGACCAGGCGAGCCAGCGAATGGTCTATCATCGCACCGCGTCCGCGCCAAGCGCGCCTCGGGGCTAGAGCCGATGCTGCGGTCGCGATGTCTACCGGTTTATCACAAACTATTGGTCTTCTCTATGAGTCCCAGCGCTCTAACAAATCTCAGGCTCGTTTGTTCGTTGATGGTTTTTTGGGGGAGTGTGAACTTGGGATGACAGATGCGATCACCTGAAACGGAGGTGGCTCCCGGGTGCTTGGCGAAGGGATGACGTAGGCCCCCCATTTTCACGATTGGATCAGACGACTCCAACACCTCGACCACGAGTCCACGACTCTCTTGCGACGCTAAAATTGCAGTGCTATCTCATCACACGGTGTACAAGGTGTCACACATATGGTACTTCGTACCTGGCTCCGTCCGTCTTGCGGTGGTGAAATTGTAACTGTCATCCGCGAGGGTCTGACACCTGAAAGTCACGAAGCGGAATATGGGAATGTACCTGCATACATTCTCGGCTTTCGGCTTACATTCTGCGAAGGCGGGGGGATGCGTCAACACTCCCGAGAACATCACCTGGTATTCTTCTCTTTTTTCAGTGTCGTGGCAGCTTAAGTAAGAGCATCGTCTCGCCCGTAACAACACCTTCTCTCCCCGGGTATTTATCTTGACATAATCTCCCCCTCCACCCTCACAAGACTTTACGTTCAAGCCCTTAAAACAGATACGTAATCCAGGCAGTCCCCCAATCGACAAGCCGAGAACAAAAAGCGTAAATCCCGGAGTGAGCATCTCACCCACCTCCACCTCGGCTACGATAGACTTTGTAAATGGCAGAGAGGACACAAAATGCCACGAGATGGGGCTTCTATGATGTTCCCTTTAAAATCCGCCATTCCGCAGCTCAGGCCTATGGCTGGATCTCCCCCCTTCTCTCACCGTGATTGTCCCTTGCACAACCTTCCGTCAAGCCAGCTGACCGTATTACTGATCGCTTTCTGCCCTCCTTTTCTTTCTTTCCTTTTCTTCACATTCCCTCCCAGTGACCAAGTAGGCTTGAGGCAAACCAGACCAGACGCCGCCAACAGCAAGGAAGATGCGGATTCCCAAGTTGTTCCCTCGATACATGAGGGTTCCGGACTCGGAGCCGGACCAGGCCCCCGCCGTCGCTGACAGCGCCGAATTGGCGGCGAGTGTCGACTACGCCGCCATGCTGTCGCAGGCCGCGTCTGTCCTGGCCCCCTCCGGCGCCCCCCCCTCCGCGTTCGTCTCTGCCCCCGTCGTCCCCGTCTCCGCCTCTGCCTCTGTCGTCGTCCCCGCCGCCGCCATCCCTCCCCCGATCGCCTCCGTCGCCGCCATGGCCGCCGCCATTGCCGTGGCGCTCACCCAATCTACCGCTCCCGCTCCCGCTCCCGCCGGCTTCATCACGCCCTCCATCTCCGCGGTCCCCGTCCTGCCCGAGCAGCCGCCGATCATCCACGACTCTTCGCCGTGGGAGATGGAGGGCGAGACAGGGCTCGAGACCTTCATCCTCTGGGTGCTCCTCCTCTCGATGCCGGTGATAATGTTTATGCTCCTCCTCGTCGACCTATTCCGCAAGTTCCGGGACGACGACGACTCGTTCGTCTGGCTGCGCGAGCTCTTCAGCCGCGGCGATGACATGCCGTCATTCCCTGAGCCGAAGCTGAAGGTTCCTGTTGCGTTGCCTGTTGATGATGATAAAGGCAACAATGGTAGCAACGTCGACCCGGAGAAGGGCCTGTTCGTCACCAACGTCCCGGCTCCTTCGCACGGACACGGGAAGGATGCTGGTGCTGGACATGACCACGGCGGCGGCAGCGGGAGTGAGTCGGGCAAGGTTAAGGGCAAGGAGATTGATGCCACGCCCTCGACAACCGCGAGTGCCGACTTCGCGACCTTTTCTTCGTCCGCGACGACGGCCGCGGCGACGGCGAATCGCGGGAGTTCCCCGTTCTTGCAGCAATCGCCGATGTTGGTTTAGCTTGCTCGGGTGAGGGGGGATGAGAAAGGGGGAATATCGATGCTTGGTGGCTTTTTGTACATAAGGACGGCCTGATCGTGGCGTTTGGGAAGGGCACAATGGTATTGATTGTGGGCTGGGGATTCTTTTGATCTGCGGTTGGATTTCTTTTCCTCGCTGCGAGCACGGTAGGGATATATTCTCTTCTCGGGGGAGGCACAGCCAGCTGGGTTGGCTCTTGCGTTGGGGCGATATAATTATCATGGCTGGCCTTTGGGATGCGAGGGAAGCAAGGAACACATCAACACATTTCCTAGTTTTAGGTATCTTCCGAATTAATTCAAAAGCAATTCAACGACTAGGCTTATTGAAGAGCCGCCTGCGAAACCACGGGGTACTTGTGGCGCCTTCGAATACTGCAAGGTGGTCAGCAATACGGAGAGTCATTCACTACCCAGGTACGGGTCTGGGGGCTCAAGAACGTTCGGCTTCCGACCGGAGCGGTGTATTATGCTTTCCTCCTAGGACACACCGAATTCGGAGTTTTTCGTCATAGATTTCACCCCACCGATAGTCGTGTGCCGAAATCCAGCACAGTAAAAAGACAATCAACCCTCCAACTCCGAGACCGTGTATGTACCTAGTCTTTTGTCATGTCCCAAGTGGGCCGTGATTCGTACTCCCTCGCTCGAATAAAGCTGTCATCCATTCTCATACTGCCCTGATACCATGTTTCAGAAAAGCCATATGCTCGAGAGAGCATGATAGCTTCGGAGAAACTCCCAAATATGCCCATGTAAATAGTGCCCAGGTAGTGTGCCAAACTCTGAAGAGATATCAGAAGTATGAAGCCGCAGTTCGGTATCTGCGCTAATTCAGCAGCCCGCCGGAAATCTGAAAGAACTTCTCCGCCTTTCTTTTTTCCGGTCCGTCTGCTGGCACACTGCCAGAGATCTAACCTTGAAGACTGTTCTGAGCACACTTGAGACCGTTCTCGAGAGCGATTAAAAGATCTGCCGTTTTCTCTGCTGCTGTTCGGTTTGTGATTGCACCGTTTCTGTTGTAGAAGGTCTGCACTGTATGCATGTGGTGCCTCATGTCGTGTTCAGCAGCAGCCAGCGCCTGCCTAAGACTCTGCGGTGCCGCGCTTGAGCCCGCCGGGGAGCCTAGCTGAGACTGCACTCGTGTCATCTCGCTAGCCAATCTGCTGATTCGACTACTCTGCTCCAGTAGCAGCTCTCTGACCTCCTTGTCTGGCTTTGCAGCGACGGGGGGTGCAGGCTTCTGAACTTGGGTTTTCAAGTTCGTAAAATCCTCGCGAAGGCGATTGAAATTCTCGGACAATGACTGTATCGGCTGAATAATGCTCGTTAAGCTTTCTGGAAACGGGTCAGATTTGAGCCCATCCGGCTGTGTCCTCAGGCTGGCGATATCATCTTTGATGGTGTTTAAGTTGTCGGCAACCGCATGCATCGACTCCATCATGACCTCCATTACCGCCTTCATGCCCTGCATTTCATCTTTAAGGTCGCTGACTTCCTTGTTGACATCTTTGATGGCAGCGAGATTTTCAATGTGGCCGTCGGATTTCGATAATTTCATTTTCAGTTCCTCCGCGCGGCCTCTCAACATGGCGCCTCCTTCGTCAAGTAGTTGGCGAGACGGATCCGAGATCTCGTCACTGCTAGTAGTCCTTCTGTGCAACAGATCAGAAGATTGAGGAGGCATGATGACGTGAGAACCAAGAGTTCTTGGTGTAGATACGCTGCCCATGCCTGGTGGCAATCTCTCTCGTGGGCTGATAAGACTGCCAGCGCCCGCATCACCGCAGGCTCTCTTCGCGGTCGGGCTGTAAGCTGCTGGCACGGGAGAGGGGGATCGCTTGCGAGCAGCACGTGGCCCAGTTGGATATCGATCCCGCTCCGTAGGACTCGTGGGAGGCTCGGTTTTGATAGACAAACCCGGCGGCATATGGGCGGTTGGGCTCACATCCTCAGGGAAGTAACCTGGCGAAGAGACTCGTCGGCCGTTGCCTTTGTAGGAGTCAGGACCGCGGATATGGCTGGTGAGCGGAATTCCTGCGGCGTTGATCATATTCCCTTGAAAGTTTTTCAAGTAATCGACAACGATGTCGATCTGCTGGCTCAAGAGCAGCGGACGCTTGTTGTTGGTCTTGCGGTTGTCCATAAACTCTATCCAGTCATCGGCTCTGCGCGCCGTCTCGGATACGTCTTTTGAAGGCTTCATTCGATGTACCTTACGCGCCTCGGTGAGAACGCGGGATGTATCGTTCAGGCACTTGGGGTTGGTGTTGAGTCCCCTTGCAATCGCATGCCAAAATCCCTCTTGCAGTTGGCCACCAGCTTCGGCAAGATGCAACATGGCAGCGAAGAGAACGGCGACATTGTTTCCATACTTGACCTCTCGCTTTTTCTCGGAGCTGGTGGCGTAGCTACTGTATGCCAGATCCTCGTGCCCCTCATTTGTGTACCTGGGCGTCAGGAAGGCAGCAGCCCAAGTGTGGTCAAAGCGCAGTTTGGATTGCGTCTGAAAATCGAAGCCGTAGAGGAAGATGGATTGCTGCGGGGCACCCATGATTGCGCGAACGCGGTTAACGCAAACTTGCCTGACGATGTTTGTAAGTTTCTTGAGATCTGGCGGTCTGGAGAAGAGGGGCGCGTAGATGATGCAGTTGGACCGCGGGCGAGGGACTGTGGTGGAATGCAGGTCGTGTGCGGTGGCAGGTTTTTCGCTGGTGTGGAGCTCTGTACTCTGGTTGGCCCGGGAGTTTTGGTGCTGTCAACTAGCGTGGCCAGGGAGCTGAACCTCTGCAATTGGCGGACGCTGAGTCAAGCAATTGCAATGTGGGCAGGAGCCAGCGTGCCTGATGCCTCAGCTCAGGGCAATCGAGATCGGTTGACAATCGTCTGCCTACAACCGCAATTAACGCAAGATTTCACCTGTCTGGTGTGTATCTGGTACAATTTTTCACAACATTGGAATTCTACCTAAGGAGGGAATATACAGTGTTTCCCATATTTACTTTCGGCCTACACTTGTCCGACGCTACTGCCCGTCGCAGCATCGTCCACTGTATGCAGCAGTCAAGTAACCCCCGAAAACGGCCCCAGCTCAGGTTCTCAGAAAATACCAGCTTCCTGCTCACTCACCTCATTCCCGCCTTTGGTGTAAATGAGCTTAAATGCCTCGATCCCTCTCTCCTCAGGCCCTCCAACGTTACGGACACACGCTCTATTTTCCCGCATGGCATTAAAGCTCCAGCTGTCCGTGCAATGGTCATTTCCCCACAGTTCCACTGTCTCATCGCCGGCGCCATGACGGAAAGGAGAAGCACAATTCGGTATACCCAAACACGAAAAGGAAATAAGGGAAATCGTACATCTACAGCTAAGTCTCACGTCAACACGCCTTGTCGCGCGCCATTCGTAGGCAGTAGAAGTGTCGATGGATTCGCTAATTACCGTAGCTTTCGCCCTTTCAGTTGGGGTCAGAAAGAAAAGAAAAACAACATATACGCATATGATCGGAAGCCCGCCAAAAGATAGGTATATCAAACTTTGGACATATGGCCCACAGTCGAGAGAAGTAAGCTTCATTGCCGTGAGATACCCAAAGTTGAGAACGTGGGCCGCATCGAGCAAGCGAGATGCCCCTTTATAATCACAGACGTATTCAAATCGCGCCCGCCTTCTTCAGCCAGTCTTTCAACGACTCCCTCAAGTCTTCGTATGGTAAACCAATCACTGAGTTCAAGTTGCCGCTGTCACTCTCCTTCACATCGTTGTCTGCACCATCGGCGTGGTTGTGAGCCTTCAAAAGATCCCCGAAAGCGCGGAAGTCTCCCTGAGCCAGCTTTTCCTCGCCCGCCTTGAGCAGGTCTGCCGATTTCAATCGGGTGACGGTGAGTTTCGACCCGATTAGCTCCTCGACGGTGCTGACAAGCTCGTTGTGCGATGGGTTAAAAGACGATGCTGCAAAGTACTTGTTGGCCGTCTCATCCGGGTGCTTCAGGACTCCCGCAACGGCACGTCCGATCTGATCCAAGTTGCTCGTCTGAAACTTCTGATCGCCCGAGTCGATAATGGTAGCTGTCTTATCCTTGACGTTGATACCAAGCGATCCAACGTCAAGTCCCTACCATCTCGAATTAGCTTCTTCTCCCACACGAACAGGATGACCCGGTCTTTCATACCCAATCAAAGAACAAGCCCGTTGACAACCCCGTCCAGGTAAATGACGGATTCTCCTTCGACTTCTCGTCCAAATAATCGACAATACCTATCTTCGCAGCAAGGATCTTGCCGATAGTCTTGCCCTCCAGCTTGCGGGTGTTGATTCCGAACTCGGACGGGATGAACCGCTTCACTCCCGCCGCAACTGCTGCGTCAATGGCAACCTTTTGGCCTGCCACAGCGAGCGTGGCAACAACCGACACGACCGCATCCTGGCCGTCAAATGCCGACTTGAGTGCGTCGAACGAGGTGTAGTCTACCTTCTTGACGGCGAGGTTGTCAGGAAACTTGGGTGTCGAGTTCGTCGACCCCTCCCTGGTGATGCCAGTCACTTCAAACCCGGCCGAGACGAGCTCCCTGATGATAGCAGGTCCCAGATTTCCAGACCCCTAAAATGTATCAGTGGCCAGAAATCGAATCGCAGGACATAATCAGTGTGCTACATACCCCCAGCACAGCTACAGTCTTAATAGACACCATTGCGTAAAGTAACTCGCAATTTGACTTGGCAAATTCGGATGACGATGTACGCGGGTGGGTATGAAAACCGACGATGAGGAGCACACCAAACGATGGGGAGTAAGAAGTTGGAGAAGACGTGCATGAGGCAAATGGCCGACGCGGCTCATATAGTAGCTGCCGCTCCCGCTCTCGGCTATGTTGCAAGACATGCGTCTTATTGCTAATCCCCGAATAATCGACCACCAGATATAACCAATTGATAGCGGCAATGGCGAGCTCCAACTTCCCACTTTGGGCGGGGGTGGGAAAGCAACCCCTCTGACATATCTCAGTCTGCTCTTCTCTTTGCCATACTAGACTTTATGGTTTATCCTGGGGGTGATCGAGATCATAGGTAGCTCAAAGTACTTGAAATTGGAATCAAAGCACTGGCCGCGAACCGGCGCACCTTACCGGCGAAGACGGGGTTAGGATAATGAGCTGATGCGGCACAGCTCTCAACTGCCTGTGTTTCGGTTGATGGTACCCGGCTACGTGGGAACCCTCTGGAGGGACTAGCAACGGTGTGTTTTAGCTCTATCCAGACTCACTACCCAAGAAGGAACATTCTCATATCCCGATTGTCAATGACGGCATCGGCAACAAATGGAGGGCTGCGGTAAGTTTGGGTACAAAACGGGACTCCGGCGGATATTATTTTTCAATGCCTTTTCCAGCCCCGCGAGCCTTGTGATTCGGCTGCCCCATACAAACTCCTACGTTTGGTGGTATCTATGAATTGTAAACAAAGTAACAGTCCTCGATTGAGGCATTATCAGTAGTACCTCTCCTTTCCCAAGACCCCAGACGCGGCGAGAAACTAAAAAAGAAAATAGACAGGCAAACCAGGTAAGTAAACAGGAACAAAAATTTGGTAAGAAAGAAGAACAATTAAAGAGAGCGTTGAAGCGTAGCCCGCTGGGCAGTATTCCTATGCCGGGTCGCTGGCGCCCTGATACATTGGCTGCTGGAGCTTTTCTAAGCCGCGAAGTCGTTCGCCTTTCTGGCTAGGACTCTAATATTGTTGAGGAATCCTTCAACAAGGTCACTAAACTGGTTTGGCTGTCCATGCTTAAGCCTATTGCCCTGATCGATCAGTGCGATTGGATTGAGCTCAATCTCAAGCTCATGTTCCTTTTTGGGGTGGTTGGCGCCCTGCTAGGGTAGTGTTAGTAACGTCTTTTGCCTTCTACAAATATATACAAGGAGCGACTTACATGGGGTCCCATAACTGTAACCTGTGTCAGATCAATCTGGTAGTGGCTCTGGTTGTAGCTCAACCTGTCTTTGTTCCGGTTCGGCGGCGTTGGTCGGGTGCTTGCTGCCGCTATTTGTTCAAGGTCGTCTATTTCCCCGGGCCAATCCATTTCTAAGTTGATGCTGACGCGGCAATCCAGGGGGCAGTTGGGGAGGTGAATATTGATGTCAGCAATCCGTACCTTGACGATCTTGGCGAGCACCTCATTTGTCCTTTGGTCGTACGTTACACGTACTTTGGCTGTATGGCCACGATTCGCAATGGGGCTAGAGACGCATGGGGGCAGGGTTTGGTCCCGGATTTGGGGAGGCAGCTCAAAGAATTTGTCAATCTCGCGGCGGTGCTTGTAGTTGATAGGCACGCGTGGTTGCACCCGGTCTTTGTTATCCTGGTGGGCCTGCTTGACCATTTCGTTAAGGAACTCGTTGTATGCCTTGTGTTGGGCCTGCATGTGGGTTAGTACCTCGCAAAATAAAGTCTGGTCCTGCCGATGCCTGCAAACTTACCTCGCTCATACTACTTCGGAACCCCAGCCGGTTCGCCCATTCGCCTTCATCACTGAGGATGCACTCTGTGCGAATGGGAAAGCGAAGAGGCTGATTATCGTGCTTGTCAATCAGTGTGCCTAGCTTGGCCTCGATCTCGAAGTGAACACCCCGGCTTTGGATCTGGTTGAAATCCTCACTATTGATGACGTAGGCGAACAAGAAGTCGGAAAAGATCTTCGTCATATCGGCCATTGGGGTCTGGTTGGTAATGCTGGCCTCCCACGGGCCTAAAGACCCTTCCTGTAGAGCAGGAACGGAAGCGGCCGGCGGCGCGGCGGGTTGCGCGGCGGGAGGATGCTGCGGTGCCGGCATCGAGCGCTTCTCCTCCGGAGAGGTGTGCCGGCTGGGCAGGCTGTCTGGCTTGCCGTTGATCTGAGCGGTATGATGCTGGGGGGGTTTGAACAGGGAGTAATTAGCGTGGGTGGGGCGCTTCCCTTGCAGTTTTTGGGCCCACACTGGAGGGATCGCGTAGACTTTTCGCTTTTTTCGGGGTGTTGAGTAGACGGAAGGTTGCGGTTGTGAAGCATGTGCTGCCTCGGCCTTCGCAGTCGCGCTCCTGCCGTTTGTATTGTCGAATGGCGGGGGGCGCAGCTCGCGTCTTTCCAGCTCTTCAGGCCGAAGCTCTCGGTCGTCCAGCTTCCGCTTCGCAGGCGTGTGTGCTCGGTCGCGGTCGTGATCGGCGCCCATCGAGCCCGCCATGGCCGAGGCAGGGTGCATATAGGCGTGCTCGGAAACAGAGTTCCCTGGCCGGCCGGCACTGCTCGGCAGACTGGGAATGCGAGTTTTCGGGCTGACGCTAATGCTCCGGTCTCTGTCGCCGTGCGACTGTGGTCTCCGAAGCAGGTCCTGACCAAGAGGATCGTAAATCGCGGTCGCGCTGGGGTGTCGGGGGAGAGACGGTGGAAGTGGTGCTGGTGGGGATCTTTGTAAAGTTGGTGGATGAGGGTAAGTTGCGGTTGTGGACATGCGTTGCTGGTAAGGGCTTGGCGGTTGGCCGAAGCTCATTGTCTGGGGCGGTCGAGACAATGGGGCCGCCACCGGGGTAGGGGGTTGGGATAATTGACGTTGTTGAGGATCCATCTGCGGGAGCGAGTGGTGCGTGGCCACGGGACTGCCCTGGATGAACGGCGCGCCATACTGTCCTTGCTGGCTCTGCGCAGAGGTCGGGGTCGGCGTCGAGTGCGTCGATTGCGATCGCTGGTGAGGATATGGATGCCCGCCCGGCGTGACAACCGGTGGAGTTTGGGGCACCTGTTGTCCTTGCATATACGAGACACCGCCAGACGGGCCTGTCATACCGCCAGGTACCGACGGCTGGGGGAAGCTGTCTCTGTGGTATGCGGCCTGGTGCGGTGGGTATTGGTGCCGTTGCACAGGGCTTGTCGGCGTTTGTTGGGGGAAGGGGTAGCCGGCGCTCGCGGCGCTGATGGACGACGTCGGTGTATGCCGGTACGGCGACGGCCCTGGGCCGGAGGCGATGCTCGGCGACCGGAGGTCATTGGCCGAGATCTGTTGGAGCATCGGTGGTGGTGGCGGCGGCGCAGGACGATTCGGATACGGCCCCGAGCCGCCCTGATACGGCGGCGGCGATGCGTATGCGCCCGTCGGAACCTGCTGCAGGCCGAAATCTATCGACATGGGCCGACTGGGAGACGGCTGGGTCTGGCTGTAGTCGCGAAAGGGCTGGTGCGAGTTCGTTTGCACCGGTGTTGAGGGCATCGACGGCGGCAGCGGTGGGTGCTGGAGCTGCGGCTGCGGCGGCTTGGTCGGCGTCGATGCAGCTGGGCCATCGTTCAGTATCCCCCTGAGATCCATATCGGCGAAGGCCGCTGGCCTGCGGTGAGAGCTTCGCTAGTGGTTGCTCGCCAGCTCCGTGGACCTCTCCCCAAGCTCCGTCGCGGGCCGATCGACAATCGCGCTCACTCAGGCTTGTACGTGGCAGCCCCCCTCTTGCTGGGCATCGAATCAGGGGCGTCGCGGCTCTCTATCGTGCTACTCGGCGATTGCGGCAGTGGTCGCGTCGCGGTCGGCGAGGCAATGTCGTCGTGGTTGGGGCTCTGTTGGTGCGGCAAACGGCGTCACATCGTCATGCTGTGCATTCGATCCGGGAGAAGGGAGGAGGCTCGAGAGTCGTCGAAGGCAGAGGGGACGCGCCAAGCTCCGATCCCATGTCACAAAAACTCAGGCTGGACGAAAGGCGGGCTTCAGGGCTACTGCACACACCGCGAACAGCTAATTCCGAACATGTCTGTCGCAAGCGCGCTGGATATGGAGGAGGGCCAAAATGGTCGATGTGTGCGCAACGAACCTCTGCCAGGTGGATTCTGGCCTGGCTAGGTCCCCGGGGTGGCCCGCGCATGTGCTTGGCTCAGGCCTAGAGAGAGCAGCGTCGTCCCGCCCGCCGCTCCTGCGCCGGGTCTCTGCCTAACAGCTCTTCATATTTACGGCGCGGGGGAAGCTGTTCTGTCTGCGGTGTGAGGCTGATTGAGCTTGCTAGTCTATAATAGATACGATTTGAAGCACACAAGGGCTTAAGAGTCTACGTCGCAGTTTTGGTGATCTGCTCGGGCGACACTGGCCGGAGGGGAGTGTTACGGAGTACAAGGAGCTTGAGAGCTGAGCCCAGCTCCCAGAGGCCAAACGGCTGCGACCCCAAATCCCCATCCAGCCAGCAGTGAGCAAAAAAATCCTGCCAGAAATTTCCGCCTTTGCTGGTCTCAAATCCGGTCAGCTCAATCGCTTGGCCGCGCTAGCTGGCCGGAAATGTACTAGCGGGCTATCATGCGCTCAAGTGGAGCAGGAGACCGGGGCGGAACTGGAAGATCCAAATCACCGAAGGGTGCTTCGCCAAAGACCCCACATTAGGAGCTCGGCCTGCTTAGCTAAGCCTACAGGGGCCGCAAGGCAGGAGCTTCCTGACGTGGAACTGCCCCAGGCGCGCTGTTGCGAAGGCTGTTGCTCATCTTGGGTTGAACACAAACCTCCATCAGCCCAACACGCCGCTCAGTTTCGCATTTCTTTTCCATCGGCCCCCTCCATCTCTGCCCAGCGCCGGTAATAATCTCGGCGTACTCAGAAATCGCAGCATTAATACATTGAACAGCTGTCGTCCGAGCAGAGCGAGCCGCCCATCATGCCTGGACTCGTCACAGCAACCGGCGTTCTGGCGTTCCTTGCCGACGAAGAGACCGAGCTCAAGGTCTTCGCCCTTAAGACCCTCAACGATGACATCGACACTGTCTGGACCGAGGTTGCCGGTGCGCTGAGTCAAATGTTGGTGACCCCTCGCGACTGACGACGGATTGCTGTGCTGACGAATCTTGCGACTAGTGAGGCGCTCTACGAAGACGAGTCCTTTCCCGAACGCCAGCTCGCCGCTCTCGTTCTTGCCAAGGTTTACTTCCATCTCCAGGCCTACAATGAGAGTATGACGTTCGCTCTGGCAGCCGGCCCGCTCTTTACGCTCGACGCGCCCGGTGAATTTGAAGAAACGATCATCTCCAAGTGCATCGACCAGTATATCGCGGTTTCTTCCTTGCGCCACGCTCCCTCGAAGCAGTCCAAGAACGACATCTCGCTCCCGGCTCTTACCATTCCCTTTGGCGGCGGTGCTGGTGAAGGGGCCGCCTTGATCTCGCCAACCACCCCGTTCTCTCAGTCGACGCTCCCGTCCAAGTCCCTCCTTTCGCGTGCCTCGACGGACAACACGATTCTCGACCCCACCTTCCAGCCAACCAAGGAGGGCCGTTCTGCTTCGGTGGCCCAGGTCACCGACACCACCACCCAGAATGCTCTCCAGGGAGTCATCGAACGTCTGTTCGAGAACTGCCTGAAGGAGGGCAAGTACCGCCAGGTAGTTGGTATTGCGGTGGAAGCCAAGAACCTTGATGTGCTTCGCCGTGTTATCAAGCGCGCCAGTGAAGATGCTAAGCGTTCCAAGACCAAGACTCAGGAGTCCGGCCAGGGGCCTGCCGAAGAACTCATGGACTACGCGTTGAGCATCTGCATGGATGTAGTGCAAGAACGGAGCTTGCGGACAGAAATCTTGCGTTTGGTTCTCGATCTCCTCAACGATATACCGAACCCGGACTACTTCGCGATCGCAAAGTGCGTTGTTTACCTGGATTCGGATGAAGAGGCCTCCACGATGCTTCGACAGCTTATCGTGAAAGGAGACCAAAATGCTACTGCAATCGCCTATCAAATCGCCTTTGACCTCTACGACAACGGTACGCAGGAATTCCTGGCGAAGGTCATCAAGTCGCTACCCTCAGGCGAACCTCTAAAGAAGGTGCTGGAAGAGGAGGAAGAAAAAGAGGATGCTGCCGAGAACGAACCTTTGCTTCAAGAGCAAGAGGGAACCGACGAGGAGCTCCCAGAGGAGGCTGCAAAGGCCTACAGAAACATCCGGTCCATTCTTGATGGCAGCAAGGCGATCAAGCTCAACCTCGAGTTTCTCTACCGCAACAACCGCACTGATCTAAGCATTCTCAACAAGGTTCGGGATAGCTTGGAGGGCAGGAACTCCATCTTCCACACCGCGGTGACATTCTGCAACGCATTCATGAATGCCGGGACAACACATGACAAGTTCTTCAGGGACAACCTTGACTGGCTGGGTAAGGCCGTGAACTGGTCCAAGTTCACAGCCACTGCGGCCCTCGGCGTTATTCACCGCGGAAACCTGACCCAGTCCCGTAAACTCCTCGAGCCTTACCTCCCCAGGCAAGGAGGCGTCAGCAGCGGCTCGATTTTCAGCCAAGGTGGTGCCTTGTATGCTTATGGCCTGATCCACGCCAACCACGGCGCGGGTGCTCTCGATTACCTCCGAACCATGTTCAACGCTGCGGACGAAGAAGTTATCCAGCACGGTGGCGCCCTCGGCTTGGGCATTGCTGGAATGGCCACTGGAAACGCCCAGATCTACGACGACCTTACCAAGGTTTTGTTTGCTGATTCTGCGCTGAACGGCGAGGCCGTCGGCCTGTCCATGGGTTTGATTATGCTGGGCACCGGAAATGCTAAGGCACTCGAGACTATGTTCACGTATGCCCACGAGACTACGCACGAGAAGATCGTCCGTGGTTGCGCCATCGGTATGGCACTCATCATGTTCGGGCGACAGGAAGGCGCCGACGTCATGATCGAGGGCTTGCTCAGTGACCCCGATCCGGCTCTGCGCTACGGTGGTATCCTCACAGTCGCTATGGCGTACTGCGGAACCGGGAGCAACAAGGCCATTCGCAAGCTCCTCCACTTCGCTGTGAGCGATGTCAATGATGACGTCCGCCGGATCGCGGTTATGAGTTTGGGTTTCATCCTGTTCCGGAAGCCTGGCAGCGTTCCTCGCATGGTGGAGCTCCTCGCCGAGTCCTACAATCCCCATGTCCGATATGGCTCTGCAATGGCACTGGGCATTTCCTGCGCCGGTACCGGTCTTGACGAAGCCATCGACTTGCTGGAGCCCATGATGAAGGACCCCACTGACTTTGTCCGCCAGGGCGCGCTCATCGCTCTCGCGATGATCATGGTCCAGCAGAATGAGGTGATGAACCCCAAGGTTGCCGCCATTCGCAAAACCCTCAAGAAGGTTGTTGGTGACCGTCACGAAGACGCTATGACCAAGTTTGGTGCTTCTTTGGCCTTGGGTATCATTGACGCTGGCGGTCGCAACTGCACGATTGGCCTCCAGACCCAGACTGGAAACCTCAACATGGCCGGCATCGTTGGAATGGCCGTTTTCACACAGTATTGGTACTGGTTTCCCTTCACCCACTTCTTGTCCCTCAGCTTTGTGCCCACTTCCATCATCGGCCTCGACCATGATCTTGAGATTCCGAGCTTCAAGTTCCACTGTGCGACCAGGCCTAGCCTCTTCGACTATCCGCCCGAACAGGAGGTCAAGGCTGAGGAGGGCCCGGCATTGGTTTCCACCGCTATTCTCTCCACCACGGCCCAGGCCAAGCGCCGTGCTCAGAAGAAGGAACGCGCCCAGCGCCGGGAGAGCATGGATATCGACTCTACACCTACTGTGACAAAGACTGCATCGCAACCCGCGGCAGACAAGATGGACGTTGATGACGAGAAAAAGATCAAGGTGGAGGAGACCAAGGATAAGAAGGAGGGCGACGTAGCTGTCGAGAAGGAGTCTTCTCCAGAGGCCAAGAAGAAAGCGGACAAGGAGAAGGTTGGGTATGAGCTTGAGAATATGTCGCGTGTTCTTCCAGGCCAGCTCAAGTACATTAGCTTCCCCGCCGGCCGATACAAGCCGGTCAAGAAGGTGCGTTTTCCCCTGTCTGGTTATGAATTACGACTTACTGACCGTCAAATCAGCCCACTGGCGGTGTCCTTCTGCTCCACGATACCGAGGTCGATGAGCCCAAGACCCTTATCGAGGAGAAGCTCAAGAAGGCAACCACTGAGAGGGCGCCTGTGGCTGGAGCCAGCTCTGGCGCTGGAGCCACGCCTAGGCAACAGTCTGCGCAGAATGCCGCACAAAACTTGCTTTCGCAGGTCCAGCGTGGTGGTGGCAACATGCGGGATATCAACGAGCTCCTTCAGCTCGCGCAGCGATCTAGTCAGGCTCAGGCGGCCGCGACAAGTGGCAGCGGGGCGGCGGCGGCAGCTGGTGTCCTGACCGCGATTGACGAGGACGGGGAGGGAGACGTGGAGGCAGACGTTCCCAAGGACTTTGAGTACTTCACTGATGCGGAGGACGACGAGTAGAGGTACAACGACTCGGATTACACTTAGTAGCGGGGACTAATGGAGCTGACGAGGAGATTGGGTTGTAAACTATTGTTACATCTGTGTATCACAAGAGATTCATGAGACAAATAGACGGGAGAGATTTTTCCAGCGTCATTTATCTCAACAGCTATAACAGCGACCCGAATCCTGAGCGTGCTGCTGGTAGCTGTGACCAACTGACTGACAACAGCGATGCTCAGAGCTTGGACCAAGGGCAAGCATCGGAGTTGATTGGAGGACCCTGAATCACATGCAGGTCCAGGGTTGGCGACGTCATTGACCTCTTATAGCATGGCGCGCTGACACGCAAAAATTGCCGGGAGGCGATGACGACCTGAAGCTGATGGCACCGAAGCCAATTGTGATTGTCGGGTTGGTGTGAGCAGCCCGCCAGTCCGTTGTCCAAACCACTTATATTCTCTCCATTGTTGGTAGACTAAACACTCCTCCGATCGCACCGCTGCTGTCTCGCTAACTCGTCCACCCTTCAGCGCCATCACACACCGCAACGCGACACGCGACACTACCACTCGAACCACGCGGGTTGTACCATCCCGACTCTAGACCCTTGCGCCTAGACACACGATCGTGGTTACAATGGCCGACCAGTACATCATCCGCGTAACGGCGGGGCCAACGTACGACCTCGACGACCACGTCGAGGTGCCCGTCAATCGCACCGACGCCATCAGCATCGCCCACGACCACATGGACATCGAGCTCAACGTCCGCGTCCGCGACTACCGCGGCCTGCCCCGCGACTCGCCATCGCACTCGCCGTACTTTGACCAAGAGCCGCATGCGTACAACAAGGACCAGTACAGCATTGCGATCCGCTTCACGCCCAAGAAACCCGCCGCAAACGGCACAACTGGGAGCGACGACGAGGGAGCTGACAAGGGAGATGGGGGAGAACAACTCGAGGGGATATCCGCTACGGATCTCCAGTTCGGAAATGACTTTGACCACCCCATTCGCGACCGGCTGCCCCCGGGGTTCGGCACCGCAATGAACATTGTCAAGTGGTGGATTGACCCCGGGCTAGAGGGCGACGCCTACGCCGACATGCCGTACCTGTATGGGCCAGCGCTGAGCTCCTTCAACGCGGTGCATACCGGGCCCGGGGAGCACTCCGAGGAGAAGGGGGGGCTGTGGTTCGAAGAGGGCGGGGACGAGCACGGTATCGAGAAGCGCCGGGCGTGGGGTGCGCCGGACGATGCCAAGGCGCGAATGAAGTGGGCACTGCGAGCCGAGAACAAGGCGCGCTGGGTGTGGGAGTACGGCAAGACATACGGGGTGGATTTCTATAATCCGTATGTCGACTTCAACGAGTTTGCGCTGCGGCTTCCGGGGTTTCATCTCCCCATCATCAAATACTGGGATGGCCAAGGACTGAGGTGAGTTGTTCCGTTCCTCCTTCTTTTCCCTTTTTTCTTCCGTTCGCCTACTTGTAAACTGCCACCCCCTCTACCCCCCTCTCCAAGCGGCGCGGTGATACCTAGCTATGGCATCAACCCCCACCTTCACCAGTCCCCTCCCTAAAAACGGGGGACATACAGAAGAAATCCCGCACAAAGGCAGTAGTCAGCCAGCCAACCAACTGTTCACCGCGATAAAGCTCTCACACGTTTGACTTAACCCCGATGATAGGCAAGAAAATCCCAAGCGCTCACACCAGCTCAGATACGTCCTCCGCAACCGCGCAACCGGCCAGGTCTATCTGGTCGTGCTCTTTACGCTCTACCTCAAAGAGGACGTCAATGAGGATGGCTCGCTCAAGCCGGCTGCGCTGCAGGCCACGGCGAGAGCATCCGGGGGTAAGGGCGAGAAAGGAGAGCCGATGAAAGCCAGTGATACGGAGGTTTTTGTCCAGGATCCGGAAAAGCAAAAGCCGGGTAATACGAATGATGACGATGTGGACTGATGGGTATCGGAGCGGTGTTATGTTTCAGGGCACTAGATCCGTTGTGAAAGAGCGTTGTCACTGCGAGCACAGGGCGGGGCGTATCGGGAACAGCGAGATGGGATTCTGATAGAGATGCGTTGTATTGTACGAGAGATAGAAACCGATGAGATGGCGATACTACTCGACTCAAATCTAATGACATAACGTCTTTCTATAACTAAATGCGGTGATATGGCTCCATTTGCACTTTAGATACCAATATTAAACGCAATGCTTTACGTTCCTGTACAAATCACTCATGTTCCAGTTGCTATTGCGCAAGTCAGCAAAATTCTGGATGGAAACGGAATGTCAACATACGCTTGCAAAAGGACTCCTCGCCCTTATCCTCTTCCCGTAGAATACCAGCACCCAAGGCACCGCCGATAGCCCGATTGCAATAGCTCCTAGCAAGCAGGTGGCCCGAGTCTCTCCAAGATTATTAAACAAAGCAGCCGTTGCGAGCGGGAACGCACCTCCCACGATGTTCCGGCACAACGACTGAGCTGCTAGCGCTGATGACGCATATTGATGGTAAGCGTCGGCGAAATAGTTGAATATGGCCAAATAGATGCTCAGGATGCCCATCGTCGCCAGCGCGATACCTATGCATGGGAAAATCCAATGGATGTGAGGACCCGCGGTGAGACCAAAGACGAAGAGTCCAATGGGAAGGAGAATGCTCGTGATGCATGCGAAGTACAATCGAGACTCAGGGGCATTTGCGGGAAACTTGCGGCGGATGAAGGTCCAGGCTCTATCTGAGCGTGAAAGAGTAGGGGGGTCAGCCCCATCTGTGCTGAGAGGATCGTCGCTGACGAGGGTAAAGGACGAGGGCGACTGAGAAGAGCCAGATGGAGCCAACCATTTCTGATGGTGTAGGATGCGCTCCTGCAAGATACTGGTACCTGTTCCGATAACAGCCCCTACCATCAAGGCGTTGAACACGAGGCCTGCCTGTTCAATATCCCATCCGTACTGGCGCTTGAACACCAGAGGGATGGAGCCAAATGTTAAGTAGAGTATCCCCCACGCAAAGGAAGCCCACAAGGAGAAAAAGAACACGACCGACTCGGTGAAGAGCAGGTGAAATGGGCGTGTGGCCGAGATGGCTATCATCTTGCCGAGGGACGAGCGATCTTCGTCCTCCTTAACGAGCCAGCGAATACGCTTGAGGCTGGCGTTGCGTGAGAACACCCGCGGGACTTTCTGCATCGCCCCTTTCTCTTCGTCCGAGCTTGCCTCCGATGTCGACAGTTCCATGGAATCTCGATGCCTGTGCTCTGTGACCCAGACACCGTAGTAGCCTTGCTGTTCCAGCTGCTCGTACCACTTATTCAAAGCAGTCGCCTTTCTGGACAGAAGCACCGAGCCTCTGCTCTCCTTCAACAGGATAACAAGTGCCACCATGGCCACCACGCCCATGATGACTTGGTGCCAGAATACCCACTTCCATGCTGCTGCATTCCCAGTGCCAGTGCCACCCAGCCTTTGGGTCATGATTGCAGCAAAAAGAGGCCCTGCACCGGTCCCGAGCAAGACGGCCCCACTGAATAACGCCATGGGCGTGTTACGACCCTCCTTGTTCCTGCATGTGTGTCAGCCTGGCCTGTCTGCATGTTTTGTACTACCGCCGGGAATGTTCCGGGTTTGGCTACAGCCACGGGGAAAAGGCACCGGAAATAGTTCCACTCCCGGGTTGTACCCGGAACCGAGAAAGTGAAGCATCGACAGAGTGCGAAAGTACGTACCACATATCTGAGATGATACCGCCCACCATCGTGCTAAAAACTGACGCTCCAATACCGACGAAAAGTCTTGCGACAAGCATGCCCGCCAAGTTTCGCACAACGCCGGAAACAGCCTCAAAGACGACGTAGACGATGCCCGCCGCCACAAACACTGGGTAGCGCCCATTCATTTCAGAGAATGGCGCGAGGAGCATCTGGAAGGACATGTTAGCTAACTGTCTCTTCTTCTTTGGAAACAAACAGCAGTAACAGCATGTCTCAAGCGCGAAAACTCGCGCCTGAGACACTCAAGATGTCCAAGATATCAGCAAGGGGTGTGATTTGACATACTGGTGCCAGCCCAAATCCCACGCAAAACGTTGTGATGCCAGCAAGAACGCCAACATTAGAGGAAGCGCCAAGGTCTTCTCGCATCAGCTGGTGCGGCGGAGAATAAGATCCAGCTGTGTATGCGGTGAGAAAGGCGGCGACGCATGAGAGGAACAGCATCAGGTATTTCCGCGAACTAGGCCATTCTATTGGATTCGTGTAAGGCGCAAGGTTAGGACCCGTAAGAAGCTTCTCCTCTGTCGCTAGCCCTTCGTAAGATACTGATTCCGCGGTATTGGGGATCGGTAGCGGCGTTGCAAAGGTCAGATAGAGGTAGTCGATATTTGAAGTGCTCTCGAGCTTCTCGTCCCCTTTCTCCGTGTCCAGGCCCCCGTCCATCGATGGCACCGCAGGAAAACATAGTTGCCCGTTTTGACTCTTGATGCCGTCCATCTTTCCGCTCGTTCAACCGAAACAATAGTACCGAGGAAGGGTGTGTCGTCGCCAATCGTCAACGATGTTTCTCGGCTGAGACCTTAGACGTACGGGAACATATGGACATCTCCAAGGGACTAGCGTGAGTCAGCGGGAGGGAGATAATAAGTGCAACGGCAACTCTGTCTCTTATAGCTGTGGCTGGTAGCAGTAGCTAATCAGGTGATAGCGACAACCGGCGAGCGGGAACTCGAAATGCAGGAGGGAGACTGAACAGCGAGCAACAACATGCCGGTCTGTTGTGTGTAGGGCGTGATGCGACGAGTGCTCAGTCGACCAACGAAGTGTTCCGAGGTCGCTCATAAATTCACCAAAGGGACCAGGCCGGTTGTAAATCCGAGGACCCGTCCGGCTTGGCACTGAGCTAAGGTTCGTGGGATCGGGGCATCGGGGACTCAAGGCCGGCTGCCGACACACCTTGGACTTTGACACGCCTTCGCGGAGCCCTTCTGGGGTAATGTGAATCCGCTATGCTACCAGTGCGATCCTCTGGTCCTACTGGCCTGCGTCCTTTCAGGATATTCTGTGCCGTAGGAAACCGCGAAAGTGGAGTTCAAGAGATAGGAGATTGAGATCGTGTTTTCTAGGCCCGGCGTGGTAGGTTTGGGGCACATCTGTCGGCACACATCATATTGCGGTTAAGGGAGCTTGAGTTTATGTGGTGGAGGCGGTGGCGGATGTGTTCTCTCCCATCCGATCATTAATGGAGGCTTATCTCGTCATCGCTGCCGTCCTTTTTGGGAGCTGCCGACGCCTCCATCCCGTCTTGGCTGCCGTGCGCTGCATCCTGGATTGCGAGAGAACGTCACATTTCCTGGTCCTCGGCTGCCCACACGGCAGCACGCACAACGCCATGGGGAGGAAGTCGATGACCAGGTCACTGGCGGCGGATAATGGCCGGAAAGTTGCCAAGTGCTGACGACTAGCAAGCCGGGGTATAGACCACAAAGGGATTGGGAACATGGAAGCGGTGGCGTCAGAGAGACGAGTTTGGCGCGAGAACTGCTACGGATCCGTAGGTGGATGTCGTGGGCGCCTTTCCCCAGACTGAACGACAACTCAACTGGTTGTTGGTGAGTTGCGGCTTAAACCCGATTATTTCCTGCATGGCTCTGAGCGCTGGGAAGGCACGACCCCATGTAATTCGGTCTTGGCATGTCTTGGCATGCATTTTCACGCATTTTCTTGGGCGTTCGGCCTGTCTGGACGCACTCTCTTCGCTAATAAGAACACCGACTAGCTGAGCTCACACCGACTCCGATGCCGCCTTTTTGCAAGCGACTACTGCAAAGGGTGGCAAGCCGGCAGTTGTTGGAGAGCATCCGCCGCCGGGGCGTGCCTGCGCCGGAACGGCCTCGCTACCTCGGGTAGCAAACACGACCGCCAGTCACTAGACAACCTTCGGGGTCAAGAAACTGCATTCGACGCCAAAAACAGACATAACACATTCAAACTAAACGCCCTATTTCTTTGATATTTACAGGCCACACATGTCGCTTCCCTAATTAGATCAGGAAACCCGGACCAAAAGTGTGTCCGCTTTCGCTTTGCTCTCCCCAGGTCGGTCCACCGACCTCCTGATCGCAACAAACAGCGCTGCGACGTGCTTTACGCTCCATGAAGCTCTCGACGCAGCTAGCTCGTGACGCCTACGAAAGGGTCGGAACAGTCCACGAGGCCCAGGTGCTGACGTCCACGTTGGCCGTGCTTCTCTCAACCTCGCCTGGCTTGGTGCCGCTGTTGAGCAGGAAGTAGTTGATGTACTGTGTAAGCTCTGACTGCTGGCCGCTAGGGAACTGGCAATGGCTGTGCCCGCCGGTAAGAGAGAAGCCCATGTTGGTCGGCACACCGTATGCCTTGTAGATAAGGCGAGCCGCCTTCATGCAACCGGTTGTGGACACGGGGCCGAGCCAGTCAATATCGTTCTCGAACGGGATCAGGCCACGGGGCACGATGAGCGCCGCCAGCATGTGGTGATCGGCCGGGATGGTCGAGGTCGAGCGGGTATAAGTATCAAAGTTCTTAGAGAACCACACGTTCTCGCCGATAATCTGCCCGGCGGTCTGAATGTTCTTCCCCGCGCTCTTCTGCGAGTCGCTAATACGCCAGCATGCGGCGCCGCCGGATCCCGACTCCTGCGGGATGGTCAAAGCAATGCGGTTGACCAAGGCTCCGGCGATGAATGCACCCTTGCCGTTACGGGAGCATCCCGTCACGCCGAGGCGCTTGGTGTCGATACCAGACGAGGCACCGACTTGCTCGAGGCCGTCGATGAGCCGGTCGATACCCCAAGCCCACGCGGTCAGAGCACCCGCCGAGTGGGAGGAGCCGAAGAGGTCATAGAAGAGACCACGGCCACGCGAGGAGCCACCGCTCTGTGCGGCGAAGGCGTCGTTGCCAAAGGAGATCGTTCCAACACCCGCTGGGATAGGGATCGACGAACCGCCCACGGCAATAATGGCCGGACCGGGGGCGCTGCCCGATGGCTTCTTGATCGACGCCGAGAACGAGATCGTCTTGCTGCCGACGGTCACCTTGACCGTAATACCGGTACCGCTGAGTGTCGCCTCAAGCTTGTCAGGGGGCGGCGGGTATGTGCCGAGCTCGTACTGCTGCAGGATCTTGTTGATCTCCTGGCGGCGGCACTCGAAGTCGGCCTTGGTGGTAACCTTGGCGCCCGCCGAGGTCGTGAACGGGTCGGGAAGCTTAGCAACGTTCACAGTCGGGTACGAGTTCGAGGTAGCGCATGTCTGGCGCTCGAAGATCTCGTTGGCTGGCACTGCCACGGCAAGAGCCGCGGAAGCAACCAGAAGTGCGGATGCCAGATGAACCATGGTTGCAGAGGCTGTTGCTGAACAAGAAGGCGAAACGGTTGGGCGATTGTCTGGGCTTCCCCTAACGAGCAGGCCGTCTGCGCCTGTCCATCTTATACGGTCCTCGGTACGTTCCCGGTTGGGGGGGAGAAGAGAGGGGCGAGCAGGCGAGTGCCTGGCGTCGATTAATCCGGCTGTCCTTCTTTGCCGGACGTGATTAATCGTGGGCCAGGCCGATAGTGGTATTCGTCAACATATCGTCTTCCCAGAGCCCTGGCGCACTGCCCCGGCCGCTTGGGGGTGGAGTGGTCCTGTGGGGTGCGAGTGAGGCTCGCAACCCTTCTCCACGTTCCTGCCCACGGGTAGAAGGAGTGGAACATTCCCCGCAGGCCCCATCTCGGTCCGCAACCGACCGGCGACCGGGAATGGAAGGCCAAGCCTTGACTGTCTTTGACAGGTTGGGTAGCATCAGTCGGAGCACGACCGTGCAGCCGCTAACACGGGGCAGAACTCGCCCTGGACGAATCGTGACTTGGCACTTTGGGAGAGAGGACGAACGCTTGTCATCGGACCTCTCTAATCCTTGCACGAGATTGGGGGAAGAATGGGGTAATATGGCTATTTGCCGACGCATTGCTCATGAAACGCATTTTCACTGCTGCTTTGCTCCCTTCCGGGTCCTAGTTGTGATTCCGATTCGCCCGGCCGGGCGGCGCGCCAGGTGCCGAATGCGCCCCACGCCCTGTCACTGCAGCCCGATCTGGAGATGCTGCGGCGGACAGCGGGCTCAACCAGGAACGACCCTCAACCTTGCTGATCATCGATACCATTTTTCTTTTGGTCCTTCTGTCTTCTCATTATGTTTCTCTTTCTGAACCCCCCACTTCCCGCAGCCGCCGTTATTCTATCCGATATTTGGAGCTGTCCTTGATGGAACCTTCATCTCGCAGCCCCGATGGACGTGCACTTCAAGCGGAGCTCGCGATCACGACTCTTCCTACCAAGCCACGCGGCCTTGAAGTCGCCCGCAATGCTCAATGGCAGAATTCCCTGCAACTAGCATCGAAGCCAAGAAACGTGGGCTAAGGATTGTATAGAGAGCAGGAGTTCTGATCGCGGCAAAAGTCGAGGTCGAGCTGTCCCAAGTTCGGGATATGGGACGTATCGGCAATCGCCAAGCGTTGTTGATGGGCTCGGTGGAGCACTTAGAGTAATACCCAGGAGTTCCTTGCTTCAATATCGCGAACCAGGGAGCCGCAAGTCGTAGAAACCCCTGGTCTCTGCTCGCCATCATGGGCTGGTAACCGTACTTCAGGAGAACCCAACTCCGGAGTTTTTCTTCAGGAGCATCGACCTCGAGTATGCCAGAGACCGCGCACGGAGCAACTGGCGAGCTCAATTCGTGCCATAGAAATTTCTCCGTGGTCTGAACACCCTTTGTACCCTCGGTTCCTGTGCCGGGGAAGCGACGTGACAGCGGCAGATGTGGCGGCTCATATAGGACCTAGAGTGGTTCGTGCAAGGCACTTGTTTACTACCTTAATTGGTATGCGGGGAAATATGCAGGCCTGACAGATGGTTGGATGTCCCAAGTACGGTTCTGCCCCTTCTTTCAGCGTCTGGAAGGCGAGCAAAATATACGTGACGGAGGATGGCCATCCATGGTGGTTACCAACGTCGTCGTTAGCTCGGCATATCTCCCACCCCAGCATACAACCACAGCCCTGTATATTGCCCGTAGGTTTTTCTACTTCCATACACTAACGATGCACAATTCGGCTGAGGATTTGTCCCCGTCGGCCGAGGTTTGACGCACCGCGCACATGATATACCCACGTTCGCCCCCGAATCCCACCTAAACAGCCCATAGCTCCCCTATGGCAACCATGGCGGCGATTCTTCCGCCGCTCTTGGCGGTCTTGGCGCTCCTGTCCGGACCGGTGCTCGGCCACGGCGGTCTGGGCAACTACACGGTGGGCGAGACGTGGTACAGAGGGTACAGAATCCCCGGCACCGTGCACACTCTCTATGTCGGTGCGCAGACTGACTTACACGACGGAGTAGGTACGACCCCAATGAGCCGGCAGACGAGCAACTGGGTCAGCCATGGATGGTCCAGCGCCAGTGGGACACAATCGATCCCATCTTCAGCGTCGACGACAAACACATCGCGTGCAACACACCTGGGACACCACCACCGTCGTCTATCTCCATCGCCGCCGGTGACGAAATCACGGCGCTCTACTGGTACTGGCTGCACCCCGTAGGCCCCATGACAGTATGGCTGGCATACTGCGGAGACGGCGGTGACTGTAGCGACGTCGACGTCAACGAGGTCGGATGGTTCAAGATCTGGGAGGCAGGGCTACTCGAAGGGCCGAACCTGGCCGAGGGCGTCTGGTACCAAAAGTGGTTCCAGCGCTGGGATGGCACGCCGGGGCTCTGGCCGGTAACTATCCCGGCGAGTCTGAAGCCCGGCGCGTACATCATTCGGCATGAGATTTTGTCGATCCACATTGAGAATAAACCGCAGTTTTATCCCGAGTGTGCGCATCTCAACATCACGGGGGCTGGCGTGGCGTTCCCGCCGAAGGAGTATTTGCACAAGTTCCCTGGGGCCTATGCCGCTGATGGTAAGAACTGTGTGTGTTGCGAACGTTGATGTTAGGACGCTGACTGTTTGCCTGGTAGATCCGTCTATTCGTATCAACATCTACTCCTCCCAGTTCGACACAACATCGGTAAGACAAACCTTAGAACCCATGACATACAGCGGCGCTGACAGCCGTGTGCACAGAATTACACCATTCCCGGAGGCCCAATATGGGACCAGTAAGTCACTCTGTGTCATCACAACCAGGATATTCTAATCGACTCAGATTCCATAAAGTACCTTAGGTAACTAACGTGCGCTTTCCGTCTCTGACAGATTCGCAATCGTAGACAAGTACTGTCGAGGTTGCTGAAGGGAAACAAAACCGGGTCGGGTCTGCCACCCTGCGTACTGTACATACCCCATAGCAACCAGCCGAAATGAAAATGAACGAACGAAGGAATGCAAACAAACCCCCTGAATCCTGCCCTGAACTCAGTCTAACTCAACGCCCAGCCCAGTCCGGCTCAATACTTCACACCCTTCCACATCAATTCCTCCCTTTCCTCTCCCTCCAGCCTCATCAGCGTCTCCTCATGCTTATACACCCCCTTCTTCCCTCCCTTCCCCTTTCCCTTCTGCTTCTCCTCCCTCCCAAGCCAAACCCCACCCCCCACCATCTGCGCAAACCGTCCCCCCCTCTCAACCAACTCCTCA
>Ga0247760_1000099_pt1 | contig 83989 bp, 88 predicted proteins | sample UWRJL171409R4_FD_179936 | JGI IMG/M metagenome (GOLD analysis project Ga0247760, IMG submission 179936) | Plant litter microbial communities from Arlington Agricultural Research Station in Wisconsin, United States - UWRJ-L171-409R-4 | ecosystem: Environmental > Terrestrial > Plant litter >...
GCCAAACCTCTCTGCTCCCCCCGAGCCCCCTTCCAGGTTCCTTCCTACTTCCCCACCCTTTCATTCAACTTCGAGGGTCGTGAAGCAGCCTTTGAAGAGACGGAAGGAGTGCATCAGCGTGTATTATAACGACAGGAGTTTTTACAGCTTCTTTGGGTTCCAGTTCCTTGTAAGTTGAGACCCTCTGGCCTCCGCATTCTCCATCGGCCCGCCCCGGTCCTGCGCGATTCCCCGAGGAACCTTCCGAGAGTGTAGAGTTTGAATTCAACGCATCGGTAATGCATGAACCTCGAGCTAACGTGTCTGTGTTACCACCAGCAAGCTATTCGAACATTGCCTGGGATACATTCGTGGCTTCTGCGTCGAGCTCGATATTTTCGCCCGATTCGCGGCCATGGCCACCCAGCAGAGCCCGCCCCTGAAGGTCGACCGATATGTCGTGATCCACGTCGCAACCACGTGCGACGAGCATGGAGTTTATGTCACCAAGGACTCGGCTGAGGTGATTGAGCTCGGTTGGATTCTGCTCGACGCCGGCACGCTCGACGAGGTGGGCAATGGACCCCGTACAAAATCCTTGGATACAATTCTGACCAGACATCGTGCGCTAGGTCCATCGGGAGAGTGTTCTTGTCAAGCCCATCAACACGCCAATTACACCGTTGTGCAGTGAGTTCCTGCCCTGACCTTAGGCCCAATTCCCTCGTCGACATCAATTGTGTTCCTGCCTTGGCTTTGCGCGGTTTCTAACCAGTTTCCGTAACAGCAAGCTTGACGACCCTTACCTGGGAACATGTGAGGAACGCCGGTACCTTCAGGGACGCGATCAACCGATTCGATGCCTTCGCCTCCGAACACCTAACTTCGCAGAATCTGGATTTTGTCTTCGTGACTTTGGACGCTTGGGACCTGCGTGTCCAGCTTCCCCGAGAAGCCCGTGACAAGGCCGTCGTTCTTCCTCCCTATCTGCAACACTCCCGGACCTTCGATCTCCGTACCGAGTACCAGAGATGGCAGCAACACCATCCGGAGTCCCTACCGTTTGGGCCCTCTTCATTGGCCAACATCTGTGCCGCACTCGAAGTGGAGGCCGTTCAGTCGAGCGCACCCATCAAGCACAACCTGCCATTCCACCTGCAGGCCCTGGCCCCGGCTTCCCCCCGCCGTGCTATGGAGGAGGCTGTCACCCTGGCTCGTGTCCTCCGTGGCTTGATTCGCAAGTCTCAGCCGCCGCATGAGCACCCCGACGTGCTCACCAGACCCATGGATGCGCGCGCTGATGTTCGCGCTTTCCTCTCGGAGCGCAGCAAAGTTCTGCACATGTCGGGCCTCCCCCACGACACGACGCAGTCGGAACTGGAGAGTTGGTTCACTCAGTTTGGTGGTCGACCTATTGCTTTTTGGACGCTGCGGACTCCTGAGCAGCACAAGCCCACTGGTACCGGATTTGCTGTCTTCTCGTCTCATGAAGAGGTACGTAGCAATGAGATGCCCTGTGCGCATTGAGAGCGCCGATACTGACCTCATACCAGGCTGCCGAGAGCCTCTGCATGAACGGCAGAGCACTTAACGAGAAGGCCATTGAGGTGTCCCCATCTTCGAGCCGCGTCCTGGACCGTGCGGCTGAGATCCTGACGCCCTTCCCGCCGAGCAAGAACCGACCCCGGCCTGGTGACTGGACTTGCCCGTCCTGCGGGTTTTCGAACTTCCAACGCCGTACGGCATGCTTCCGCTGCTCGTTCCCGGCGGTCAGTGCTGGACCAACTGGAGAGATGGGCTACGGCTATGGCTATGGGCCCCCGGCCATGATGCCTCCCCCTCCTCACATGAACCATCATGGTCATGGTGGCGGTGGTGGACATGGCCGCATGGGCGGCTCTGGCGTAGTTCCCTTCCGGGCCGGCGACTGGAAGTGTGGCAACGAAGTTTGTGGGTACCACAACTTTGCTAAGAACGTCTGCTGCCTTCGCTGCGGTGCCAGCCGTGCTGGTGCGGCAGTTGTTGCTGACTCGGGATATCCCTCGCCTATGGACACACCTTCCTCATACAATATGAACCAGGGTTCTATGGCTGGCACCCCCGGTCCAGGGCCATTTGCTTCTGCTGCTGGGGGCTTCAACTCTGGTGGCGGCGGCGGATACGGTGGTCAGCATTTCGGCGGCCCGCCTAGCACGTACGCCCTTCCATCCGGCCTGGGCGGCGGCGCTGCACCCTATCCCTCTCTGAACACACACTTCGGTCCTGCACCGGGTTCTCATTCCGCCGGACCCTTCGACAGCCGTGCTGCCGAGGCCGCTTTTCAGTCTGCCGGCAACGGGCCTGCTTCCGCTGGACCCGGAAACAACTTCTACGGACAGAGCGAGAACGATCCTTTCGCCTTCCTCTCTTCTGGTATTGGAAGTCTCTCGGTCAGCAACCAGGACGCCCGCCAGAACGGAGGCGCGGCGCCGCCTAACAAGTCCCCCGCGTGAGCCCCGAGTACACGGACTCCCGGACGTGTCCGGATTAGGATCCTACGCACACTTCGCCGGCCTTGAGTCGGCTCTTTCTCATGTGGCTATATTTGTGTCGGGTTTGGGAACGGGGAATAGAAATCATGGGCCTTGGCAATAACTTCTGGACTTACAAACTGGTTCTTCGTGGTTTGGCGGAGCTTTTGGAAGAAATATCGCAGCGGGTCATTCGGGTCTGCGGTAGGTGGAGGCGCGGGGGAGCGGGCAAAATTGCAACGGGCGGCAAGAAAAAAGAACATCCCATTCTTACAGGATCCCTCAGGGCGGAGTTTTTTTTTCCTCGACGACCATTGTCTCCGGGCTGTTTGATAACGGGGGGGACGACCAGGATGTCGAAACTAACATTCTCTCTCGCCCGGCACATGGTTGTTTCGAATCTCGACGGCACTGGCCTTCACAGCAAATCCTTCGGTTGAGAGAAGCATGGCTTGGTCAGGTATGGAAGCGGGCATGGCGAGGGGTTAATCAGTATATTCTGCCTTTCCCCTGCTCGCACATACAACGAGGCTCTTGACATTTTATGTGTTAATCTTGTTTCTCTTTCGCAAGCTGCTTTCCTCATTTCCTTTTTGCTCTCTTCCCACATCTTGCTGCTGATCAGATCGAGTCCTATCATTCTATATCTTGTTTTTTTGTTCAAGAAAAATTGCTGGATTGGTGGCGGGAGTACGCGGACAAGGGGGCGATGGGGTGTTGGCTCGGAACGGAATCGGGCGGGACGATGATTTTTTTGCTTCCAGATTAAACTTACTTTATTACCTCCATCTCTCTTTGGTCCAAACCGGGCATCATACAAAATTTCCTTTTGATCGCTGCATCACTTTTTTTCCTAAACTCAGAGGAGCTGCGGTGCCGACAAGGGGACTGGAGGCAGGAAAATGGTTGCTGGCCTGGAGGCAACAACCAGGCAACCGGTCCGTATTGTTTACCCTTTTCTTGGTCGTCTGCATAGCAGTCTACTCTCGAGGTGGGATGTTGATAATAATTCTTTCGCACATGATTTTTCTGCATGGGTGCGGGACCAAATACCTAACGCATCACCCCCTATACATTGTTTTGTTCGTTGTACCTGATGTGCTGTTAGATGCCTGAAGGACCTTGTGTCTATTCAGGAAGCGACATACTCCGACAAAACATTTTGAGGACTGCCCCATCTACCACTAGTAGTTATTCTAATCGGACACCGTCGAGCTCCTAGACCAGATAACTCCCGGACTTCGGAATCATGTTACCCTGCTGTATGGGCAAATGTATTATCACGGTTTAGACTATCCACTTTGACACATGCACAACTGATCGGAAGGAATGGAGAATGCAACTATCAGGCACCAGGCCGCCTCCTATCTTGTCCGCTTCTCCGGGCGCCTCAGATACATTCGACTCGAGGTTACAGAGGCAACGTCCGTTGAGGATACACGACAGCCTAGTGATCCCGTCCGCCTGCCCTCACGAAATAAACTTCTCGGTTATCACATAACCATATTCTGCAGCCATGTGCTATCAGTTCCGGAGTAGTAGCTGGAGATGGAGGGGAGTAAGAGCTAAAAAGCGAGAACGAAGTGAAAGTGACGGGCACAGCCAGTGGCTACTAGAGCCTTCAGAAGGAACCGTGAGGTTGAGAAACTAAGCGAGAATCCCGGAATGGCTTTACCAGTTTCGGTAATAGTCACGCAGCCATTCTTCCCTCGCGTCCTCATTGCCGCCCTCCCCGCCCAGAGTCACCGGGAGTGTAAACTCACCACGGGACTTGGCCAAGTCGACAGCCTTCTCATCTGGGCTATCGCTCTCCTGCCTCAACCTATGTAAGTGCTCATCCCAGTCGAATGCTACGTCATCGTCGCTGTATGTCTCATCAGCCTGTGCGAGAAGATAATCGTCCAAGGTGGCCGGGGTTTCGGAGAATTGTTGCGATGTGGCGGAGGAACGACCAGCGCCCAAGTTGCCCGTCTGTCCAACGTCGCCAGCTTCCCAGAAATTGAGGTCTTCGTCGTCGTCCTCTTCTTCTTCCTCTTCTCCCTCTTCTTCCTCCTCCCTGCCGGAATCTTCGTCATCGGCTTTTTCCTGTGAGTATTGCTCCATTCCAGCCGATAGGCCCGGGCTGGTACTATGTAACCAGCTGGTAACGAATTCAGGGGCTACCATCGACACGCGTGCATCGGAGGAGTTTGCAGGGCCTGCCAAAAGTCCCTGATCATCCTTCATCTGGTGGTCAGCATCCCCGCCTCTACCATCACTGCCATTTTCGACATATTCCTCTTCGACTTCCCCATCCTCCCCTTCACTTTGTGACATATAAGCCCTACGCTTCGCGACTTTGCGGCGTTCATCGAAAAATGGATCCACCAGATTCTTGAGCTCTTTTGTCGCTTTGACGAGCTCCGCCTCCGCAAAGTCCATCCCCCATTCCTCGTCAATTTCCCGCCGTTCTTCGACAAAAAGCAAGCGCTTTTCCTCTGGTGTCAATGTCGACCAGCACGCCTTGCGAGCATGCTTGGGTTTCCACATACCCCTCTCGAACGGCACGTTACCAAAACCGCGGTTGATCGGGGAGATGTCTTCGTTTGTCTCTGGCAGCTCGTCGTCACTCATGTACAACTCGTCCAGTGATGGCACCAGCGAGGCGCCTGTCGATATATTGACGTGCCCGTACATCATGAACTGACGGGCGAACATTTCGAGCTCTAGCTGGCGGCGTGCCGCCTCCATTGGAACGAGTTCATCCGGCCGAAGTAAGTGCATTCCACCGACCCCCCAGCCTTCGAAGTGGACCACACCCATTTCATGGAGCGAGACACCATCGACGGGCTGGGCATACGCTAGCACATCGGGGGTGACGCCGACATCGTAGCGAAGCTTGAGCTGCCGGATGTCAAGCTTGCTGGTATAAGCCTTGCGGCGGAGAAATGCCCACAATGTTGAGAGACTCCGCTGACCGAGCATTAGTCTGGTGAGGTACGATGATCCGGGGCCGATGAGGGGATCGTTGAAAAGCATGTCTAGCTTGGTGAAGAACACCTGGGCTCGCACCAAGTCCTTGTCTGAGAAGAAGGCCCGATTTCTGATAGTCACGGCACGGGCCGAGCTTGTTGGTATGTCCATGATCAACCACAGCTTCTTGAGAGTCATTGATGTGTTTGGGAGTAGACGGTGACCGTGGCGAGCAAGCGTTGCTATGATGTCGCGGGTGCGCACTTCACGACGGCATACCATCTGTAGCCAGCGGATACTAGGTACGAGGCGGATATCTGTGTCCATAACGGCGGGGGGGGGCCGCTCAAGTCTGGTCAGGTAGCCAATGCCCGAGGTTGACTCGTCACGGTACCGGCCAGCTGGGTCGCTAATCAAGTACATTTCGTACTGACCCTTGACGAAGATGGTTGCCGATTCTGGCGCCTTGTGACGGATCCAGGCAAAGATGGAGCTTTGCATATGGGCATCGATGGTGTCGTGGAAGTCTCGGCTGATGCTGTACAGTTTTAGGATGTCTTCAGGCGGTAGATGCTTGCAGACCTCGACAATCAGCTCCGTAGAGGTACTGAGCGAGCCGATCAGGTCAAATTTCTCCAGCATCACCGGGTCTTTCTGGTTGCGGTAGAATCGGTCCAACTTCGCAGAGGCGGCCTTGATCTTGCGGGAACTTGTGCGGGCGCGACGGCGGGACTCCTGGAGCAGAATCGGGTTGGCGTCCTCGACTCCGAGGTTGGTAATCACAGCGGACCATTCTCGTTCAAACTCTTCGTCGGACTCGGTGTGATCTTTCTGCGGGGGGTAGCGGTGCTTGTAGTCTTCATCAAGCTCGGAAAACGTGGTGCGCTTGTAGATCTTATTGGCAGTCCCAGAGCCAATTGTGGCTCCCGCGGGACTCGGCTCGAGTCCCTGGTTCAAGGACTCAACAATATCCTCGACGTCTGGGATGATTCCTGTCGCCTCTATGTCAGCCCGCGTGGCAACAGCTCGCGCGGCCGCCGCCTCGGCGTAGAGACGCTGCTCGAGGTTCTGCTCAGGACTTGTGTCCTCTGTCACTCTGAGGCCACCGATGCCTGGAAGAGGGTTCAAGAGCTGCCTGCCATCATTGACCGCATGGATGGGAGGGCGCCCAGAGCCAGACATCTTACTTGGTTGGAATGTTCAGGTTCAAGGGCGAGTTGTATGTCAGTTCAGGTGATTGTTTAGTCGCGGTCGGGGTAGAACGAGCGACTGTTTGCCAAACGAAGAACGGAGATGCTGGCAAGGAGGGAAGAGGTGTTTGCTTCGGAATGTGGGAGTAGATAAAATGCATGTTGGTTGCCTCCATCTCATGGTTCGCGGTCAATACCAGTCTGTTTGTTGGTGGAGGCCAGAGAACAATACCAACAACACACCACCTAATACAATTGCACAATAGGAGGTGAGTTCTGAATAGCAATTCATGACCTAGTTGGGCGACAGGCGCCCCACAAAGTCAATTCATCCAAAGTATGGAAGTCGCTCCTGCCTGTGACCTTACTTTGGGCATTTTCCGCCTTCCATTGTACCTTACCTTAGGTTTACAGGACTCTTGTGTTTGGCCGGAGCCTTCATAGTGGACTGCGTTCCATTGGCTTTAATTCGGGCTGAACAAGACGAAACATTTCATGGGGTCTGAGCTGTGCGAACCAATACATAATTCGCCAAACTCCTATCATTTGGCCGGGCCTGAGATCAAAAAGCCGAAGCTGATCCACTTGGCATGGCATCAAGTCTCCCTCCCACAACTGGTCGTACAACAGCATTGCCGGCGGCCATCTCTGCCAAACCTACCAAAGCCTTCTTGTTGCCATCTTACCGCCCAGGTCCTATTGCTCTTGCTTTGTAGCGCAACATTCTCCTGGGTATTCCTATTCTGGCCATCCGTCCGTCATTGCATCATTCCCTTTGCCCTTTACACATACTAGTTAGATGTGTCTAGCTCATTCATTGGCATCTCGGCGTCGTCTTGACCGACGATGGCATCTGCCACCTTCCATATCTGAAGAAGGTTATCCTCGGCTGCACTGCATACAACCCAAGGATCATTGAGGTTCCAGCTGAAGTCGGCCAGATGGTTGGTGTGGCCGCCATGCATGAAAAGCAGCTCCGGAGGTCCGTCGTCCTGGTCGTCGGGAAGCTGCTCCTCACCAACGCGGCTGAGGTCCCAGAATATGACTCTTCTGTCGTAGCTTCCACTGCCCAAGATGCTCGACTCGGTCGGGTGCCACGAGAGAGATGTGACAGCGTCATTGTGGCCTTCCAGAGTATGGATTTTCTGCTTTAGATTTCGGATATCCCAGATGCCAATGGTCTTATCGGCGGAGGCTGTCGCAATCAAGAACTCAGAGCGAGGATTGAAAGCGAGGGCGTTGATGGCGTCCGTGTGCCCATTGCGCGCAACGACCGCCGCGCTGTCCGTTTCGGCTCGCCGGACGTCAATGATTTGAAGAGTCAAATCGTCCGACACGCTACCAATCCAGTGCTTGACAATTGGGTGGTACTGAATGTCGTTGACGATGTGATTATGGTGGGTATACTTTCGGGCCGGCTTCAGGACTTTGGAACTTCCCTGGATCTGCTTGAGGTCCCTGCGTAAATGTTAGCCCATAGGTCATCTGAAGGTGCTGGCTCATAATATACCAAAGCAAAACAGTCTTGTCCTCACTGCCAGATGCGAGGCATCCCTCCTCGTGAGGGTTCCAAGCCAGGCCGAAGCCTTCCTCCTTGTGCCCGACGAGTTCAATTTGAGGGTTAGGTTTGTTAGTCGGATGAAGGCTGCTATGCTTCGTCCGATCAAAAATCAAGACCTTTCCGTCAACCGCGAGTGTGGCGATAATGTCTGGATTCTGAGGCTGGTATCTTGCTTTGTTGACCTCGCCGGGGTGATCAATCTTCTCCGTGATCTTGAAAGTGATCACGAGCGACTCGCCGCCACCGGGTCTGCCTCCAAAGCCACCAAGCTCGCCACGCTCCTCGTCAAAATCGGTGGGGTTGGACTCGACCGTCTTTGGGATCTCAAGTTCTGCAATTTGGACGTAGTTCGGCTTTCCCTCCGCCGTGTGCGTTCCGATGAGCAATCTGTGGACCGTTTTATTTTTGTCCTTCAGGTCCTTAACGTCGGGGAACCATTGAGTCGTCAGAGTTGGCCACTCAAGAGCCGTGCTTTGAAAATTAGCGACATCCCCCAGATGCCCTTAGCGGGCGCCCTCTCACCTCAGAAGCATGTCATAGAGGAACGGGCTGTTCTTTTTCCACGTCTTGTACTCTTTGGGCTGTTAGTGACAAGTCCAGTCCCTGGGGAAATCGGGTGATGGGTGAAACATACCTTCGTTGATCAGGCGCTGCTCTTGATCGGCATCATCCTGCTCCTCCATATTGACTGCGGGAGCTGTTAGCATATATCGCGCCAACGTGCAGTTCGGAATTGCGGATGCGCACCATCGACGTCGTCAACAACTTCCGCGGGCGCCATTGTATTTGGCAAAGATTCGACGCAAATTCTGATAGTACCAAGCAGGAGTGTGTCAGCGCGGTGGGGGATGTGTTGGTGTTGTGATGGAAGCTAGAGCTCGAAACCGCCCGCCGACTTGCGATTTCCAAAAGATGGCAGCCGCGTTGCGCGTCGCGCTCGACTTTAATTGACACCCCTGACCCTGCGGCTCTCCACAAAGAGTTTAACGCGCACAGGGGAGGGTGAGAGCTCAGTGGGCTGAGAGCCGCAGGCGGGGCAGAGGGGCCAGCCAGCTAGGAAGCGAACCACCCCATTGCTCAACCACCCAATCACAGCCTCACCGAGTGACTGACACAAAGACCAGAAACGTCCACCAACGTTTTGCGCTGTCGCATCACCACATCAAGACGAGAATCCTATTCGGCTGCCATGTTTTGACACAGTTGTTCTATTACAAGAGACAATCTTCCCTGATCTGGAATCGCTCTAAACTCTACTTTCTACGTGGTTATTGCTTTGGGGTGCCGAGCTTATTTCTGGCCGTGTCTTTTTCTGCGACTGCCATTTTTGGTTCTCGATTTTTGACTCGGAAAAAAGTCAACAACAAAGTCCGGCCGTTTTTATTGAGAGCCGGCAACGTGAGCTCGACCGTCTACCGAAGAGATCTGACCTTTCGTCTACTCTGCGCGCCCAACCTAACTTGGTCGCCGACGAAAACCATCGACACTACCAATCTCAAACGCAGAGTAGCGATCTTGAGCTTCCACAGTCAAAATGGGGTGCGTCCTTGCAGCGTATTGACCATATCGCATCAAGCCCGCTAACTGAAGTCTTTATAGTGTTCCCAAGTTCTTTAGATGGCTCTCCGAGCGCTATCCCGCGATTTCTCAGCTCATCGCTGAGAACCGGATCCCTGAATTCGATTGTCTATATGTACGACTACTCTACCTTTGCCGTATGGCGCTCATACGAAACCTACTGACATATAACTCTAGCTGGACATGAATGGAATCATTCATAATTGTACCCACAAGGACTCGGACGATGTTCAATTTCGTATGACAGAAGAGGAGATGTTTATCGCAATCTTCAACTATATCGAACATCTTTTTGGGAAAATCAAACCCAAGAAGCTATTCTTTATGGCTATAGATGGCGTCGCACCGCGCGCCAAGATGAACCAGCAACGTGCTCGTCGTTTCCGAACAGCCCTGGACGCCGAAAAGGCCAGGGATAAGGCCGTCCGCGAGGGCAAGGAGCTCCCCAAGGAGGAGCCATTCGATAGTAACTGCATCACGCCAGGAACCGAGTTTATGGCCAAGCTCACTCTCCAGTTGAAGTATTTCATCAACAAGAAGGTGTCGGAGGATACTGAGTGGCAACAACCTGAGATTGTCCTCTCTGGACATGAAGTTCCTGGCGAGGGCGAGCACAAGATTATGGAGTATATCCGAAATGCGCGCGCGCAGGCCGACTATAACCCCAATGTCCGCCACTGTCTATATGGGCTGGACGCTGATCTCATCATGCTGGGTCTGCTCAGTCACGACCCGCACTTTTGCCTTCTCCGCGAGGAAGTAACCTTTGGCAGGCAGAACAAGCACAAGTCCAAAGAGTTGGAGCATCAGAACTTTTATCTGATGCACCTTTGCATTGTCCGAGAGTATCTTGAACTCGAATTTCAGGAGCTGAAGAAGGAGAGCGCGATGCCGTTTCCCTTCGACATGGAGAGGGTGATCGATGACTTCATCCTCATGGCGTTTTTTGTTGGAAATGATTTCCTTCCTAATTTGCCGCACCTCCATATCAACGAGGGTGCATTGGCCACGATGTTCAGGATATATAAGGAGGTGCTGCCGCGGTGCGGCGGCTACGTCAACGAGGGCGGAAAGGTCAATATCCAGAGGCTTGGTCTCCTCCTGGAACAACTCTCAAAGGAGGAATACCGCTTCTTTGAGCATGAGAATGAGGATGCCAGTTGGCTTAGAGGAAAGAGGATGCTCGAGAATAACGAAGCGGAGAAGTCAAGGGCGACAGCGAAGGGAAAGCTTGTCATTACGACCGTCCAGAAGGCTCTGTGGAAAGGGAGTATCAGGAAGTTCCTAACTAGCCGGACCTCGGATACACTCGACTTAGGTGCTGAGCTCAAGGCTGAGGACCGCAAGTTTGTTCAGGATCTTGCCAATGCTGCCCACCTCGACTGGGCCACAAAGGAGGACGATGAAGGCCATCGCCATCTGGTCCTGTCCTTTCCTAACACAGGAGATGAAGATGCGGACGAGGAGGATGAAGAAGCCCAATCAGCTGTCCTCCGGATTGTCCGCAAGTACGATAATGCCCAAGTTCTCGACCTTACGTCCGCAGATGCCCACGCAGCAATGGAGGCTAAATACCAAGAGAAGTTCCGCGAATGGAAGAACAAGTACTACACCGAGAAGTTTGAAGACTGGACGCCGGAGAACATGGAGGGAGAACTGCGCAATCTGACGGAGAACTATATCCAGGGCATCCAGTGGGTGCTCTACTACTATTACCGTGGTATTGCATCATGGCCGTGGTTTTACCGCTACCACTACTCGCCCATGATCTCGGATGTCATGAAGGGCCTCAACGCCGACCTCAATTTCAAGCTGGGCCAGCCTTTCAGACCGAACGAACAGCTCATGGGAGTATTGCCCGACCGTAGCAAGAAAATCGTCCCTCAGGTGTACTGGCCGCTGATGACCGACCCCGAATCGCCCATCATCGACTTTTATCCAAGAGATTTCGAGCTTGATATGAACGGAAAGAAAATGGACTGGGAGGCTGTAGTCAAGATCCCATTCATTGATGAGAAGCGATTGCTCGCAGCCATGGGGCCCAAAAACGAGCTCCTGTCCGACGATGAGAAGGCGAGAAATGACTTCGGTGTTCCCCTGAAGTTCACATACTCGGAAAATGTGGATTTTATCTACCCCTCTTCGCTGGTCGACGTTTTCCCTGCGATCGCTCACTGCCATTGCGTGGAGAATAGCTTTGATCTGCCCCCCATCGAAGGGTTACAGCACCGGGTCGGTCTTACGGATGGCGCCCTGCTCAATATTTCGGCGCTGGCGGGATTCCCAAGTCTGGCGACGCTTCCGTATGTAGCCAGTCTCGGCTTCCACGGTGTGAATGTATTCCAACAGGACAGCCGCAACGAAAGTATGGTTGTCAACCTTTTAGGCACAGAAATGCGCACAAAGGTTGAGTCTGCCAAGGTCAAACTTGGCCAGCGCTGCTTTGTTGGATACCCGTTCCTCCAGGAAGCAAAAATTGTCCGCGTCTCGGACGAACTTTTTGATTATGCTCTCGCAGAGGATGGCAGTGGACAGGTCATCCCAAGGAACCACGCACCGAGAGAGATTGACGACTGGTCGAGGAAGGCCGAGAAGATTGAGAACTTCTACAGCAAACGCCTGGGAATTCTGATTGGGCCGGTCGACTCCTTGGTTCACGTACACATGCTCAAGGGTTTGATAAAGACCGATGAGGGTGCCACAATGAAGGAGTACGGCGATATTCCCGGCATGGAGACCGATTATGCCTCCCAGATCGTCGTCGATGAAGTCGTCAATGAAGACGAACGTTTCATCGAAAAGTCTGCTTTACCTCTCGAAGAAGAGTTTCCCATTAAGTCGGTTGGGTTCTTCTTGGGCGAATTCAACTACGGCCGACCCTTGGAGGTCGCGGGCTATATCAACGGAAAGCTGGAAATCTGGCTCGCTGCTTTGGAGAAGCGTGAGCCCGACTTCGCGCACCGGATTATCCAGAACGCTCAGAGAGGAGACCACTACCTCCCTTCGTACATGGTGGCCAAGCAGCTGGAGTTGCACCCTCTCACACTCAGCAAGATCACCTCATCCTACTTTGTGCAGACAATTGGTAGTCTGCGTGTGAACCTTGGTCTCAATCTGAAATTTGAGGGTAAGAAACAGAAGGTCTTGGGGTATTCTCGCAAATCGCAGACTGGCTGGGAGTTCAGCCAAGCTGCTGTCCTCCTGATCGTCGAGTATATGACAAAGTTCCCTGACTTCTTCGCCGGGGTGAAGAAGAACCCCACGGGCAATGAGCTGAGCGAGAGGGATCTCTGGTCCGACCCCGCCGTCGCTTCTGCTCGGGTCAAGGAGATCGGGGGCTGGTTGAAGACGCTCAAGACGAACTCGATGGAGCGAGTTCCGCTTGACGCCGAACAGCTGGATTCCAATGTTGTCGGCCAGCTCGCGCAGGAAGCAGATGATCTGAAAATCAACGACATCCCCCAGAAGCCTACCAAGATGAACGGGGTTCCTCGCAACGCTTTGATGCGACCCCAGGATGCTGAGCACCGTCTTGGAAACCAGGAGTTCTTCCTGGGTGACAGGGTTGTCTACGTTGCGCAAACCGGTAAAGTCCCCATCGCCTTCCGGGGAACTGTCATTGGCATCAGCCGCACCCCCACTGCGAAGCTGCTAGACGTCGTCTTTGACGTCACATTCATGAGCGGTACAACTCTTGGGGAACGGTGCCCCCCATTCCGCGGCCAGACAGTACCCTCGACAACGATCCTCAACCTGACGCGCCGACAAGTTGTTGCCGGGTCCAAGGCCACCCTTGCAAGACAGCCTATCACCCCCTCAGTCACTACTCTGACCGCTCACGGAAACTATGCAATGGCCAATGGTAAACAATACCGGGACGCCCCAGCGCCTCCTGCTCTTCAGGGCGGCTGGCGTGGCGCGATGAATGGCAGTCGTGGTCGTGGTGGTGGACAGTCGCAACCTCACCGCGGGTCTCTGAACCTGGTGCATAGCAGTATGGTGTATCGCCCGTCACCTCACCAACCCCAGCAAGACGGCCAAGGCCAAGTCTACGCTACTGGAGCTCGCGGTGGGGGCTTCAGGGGCAATGGTCGCGGACGCGGCGGATTCTCGCAGGGAGATAATTCCGGCGATATCACTCAGCCCGGTCCTACTTTGTACGGGGCTGTCCCTCCGCCCTCGAATCTCGATGCCCCACGAGGCGGACGGGGCCGTGGCCGGGGCGGTCGCGGTCGCGGCGAAAGTCGAGGGCGAGGCCCGCAACGCGGAGGAGGTCGAGGGGGTGCTGCTGGCCCACAGTAGCAGACAACAGCGGCTTGAACTTAGATTTCGAGACGTGGGCTACAATTTGCGCGCGCATTATGATGTTGGATCTTACAGGGACTTGCTTATATGTCTTTTCCTTTATTCGCCCATCAGATAGACGGCTTGTTAAAGGGCTCGTCATACACGTCGAGTTATAGGACGGACGGCTATCAAAAAGGAGCCTCAGAGCTCTGTGACGAGTTATTTGTGAACTGTATGTAGTATGAGTAGCCACCATGGGAAATGGCGGAATAGAGCGGCACGAATGCAGAAATACAATTGTTTCATGATTTCACAGTGCAATGATTTACCAGCAAGCTCCGCGGCATGTATGTCTTCTACATGAATTCAGTGCCCGAGCCCACGCTGCCACGTAGATCCATTGAGGAGAACAACACATCGGACGCACCCTGTCGAGAATGGTCAATCCTCATGATATAACCAATGTCGGTCCAAGGAATATGTTGGCATTGGAAGCTTCCATTTGCTGGAGGGAGCGGGCTGGCATCCGGTACTATACAAGTTACATTGCATAGTTGTCTAGAAAATATCCATCATTTACGCCTTTTTTCCTTCGTCCTTCTTCTTAAGGGCAGGGAGAGAGAACTTTTTGCTCAAACCGCCGCCCAGCTGCTTCCACAGACCATAGTCGGCGTTTTGATTCCACGTGAGAACGCCGACCCAGGGCTGCACGTTGTAGTGCAGGCGCAGTGTTACGTCCTCGGTCTCGGCGATCTTGCCAGAAGGGTGTGTGATTTGATACTTGGGGCGCTGGTTCTTGAGGGTGAGTTTGCCCCTATACGCGCGGAGGTGTTAGTAGGGTGAGTTGGGAAAGAACAAGATGTTGTCTTTACCGGCTGGGGTCTATGCTCTTCCCGGCGGCGCTCTTGCGCAACTTCTTCATGGCAACGGGGCCAATGTTGGCGAGATAGTCGGCGCTCGGGGAAGTAATGATGCTATCCCAGATGACAGCCTGGTTGGAGGTGGCATTGCTGGAAATGGTGGCGCCAGAGGTGGACGTCGACGGCCACTCGGCTGTGATATAGACGAAGAGCTGCTTGGTGTTCCACGTAAATAGCGATGAGAGGTCGGCGTCGAGTGTGAACTTTATGATGGCGTACTCCTCTTTCTTGCTGCTATAGTAGTGGGGGCGCCCACGGACTCTGCGCGAAAGTGTGTGAGCAATGGATCAAGAGAATGTGACACGAGGCCAGAGGGCAGGGCACGGTGCTAACACTTGAAGGTTGGTCGTCTTGAGGACATTGACGACCGGCGCCCGAGGCGTCACAAAGTCCGAGGCTGCAATGAAGGCAGCTATCACGAAGGCGACGGTGGTGAAGAAGCCAAACGTGTTCTGTATCCTGACTAGTGAGGAATACATCTTTGTGGTTGGCTCGCGGGGGCGCGCTTCGTTCGCCTGCTTTTCTGTTTCTACTTTGGTTCTACCTTTTTGTTGTTGCGGCGTTGCAGGAGAGAGACAGCAACGTGTCTCCCTGTTTAGAGAACAGGCACTGGGGACTTCAGGGTGGTCGACATGCGGTTGCTGTGAAGTGTCGAACGGCGAGCGGGTCCGTGAACTCCAGATGCACTGCGCCGTTGATGGCCTCAACTTGAGGCCAGATCGTTATGCAATAATCGGGGAGCTCAATGCAGGAAATATCGGGGTTAGGGTTGTGTAGGACCCCAGCCCTTGTCATCTCTCGAGTGGCGGGCCCCCACCTCGCCAATCAGAACCTAGCGCATTGGCCAAGCCAATATTGTTTGTACTTCAACTCTCGTTGTTGCTTGACGACCAAGTCGACTGTTCATTGATAAATATTTTCTCCATCCCTTTCGCCTCAGACTTCAATTCTGGGCAGAGCCTGCCAATCGTCATGCCTTCTGATTTCGCTGGGATGAGTAGAGTCCATACAAAAGAGGCGCGGCTGTGAAGCAGGCCAGGACAAGGGATCAACAAGGCTCATGAGGGGGAGACGCTTGAGCATCCGGGATATGGTATTGCGTGAAGGCCCAGCCCCTCGCTGGTGGTGTGGCAAGAGATCGCCTTAATGGATTCGGTCCATTGCAGCTCGCGGTTGTTTTTCGACGCCAAAGCTTGACCTTTAGGCTTCAATATCCAGAGCTGCCTTCGTGGCAATATACTTCAATTTAAGATGGCTATGTGGTTAAGCGCAATGATGGCCCAGAAATGGGAAACAGTATGCCTTCTACGTTTATCTGAACATGCGACAGCGAGGATAGCCATGCTGCGGAATCGCAGTAGTTACTGTGGAGAGGTGATAGACTTTGGCGGTTCCTGTGGCCAAGCTGAGGTACGAAGGCTCGTGCTAAAAGAAAGGGTCCCCTTAACCAGTGCGAAATTATTACTGTAAAGACCGCCTGTAGCTGCCGTTACTACAGGCCATCTCCTATTCTGAAAACACCTACATTAATACTGAAAAGGCCTTCCTGCATTTTAAAAAGGCCTGTGATGTGATAATAAGGCCTTGCCATCCCAAAACAAAACTGTGTGAGGATTCCAAGAACACATTTTCGCACGGAGATAAGAGACCGTACTTCTGAAGGGTGGTCGAGGGTGCCAAAAACAGCGGGTCGGGGCTAGCCCAATCGGCACCCAGGACTGAACATGCATGACATGGCCTTTGGGTGTAACCAAGTGACCTGCCGTCTACCTATCCTTCAAGTTCTCGGGCAATCAACCACCAGGCCAGTGTCGAAAAAGCCCACCAGGATACCCGATACCATGCTCCTGAGTCGCCAGAATGGGTGCTAGCGACTCGAAGCTTGTCTTCAAGAAAGGCATCTTTAGACTGTCAGAGGAGCGACACATTTCCGCCGACGATGCGTATTGGACCTCGGTTCGTCTTCCCCATCCATTTCCATGCACTGCCTCTCGTCCTCTGCTAACCAACCCGTCTCGCAGTTCTGGGAGCTTCCCGAGTCCTCCGAGGATATATTCAGTCTTTTCTCCCCGGCCGATGTGCGACGTACGCGCGACAATGCGCTAGAGAACCTCGAGACGCTGATATTGGCCTTAACATCTCGCCTGTTCATCCTCCGCCATCACCCCTCCTTTCCCGACCCCGAGTTCGCTCCGGAAAGGGATGCGCTCAACTGCATTCGAGTCTTGACCAGAGTGCTGCCATTTATCTACGAGAAGGAATCGCTACAGCCATGGGAGGAGCGCTTCTTCTGGGGCCAGCGGCGCAAGCGCACCCGCACGTCGTCCATCGCCAGCGAGGTTCTGTTTGATGGTGTCCAGGATACACAGCCGAGATCGCCTGTGGAGGAGTTCGAGGAGGTGAGGCCGCTGGCCGAGGAGCTCATCGATACGCTTATCGACTTGCTCTTTTTCTCAGACCTAACGGTTCCGAAACAACCACATGGCCGCCCCAAAGTCAGCTATGCCATTTGGCAAAGCGGTGTGGGTTGCAATGCATCAATTCCCACCACAAAAGAGCATGAAGGCAACCGCTGCGAAATCCTGCGATTGCTGCTGACCTTGGCGGGCCAGAGCATGTACATGTCCCCCAGTCTTCTGCCGCAGAAAGGGACTCGCGCTCTCACCCACATATGTACCTGTTCTGACAAGCAGGTGGTACTATCCATGCTATGTTCGCTTCTAAATACTGTAAGTTTTTGTTTGTGTCGTAGGGGCTTGGAGCATTGCTAACAGGTCTTAAGACTCTCAAATACAACCCGGCCAGCTGGCGGGTACCCTACAATACTCTCGTCTTCAAGGACCCGAAGCAGATCCTTGTTACATACACGCTCCAGTTTCTCCTAGTAACGCTTCTATACCCTATCCCGGAACAGACAGGTATCGTGACGCCCAAGAACTACTACCGTCACTTCCTTGGCCGGCTGCATCGCCCCCAGGACTTTCAGTTCATTGTAGATGGAATGACGCGCATCCTGAACCAGCCATTGCAGGCAAATGCCTCATATCTCCCGGGAAGCCAGCAGTCTTTGAGGTTTGCACCCGAAATCATAATGCTATTTTGGGAAATCACACAATGCAACAAGAGGTTCCGATCGTTTATTATCGACACGGAGAGGGCGCATGACTTTGTCATTCTCATCCTCTTCTATGCCCTCGAGTACAAGAGCGATGCATCCAAACAGGGCGTCGTTCGGATGTGCGCTTTTCTTCTACAGACGCTGAGCGTTGAGAAGAGCTTCGGTGTGAACCTGAACAAGACCTTTGAAGGGCAGGATACATTACCTCCTGCTATCCGAATTGCTGGGTTCAGAGGAACCTATGCTGATTTCCTCATACAAGTAAGTGGAAACAAAACTAGAAACAGCAGTTCGCAGAGCTAACACTGTACCAGTCAATCTACATTCTCATTACCAAAAGCCAGGGAACACTTACTGCCATATATCCTGCGCTCCTAGCCGTCATAAACAATGTTTCGGCATATCTGGAAGGGCTGAGTTCAACTACATGCCTCAAAATCATGCAGCTCTTCAATTCAATGTCCTCACCGTCATTTTTGTTGGCTAATGAGACAAACCATGATCTCTTACAGTCGCTGCTGGAGGCGATGAATGCTGTAGTGGAGCACCAGTATCAGAGTAAGTTGAAGAGATGGGCCCCCAAATTTGTTTCACAGAAACACTGGGAACTCTAACGTCTGCACAGAAAACCCGGAGTTCATATTCGCTTTGGTCAAGAATCGAAAGAGGTTCGAGGCGTTGCGCTCTTTTACCTTGGAAAGTGGGCAAGAGGAAATAGAAAGGCGCAATCGTCGAAGAAAGGAACAGGCGGCGGGCCATGATGCGCTGGAGTCTATCTCGACAAGGAGCTCGGTCGACAGTCTCAGAAGTCCCGTGACGGCTCATCCACGGACGCCAATGCTCGGTGATGTCGCGGAAGAGGACGATGGGACATTCGCAATTGGGGATGATGAGGATGATAGTGATGGCGAAGAGCGACCGACACCAGTAGCGTCAAGTCCCAGCGAAAATCCGTCCCGGGCGTCTTCGGTCGCGGGCCAAGCCGAGGATGAAGTACCAAGACAGCTGCGTGGTATGTCGGAAAAGGCAAGGGGTAAGATGCCCGCAGGGGCGCGTGCCTTCTCTCGCCAGAACAGTACCACGAGCTTGAGCAGCCCGACGTCGGCTAGCCAGCCACAATTCGGCGGCTTCGAGCCCTCAGCCCACTGGATCGAGAGTTGGCTCCCGGAGTTGCCACTCCACACCATCCTGACGATGATCCAGCAACTGACGGCTCTGATTCCCCGACAAGTCCTTGTGTCAGACACTACTACTCCCGCGGCGCTTCGCACTATCCAAGAAGTCAAGCTTGTAGGTGTGGATGCATCGCCCATCCGTGTTCAATCGTTTGAGTGGTCACCACTGGCGCTCGGGTGGTATGAGTCTCTTCTTTGGGGGTTTATATTCGCCAGCGAGATGCAGGTCGCAAAGGGGACGGTAGGCATCTGGAATGCCACGTCCATCAAGCTTTTCCGCGTCCAGGAGACTGCGGCACAAGGGCCTTCGTTGACTTCCCCGCGGGGCGCTGTTGACGCAGTGGGGAGCAATATTGTATCGCGGATTGGGGCTATCAACCTACGAAGTGCAGCCTCGCCAGGGGCGGCGCCATCTGGCGGTAGCCAAATCTGAAGAGTGACTGCCAGGGGGCATGGGGGTGACCAGTCCTATTGCCGGACAGGGTCGTCAACGATGTGGGACTGCCAACTTGCAAGCGCGAGCAGTTCGGCGGATGTCTATAGATAGCTGCACCAAGCAGCAACGAGGACGCAATTACCTGGCCAGACGGGGAAAGAGGCGAACTGTAGGATTGACTACATATCAGCTGAGAGCAGCAGGCGTTAGGAAACTCAACCGCTGCAAGGCGGCGAAATCGGAACAAGATTATCGCAGGACGCGTCGCTCCCTCCATCACCAAAGCCTTTTGGGGCGTTCTGGATCGGAGCGTCTGAGCCGGGGCCCTGGAAAGCCGGGGTGTGGCAACCGGAATTGCCAGGCCTTGGTCCAATGGCATGCATCTGAAGCGAGGCGACTGAAGACCCTGGCTGATCATTTCCCAAACTCCGCGAATGCACCGCCACTGTTTCACCGTGGGCGCATTGGTTCTGGATCGCGTGTGGCGTGGGCGGGCAGCGACTGCGCAACACGCCGCGACGCACCGTTTCAACGACCGCCAAGCCCAACGCCTGTGTGACCAGCGGGACCACACGCCGTTGGGCATGGGTTGTAGGCATCGCATCGCACTCCTGCCCACAGACCCTAGCACATCACCTCAGAGGCTCCTGTAATATTGCGCCCTAGCGGCACTCGGCATCCATTGCTTGGTACGGAGTAGTTATTTATGCCTGTGACGGATGAGGTAGGTAGCTAGGAGGGCCGGTATAGCGTGAACGGGTTATATATAAGGCGTAATGACCGACCCGGCGTGTTGATTAGCTGCGTGGGAGAATAAACAACAGACGTCAGCAACCATCTCTTCGGTTCCGGTATATTAATTTAATTCAGACCCCCCCGTTTGCTCTTCGCGCGGCCTGGTTATTTGTTTTTCAGACCTGAGGTATACCCATCTTGTCCTTCGCGACGGTGTGACCGCTTGCTTGCTCTTCCGTCCTGGCCGACTTTTGTTCTTTTATCCTACATTCGATTGGAGATTTCCCTGGCCAATCTGACCGACGACATTCGCTCTGCTGTTCCATGTAACCGTGGCTGGGCCGAATCGACATGGCCGACACTGTCGATGCTACAGCTGGAGAGGAGGTGAAGTCTTACAGGATCCATGTAAGTGGCGCGCATCTCCTGGCGAGTGCCGCACAGATCTACGAGAACTGACTGTGCCCAAGATACCCACAAGGCATCTCGAACTCACTAGGCGGAAACTCGAGTTCACTCGCTTGCCCCATGAAGCCTCGTCTCCCAAGTCTGCTGGCCTATGGGAACCAAAGGCCGAGGTTGAGCAGCTCATCGACTTTTGGATGGAGAAGTACTCATGGCGAGACCAAGAGAGCGTGCTCAACACGTCGTTCCCACAGTTCCGCACCAGTATCGCCCTCCCCTCACTCGGAGTCGACACTCCTCTCAGGATACACTTCATCCACGTCCGCTCCCCCCACACCAACGCCGTCCCGTTGCTGCTCCTCCCACCCTTCCCCTTTACGAACCTCTCCTTCGGCCACCTCATCCCGTCCCTCACGGACCCACCGCCGGGCGACTCGCCCTCCCAGCCCTTCCACGTCATGATCCCTTCTCTCCCAGGCCTCGGTTTCAGCGATGCCCTTCCATCCCACATCGCGCCAATCCCAGCGTCAGCCGCCCTCCTAGAAATCCTCATGGCGCGCCTCTCTTACACCCGCTACATCGCCACTACCACTGTCCCAGGACACCTCTCCCCCTCCTCCATCGACTGGCGCTTGATCCGCCGCCTGTCAACGCACCACACCACCTCCTGTGCAGGCGCCCACTTCATCTCCCCACCCCTGACCACGCCCGACATCCGTTCCGCCCCATGGGAGTGGACCAAATGGAACGTCGCGCGCTTCTTTCGCGCAGGGGTTCTAGGCTACAGCGACGATGACTTCTCTGCGCTGGAGCGCGCCGCACCGCCCAGGTGGCTCCCCTCTGGGAGCGGGACCGCGGCATCGGAATCTGAGAAAGCGGCGCCAGGACTCAACGCGCTGGGTCCGCTGCGCGAGCCAAACGCCCTTGCTTACGCGCTGTGTGACTCGCCTGCGGGGATGCTGGTGTTTTTGCTGCGCGCGTTGTGGCTGTTGGGGAAGGGGGATGTGGATGCGGCTTCAGCGGGGTTGTTATTCTCGCAGGAGAGGATCATCACACTCACCCAGCTTGCATGGTTACCAGGTTTTGAGAATGTGCTGCGGTTCTGGGCGCATGCTGCGAATCATGAACGTGACGAGAAGAATAATGAAGGGGGGCGATTGTCAAGGCCGAAGGTGGCGGTAACGGTGTTTCTTTCGACCGGAGGAGGCGAGAGCAGAGCAGATAATGCGTATGCGTGTCCGGCGTGGGCGAACGCCGAGTTTGATGTTCTGCATGTGCAGCGACTGTCGGGGAAGAACGGGGCAAAGGGGTTGCTGGCGTTTGAGCGACCCGAGGTCATAGTTGAGGGCATAAGGGCTTTGGCGAAGAGATTGCTGGCTCAGGATACGGACGTGTTCTTGAAGAAAGAGAGCGGGGTTGCTGTGGTCCCGCTGGAGAGGGTCGTGGTGATCCCGGATGGGACCGCGACAGGTTTGTTGTCCCCCGGAACGGGGAAGAATGCCGCGGGGCCGGGGGTGCTTGCTACGCCAGCAGTGACACCGGCTGACGAGAGGGAGGAGCACAACCCTGCGAAAGACGTGAAGGGGAAGGGGAAGGAAGGAGATATAGCCTTGCCTCCACCAGCACCGATTCCGGTGAGGGATCCGCTTCTCGACGGCGAGAGTCCGGATACGCTGGTTGAAGAGATCAAGACTCCACCATTAGGAGGAAAATAAGGTAATGGCTGATTATTTCCCAGCTAGTGAAGGAAAAGGAGTGTGGCCCCCCCCTTAATTGGCTCACAGATGTATTTCCTTCCATATTTTGGGCTCGGGGTTATTTTCTTCGACGATACCACAACTTTTCAGCAGCATTGGATATTTGGTGCCGGCTGGCTTTGATCCCAAACGTTAGGTGTCAAGGCAGTACTGCTCTGCAGCTCCGTCTCACACAGAGTAACCACCTAGCGCTCCCCCATTTTTGTTTACGTGCAATTCCTAAAGATCTGAAATCCATTACTCCGTGCTCCTTATTGATCGTGGTATCGTGAGACTCTAGAATGCGGACATACTCTATTACATCGTCGACAGGTTCCTCATCTCGTTCTTGTCATATGCCTTGGTGTAGCCAGCTGTTTCCCGATGACCTCCTCCCCTTCTCGTACAACCATTTATTGTTGAGACTGACACTCGACCGCTTCCCAGCAGGAGTCGGCGTAGCGGGACCGTCACCAAACAGACTTGTCGCCGTGCTTGCTCCTAGCGGGCCGGGCGAACCGAATGAAGACTTGCGTGCTCCACCCATCGCAACACCTACAGCCTTTTGGAGTAGGGGGCTTGCCGCCACGGGCGAGTTGGTGATAGACCCCGGGCTGGCTAGGTTAGGCGTCGGAGAGCTCGCGTAGCTCTTCAGGCTGACGGGCGATCCAGCCAGCGATGGTGTCCTCGAGTACCTTGGGGGCGTGCTATACGCCGAGCCTGGTGTTGCGGGCCTGGAGCTTGGGGGCAGTCCAAGCAGCTTCCGCTGGGCTGGGGTCAACGGAATGTCCGCGATATCGTCTCTCGGGCGGAAGAGAGGTAGAAGAGCACGGCCGATGTTGAAGAGGGGAATGATGGTAAGCGTGAGATATATCCAGCCGCCGTACAGTTTCATCTCTGTGCTGAGCCTGCCAGGGGTTTGGGTCAGCTACAATCTCCCCGGGGCAAATAATAAGCGGCGGCGCGTAAGAGACTCACAGCTGGGCAGGCCAATGCGGGCGTACGGCAGTTCGTAGGACGAACAGGACGCCGAGCGCGCAGATGTTGTAAACAATCTGCTTGACCTCTTTCTCGGAAAATATTGTCTTGCTTTGCCGACGTGTGATCTCGGCCAGGCGAGGATGTCGCCAGTTTCCAGGGCTCTCTTTGATGGGAGTCGCAGCAGTTTGCCTAACCGGTGTCAGAGTCCCACGCGACCCGGGGGCGAGTGCTGTGGATGACATCGCGATAGCTGTTTGCGAATCTGGACACTTGGTGGCTCTTAGGGATGCAATCTATTCGGTCGTTGATAGGACTCGCGTTTATCGAATAGTTAGAAGGGGTTTTGCTGTTTGGTTAGTAAAGGCGATGTGGCCGAAGCCGGTGCTTGTACCGAACACCTCGTCAATTCCGCTGGTGATTTCCTGGGTGAGTTGAGAAAAATGGTACCGCAAAGCGCGAACCCCAAAGTCAACACTGCAGCGCTCCCCAGGCGACAGCTGCGACAGGGGTGCACGAAAAACGGCCCGTCGCCAGCTGATATCGCGTGCTTTCTGTGCGACAGGGGTTGAAGCTCCAGACGCCGCTTACGACTTTTCCAGGGTCCTCCTTCGGGCTCTTCTGTGCATCGGGTTGATTCCCCGCCATCCGCTTTTTGACCTCAGCTTACCCCCGCTGACAGGTCCGGTTCAAGGCTCCCCGGGGTCCGCTCTCGAAAGAAGCCGCCGCATCCCATCCGACGACATATTCTCGAAACTTGCACGAACAGGTCGACACAGCAGTACGAGCCGAGAGCGGCTGTCGCCCACGATGACGTTCTTCGACCAGCTGATGCTCCACTTCGATGAGGGCGTCACAGGCCTCTTCGGACAGTGGAATGTCTACAGCAGCGCAATCTTCACCCTTTTCGCCGGCTTCCTCACGTACCAGATCGCCACGCGCCGAGACCCGGACGCCCATCCGTTCCTGCTTGCTCGACAAGCCCAGCCATCTGCTGTGCGCCAGGAGGGCGAATCTCCCATCTACCGCTCCCAGGCTGCCCCCCATGGCATGCCGCTCAATCCGGGCCTGAACGTGAGGGATCCCGGCGTTTCCAAATGGGCCAAGGGCCGTGATGGAGACTTGCGCGATATCTGGCGTCAGGCAGTGGCCGGCGTGCAGGAGGATGGCCCGTCCAAGGGGGTCACAGGCCGTATCCTGACCGTCCTGGGATCCGAGAACGTCACTGAGCACCGCCTGGACGACATCACTCGCCAAATCAACCTGATCGGCCAGCATATCCTTGACCAGGGTGGAAATCGTGTTGCCATCTACTTGCCCAACTCCGTTGAGCTGCTAGTGACTCTCTTCGCCTGTGCCTTCCACAACCTGACCGCTATCATCTTGCCCTTTGACCAAACCGACGAAGCCGTCATCTCTATGCTTCGGAGGTCGGTTGCGGACACGGTTGTTACTGCCCCTGGATCTTTCCCCTTTGATACCGTCGTGAAGAGCTACCCGTCTCTGCGCCAGCTTATTTGGGTCGTCGACGAGGGAAGCTCGCATCTGGACTGGAACGAGGTGCCTCAAGGCACCGGAGGCAGCGTCAACGTTTCTACTTGGCAGGACATCGTGAACGACTTCCCCGTAGACGCCGGGAAGGAACTACCGCCTCTCGAATCGCAAAAGGAGGCTCGCGATGTTACCATCTTCTGGCAGTCCAAGCCTGGCACGACCGAGGAGATGGTGCGCTTCACCGCCGCAAACCTGATATCCGCTGTGGCAGCACAGATCTTCTCAATTCCTACGTCACAGAAGATGGGACCGTCTGATCTATTCCTTCCCGCCGACTCCTTGGCAAACACTCACACTCTGGTCCTAACTCTAGCCGCGCTCTACTCCAACGCCTCCGTCGCCTTCAACTCAGTCGGTGCTGGCGCCAACGATCTGGCCATGGCAACACGCGGGATTGCACCGACCATTCTGGTTGCAACCCCCGCTGCACTTCTCAAGACTCATCAAGAGAGCGGTGGTGCTCTTGGCTCCATTGTTGCCCGCAATCTCCATTTCTTGCAGACACGAAGCCTAACCCAAGACGGCGTCATGCCGACTGCGTCTCTTATCACGAGCTACTATGACCGATTCCGACCCGCCATCGGAACCAAGCCTGGCAAGCTCCGTCTAATATTTACGGCAGAGCGCACCGGTGCTGGAACACCGCCTCTGCCGTCGAAGGTGCTCTCAGACCTGCGCGTCTACACAGGCGCGCGGGTAATCTATGCGCTGACGGCTGCCAAAGTGGCGGGTGCCGCAGCCCAAACAGGCTTCTATGATTACCGGGTTTTCGATGACAACTGCTCGCATTTTGGTGCGCCGTTGACGAGTACGGAAATCTTGTTGAGAGATACTGCCACGGTGAAGAACGCTGATGGGCAAAGCAAGGGCGAGGTGTGTTTACCCATCAATAAGGCAGGTATTCTGAAATTTACCAAGTGCTAATGTAACGTTTTCAACAGATAACCGTCAGGGGTCCTTGTGTCGCCGGGAATGAGGCGGCTCTCGGAGTGGAGGGCATTATTCGTGAGGACAACACCCTGGCATACATTTGAAGATTGAGCGTCTGCAGTGCTTAACATACGATATATTGATGATCACAATGATGAAATTTCAGTACAAATTTGCTCCTCTTTTCCGGGACAGTGAGGTATAAGCTATCTCATCACATACTGTGCACTGAATAGAGTTGCTGTTGGATTTTTTTCACAGATATTGAGTACTGTATCTTCGAAGTCGGTTTCACTTTCAGCATTGTGTTTGAATTCATAAAAACCGTCACCGACGGTTATTCAGCTCTGCGAAGACACTTGTGGATATTATTCCCCTATTTCCTAACCTGCGGCAATTGACAGCATAATAAACATTGAAAACCTTCGTGTCCCATCCGTCACACATATGTCATTTATACTCTCGTACGCCTGCGCCTGCGCCCGCACCCAATCATCTGCCTGCCCATAGTAATCATCACCCCTATGAAACAACCGATCAAAAGCCTGTTCCATTATGCTCCGTTTCTGTACACCTGCGCTCCCTGGTTTCTGAACATGATGGTGTCTCGTCTTTGCAGAATCATTAACGCCCGGTTAAGCGAGGTTTCGCTGAAGCCTTTGCCCTCGACCATCTCGCGACGCAGGGTCGCCAAGCTGGTACTCCAGCCGATGGGCAAGCGGCGTTTGAGCTCAGATTCTACTCGGGCAACTTCGTCGTTTAGCTCGCGGTTACCCTGGGCTCCGCCCTGGTTGACGGCATCCATGGTGGAGCAGAGGAAGAGGCGGATGGCCTCATCGACGTGCTTCTCAGTGGCAACGGGGGAGAGTGATAGCTTGGCTAGCGATTCGGTGATGCGTACGATGGCCTCCAGCTGGCGCACCGTGATGGGGATCGATGATCGTGCGTTAGCCTCGAGTTCTGATGCATGCACTTGCTTGCGAATGGCAACGAAGTGCGACGAGAGCTTCTCGGCGGCTGACTCGCTGAGACGCGGGGCGCAGCGACTGTAGGGCAGCGTTAGAGAGACTTCGGGGTCCAATAGGAGACTGAGAATGCTTACGTTCTGCAGTAGCTAATGTACCGGCGCATCTTTTCCACTGGAATTTCAGACTCGATACGTTCCTCTACACCGCGGTTTCCCATCTGGATTTTCATAATGTGCTTGGCCATACGCTCATCCTTGGCTCGATCGTGATCATCTCGAACGATAAAGATCATGTCGAAACGAGACAGAATGGTCGTCTGGAAGTCGATGTTCTCGCCAGGTGTCTTGAGTTCGTCATACCGCCCAAATATAGGGTTAGCCGCGGCTAGGACTGATGTACGTGCATTCAAGATGGTTGTGATGCCAGCCTTCGCGATCGAGATGGTCTGCTGTTCCATGGCTTCGTGAATGGCAACGCGGTCCTCATCCCGCATCTTATCAAACTCATCGATACAAACGACACCGCCGTCAGCAAGCACCATAGCACCACCTTCAAGGTAGAACTCCCGTGTGGTTTGGTCGCGCTGTACTGAAGCCGTCAAACCTGCAGCTGACGAGCCCTTTCCAGACGTGTAGATCGCAATTGGAGCCACCTTCTCAACAAACTTGAGCAGCTGCGACTTGGCCGTACCGGGATCACCCAGTAGCAAAACGTTAATGTCACCACGAAGTTTCATGCCGTCTGGCAAAATCTTCTTGGATCCACCCAAAAGAAGACACATGATGGCCTTTTTAATATCGCGGTTTCCATAGATAGAGGGCGCAATGCAGTCGGCCATTACATTATAAAGGTCCGGTCGGCGGCTGAGCTCCAGGAAGTCTTGCTCCTCCTCTTCGGAGAAAACCGCCTGCCCCTTGGCAGTTGCGTCAAGATCGGTCTGGATGCCGGTCGCGCGAAGATAGGGAGTCCGGATGGCAACAGCACCGCTGGTCGAGTTCTTGGAGCCTTTGCTCTGGTAGATGGAAAATATGCCCATGACGGTGCAGCGGGAGCCTGGCACAACGCGGTTCGTGAGGTAGCGGTCGGCAGATATCAAGACATGTCTGGGGAGCTCTCCAACGGGTACCTGGTCTGGAGCCTCCTGGAGCTTGATAATCTGCTGGTCGACGAACTTGGATTTCTCGTGCATAACGAAGTATGGGTCCATGGGACACCTCTCTGTCGGATCCCCTGGGGCACTCCTCCTAGCACACTGCCTCGGAAGAGTTGCGCCAGCAAATCCACCCTGTATGTGAATGTCCTGGGAGTGGCCGCAGTTGCGGCATTGTATGTGGAGCTCGGTGGCCTTGGAGGACATGACGGACGCGCCGATGACGATTCCCGGCACGCGTACTAGCCTGGAAATGGCGAGGGAGTCTAGATCACGGATGGAGACATCCTCGGCGCTCGAATGCAGAAGGAGCTGGTGTTCAGGAATCTGGACTTTGGGGTCGTGCGGGTAGACGATTCTGTGCGTGCAGCGCTTCAAGGCAGTCTCGAACAAGGGGATGATGTCGGCGGGCTCTGTCACCAGGCGGTGGGCGATCTCCTCGTTGAACTTGATCAGGTCGCCGATGTTCACGTCGCAGTAGTATTTCTTGAGTAGCGCATTCTCGCGTAGTTGGTCTCTGTAGATGAAGATGTTGTCGAGCCTGAAGTCAAGAATGAACGACTCCAGCAGCGTCCGAACCTGGAGATTTGTGTCTTCATTCTCGCCAAACGACGGGGGGTACAGCCGGCTTGAAAAAACAGACCCGCGATCCATCTTGGTGCGTTGATATTGTGCTGAATAAAACGGAATGTCGAGGACAGGCAGGAAGGATGTTGCGAATCGAGGGGTCGGAAATGGGTTGAAGAAAATACGCGACGCGTGAAGGCGCGACTTGAGCGCGATCTCATGCAGGGGTTTAAAGATGCCCCACACTAGGTGGGCCCTGGATTGTCAGAGCAAGGCTAGCTCGTTTAGAGTGATACAGCCCAAAGGATAGCGACTATGCACCAAACGGGGGCCCGTCGAAGGCCGAGATTCGTGGCTTTCAAGGTAAGGCGATCGCTGGCAGGATAAGCACAACTACCTACACTTGCCTTCTTGACATCTTCGCCTTCGATGAACTGAGGACACGGGTCTCGTCAGCGTCGATACTGGATTTTATACCACGCAGTTGCTTTTCTCGGCGACGAACCGTAGTTGCCGCGCTCTCTTAGCTATGATACCCTGTTGATTTCCGCCGACGAGTTTCCAGCACGCCCTCGCCGTCCTTTTGCTACCTACCAACGTGCTTGCTTTCGCTTTCGCACCCGCTCTGCACCCGCGGTTGCATGCGCGCCGCTCCTCAATTCTGAAGCATTGAAGCTGCGATCTAGGGGCTCCTAGATGATCGCACGGGGAGATTCGGAGGGACACCATGTTCTCAAACCAGGGCGCACGCAAATCCGTCGATAGCTTGTCGCCAACGATCCCAGCTGGGCCCCGAGGCGATTTCCCATTTCACGGGTACGATGTGGCCATTCCTATCTACCCAATTGGTCAAATCCCAGCTAACAGCTTGAAGGAAACGGCAGCACAGCCCGCAGCGCACGCATCAGCGGAGGGGCTCTAACGCCAGCTCAATCTACTCGGTGGGGGGTTCGCTAGACACATCTCCGAATGCCTGGACACATACCGTTCTGGAGTCGGGCCAGAATGCTATCTCCACGCTCCTCCAGCCACCTATAGTGCGAACCGGGCTCCTACCGCACACTGCCGCCCCCGCTTCGAGCGCACACAAGCCCCCAACTGCGAAAGACATACCGCCCGTAACGCTCACGAACATCCCCGTTGTCGACGTATCCGAGTTTAAGCCGTACCTGTCCCAAGTCGGTGCGCTGTACGAACAGCTCCGGCGAGTCCAGGCAGACAACGACGAGGCGGCGAGTTATTTTCAACGCAAAGGCTCCAGACACGATGATTCGCCAGAGACTCTCGACGACGGCCATCTGCGGCCTGGGAAGCGACCGGGGCCGTCAAGGAGGACGTCAACAGCTTCGATCAGCTCGTTGTCCTCGATAGAAGCGCCTAGCCCTGTAAGGCGAACCAGCTCAGGGTTCAGAAGAGCTGCCGCACATGGACCGCCACCCCTGTCGACTATCCCCACTGTCTATTTTGATGATGACTTCCACCTCGAGAACCCGCGGACCTTTGATGTTGTCAGTGAGAGGTCGGAGGTGGTACGGCCGGCGCCAGGCACCGAGGACAAGGCCGCCTCCAACGGTCAGGCTGGAGCACCTCGCAAGGCGCTGGCTACCAACGCCATTCTACAGGAGAAGCTCTCTTGGTACATGGACACGATTGAAATGCATCTGATCCAGTCCATATCCACCGCATCGACTACGTTCTTCACAGCTCTCGGCTCCCTCCGTGAACTGCACTCCGAAGCTGCTGAGTCCGTACAGAGGATCAAAGGTCTGAGAAAAGAGCTGGAGGCCCTAGATGCCGAGATTGCTGCCGGTGGGCTGGAAATTGTACAGCAGTGTCGGAGGCGAGAAAACCTCAAGCAGCTACAAGACGCAGTCAGGCAATTGAGAGAGATTGTCGAAGGAGTGGCCGTTTGCGAATCTTTGGTTGATTCGGGCGATGTCGAAGCCGCTCTCGACAGTATCGACCTGCTGGAGAAGCTTATTTCTGGGGAGGCGTCTGGAAAATGTATACCAGACACGCAGCTGAAAGACCTGAGGGGCGCAACCGCACTGCAGGGTGTGGGTAGCGATTTAGACACGCTTCGTCTGCGCATCGGAAAGGCATACGAAACACGGTTTCTCGACATTTTAGTTGGGGACCTTCGGAGGCATGTTGAGCAAGTATCCTCCCAAGAAGTTCTAATGCGTTGGAGTAGTGCTTCGATGCGCGTTCGGGGAGGACACAGCAGGGATCCATCCGCATTCCCATCATACATGACGTCTGTAGATGGGTTAAGGGCGGAGCTTCTATCTAGCTTGACAGGTTTACAAAGGGCGAAGCACCTAACAGCGGCGGCGACCACATTTCGAGAAACAGTGTTGCGGGAGATCAGGAATATTATTCGCCAGCCCCTACCAAGCTCCAACGATGACGACAACGAGTCCATGATGTCCTCCTCCACATTTTCTGGGGGCAGACAACGATCACAGCAAGAGAAGTCGTCAACGTTGGCACGTAACTTGCGGGCACTTGACCCTGCAGACTCCGAGGAACTGCTCGTCAAGATCTATATCGGTGTCACGGAAATTCTGAGACGGCTTAGTACGCAGGCGAAAGTATTATTAGACGTCGCAAGCTCTATTGGGGACCCCTCTGGGGCCACAGGCATGCGATCTCCTCCGATCAAGTCGCCCCCACAGAGCCCGATGGCGCGTCATCCGTCGGCGCTGGGATTAGCCGCACAAGAGGAAATACATCAAGCTTTGGATATCTCAAATCTTCTTGGGCAAGGCGTTGATGTTGCCCAAGACAAGATTGTAAAGCTTCTGCGGGTACGAACAGAGCAGAGCACCCATCTCGACCTCGGTTGGTTCTTGCGCTATTTCACTTTGAACCTCCATTTCGCAAACGAGTGCGAGGCCATCTCCGGACGAAGTGGAACAACGTTAAAAACGATCGTCAATGGCCATATCAAAGACTTTGTTCAACAACATGGGGATGCTGAGAAACAAAAGCTTGCACAAGGTATGGAATCGGACCAGTGGAACGCCAAAGACTTCAGCGATGCGGATACAGAGCTGCTCAACCACATTTTGCAAGGGAGCACTAGAGATGCTACCGCATGGTCTGAGGGCTCCAAGATTTGGATTCCACATCACGATACGGACGATGAACCCCAGATCGACGTGGAGGGATCCAGTCAGCCGAACGGAACAGCAAAGGGAAAGACACGAAGCGCTGTTATCGAGGAAGAGATGTTTACTTTGCCCAATTCGGCAGTTCTGTGTATGAACGGCATGGCAAACTTCCTGCACTTGGTCGTTGGCATCCCCTCAATGACAGCGGACATAGCGGCATCGCTTGTTGCGTACCTGCAACTATTCAACTCCCGATGCACCCAGTTGATCCTCGGCGCCGGAGCCACGCGCTCTGCCGGGCTGAAAAACATCACGGCCAAGCATCTTGCGTTGGCATCGCAGGCTCTGTCATTTATTGCAGCCATCATTCCGCACGTTCGGGAATTTGTCCGGCGGCACTGTGGGTCAGGACCAGCCGTGTCAACTGTTATGGGCGAGTTTGACAAGGTCAGGCGATTATTCCAGGAGCACCAGAACAGCATTTACGACAAACTTGTTGAGATCATGACGGGCCGGGCACTCATGGCAGTGAAAAAGCTAAAGGGTATAGATTGGGATGCGTCAAGCGGCGATTCGGCTCATGAGTACATGGAAACGTTAGCAAAGGAAACATCTATGCTGCACCGCACATTGACCAAAAATCTCCCTGAAGGCGCCATGCATATGATCATGGTTGCGGTGTTCAACAACTACAAGGACACGTTTGGCAACGCATTCCGGGGGCTCGAACCTACTACGGAGGCTGGTCGGGACAGGTATGTACATCGGTGATAGTGCCATGCGGTAACCAACTGACGACCCAAATAGCATGCTTCGTGACGTCGAGTATTTCCAATCACGCCTATCCAAAATTGACGCCTTCGACGACGCGGCCGAGCACCTGTTGAAAATCATCCGAAGCAGAGAGGTCAAGAGTTCGGCGCCACCAGTGCCGACACCATCAGCAGCCCCTCCCGCAATATCATCGCCAATACCTACACCAATCCCTGAGTCTGTCCCCGCCACCCCGAGGGAAATGTCAGGGGAGAAACAGTCTGCTGAGCTGCAGGCGCAGATTGGAGTAGCACCCTCAGAGTAAGGAGGGGAGCTTGAGGTTCAGACGACGGGAAAGTGTTAGATGATAACGAGCAAAACATGGCGACGGCGTTAGGGGGTTATATAAGCGACAGAAATGATAGCATGGGTAAAGGGCGAATGGGCCCTCAGTTACACACCACGGGTAGACAAATTTTCGAGGGAAATGCAGAATCAGGATCTGCGAACCCATACTTCAGCCCAACTCCCTATTGAAAAACCCTCCGGCGACTTCTGCTGGAGTCTGGCCGAGGCTTTGAAAGGTATGCCCTTGAGAGGAAGTGACGCAATCAAGCGGGTTTTCAGGAGGCAGTGTGAACATTGCAATTAGGCGCCGGAGGCCAGCCTGGTTCTGATGATCGCTGGAAAGGTCGATCTCGGGAAGGCAACGGCATAAACTTTGAGATGAGAGCCGGAACTGTGCCCTCTTTGTCGATGGTGCACTCACAGAAGGTTCGAATACGGGGTGTGAAACGGGATGAACTTCCGACATGTTTTTCTCACATGCCATCATCAGTTGAGGGTCGGCCCGCTATCTCCAGCGGTTCAACCATGTCCCAGCATACCGTGCTCCGGTTACAACAGGCAGCATTGCCGGCAGCAAGCCCGGCTAGCTCAATCGGTAGAGCGTGAGACTCTTAAGGAGCATCTCCAGAAATCTCAAGGTTGTGGGTTCGACCCCCACGTCGGGCTCAATTCCCGTCTGCGAAAGTGGCCATTCATATTTTTGACCTTTTGGCATCCCTTTTTGCCGGTATTTCTTTTGGGCGGCCTCATCCTCGTGCCGCCCCTGAATGACAACTGGTACCTTACATACACACCGCCCCTCACCTGTGCTTACTCCATTTCCGCTTGACTGGTGCATCCCCGCTTCACTCACAGCGGCGAGGTAGGATAGATATCCACGTATCTATGAATTAAGTGCCTTCGTGGAACAGTGAGACCGAACAGGTTACACATCTGCGAGAAAGCGGTTCTCGAACGAGCACGCGGGGGCGCACAAGCGTGGGTTTTCACAAGGCGCAGCTGGGCAAGCTCGGGGATTGTGCAACTGGGTACCCGAGCACCGAGCAAGTGGATCAAGTATATCGAATCGAGTGGGACCCGAGTGAGCAAGCACCTCGACGGCACCCCGAGTAAAAGAGTTCACGTTTCCCCAATTTGCAATTTCCACTGATGTATATATCTCCATTTCGTAACCTAATCCTTCCCAACTAGGAGCCCAGCCATGAGAGCCGTCCCCCGAAGCCTGAAAGTATGTACCCGAAATTTCCACCACAAGATTTCCAAAAAGTCTTTTCTATAAGCGAATGCGAGAATTGTAAGCTGTGGCTACCTGCCCATCCGTGACGCCCTGTCCCCCTCTTGACCCCTTATCCTGTCCCTACTGTTGTGTGTTGAAAAGATGAGCAGAGCACCGCTGTGCCTAGCAGCCCGAAAGTGTTGCTCGTAACGCCCGACCATATGGGTCGCAGTCCTGCAAACCCCACTGACGCCGGGTATCTTGCAATGAAATGGGAACCGGGATCAGCCTTTCCTCCTTTGGGTTTTCTATCTTTTATTCGTGGTGATCGTTATCATGGCGCGCAGCGCGTTCCAGGGGAATCGTCTACGAAACCCCCTGCCAGTGCGCCCTGTCCCATGGCCAAAAAAAACTGAAAGAATAACGGGAACGGGCGTAGTGAGCCTCTTAAACCTTGACATACTTGCCCTGTACCGCAGCGCGAGGGAAAGAGCGCGTCTCCAAGGAGAAAAAGCGCTTATCCCACTGGTTGCCGTCGTCGCTGTCGCTGTCGCTGCCGCTGTCACTGTCGCTGCCGTAGTCATTGCTACTGGGAGCAGCGGTGCTGGGAGCGCTGTTGGGAGCGTTACCGCCAATAGCACCGCCAAGAAGGCAGATGAAGTCGTTCTCATGAGTAGCCTTGGTCTGGACATCATCGGGATGGTAGTAGGCGTTGTCGCAGGGGAACACCTCGCAGCCGGAGACGGGATGCTGCCCCTTGGCGGGCATGATGATTTTCACGCCGACGTGGTCGCTCGGGTCGACGATGGCGGAGACATCGAAGAAGGTAATTCCCTCAAAAGAGTTGAAGGTGAACTCGCCAAGCATGCCGGGCACGTTCGGCCTACCGTCACAGATGGAATAGTAGTTGCCAATCCATCCATGCGGGATGCTCTGAGTGGCGGTGGCCTTTCCCTTGACGCGGAGCGGCTTGATCTGGGGTGACATCTCGCTGGGAGTAAAGTAGATCGTGCGGTCTGTGTCATCCTGCGACTTGAATGTGATGGTGTTCGCTGCAAGGGCGGCGGTGGCAGTAGCCAAGAGAGCGAGTGTCTTGAAGAGTTGCATGTTGATGACTGGAGCTGGTGACTAGTGATGTCTGTGTCTGTTTCGTGGCGTTGAGCGAGCGCTTGTGTGCTGAAGCTTGTGCCAAAGAAGGACTGATGAGAGTGAGATGAGTGATTGTTTCTTGAAACTAAGACAAGGCGAGTTGTTTAAATAGGCCGCTTGCTGATGTTGGAAAGGTAGGTTCTATCAAGTGCCGACAGCAAGTTTCTCGTGGCAATTGTGCTGAATGAAGGTGTTGGCGAAGTCTATATCAAGCCACCAGGAGTTTGAATTTTGAACGTCAAGTTGCGAAGGAGTGTATTGTAGTCCCGAAGGAAAGAAGGAAGGTGAGGGCTTGAAATCTAGCAAGCCAATGTGCAATGAACTACGGTTGAGAAGGAGAGTATGGGGGAGTTGTCCACGGCCACGGAGGAGGGCGTCTCTCATTCTGTACTTATAACCAGCCAGGGCAAGGGGGACCGAAGGCACCACTGGTCCCCAAAACGACCCGAGTACCTACATGCTCGACGCTACGAAAAGGAACGTTTCGACTGCCGCGGTGGGTCCCATCCGACAACGACAGCTGGACGCCGGTACCGCGCTGTGAGCCCGGTCCAAAGGGGGTGTGGAGAGAGGGGCGTCGGAGCCATGTAAGCCCAGCCGCTCAGCGACCCAGCAGCAAAGTCTTTCTTTGCACACCCGTCTCACCCCGAGGCTCTCCGATTCGTAACCGAGTGAAGAGCAAGGAAACTTTGACGTGCGGGAGGCTCGGCAACTTAACATTGTAAATAGAAGTGAGGCCAAAGCCGTGCTTGTTCCTTTGTCCAGATCGTCTCGACTGTTCCAGACGTCCAAGTTTTCTGCTGGTCGTCGTGCTGCGAGCACATAATACGGATTGCCTCGCAAGTATGCACACACGGGGCGTACGGCCAGCAACCCGGGCACTGTTGGTTTCGCAGGATTTTCTCGGGGAGAAACTGGATTGGGCGAATGGATGATGTGAGGTGGGAACGTGGGAACGTGGGAACGCCGGAGCGGTTGTCAAGACAAGGCTTGGCCCCTGAGCCGTTCACGCTCCCCTAGTGTAGGGACGGCACAAACCCAGGGGAGGAGAGGGGTGGCGTGGGCGGTTGGGAGGGTGGTGTCGGGCCGGGATTCGCTCCTAGAAGTTTAGCTGCAGCCCAGTGCCCAGGCACATCTGGTGCGCTATTGGCCAGGACAGAATGTGCTGTGCCGGGTACCTGACAGGAAACATCCCATGTTGTCCCGGCCCTGCTGACAGATGCAACCGGGAAGAGATGGGGCCTAGCTTAGTGGCAGTTCGACGATCGGCCAGGCACGCCCGGCCTGCGCCAGAACGATGGCTCCTGATGGGTCCACGTAGCAGCCCGATTGACGCGGTGATGCGTGAAATAACTTCAGCCCCGAGCACCGCCGACGCCTAGCGACATCACTACTGTGTGAACGGACGGTCGCTGAAGTGGAGGAAACGCCGCCGCTGAGAAGAACAAATGTTCAGCCAATCCTGTCACTTCGAATGAGACACAGGTCGTCGGGAAACCCCTCTCTGTTCTTCTGTTTTCATGGCGACAGAAAGGTTCGGTGGCGAGTCCGGTTCCGACACGGGCTGGCGGGCAATATGGAAGGCTCCAAGTTGGATGTGTCCAGGCCAGTACACGCATGCAGAGCCCCTCCGTTGCGTCGCATAGTTGCAACGGCGGCCGAGGTGAGGATCACTGATCGCCGCCCAAAAAAAGACATCGCAAGACGCCGCACCCATCGCGAAGGCCTATACTAGCGGGCATTATGCCGCTGGCCCGTCGTCCAACGTGGCAGGTCGGTGATGCTCATGCTGACCACATGCCATATCTTGCCGCCTTGGGACCAGGACTAACCCCTCCTCGGATGCTCGGATCTGAGAAGTCTGCAGAGAGCCGTCCTCGGTTCCAGAGCTTGAGCGTCGCAGCGAGCAGTTTGCAAAGAACCTGATATGCAGGGAGGGCAGGTGCCTGGAAGCCACGAGTGCCGTGCAGTGGGACGACATGAGGCAAAGACGAAAACTGGTTACCCGGGCCGTCATGTTTTGGCAAATGGGCGATCTCGAATCCGTCAACCGGAAACACGAATGGGCTGAAGTGACAAAGAAGCACCAACGCACGTTCCACCGCTCACAACCTTAACCCACACCACCACACGGTGCGGAGTACGCTTTGTTGTGGAAGTGGTTGCAGTGGATGCTCGTTACCACCTCGGGAATCTAGACGCCAACTGCCTCAACCAGAGTTTTACTTGTGCTGCTTGGCGTTGGACATCCCTCTCCATTGTCCAAACCTGCCTTACGTTTGTTTTACTGGAGCCAAACTTCTGATTGCTCAACAGGCAGCCCAATCCCATTATGATTCGTCAGCCAAAGGAGACAGGCAGCTGAGCGACAGTTTGCTATCTCGCGCCCAATACACCTCGGCCAGAGAAAACCCCGATCGTGCTGGTGGGGGGAAAAAAATCCTCACACCTCAATTGAATTTGTGCTACCTCATGTCTTAGCCGGCGCATCCCGTAACTCCCGTGCAATTCTTCGGCTCCCATGGTGACTACCCGTGGTGCCTCCAGCCATGCCATTCTTAGGCAATCGCCGAGAATTCCCCAACCTATTTCTCTATGTGTGAGAACGCTCTCTTGGGTTGACCCTGAAGTGAGCATGACCTCACATCGAAGCCCCTGATACCAGAATGCAAAGAGTTGCTATCACTCCCCCATCTCGTCATCGTCGTCGTCATCATCTTCATCGTCTAGCACTTGCACGTGCTCCCTAGCCCACACTTGCTCCCCACTGCCAGCCCAAGTCACAACTGATCTGCGTTCGTGTGCAAGATACCGCGCCGTGCGCGCCAGGCTTGAGGAAAACGTTGGCTTGACAGGCGACTTCTAGCCCAACCCGTCAGGGTTTTCCATCATTGCACGAGCCTCGCGGATCAAAGCTTTGGCCTCCTCCACCTCAACACCATCCTGGCATAACTCAGTTGCCAACCGGTTTGCTGTCCCAAAGTCTTCTGCCCGCATTGCGTGCTTGGCAAGCCACATGCGAGCTTTGCTCGTCGCAACTGTTACACCAGTTCCCTCATGCCCACCGCCCTTGTCGACGCCTTCTGCCTCCCCATCAGATGCTGCGCCCCCTGGCGAGTCGTGATGGATAGCTACAGAGTCGCCCAACCCAGCGCCCTCGGCGCCAGCTGCACCGCCATCTTCCTGTGCCACACATAACTCCATGTATGCCTTGGCTTCATCTTCCTCGTCGAGTCGGTCGTACATATTCGCGATTTGCAGGAGCACCTCCGGGTCCATCTGGGCCGTGCGGTCGACCGGGCCAGCACTTCCAAAGCTGCTGGCTGTCGACTCATAGTAGCTGTCTGCGAGAAGAGCTCGCTTGAGGGCTTTGATGCCGTCTCGGTCGCGGCCCATCTTTTGCAGACAGGACCCAACAGCTTGCCACATTTTGCCGTCCCAGGGACGAAGACCAGCAGCCTTTTTGTAGTACCAGAGGGCGTAGGCGTGCATTTCCAGCACTTCGTAGGTCTGGCCCAAGCCATACCAGGCTCGATAGTCCCGGCGGTTGACGTCGACTGCGCGGCGATATGATTCTATCGCCGCGTGTGTGTTTTTAAGTTCCACATATTCGTGTCCCATCAATGTCCATGCTGACAAACACGAACGATCCAAGGTCAAGGCGCGGCGGAAATATTGAACAGCCTTCTCGTGAAGCGACAGTAGGGAATAGTAGTTGCCGATCACAACGCAAGACTCGGGACGAAACTTATCTATGCTGGAGCAGAGATGAGCCAGGAAAGCCAGCTTCGGGCGTAGGTTCAAGACATAGAGGATGTTTGAATAGTGATCCAGGGAGTCAAGGCGGTGCGGATGAAGTGCCAACAGGTTGCTGAAATCTTGCTCCGCTGCCAACAGATCCTTAGAGTGATAGTTTAGCAACGCTCTGCAGGTCAGAAGAAATGACGAGGTGGGAAAGATATCGAGGAGGTCGCTTAGTGAAGCGGCGAGATCTTGTCCCTGCTGATAAAGGTTGACCGCGGTGTTGGCGTGGAAGATAAACGACATGATATTCTGCGGCATATGCGGCGCAATTTTATTGAGCTGTTATCCTGCGTTAGAGGGAAGCACAGATGAGGCACAACAAAACGCTTACCTGTTCTACCCTTGAGATAAGATTTGTTATCTCTAGCCAGCACCCCCAATTCCAGGGGAATAGGTGTACACTTTGCATCAGATATTCGAGGGCGGCTGAGTCGTTCTTCTCCTTGACCAGAACCATCCCATAAAGATATTCCAAAAAACCGTAGCTGGTGGGTTGCTCGCCATCCTCCGTCTTACGCTCTGCAAACCACCTATTAAGGAAGCGGCTAACAACGAGTAGCTGCTTATTGGAGACGGTCCCGAGATCGTGGGGCCCCATGATCATCTCGGAGTCTTCGTCTTTCCGTTTCTCCCCAGATATTATCTTGGCGTACAGCGCAAGGAAGAGGCTCTTCTGGCTCATCTCAGGGAGTGTCTGCTGGGCAGAAGCCGACGCGCTGGGCGCCTTGCCTTTTCCCCTGGGCGAGGTGGCATCGCTAGGCTTTGCCGACAAGAGACCAGCGATCAAAGACTCAGGGAGGAAGACAGCAGCGCATCGGTCAAATTCTTTGCAGTCGAAGAATGATTTGGCAAGCAGATAGCGGTTGAGTTCCTGGGCCTCCAGAGCGGCTTCCTCTGGGTCGGGGCTTGGGTAGAATGCCGGATGTACGTAGTTGCCCGGATCGCTTGCTGTTCTCTCGCCCAGCTCTTCGTCGGCCCGTTCCGGAAGGGCGTCGAGAAGCTCCGCAGCCCTATATCGACGTTAGACCATCTACCCTACAACTTGGGGAAACTCACCACGAAGCATACCATTTTGCAGATTGGTAGAGGCAGCGCTCCGAACATTTCACCACTGCTATTTGCAGCGCCTCCTTGAGATGCACTGAATCCTTGGCGGAGAGACCCATTGCTCTGGGAGCTCTGCTGTCGCTGAAAGGTGGGCTCAATCAAGGTAAGCGATCGATGCTTCTTTTTGAAGTCAAGCAGAGATGAAATCCCGACGGAGAATTCGGCCTTCCATTTGCGATAGTGGACAAGCTCGGTCTGTACGAAATACCCATGCTCCGACAACAAATTGTCGTCGCAATGCAGGCGCGTGTAGCTGAACGACGCGCCGGGCTTATCGGCAAGATCGATGACCTTATCGCGTGCCCCACACCGCCCTTGAAAGAGGGGTCTGATGAACTCCAACGGTCAAGGGTCCATTTGGGAGCAATTGGCTTCGACTGCGGGGCAATGCATAGTGGGTGTTTCCCCTCCATAAAGTCCCAAACCCGGCCCCTGAACCTGCTTGGGTGCCCGATACCACTCTCACGCCAGATTATTGCCAACACCCCGTATAATCAGAACTGCAAGAATGGCGCAAAAGACCACACTTAAAGAATTCGAGGATGTTTTCCCGAAGCTACAGGAGGTGCTCCTAGAACACGCCAAGACGTACAACCTCCCCCAGGAGCAGCTGGACTGGTACAAGAAGGTAGGCTCTCCCTACCACATCTCGAGACTAATGAAAAGGTCAAGAAAACTGACGATATCAACTTCCTCATATAGAGTCTGGAAGTCAACACAGTCGGAGGGAAATGCAACCGCGGCATGTCAGTGCCAGACTCGGTGTCTCTTCTCCTCGGCCGCCCCCTTTCGGAGGATGAGTACTTTCACTCTGCGACTTTGGGGTGGATGACGGAGTTGCTCCAGGCCTTCTTCCTCGTATCGGACGACATCATGGATAGCAGCATCACCCGCCGCGGCAAGCCATGCTGGTACCGCCAAGAGGGCGTGGGCATGATCGCCATCAACGACGCCTTCATGCTCGAGGCGGCCATCTACACCCTTCTCAAGAAGTACTTCCGTAGCCACCCCAGCTACGTCGACTTGATTGAGCTCTTCCACGAGGTCACCTTCCAGACCGAGATCGGCCAGCTATGCGACCTGCTCACGGCGCCCGAAGATGTCGTCAACCTCGATAACTTCAGCATGGAGAAGTACCGCTTCATTGTCATCTACAAGACTGCCTACTACAGCTTCTACCTGCCCGTTGCCCTGGCCCTGCACCAGCTCAACATCGCCACGCCTAAGAACCTCAAGGCCGCCGAGGCAATCCTGATCCCTCTCGGCGAGTACTTCCAGATCCAGGACGACTACCTTGACAACTTCGGCCTGCCTGAGCACATTGGCAAGATCGGCACCGACATCATGGACAACAAGTGCTCGTGGCTGGTGAACCAGGCTCTTGCAATCGCAACTCCCGAGCAGCGCAAGGTCCTCGAAGAGAACTACGGACACAAGAACAAGGAGAAGGAAGCCGCCGTCAAGAAGCTATTCGACGAGATGAAGCTGGAGAAGCTGTACCAGGACTACGAAGAGAAGCGCGTCGGCGAGATCCGCGAGCTTATTGCCCAGCTCGATGAGAGTGAGGGTCTCAAGAAGGGTGTATTCGAGGCATTTTTGGGCAAGATCTACAAGCGCAGCAAGTAAACTAACTGTTTCGTTCAAACATTGCTTGTTTGGCGATTGAAGATACCTCAACCTTGAAATAGAACGAGAAACCCGAGAGGATTTTCCGCCTAGTTAGAAAGATTTCCTTCAGCGGCGTGTTAGGTTCGCACATGCCCTGGCTGATAAAATATGATACGGAGTACATCAACATCAGCCTCGACCGAGCGTACGATAATCACCCACCAAATGATTCACAAGCAAAGTGGACAGGGGCAGGGCCCAAGAATAAAGTCGAGCAGAAGCAAGCAAAAAATTCGTTTCATCTCTGTCTTTACAGTAAGCCAGCCAATTGAGTCAACATCGTCCTCCTTTTGTCACGGAAATGCCGCCAACTCCTCATTTTTTGCCCCCCCTTTAAAACACATTTGGAAGTACTCGATACAACTCCAAACCAAAACACCACAACCAACTCCCCCCAAACCCGGCAATAACATCCTAAACCAATGTCCCACTCCTTTCCCTTCCTGCCCTCGGGTCCCTTGGGTCCTTCCGACTCCCCCTCTCCGACGCAGCCAGCGAAACAGGGGGCGAGGATTGCATACTCAGAGGCGGTCCACTCGAAGGTGTATATGCGCGACTTCTATTGTCCCTCGATAGAAGCGGATACCCTTGTCCCTGCCCCTGCCCCTGCCCCTGATCGTACGCCCCCATCGGCCTCCCGGACACAGGCGGCCTGTCGCTCCTCACAGTTTGTCTTCGGCCCAGAGAAGTGCGGCCATCTCCCGAGGTGGGGGGGCGCGACTGTCTGCTGCTTGAGCTATGGATACTTCCGGCATCACCCCGTCTGACTAAGGTTTGTGGCGGCGGCTCGTACATCCGTGAGCTTGATATGGGAGGCCCAGTTGCAAAGTCGACGAGGGGTTTCCCCTCGGGCGCCCGGTAGCCCCGGCCAGTATTGTGACGGGACCACTGTGGGGGCTCAACAAAAGTTGGTGTGAGATCGACGAGGGGTTGAGGTGCTCGGCGGGGGCTGTGAAGATGTTGTTGGTGGTGTTGGTGTCGACTGTAGTACTCTCGCTCGTATTGAGATGTAGACCCGGAGAAAACGCTCGGACGGGTGCCAACCAAGCGAGTTTTGGCGCTGTGCTCTATGGCAGAAGGGAACCAACTGGAGGCCTCGGCTTTATCGGAGGATTGCTTAGAATTTGCTGGTTTCTCTATCGAGCCGGGCGATAAAGAGGGGCGTGTATTAGATGTGGTAGATGCTGTACCACTGGAGCTTTTGCGGCTATTCAGGAGGCTAGGTCCTTCGATAAAAGGGCCCGGGGCAACCTTTTCGGTCATCTGAGCGTGTCCGTTTCCCTCCTGTTGAGCCTGCTTTCGCTTGTCGTAAGCGGCGCCAAGAAGACCGCCTTCTGCAAAGGCACCCTGCCCTCGCTCAGGCATATTCACCAACAGATCCTTTTTGTACTCGCCATTCTGAGGTGATGCTGAGGTCGGTAGTGCTATCGACTGTCTCGGATCTGGCACCCAGTCATTACCGAACTCCTCTAGTGGTTTGTCGAAGCGTCGCAGGTTAATTAGGGGCTCAAATGCACCGATGGCGTACGGCGACTCATCTACCGAGACGCTGACTTTGTGCCCATTCACCTTGACATGGCCAACAGACTTCTTCAGTAGCGATGGCTTGTCAGGTAGTATCTGTGGGGGTTTCTCCTCCTCGGGGGCCACTTTCTTCTTCTTAGCATGTAGCTCAAGGGCCCGGTTCACTATGTACCAACTTCGCCAAGCGTGGACGCCGGAATGGAACTCTTGGCCTACGTCAGGATCCTCGGTACAGAAATAGTGAACGTAGTTGTCGGTGCTTTGAAACACGGCTGCCTTCTGCTGACTCTTGATGGCATAGCAGTACTTTTTCGGCGGCTTCAGCTGCTTCCTCTTCTGGGTTTCGGTTGGGATGTAGATGTCGTAGTCGGAGAGATGGCAGAGATTCAGCACATCCTTGTCAGAGGGACCTGGCTGGAGTTTCTTGGATAACAACAGCTGGCCCCCTTCGAACAGCGTGATGTAGCGTTTGCTCCACTTCCCGTGCTTTTGGGAGTGGTACAGAGGGAGTATAAACCCGGATGGCGGTTTGTCCGTGTATGGTACACTAGCGAGGTCGAGGTCGGAGTGGCTCGTGGGTAGGTCGGGGGAAACTATCAGAGTATTCTGCGTGTCCTGGTCCCAAGAGTTGAGGACGTCGCGAATCCGTTCGTAGCGCCGGATGCGTCGTTCCAGACCAAACTGCGCACACAACTCCGTCAGGGTGCTCGTCTTTACGTTGATGGGCTGCGCCGCCTGATCGGAGGAGGCCACAAGGATATCGACCGCAGTTGTCTCGACGCCAACAACTAGTCCCATCGCAGCTCCTCTGCAGCGGACCGTGGCTCGCTGTAAGAATAGTCAGCAGGTATGTCGTTGTATCAGTCCTAAATATATTCGAACTCACTCTATCGCCGCCATTGCTGGCACCGCGCGGCGCGTCCGTTTGACCCCTTCCGCCGGCCTCGATGAAGTTCATAGGGGTAGTCATGGGGACCGGCTTGTTTGAATGGCCAAGATCCAAGGAGGCACCGACCGACGACGTTGGCGAGATGGAAGACGAAGCCTCGGAGCGTAGCGAGCTCGTTGAAGTGGGTGAGAGACCCGTGCCGCGAACGCGGCGGCCCCTAGCCAGGAGCGAGATCTTTTCCAGCACTAGGCTCCGCGTCTTGGGCGAGGGAAGGGGAGAAGAGGAAGGCAGCGGCAGGGGTGGAAGGGGGCGACTGGCGGATAGTTGAAGCTCTAGCCGTTGTCTCCGGCCCATGTCCCTCCTCGCCTGTTGGGTGAGGATCCTGTCGGTTTCCGCCCTGAGCTGCGCAAGTTCGGCAGCCCAGATGGCAGCTCGCCCTTTTTCTCTTTCTTGCCTTTCGGTGTCCCCTTTGTCTGGCTTCTGCGGTGGGCGCGGCTGCTGGTGGGGGTGGGTCCACTGCTGCTGCGATGGCTCGTGACAGCACCCTCCGTGAGGCGCAAAGGGTGCTGCTGTTATACTACCCGCCGCATCAACTGCGTCTGCAGCGGCAGCAATGTCCGGGTCGTCCTCGGCCACACGCCCCTTTATGTCATCATTGCTGGCGCGCGCCGGCCGAGCGTTCAGGGAGCTGAGGTTCCTTTGCGCCAATGGCAGCGGAGGGGTTGGCGAGCACGAGTCCCCTGCGTGAGCTGTATGTGTGTTTTGTCGCGAGGGCGTACAAGTTGTGCTTGCAACTGTAGTAGCCGATGTCTTGGGTGGCCGCCGTCTCTTTAAGGGCGTTCCCAAGCTCCAGCTTTTGGGCAGCGCTGGGCCGGTGGTAGCGCCATTCTCCAAACCCAGGCTCTGGGCCGCTTGGTCATGAGATACTGGTACCTGGAGCACATTGCCGACGGCTGCACTCGCCAATACACTTTGGTGGCCGCAGCGGGGAGCCTTAATTAGCGTCGCCTCCCTGTGTGGCATGGCCGAGGACATCAGCTGGTTTTTAGCCGTTACCAAATAGTAATTGAGGGGCCCGATCGATCCTGCAGCTGGGAGGCCGAGGCCGCTTGTCACCGAATGCCGACCTGTGCCGAGATGAGCTGTGGCGATGCTTTTTCCTTGTGCTCACCTTGCGGGGGTGATGAGGCTATTCAAAACGCAGGAATAAGTTCACGATGAGCCCACGAGACTTGGCGCAGACAGCCTGGAGTGAGCCTCCTCCCCTTAAAAGGCGGGATTGAGACGCGGAGGGATATCCCGACGTGCATCTTCAGAGCGCGCCGACGAAGCCTCGTCGGGGAATGGATACCAGCCATTACGGACATCTGAGATGCCAACGAGCATTTGTCGCGGTGCTTGGCCATGACGCCAACGCTGCGTTTGATCGATAAAGTGACTTGCATGTCTCACAGTGCTCACCGCTGAACACTCCCTAGCGAGCCAGAGGGAGGAAAAACCACAGGGGCTGTTAGACCCCGGTCTTAATCTGTGGAATGCTTTCTGCCCCTGAAGTGAACGGGCACTAATGTAAGTCTACGTATGCGCTTTGCTGCTCCGAAGGCAAACATGCACTCTATGGCCGGAGGGCCACCGCTTCCTTGGGTACCTCGCGTCGAAATAGCACCAACTGAAACTCCCTTGCAACTTTCAGTGGCGGAAAGCGCGGCACTCTCTTCTCCACCAGCCAGAAAAGCTCTGAGTCGACACATCAATGCCGATGTCCTTCAACGCCTTAGTGCTCAGATGGCAGTCATAGGGCCGCTGCACACTCGCCGTAGGGTCGTTTCCTTCGGTGTTGGGCTCCAGCCTGTCGATCGGTACGCCCATAATCTCAGCAAACAGCTGGCAGATTTCATACTGATAGCAAATAACTGTCAGCCATTTGTTCTGTTCCGCTTTGGGGCGGGAGTGGGCACTTTGGTATATTTGTCCTCGCTCGAGAACTGAAGCACCGGCGGCAGCGACACTCCTTCAACCAACCCCTTGACAGCGATATCTATACCAATACAGTTAGCAAACACACACGCTCCACCACTTGTCTCGCGATGTACTTACCACGCGCAACCCTCGCCACATCCTCTGTATTCGTGGGAAATCTCAGGGCCCAATGGTCCATCTTCACACCCACACCATCTTGCTGAACCTTCATGACAGAGTCCATCAGAACGTTGATAGCGCTCTCAGCATTCGTGTTTGCGGGCCCATACAGCACTGGGACGCGCAACACAACACCAAGGCCTTCTCGCCCCGCAGCCTTATACTCCCCAAGCACTGCATATTCGCCGTCCAGCTTGGTCTGTCCGTAAAGATTCGTCGGCCCCGGCTGCGCGTCAGCCTCGTACGGCGCGTCGCCCGGCCGCCCAGAAAAGACGTAGTCAGTTGAGATATAGATAAGTAGAATCCCACGTGCCGCACAGAGGCGGGCGAGTGTCTTCGATGCCTCGACGTTGATTACTCGAGTGCCCTCGGGATCCTTGTCAACCTTGTCGGGGAAGCGATTCGCAGCGCCTGGGCGCAACGGGTTCAGCTAAGAGGGGGGAAACGGGCAAGGGATATATATTTACAGTGAACAACGACTTGGGGTCTGTTTGGCAACTGTCAATGGGCCTCCTGTGGCAGCTAGCTGTTCGCGGCGCAGTTTGAACTCACTTAACATTGTCTAGCGCCTTCTCAATGTCGGGTGCATTGCTGAGGTCGACTTTCAGGATATTGGTACCATCGGCACGAGAGAAACCAGTCCCTCTTGCTGTCCAACCATTGCTTTCATCAAAGGCCTTGAAGACCTGTCGGCCAAGTAACCCCGTAGCTCCAGTAATTAGGGCGGTTCTGCCGCTCATTGTTCACGCCTGTGGTATACCTATTCAATGGGTTGGATAGTAGACAGAGACGTGCTGGTTTAGATCCCGATGAGGTGCAGATGGTTTATCTGTCACTCCATGGCGGGGACCGAGGGGTAAGAATTGACGTAATGACCAGAAGCAACAAGGGTTAGGGTCAGGTCAGTGTCAGGGGAATAGGGGCCGCTGTCGGCATTTCTCTAGCAAACACGACCTAAAATCTCGTAGTAGTCAATATCCCCATCAAAGTATTGGCCTTCGACTTTCCCATTCCGCTATCCTGATAATCCTCAATCCTCGTCAGCCACCTTGTCTGCCACCATTTCCTTCGCTTTGTTGATCACCTTCTCTGGCGGCCGCGTCAGCATAACCAAGTCGTTGGGTTCGCCAGGACTTCCTAGCCCAGTGATGGGAGAAGAAGGGCCGCTGGGTGAACCGGGAACTGGGATGCGAATGTCTTCGGGTGAGCCGGGGACTGTGGTGGATATCAGCCAATGTCCTCCATTTTGGGATATTTCCTTATGTCCGGAAGAGAGCAACTGCCTCGGAACTCCATAGACAAGAGGGGGAAAAAAAAGGGGGAAGAAATTCTAATTGATTACTCACTCATCTTCGGGTCGAGACCCGGGATGTGGATTCGCTTCGCATCGTTCTGGTATGCCGCGGGTATGATCTCAATGATTTCGTCCCTCGGGAACTTAAGCTTCGGAATGTCTCTTGTACTGCAGTGCATCAGGTAGGCGTAAAGGACGCGCAGTACACTCTCATGAGCAATGATCAGAAGGTCGTTCTGCTCGCGCTCCAGCTCCAGAATGATTGGCTCCAGTCGGACAGCCAGGTCATGGTACGACTAACCAGTATGTAGTCAGTACAACTTTGCACCTTCAAAGGAGATCATGGTATAGCATACCTCCGCACGAGGATATCGGTGATGGTATGGATCAAGCTCGTGTTTCTCGACCTCTTCCGGATACAAGCTCCGAATGGCACGCTCTGATAGTTTCTCGCAGACCCCGGGGTTGATTTGGCTCATCTGAGAACGCTGGCGAACCTTGTAGCCCAACGCTTGGAGAGGTTCGGCCGTCTGGATGGTCCGGAGCCGCGTGGAAGTCCAGATCGATAGGGGTCGTAGTGGGTGGTCAGGGGCCCCATCTGCTATGGCAGCCTGGCGCTCCTCCTCCCGGTGCTTGAGCAATGTCTCAGCCACCTTGTCAGCATACGCTCTACCCTCTTCACATAGTGGCGCGTCGGCTTTATATGAGTCCTCTTCAGTGGCGGTGCCTGCTCTCACAAAAAAGGTGGTCCGCGCCTTGATATGCAGATTGGTCAAGTAAAAGACAATCCGGTGAGAGAGGTAGTTGAAGCTGACGTTGTTGTAGAAGAACTGCTGACCAGCGTTTTTCATCTTGACGTAGTTCAGCTCCGATTCCTCCATAGTCTCAAAAACTGGAATCTTCGTCTGGATTCGCTGAAGATATCGCTGCGCTGCCTCGTCGGGGTCCATACCATGAAACTAAGGTTGTCAGCTCTCTCTACTTCAGTCTCAGTAAATACCACGATCTACACTTACGTCAGGTGAGGAGATCTTGACATTTCGGGCGTTCTCCTTGAGAATTTCGTCGTCATCGACAAATGACTCGATGAACAGTGTCTATTTTGGCCTATGTCAGCAAGGCACAACTTATAGACAGTCATTGCTGTGCAGACCTGAACATCATGTTTCGCGAATTCTTTGGCGAGAGCACGGCGGCCGCTCGCAGTGGGGTTGACAGCATCGTAGATAGCGACCTGACCATTCTCGTGATTCAGCCAGCCGTAAATGTCCTCTCTGCACCTCTTAAGGATCTTCTGACGCAGCATGACTGAGGCTGGTGATGCGTTGGGGTAGAAGTAGTCCTGTGGGACATCTACGCCCTCGCCGACGGTGGCACGGCGATAGTCTCCTAGGTGGAATATACGCGTCTTCACCCCAAGCCTGGAAACGAATGAGCATGGCCAGAATGAAACAGGGGCATTTTAAAGCCTACCATTGTAGATAGCGAGCCATCGATACACATATGTGTCTGCGGACGATGTTAGCAACAGCTCTGAGCCAAGGGAGGGATGCAAGGGGCTCTCACGTCTTTCCTCTGGCCGGGAGCCCGACCATGACGATGGCAATGCGGCCTGAGTGGAACAGCCGACCAGACATAGTGCTGTAAAGCTGGGCGGGGGCCATGTTGTTGGCGTCCTGGGAGACATCGTGGATACCGTCAATGAAAGTCGAGCTCTTGCGCCGGTAGCGGGGCGCATTGGCCGCAATCTCAGCGGTACTACTCCCTTGTTAGTGATTCCTTTCAGGTCTACTACGGCAGAAAGCAGGAGACTTGAAGTGGCCAAGAGCGAGGAGTGAGCGAGGAGTGAGCGGTGACAGGTGAGGGCGAGGTCAGGGCCATCGTCTCAGAAGTGAGACGAGAGGATGCAGAAAATAACAAAATACAGCAATATTCACTCACAGCAGGGTATCCATGATGTCCGGCGTTGGGTTCCGTTCGACAACACGGCCGTTGGCGGAACAGTTGGATGGACTACGGGTCTCGGGGATTATGGTTGTTGACGGGGTTCCCGCAGGTAAAGGATGTCGGGGGTTGAAGCGAAGCAGGTTTAGCTGGTGTCGCCACTGGGTCTTGCCAAATACAACAAGAAAGACTCAGGGCGGGTCCAAGTCTCTGTCGGCCAGTAAAGCGTCTTCTTTTCACTGAGTCCGGAGGCCACGATGCAATCCTCAAAAAGCGCGCACGATGTCAGAGGCTCGGCCGTCGCCCGCAATGGTAGGGCTCGGGATGCGGGCAAAAATTGCGGGCCTGGATGGAATGCTTCAGATATGCTTTCAGTGTGGCCTGGTTGGCTGTGAATTCCGGTCTCCGCCTTGCCGCCGGCCGATGTGCTGTAAGACAAAGGCTCGCCATCCTGCAGCAGGATAGGTAGGCGTCTGTGCAATTATGAACAGATCAGCAGCAAAAGATGCACGAGACTGCCCGGATAAGAGGCCACTACGCTCTCTGGTCTTGAGGTGACTCCTGAAGAAGCAATTCCAAATCTGCAGTCCTAATCCGTAGTTCCATGGCAACTTCAGTTGAGGATGAGAGAAACCGTCAGCCCGGTTTGGACCGGCAGGGGAAGAAAGGCAGGTGCCTGTGCGACGGGTGGTCATTACGCAGCCCCGGCAATCGGATCCCACAGCAGGGGTGTCCGGTGCCCACTGTTCCTGCGTCCACTCACTCGCCAACCAGGTGAGTGTGTCTCCAGGCCTTCTCTGCTCAAGGTTGGTCCCAAACAGGACACATTCAAATGTCGAACAGGTCCGATTGATATCACTCCAATTTTCAAATTGGTGAGACTGTGTGGGTAGATAAAGCCTGGTTCTGCTATCAGTAAATTTTTTATACAGGAAAGGACCTTAACAGACTCAGGACTGGCTTTTAACCTGGTCGCGCCTGGTTGGGAAGCCAAAGTGAGTGAGGTGATGGAACCCATGATAAGGTATTCCATCGGATGTAGCTCTTCAATCGATGCACCTTTATCGACATCACGTTCATTGTAACGTGCAGGTCAATGAGGACGATATTTCTATTCAAGACACACCGTAAGATGGGAAATACAGCTATTTAAGTCCAGCTCAGAGTTGCGGGGACGAAGCGACTTTGGAAAGTAGTCATTGGCAGTGCGCGAAAGCTTCCACTGCCAGTACTAACAGGTGGGATACGGAGACATGGTAAATTGTACGCCTTGACTACAAGTATACCACAAGGGGTTGGAGGGTTGGATGTTCCTGTTCAAGATGCCTTCCCATCTTCCCGAACCACCTAGATTGCCATGGCATTGAAAATACATCGGTCTGGACGTACCTAGTGTGAGGAATATTACTGGGTGGCTCGTCATACGGACCAAGCAAGGTGGCCCATTCTTTTGATCGTTGGCTCAAAGTTGAGTTTGGAGTACCCAACATATACCGCTTGGCCGACGCCTGTTTACTCCACCCCCTAGATAATCAGAGAGCGTAGGTCACTGCTTTCATATTTGAAATTGAATATCACATGACGATTGGCAAGGGGAAGGAGGAAAGATGAAATACATCCCAGGCCCAGCGACCGCGACAAGGCGCGCACGGGACTTCCGCGTATCCACGTGATAGCAAAAACCAGTTAATGCTAGGGATGCAGAATAACGCTAGCCCGTTGCAAAAGTGGATCTGCGTACCTCAAATTTTTGGTCCAGCTCTTTCGTCGAGCTCGGCCTCAACATCGAACCCGCTGCAGCCATTCTGCTTCCACCATCAAGAGTTCACTTCGATCGCGGCTGTCGGTGAACACGAGGCATATTGTCAGACACATAATTACGCATTAATTAACAGCCCCTGGATCCGCTCTCCCTACCCGAGGCTCCCCGTCGCTGCCTATTTGCGCTCGCTGCGACCATGACGTCCAGCTCCGAATCGCCCGTCGCCTTTCTGGCTAAGAATCCCGTCCTCTCAGGCCTTTCAGACGCGTACAACGCTTTCCAGGACAGGAGGGCAAAGCTCGGCCTCTCCAACCCAGGCACCGTAGAAAATGTTGCTCGGGGTATGTGGCGCGCCAAATGGTTTCGACGTCTCATCACTAACTGCGCATGAATAGAGGTCCAGCGCGATGCTCTCGCATCGGGCGTTATGTTTTCTGGCCTCCGCGCCGAGATCTCCAAGGTCTTCTGCCTCAATCCCTTGTATGCACTCCTTGATCACATCGACAAGAGCCCCTTGCTGATTGATGCGACAGATTCCAAGTTTCTCACCAGTTCGCTATGGGTGAACGCCTGCAACCCTACACTTTTGCTGCCATGTATGGTAGCAGCAAGGTACGCGCTTTTTACCACCTCACCGCAACGCCTAGTTGTTGTGACAATGGCTTACACGGGTGGACAGGTTTTTGCCCAAGGCAACGTCGACAATGAGGGTTCGCTGTCCGGGAGATTCCATTGGAGATGGGGCTCATCAACCCATATCACAAAAGCACAGATCTCGGTCAGCTCGGAGGCTACCCAGGACATGACGCAGCTTGAGCATGAATACACAGGGTCAGATTTCACTGCATCGGTGAAGGCTCTGAATCCTTCCGTACTTGATGGTGGATTCACAGGGGTTGTTATTGCCCAGTATCTGCAATCTGTCACTCCTAAATTTGCCCTGGGTCTTGAGGCCTTTTGGCAGCGAGCTGGTCTGACTCAACCGCCAAACGCTGCCATCTCGTACTTTGCTAGGTACAAGTCTGGTGACTGGGTGGCCACTGCCCAGATGCAAGCCATGGGTGGTTTGCAGGCGACCTACTGGAGGCGGCTGTCCGAGCGCGTCCAGGCTGGTGTTGAGACGACCCTCTCGCTCACCCCCGGGGGAGGCGGTATGATGGGGGGCCCTATGCAGAAGGAGGGCCTCACCACCTTTGGCGCGAGATACGATTTCAGAATGTCGACCTTCCGGGCTCAGATCGATACCAAGGGCAAGCTCAGCTGTCTACTCGAGAAGCGCGTTGCTGCCCCTGTCAGCATGACATTCGCGGCTGAAGTTGACCATACCACTGTAAGTGACATAACCGTGGGCTGTGGCGACACTCGTGCTAACTTCAGTTGCAGCAACAGGCAAAGATCGGTGTCGGTATCAGCCTGGAGGCTACTAGCGAGGACTTCCAGGAGCAACAGGAGGCCCAAGGCGCCCAGGCTGGCCCCAACGTCCCCTTTTAAGGAGCGATGCACAAGGATTGCATCCTAGACCTCGACAAACCCCGACTCCGCTCATACCCCAACCGCTGTCTAATATTGCTCGGAGCCGACCCTCAATAACAGAAGAGCATGCTCTCGTAGCAGCGTGCTCTACCTCTCGTTTTCCTACTTGTTTAAGTAACATCGGTTTCCGATCATGAATGATGCTATGGCTCACGGCATCAGACTGGGTCTTGCATATCATTGACGAACCATAGACATTCCTCCATTTCCGGGCTTTTCCCCACTTCCGTCCATACGGAACGGTTTACAACAGCTTGAACGTTGCCAGTTGGACGGGATGTGGGACGAAAACCCGTGTACTATAGATTTTCAGAGGGGGTAGCATGCGGTCAGGCTGGATTGTGGACATGTTCTGGGGCTTCTGATGACAGGTCCGGCTCTGAGCTCCAGCTCTCGACAGCGCGGTTGTAGATAGGGTGGCATTTCAGGTGTGTAAAAATAGTATACGAAACAGCGATCAATGCATATTGGCGGCTGCCACTGCAAAACAAACCAGAGGTCTATGTGTTGTGTTAAAGGATTACCCTTGAAAACCATCAACGCAACAGAACCCGCAATGATAGCTTTTGTCATGGTGCTTTCATATAATCTTCCCATCTGGTTTTAGAATGGTCATGACCGCACACAACATACCAACCAACAGCCTGCCCCGGTTCGTGGACTTGACAATAGGGAGCAACACCCACACAGTTTGCCATGATCCCTTCGTGTATCCCTGTTTCATTTTGGTATCACTGACATCAAGTAAACACGACCCCGACCCGCCATCAACCCCCCCCCCCCCCCGTCTCCCCCAGTACCAGGTGATACTATGCTAAAATAAAGCCGAACGCCATCCATGCAGTGCCATGCCCTAGGTGCCATATGCTTTCATAATCTCTCCCCTTTTCCCAATAGCAAACAAGGAAGTGGTGGGCTTGCACGTCGTTCTTTTGCAAGGAGACTGAGCTGCTCACATAACCGCGCACTCCCGATCAGGGACGTTTGTTTTTTCCTCCTTTGGCTGCTTCCCTTTTTCCTTTTTGTCTTCCTTCTCCCGGCTCTTTGACTTAGTCCGCTCTTTTTTGTGGTGAGCATATAAATGATGATGATGCTCCTTCTCTTTACTGCCATCGTCCTCTTCGGCAATAGCCACCTCGTCAACTATTTCGGATCCGGTACCATTGAGCGGTTCCTTGCTCGGACGCGAGAAACCAAGTCTTGATATTGTGAGACTGATCCTACCCTCACCCGCCTGGCTGGTTGGCCGCGATTTGCTACCGGTCTTGGCAAATTTAGCTGCAGCGCGCGAAAGTCTCGCTGCTGTGCTCTCGTCTGGTGGCGTCACGGCTGGGGAAGGGGCACCAGGAATGACAGAATTGACCGCGGCGGGCTCTGAGATTGCTGTGCTGCCCCGCCTTGAGTCGTCAGCTTTTGACTGAATCGAGTACGGATCATCGTCGAAACTAAGCCGTGTAGGCCTTTCAAGCTCAGAACTGAAGCGGATGCTCGGCCCACTATGGACGAGCGTCGTGGAGGAGTCGAAGTAACCGCTAGTTGACCTCGAGATAGCCTCGGTTGCTGCATCACCTGGGGAAAGCCCGCCGGACGGGTTTATGGCGGATTCGATATACGATGGAGGGTCTGTCACGGATCCCTCTGTAGATGCAGTCGTTATATCAACCATTGGGACAATCTGGTAGAATAGAAGATACGGCATTTCCTCTCGAAGTGACTCTTTGATATCATCGACGTAAGTGACCCGCTCGTCGACTGCTAGATCGTCAAACCTCACCCACTGCGCCTCCTCGTAATCCGGAGGTGGGTCGTGGTCGTGTCGTCGGTTATCTGTCAGAAGCTTCGGAGCAACTCGAGAAAAGGCAATGTAATGGCCGCTATGCAGTGAATCGCCTCGGTGGCAAACAACTGACTGGAGAACAAGCTTATACTCCTGGCTCAGTCCGTTTGACTCCTCGTCGGCCTTAAGCTCGTCAACCATCATGAAATGCGGGAGCCGCATCTTGTCAGGGATATCGATTAGGGTGTTCTGTCGTATTGGGACGCCTTGTTCGGTCATGGTATACCTCTTTAGACATATACCGAGAACAGGGCGTTGATTGAAGTGCCTCGCGACTTCCGCATCGCTACTAGGTTCACTACTTGAAGCTGCGTGCCATGCTTGTAGGCAGTTAGCTATGTGTTTTCCCCACAACATCGTAGCACAAACTTACGTATGAGCCTAAAGAACTGCCAAGCAGGGATAGTTACAGCCTTCACCACAGTCGATCCCGTGCGTTTTGCCCTCTGAAGAAACCCTTCACTCGCTGAATCTGATGATTGGGCATCATCATTCACAACGATCCGCTGTATTATGCTGGTAGACCTGTTTCGAGAGGTCGATAGCGACTCGAATGTATTCGAGAAGCTGGAGGTTGGGGTCTCCAGAGGAGTTTGCACGAGCATGTCCTGCGCTGTCCATCTCTTCTGCATGGTCGAGTTCTCAATATGCTCAACTGATTGCAGCTCCTCGCCTTCTGTGACAACGCGGATGGTGGTCTTAGAGACTGTGTTTGACCGGTCGTACGCTTTCTTTTCCTCCAAACTGTCTCGTAGGACGTCAACCTTGTTGTTAAAATACTCCTCGAGGCAATCTTCTAGCTTGAGTCCTTTGCCTTCCGGATCTGGAGGAACCGCAAGATTCAGTAGTCGTTCGTGGACGACTTTATGATCATCCTCATCTCTTTCGCCCTGGTGAAAAAGATCGACCTGCAATGCGAGCAGCGGGAGCTGCAAGGTCTCAGTGATGAAGGCAAATGCCTCGGAGGTGTCTTGCTGTTCAAGCCGCTGTGCGTCTTTCCACCCGCAAGCAGCCAGCGAGTCTTGTATGTGTTGAGTCATGTCTGTATGGATCAACTTGCCACTCCTCAGCATGTTAACCCATAGTCGGAGTAGAGCAGCCAACTTCCTCTTAGCCTCGTCGGCTGAATCGTTCTTTAGCATGCACTCGAACGCTGTGAGATTGGCAAACATCGCAAATAGCAGGGCGTCGAGGTAGCAGGTGACGTTCCCTCGGTTTTCGGCCCCAAGCATTTGAACATTGGGGTTGTACGGCTCTACAATTCCTGCGAAGGCCCTTTGCTGGAGCCGTACAAGCTCCAAAGCTTTTTCGACATCGCCGCCTGCGAATTTGGAGTTCAGCGCATAGCGAATCAGCTCTTCGGAAAGGCCGTTATAGTTCAACTCTACGAGACGCTTGGTGATCTCCTCGACCTATCAAGGATCAGTACGGACTCCGTTGCCCAAGTAGACTCTCTCGCCAACCTTTGAGGCCTCTCTTTCCTCCTCTTCCCTTTCCCTCTGTGCTTGCTTTGCCGACTCGGGCCTGAAGATGGAGATGATGTCGAGAGTTAGAGGCCGGCTCTGTAAACATTGTGGTTTATTGTCAGCTTCTGGGACTTCGAATAATAGCAGGCCGTGTGTAGGTAGAGCCCGGGAAGAGCATTGAAATCCAGACGGACCTTCCCACACGGCTCAGTAGATTTGCTGCGACGGTGGCTACCACTTTTGTCACGTACACTCCGAAACTTTCTGAGCCCAAGGGAGTTGCTCTTCAGCTTCTCCATGGTTCGTGGGACCGCGACGTCCGCGGTCTGTCGAGTGCGGGGCTTGGACGGGGCGTAATGTTCGGAATGCTCATGCGCGGGGTTGCAGTTGCAGTTGAAAGAGGAGCATTGTCCAGAGACGAAGCCGGTGGCAGAATGGTAAAGAAACGAGATTTTCTAGGTATGGTTCTGAGATCGAGAGTGTCGCAAAGTGACAGGGCAAGGCTTAGAGGGGTGTTTTGTGTTCTGTAAAAGGTGGGGGCGGGCGCTCATCGGAACTGTGGCTCTGAGCAAAGGATCGTTTCTAGGTGCCGTCGTGATCGCCTAGCTCCTCAAGTGTACTCGTACCTATGACGAGTGACGACGGAGACCAGAGAGGCGAGTAGTCTGTCAGGTTTCGTGACGAGAGGAAAGATGAGGTGAAGCTGGACACGAGAGGGGAACCTGGAACCTGACGCCTAGAACCCTTGTCAGGCAAATTAGAGCCTCCCGGTATAGTGGATGCAGGGGTGACAACCCGAACCCCTACTTCAATGCGCACGCAGACCTACCAGGCCCAAGCACGATCGGCTTACTATCAACGCACTGCTATAGCGATTTGGGACTCGGCGTCAGTGGTGACTTCACAGCACCTGCAGCTGATCAGAAAACTGCATCCTAACCGGGGACATCTTCCATTCCACGATGATGTTCATGGCGCTACGCGGGTGGAAGGCTTCTGCCAGACTATACGAGGCATTTTCCTCTCTCTTTTCTCTTAGGCTTCCATGTCATTGGATGCCATATCTGCAGGCCACGAAATCCTTGGTGTCCTGTGAAGGGGCCTTTTTCTGCCCTGGATTATCGGACCATGGGTCACCCAACACTTTGACGGCTTCCAGAGACAGCTAGGCTGACTTGCAGCTTCTGGCATGGTTCGTGACCTAACCCATACGCAATCAATTTTAGGCAATAGGGCATCGCGATGAAGCGATGGTAGCCTTTGTCGCATTCGAGGTGCTGGCGGCGGCATTGCACGCGCGGCTGCAATCCCATGAAGATCATTCAGAGGCGGCACGCAGATCTCCGCTTCCTTCTCCATTCGTCTACCTACCCGCGTGTGTTGTAGTGATAAAGGCGGCTGACGTCGCCAATGACGTTGCACTGTAATGAAGGCCATTTGGATCTCGATGCCCGCCTACCATCCTATGAGAGGGGACATCATGCTGCGCAACATACGTACCATGCTGAACCTCCCGGACAGAATATCTGCGGCAACCCAAACATGTTTCTACATTGGTCTGCAAGCACACAGATTGCTAGGTCGGCACGTGGCTAGCTACACTTTCTGGCGCGAGAGGCGGTTGGAAGACCTTTCCATAGGCAGGTTGTGAGTAGTTGAAGAGATTCCCCACCCCGAACATGGAAGAAGGCAACCGGATTCCGTCAATGGCCTTTCGGGAGTTCCGTGTCAGCTCCCTAGCTGTTTTACCTTGGCTTGGCAGGTAAATTCGAGAGAGAAACTTATCGTCCATGCTTTTAGTCTCGGGATAATGAGCCGCATCGCTTGTTATATTTGCTCGCTGCAATTCATCTGGTATCGGAAAGGTCGTCCGGAAGATGGTACCTTTGCAACTTCTGCGCAAGGCCCAAGCTAAAGGCCTTGCTTGAAATACCTACCTGGAAGGTCTGGTTTTTGGAGCTGGCTACGCTCAAGCCACCAACCCCAGATTTGAGCCACAGCTTCTCCGCACGCACGCTAAGTCGCCTGCCCCGCCGGAGAGTGGAGCCGGGACCGGGCAAGTTACCTCGGCACAGCACGGGGTCGCCCCCTGTCGCCCTCAATTGGCGGCAAGCACCCCGTCAGCGACTGACCTTTGGACAAGACACTCCATGAATTCCATCGAACTGTTCCTATTCTTCCCTCTCAACAGGCCTGATTGAAGTTATTTTGTGCCATTACTTGCCATATTTTCCAAACCAGCCGGTTGTTTGCGCGCCCCCTGCCTCCAGAATGTCGGCCCAGATACCCATTGCCGTGAGCATCCGTAGTGAAGCAGCTGTTGGTTCGTCGCTGAGATGTGTAGGTCCGTGACCGTGTCAGCGACCGGGCGAAAAAGACATTGGACATCGTCGCCAAATTTGTGGAGGAAGAATGTATCCCGTAAGCGCACGCTACTACCATATCTCTCGCGCACCGATCTGACCACTGTCTCCAAAGGGCCGATGCCGTTTTCGAAGCCCAGATTGGCAGCGGGGATGCACGATGGGAAAACCACCCACAAATTCTCGAGGATCTGAAAGAGAAGGCTAAGGGCCTGGGGCTTTGGAACATGTTCCTGCCTAAGGGCCACTATAAGGAGTCCCCGGGTTTCACCAATCTCGAGTACGGCCTGATGGCCGAGTGGCTTGGCAAATCACGAGTTGCTTCGGAGGCCGTCAACTGCGCTGCGCCGGACACTGGAAACATGGAGGTATTGGCGAAGTACGGAAACGAGGAGCAGAAGGCTCAGTGGCTCAAGCCCCTGATGGACGGAAAGATTCGCTCCGCCTTTCTCATGACCGAGCCGCAGGTCGCCTCTTCTGATGCCAGGAACATCGAGATGAAGATCGAGAGGGATGGTGACTATTATGTCCTCAACGGCCAGGTATGAAGTTCATACCCCATACCAAGACGATGCTGACGCGATATCTCAGAAATGGTGGTCCAGCGGTGCCGGCGACCCCCGCTGCAAGGTCTACATTGTCATGGGAAAGAGCGATCCTCGCAACAAGGACTCCTACAAGCAGCAGTCGGTCATCTTGGTGCCTTCTGATGCCAGGGGCATCACCATCCATCGTATGCTTACGGTATACGGCTATGACGATGCCCCGCACGGCCATGGACACATCACGTTCCTCAACGTCCGCGTCCCCGCATCCAATTTGGTGCTCGGGGAGGGTCGGGGTTTCGAGATCATCCAGGGAAGGCTAGGCCCCGGCCGCATCCACCACGCGATGCGAACCATTGGTGCCGCGGAACGGGCGCTGGAGTGGATGCTCATGCGGATCAACGACCCGAAGAAGACGCCGTTCGGAAAGCAGCTACGAGAACACGGCGTCATCCTCGAATGGGTTGCCAAGTCCCGAATTGAGATTGATGCGGCCCGTCTTGTGGTCCTCAACGCCTCCATCAAGATAGACGAGCATGGCGCCAAAGGCGCACTGACAGAGATCGCTCAGGCCAAGGTGCTCGTACCACAGACAGTACTAACCGTGATTGATCGGGCAGTTCAGTCTTTTGGCGGTGCAGGTGTGAGCCAGGACACGCCCCTAGCCAACATGTGGGCACAGATCAGGACTCTACGGTTGGCAGACGGGCCGGACGAGGTCCATCTGCAACAAATGGGCCGGAATGAAAACAAGCGTGGGCAGGCGGTGGCGGCCAAGATCAATGGCCAGAGGGAAAAGACGGAGAAGCTGATGGAACAGTACAACGTGAAGAAGCTCGAAATCGGGACTAATATCAAGAGATCCAGGCTCTGAGGATGAAAGCACCATCGGGGATTTTTACATGTATTGTCCATAGTATACTTTTTGTCCAGCGCGACAGACTGGTTTGCAGTATTGTTTGTTTGCGATTACACCCCCCACCCCTTGCATAAGGGTATCATGACGCACACCAGGGTCTGACCATGGAGGAATGTAAGGTGCCCCGTGCGGCGTCGCAGGGAGTGAATGCTCGGTTACCGGGGTGACTTGCCCCAAATAGGAGACATGTCAACAAATTTTTCGTCGCACAGCACACTACGCCAGTCAAATGCAATTTAAATCAAACGACAGACTGAATGAATACTTTCTTGGTGCCCATCTGCAACCAATCTTCATCTTCTGCATTATACACCTGCAGGTAGTCACTTCTTGCTGTCCGCATCGTCTTCTTCGCACCTCCGCATCCATCCGTCTGCAGCCCTGCTCAGCTCCATTACATCGCCATTCACAACATCCGCGCAATCACCCCGCCGCCGTCATGTCAGGATCCAACGTCCTCGCCGCAAAGGACGTCAACACTTCGATGCCTTCCGCCCAGGATGCTCTTGAGTCCAACGGCAAAACAGATGTTAGAAGCATGGAATATCACCGACAAGTCTTGCAGTCCAAGATGGAGCACGAGTATGTTTCTCCCGCCTCTCCTCCCTGCAGCGCGCCCGGGGCAGAACAAGCGACACCTGCTGACCACAATACATTAGGACCAAGCAGTATATTTCCCCCTCGGACAACATCATGAGCCCCTGCACCGCGAAGCTCAGTGCGCTGCGCAACAAGCAGGTCGGAAAGTATATCTACACCCTATCAACATCAATCTCACGGGGATGCCATGCTCTCGCTGCTCAGAAAGCTGACCATCTGTCTGAAATAGAGCGAAGCCAAAGTCGCTGTTTGCCAAGGCCTCGGCTAAGAAACTGGAGGGCGACAACGTGTTTGGTTCCCAGCCGAAGAGTACGACTCCCACCAGCGGGCTCGAGTGAGGAGTTATTGGCGGTTCGGCGAGTGGAGGGGTTGTAAAATCAAGCTAGCCAGGGTACATGCGGTTATTGTTGCTGTGTGGTTGGGCCACGGACACGACCATTTTTTCTTTTTCAGCAACAGGCGTTTATGGGGATTGGTTCTATGCTTCGTCATGCTATTGGGAATTGGTTGGGAATAGGAGGGGGTAACGACTGAAACGACGGACCAAATTTACAGAAAACAAGCTCCGAAAGGACATCATTCTCTGCGCGTTGATGTGATTCTGAAAGCAAATCATATGCTGCCCCAGGTTGCATTGATCTATGCCTTCCACCCTGATACTATGTACACTACATCTTCGTCTGCCACAGGATGGGACAGCCCGACTCTTTGGGGAATATGCCTGGCGCTTGCTCCCCATACCAGTGCGTACTTGAAAGTCTCCTTGAGGGTTCTGTGAATGCGGTCACAGACATCCTCGATAGTGCTATTCGCCCGCACGATCAAAGCCTCGTGAAATACAGGATCGGTGCCCTTCCGCTTCGTGTATATTCGGATGAGGTTCAGCTCCTTCCAGCATCGCTCGATCACGTCCTGAATTCCCAGGTCGAGCTCACAGCTCATCACCACCGTGTGCGGTTCTCGTGCAAGCCTGTCCAGGAAATCAAGCGAGACGCTGTCGATCTTGTTGTAGACATACAGACACTTGATGTACTTTCGGTGGTCCTTCATGATGACGTCGATCAGGTCATCGACAGTGCAGTTCTCATCACGAACTAAGACCTCGCAGTTAAGAATCTTGTAGTCGCGGAGGATGCTCATGATCATCTTCTCATCGAGGCCTTTGGGTGGAGATTGAAAGGTGACTTTCATGCCCCCCGCCTTCTTGGCTTTGAGGTAGATATTCCTGTTGGCGGGCATCAGAGATGTTATTCGGAAAAGTCAAAACAAAAGGGGCACATACGGTGGTTCCCTGTTTAGCCGGATCCCTACCGCTTCCAGTTCAGCCTCCAGCAGCACTCTCTGCTCTAGCTTTTTTGTCGCATCCAGGACCATGAGGATTAGGTCGCTTGTCTTGGCCGCCGAGATAACTTGACGTCCTCTACCCTTGCCTTCAGAAGCGCCTTCGATGATACCGGGAAGATCAAGAAGCTGGATCTCTGCACCGCCATACTCAAGGACTCCGGGAATGGCCGTGAGTGTTGTGAAGGAATATGAAGCAACCTCGGATTTGGTCTTTGTGACTTTGGATAGGAACGTCGACTTGCCAACTGATGGAAAACCGACTAATGCTATTCGTGCATCACCGCTCTTGCTCACATCGAAACCGGAGCCACCTCCGCCGCCGGCGCCCGGCCCTGGCTCTAGCAGCTGTGCACGAAGACGTGCGAGCTTTCTGGATAACAGTTGGTATGGTAGGACTAAGGGGGAAGTCGCATGCTCACTTACCCTTTTAGAAGACCCAAGTGATACTCTATGAGTTCCGTCAGCATGTGCCCATAGCCATCAAGTTCTTTTCCCGGCCGGATCAGCAACTAGGTGCCGTGGCCCGATGGTAGGTCCATTGGCAGCCCGTTTGCCCGTTCTGGGGGGAGGCGCATCGGAGAAAGTGTGAGGTGATCAAACTTACCAGTTGCCTTGTTTTCTACGTAAAGAGTCAGCTAATTTGAGGTTCTATTACCTTTATTTCAAAATGGGGGAAGCGCACTCTGTGTTTTCCTCATCTCATCCTCTATCCTGCGCGTCTGGTTAGCTAGCCCGATCTCTTCACTCACCAAGTCTGAGAAACTTACTCCTTGATCTTCTCCGTGATGTTGACCATCTTGGCAGTCGGCTTACAGCGCCACTTGGCACTGTGTGTATGATAAGGTGGGTATTACGCTCAGTGGGAAGCTGGGTGACAGATTAACAGTGATAGCTCGAGAGTCGCGATGAGCCCAGAGTTTGAAGTACCTGCCATCAAACAGCCACCCCACATTCTTAACCCGGCAGAATTCTGAGAGGCAAGAGGGGCGGAAGGGGTGATCTGGTGCTAACATAAGACGACGGGCTGTGAAGTACCGTCTTTTCAATTAGGTCCAGTAAAATTCCGAAAATTTGATTGAAAAGGTTATCAACACAGAAAGAGCTCCAATACAAGTAATCAGAGGCATAGAAGACTCTTTTGAAGATATCAAGGTCTTCAAAAGTAGACACAGTGCACCCCATTCTGTCTCGCGACTGCAAGGTTCGGACTTTGTTGTACCATGCTAGTTCTCACCGCCTTTGGCAAGATCCACTCGCTGGCCCGCTGTGGGTCCTCGGGGTTTTCAACTCCATCCAAACAAATCCGCCTGGCAGGTAGCCGTCATTAGTTGCCAATCCTCCACTCTTCGATGATCGCGAAGCTGCCCCTAGCGTCACGAACCTGTCGCGCACTCATTCACAATAATCATGGCGGAAGTCGATACGCTCCCAGAGACAATGGGGACACCTGTGGCCGACGAGTCGCAGGAGCTCGCGCTCACCACAACCAACGATGAGGTCGCGGCACCGATGGAAAAGAAGATCAAGAAGATCATCCGCCGAAAGAAGCGACCAGCGCGACCACAGATAGACCCAGCTCTCATCAAATCCGAACCTCCACCTCAGACCGGAACTGTGTTCAACATATGGTAGGCAAACTAGGTCTGGGATGTGTTCGGCCTTTGGACTGACGGGCTTGCAGGTATAACAAATGGAGTGGCGGCGATCGAGAAAGCGCATACCTCTCCCAAACGAAGGCGAAAGGGCGATGTGTTATCGCTCAAGATTCCGGCTACACGCGGGCCGACAACATACCTGGCAGCTACTTCTGCCTCTACTTCGCGCGCGGCATCTGCCCCAAAGGCCAGGACTGCGAATACCTTCACCGTCTCCCCGGGATCCACGATATGTTCAACCCAAGCGTAGATTGCTTCGGCCGGGACAAATTCAGCGACTACCGAGATGATATGGGCGGCGTTGGAACATTCAACCGGCAGAACAGGACCGTCTATGTTGGGAGGATCCACGTAACAGACGACATCGAAGAGATTGTTGCTCGACATTTCGCTGAGTGGGGCCAGGTTGAAAGAATCAGAGTTCTCAATACGCGAGGCGTAGCGTTCATTACCTATTCGACGGAGTGTCAGGCCCAGTTCGCGCGCGAAGCCATGGCCCACCAGAGTTTGGATCACGACGAGGTCTTGAACGTAAGATGGGCCACCGAGGATCCGAATCCTATGGCGCAGAAGCGCGAGGCGAGGCGGATTGAGGAGCAGGCTGCAGAGGCGATTCGACGAGCACTGCCTGCTGAATATGTTGCAGAGATTGAAGGGAGGGACCCGGAGGCGCGAAAACGGCGTAAAATTGAAAGCAGCTATGGGTTGGAGGGGTATGAGGCGCCAGATGAGGTGCATTTTGCGCAGGGGCGGAACGCCGTCAACCCCCTGGGCCGTGAAGGCTACGAGCTAGAGCATGAGCAGCAGCTGATGCTGGAGGCTGGGGAATCCGCAGGTCCTGGAGAGGCATTCTACGCCCAGCAGCAAGAAGCGGCCCAAGAAACTGGGATTCTGTCAAGCAGCACGCTGGCGGCGTTGCAGGCTGCAAGGGTTTCTGTGGCATCAAAACCAAAAGCAGCGGCCCAGTCAGGGCCGCTGGTGGCGTACGATAGCGACGATGATAGCGATTGAGATGAGCGCGGCAACGGGGAAGGCGGCCTAGATTTTAGAGCCTTTTTATATGTACAACACAACTTGATACCAACATATCAACAGAGTCGCACTGACAACAACCGATCCAACCTAGAATCCCCGGTTTGGTTCAACACAGCTGCCGTCAACTATTGAAGATCCTTGAATACAGAACCTCATGCCTCCCAAACCACAAGTCCATAACTGGAACACACTGTCCTGCCCGCTCCACTGGTGTCTCCCATTCCCGCGCCACCGAGGACGTAATTAACCCCTGAACCGCCGGCCCAGCGAGCGTCTTCTGCGCTTGGTACGGCCCAAACACCCCCGCCCTCACCGCCGCCGACACAAGCGCCTTGACATGTCCTAACATAAACACATACGCCGTTTGCTCCAAACTCAGTTCCGCCAGGCGGCCAATGGCCCCAAACAGCGGCGCGAGATGCGCCGACACGGCGGGCGGCTCGTCGTCGTCTTTGGTGCCCGCCCCTGTCGACAGCGACGAGGCAGAAGAAGAAGAAGAGCATTTGAGCAGGGCCGCGAACGGCTTGAGTGCTTCGCTCGCCGGTGCGGGCAGCGCAAAGGCTAGCGACCGCTCCCAGATGGAAAGGAGGGCGCGGCCCTGCGCGACAGATGCGCGACGGCCGACGGTGCAAATGATGGCTGCATCAAGGGCGTCGTCCAGCGCGAGGAGGGTGGAGGTGCAAGGATCGCGGTGCCCTGCGAGGACGAAGGGGAGAGTCGTGGAGGCGTATGAAGAGATGGAGAGGGGGAGGAAGGCGCCGAAAGAGGCGGGGGTTGGTGCGCCGATGTGGCTGCCGGCTTTGTGGTGGGCGAGGTAAGACTCGAGGCCGCTGCTAAAGGCGAAGGAGCCAAGGGGCAGGGCGGAATCTGAGAGGAGGAGGAGAATGTGGTTTGCTGAAGTTGAAATGGGGATAGGGGCTATGAAGGAGTTAGCAGCGGTAAGCTGAGTAAGGTGTAGGGGGCGACAAACAACGGGGTTGAGCGGATTGTTTGGATGACCTTGACCTGAATGCCTTTGACTTGGCTTCCGCTAGGCGGCGCTCCAGATCGGAGATTTTCTTTTCTATTTCATCGTCGCTTGAATTGACTTCATCGACGGCACTGGCGTTCATCATGACCGCTCATCGCAGTGTGGTTGTGTCTTCGCGTTCATTGATAAGATAATGCTGAAGCGCTCAACGTTGCCCTCGGTAAGCGGGGTAGTGGAAACGCAGCTACCAAACGGCAGCCGATCCCGAGTATTCCTCGGTATCAAACGCTACTATTAAGCCAACCATTCCCCAAACAAGCAAATCCTACAGTTGCAATATCCCTACAGCGTGCTATAGTTCCCAACACCGCGCAATGCTCCATGTATCCCCAACCCAACCGGTACTCTCCAAGCACAAACTCGACATAAACCTTCCAAACTACTATGCGTCCATTATACCCCATCGCTCTCAAAAGGGTACATTCTCCTTGTTGCGGTCACCCCTGGCTCTCTCGGCCCTTCTCTGCTGGATTCGCGCAATCGCCGCCGCCTTTCGGTTGGCTGGCAGAGTTGTCCTCGAGGTATTGATATCCCACATGACACTACCATGCACGTCCACCGGCCCCCCGAGTGGAGCAAAGCTGTCTTGTACTAGATCGATATGTGGAGGCTCACCCTCGATAGACAACGAGCGACCCGGGGCCTGCCTGCTAAGCGGTGGCTCGACCGGGGAACGTTTGCGCCGCTCCTGCCCGGCACGGAAGTCGCTAGCGATGTCGTCGAGTGTCTGCTTGGTCTTTGGGGCGGTTGTTGCCGATGTGGTTACCGATCCGGCCGCCCATGATTGCCGCTGAGCCGGACGGCGCGGTTGGGATAAATCTTGCTCCCGCAGATGGGCAGAGCGGCCACTGGATGCCGAACTACGGCTGTCCTGCAGATTCGCGCGGTCGGCGAGCACCCAGGAGTCTCTCTGGCCCATCTCGGCCTCTATCCTCTCCCGCAACGCCCGAGATGACACAAGCGCATCGTCCTCGTAGAAGTCTAGCTTGCGGTCCTCCGTGCCGCTCCTCGTTCTCGGCTTCTTTCCACCAGTTGTCACGGGGGCGAGCAAACCACGCTGAATGCTGACTTTCTTGAGCTCACTCAGCTGCCGCAACAAGAGCGTGCTTTCTTCCTCCGCTGTCTCGAGAAACTTTAAGGCGGATTCTCGGTCCGGTCCCTGTATTTTTTCCGTGCCAGCCTTCAATTTAGTGTCAAGGTTCTTCGCGTGGGTTGTCCACCTCGACCCAATCGCTTCTGCCCTCAGCGAGGCCACCTCGTCCTGGAGTTCTGAGATCTTATCGTTCTTCTTCTGCAGAACTTGGCGGGCCTCTGTATAACGAGCCTTGGCGTCCTCCTTGAGTCTTTCATAATCCCTTTTCAATTTCTGGTGTTCGGTGTCTTTCTGCACAGCTTCTTCCCTCGCTTCCCTTAAGCTCTTTTCGAGGCCCTGGACACTGGATGTGGCCTGTGTCAGATCACCGGCTAGCTTTCGGTTTTCCTCGACCAGTTTTGCCGATCGCTGCTCAGCGAACTTCATCTCCGATCTCAGACGGTCGCATTCCTCCCGGAGCTTATCCAGTTCCCTGGCCTGCGACCTCGCCCGCCTTAGCTCCCGCTGCGTTTCAAGTAACGTTTTCTGCGTCCGGGGCGACGCAATCCTACGATGGCGCGGGAGCTTTTCATCCAGCTCATCGTCTGCATTGTCAAGAAGAAGACTCTCAAGCTCTTCGACCTGCTTCTTGTATTCAAGTGCAAGAGCAGTTTGTTTGGTGAGCTCGTCCATCTGAACAGAGTCGTATTCACCCCCAGTCTTCTTCGCCCTCAGCGCAACCTGGCGTCCCATCTCGGAGACCCTTTTCTCCATCTGCCTTACCTTCTCCTGTTCCTCCTTGAGCTTTTGATTCAGGTCAATGGCTTCCTCATCCTTTTTCTTCGCGTAAGACTTGGCGAGCGACTTGTACTTGACAAGCTTCTCCATCTCGGCCTTCGCATCCGCGTGATAAGTCTCGAATTCTGATTTCCAGTACCGCCCTGAGCGAGAGTGCGGTTCATTGAGATCCACCGTGATATCTGCGTCAACCTCAGATTCCTCGTCAACCTCCTCCCACACGTCTTCCGCCTCCTTTACATCTCCCCCATTGCCCAGAGTGCCGTTCCTCCGCGAGCTCTCCATGGTCTGTGTAAGCCGTGTCTTGGGTCTAGAGATCGAATCTTTCGCGACGTTCTCGGTGTCCTTCCACGGAGTGGGGGGGTTCACGGGACCAGCTTCTGCTGCGCCGTCCTTGACGCCATGGCCAAATGAGACGCGTTTTCGACGCGTCGTACCGGTGCCTGGCGTGAGTAGAATACCAGGGGGCTTAGTTGGTGAGACACCGGCTTGCGCAACCGCGACGTCGTTTGTCTGCAGCGACGCCTTATCCTTCGCCGAAGTCCGTTCGCGAGGTGCTGGCGTGCCAAACAAAGCGGTCTTTAAAGCGCGCACGGCAAATACTGGCGCTGGCGTGTCGGGAAGATCGAGCTGGGTATCATCTAGGAGGGCATGAGTCCTGATGACATCGTGATAATCAGAGAAAAGGATTATTACCAGGTCCAGGCGCGTCTTGCGCGTTGCTCGGCCCGCGCCTCAGCGCCCAGCTAATCATTGCGACCTATGGTGCGCAGCCGCCACCACGATTCAGGCGTGTAATTGGAAATATATCGCGTGTCCCAGTTTTGTTGGGCGTGGCTGTTGATCGCGATGTTGCCGTGTTGTGTTACGCCACTGGGTGAAGAACGTTGTTTACTCTCTTTCCTCAAGCGGATAGCCTGTCAAAGCAAGCTTTGTGGGTTGGCAGGTGAGGCGGGGTTATGGGTGGGTACAGACCAAGCACTGTACCAATAGTGGGGCGCTGCGGCTGTCTTGTAAACGAAGCCGAGTCACACGCCTCTCATCAAGGTTCATCTCAATCTCTCTCACAATAAGAACCTCGATGGTCACCACGCATTTCCAAAAAGCCATCTGCTATATAATTGATTGGCAAATCCCGTAATATGGGCTCATCTGCCTGAAGTCCCCCAGCCAGCCAAACTGTTTGGCTGTGTGGTCTACTTTGGTTTCGACCCGTCTCTCTTTTTGCGACCTGAGGCTCTTGTCTGAATTCGCTAGCGAGCTCACCACCAATCAGTCGGTCGCCATGGCGTGGAAGACACCGGCCGGCCAGAAGAAGCCCTCTCAACCAGCCAAGAAAAAAGAAGATGGAAGCTTTCCGGGGCTCAAGGTTGCGGGAGAGTCGGAGATAAAGACGCCGTACGAGGAGCTGCAGTTGGATGAGGTGACCGCTCTGCAGGCCATCTACGGTGATGATTTCATCGAACATAAGGCTGCAAGTGCTTGGAAGGTATGAGGACTTGGGACGATTTACGCAGTATATGAAATGGCTGACTTGCCCCGAGAAATCCGAACCTTCCTTCGATATCCAGATCAAGGCTTCATCCGATGATGACTTTGCAGTGACCCTGGGCGTTGTTCTTGTAGCAACATACCCCAAATCGCCACCACTCCTGACTGTCAAGCCTGAAGATGGGTTGCGAGAGTCAATACAGTTTAAGATCCAGAAATTTATCGAGACACAGCCCAAAATCTTTGCGGTAGACGAGCAGGCCATGATTGATCGGATTGTCGAAGGCATCCGTGAAATCTTAGATGAAGCTGCCCAGAAGAAGGCCCAGGGCCTGGAGCTTCCCTCTCTCGAGGAAGAAAGAGCCGCCCACGCCGCCCAACTCGCAAAACTAGCGCAGGACGAAAAGGAGCTGAGAGAGCTGCAAAAACTGGAAGAGACCAAGGAGGAGGAGAGAGTACTCGGGGATATGCTTCAAGAGGAGCTCAAGCGCCAACGAACTAAGGCAAGGGAGTCGAGAAAGAAAAATAGGAGTCAACACCTGTCGCCAGACCGCTCCGCCGAAGATCTTGTGGAAGCCGATGAGACTCTCCTATTTGACCAGCCGTGCAAACTCATTGACGGATCTGGCAACGCCTTGTACTTCCAAACCGTTGTTGGCAAGACGCTATTTCGTGAGGGCCCTGTCACCAAGGTGTACAGGGTGAAGCCGGTTCTTTCTGCCAGACAAATCCGCCCCAGTCTTGCTCTCAAGCAGGTAGAAGTAAAATCACATGGCAAGGATTCAGCCCAGTTCAAGAAGCAACTCCAGTCTCTAGAGTCGCAGCTGGAGTCCCTCAAGACGCTTCATCACCCAAGAATTCTTCAACTCCTTGATTTTAGGATCGACCGCGGCATCAGCGACACTGATTCCGCCTCCCCAACCGTCTGGACGATCAACATCCTGATGATTTTGGCTGACAAAGGCCCTCTCGACGAACTTCTCGACTTGGCTGGTAATCTCGATATCAGCAAAGCTAGAATATGGACCTCGGACCTCCTTGAAGCTCTAGGTTTCCTGCACAGCCATGGTATTATTCACCAAAACCTGCATCCTGGGAACATTATGCTCTGCAGAGAACCTGCGGGAGATATCGTCCCAAAGATCACTGATGCTGGCTACCAAAGGGAGCTCCATAGCCTCTGTAGCAAGGTTTCGACCGTGACCTCTACCAGAGCAGCGAAATCTGCATATTGGTTCCCTCCCGAAATTGCTGGTGTTTCGAAGCCCCAGTATACACAGAAGACAGACGTCTGGGACTTTGGTATTGTCTTCTTACAGATGATATTTGGCATTGACGTCCTCCAAAAGTACTACTCCCCGGCATCGCTTGTGGACAACCTTTCCCTCTCTGGCCCGCTAGAGGAGCTTGTGTCCAGATTCTTCAAGCCCGATCCGAAGAAAAGACCACGGGCATTTGAGCTGAGCTCTAGCGAGTTTCTTGCTACAAATGCCGCGGTCTTGGACGAACAAGACACTGCTGTGAGTGGCTCACTGGTGTCGTTTTCTCAATCCCTTCCCCGCAGGCTGCGCCATGACTCGATGAATCGCACGGCAGCGACTTCTTCGAGGTACCAGGAAGACTACGTGGAGGAAGCCCAGTTGGGGAAGGGGGGCTTCGGCGAGGTGGTTAGGGCTCGCAAAATGATCGACGGGCAACTGTACGCCATCAAGAAGATCACGCAAAGATCAAAAGAAACCTTGTCAGAGATTTTGAAGGAAGTCAGGCTACTTTCCCAAATGAATCACCCCGCCGTTGTACGGTATTACAACACGTGGTTAGAGGCAGTCCCGGGGTTCTCAGACGGCGATGACACTTCTACTGAGGGAATGACTACTGAAGATTCAAGAGGCACGTTTTCGGCAGGAATCAACATCGAGTTTGCCGAGAGCAAAAGCAGAGGTCTAGATTTTATGTCTTCCAGCGGTCATCCGCTTCTCGAATTCGAAGAATCTAGCGGGGACGAGGAAGAAGACGGGAATATTGAAGATGACGACTCAGAGTCGGATGATGACTCAACCTCGGTTGGCGATAATCCGAATCCGAAAGACCAACTTGCTGCACCAGCTCTACGTAACCGGAGAGGCAGCAGCCGCCCATTCCGAACAGTCATGTACATTTCGATGGAGTATTGCGAAAAGCGGGTAAGGCGGATCACTTCAGCGATATTCCCCGAGACTTCACCGTGCTGACCAACACAGACTTTGCGTGACTTGATAGCCAGGGGCCTTTACAAAGAGACGCAAGAGATATGGCGACTGTTTCGTCAGATTCTCGAAGGTCTGGTACACATCCATGGCCTCAACATCGTGCACCGAGACCTGAAGCCTGAGAATATTTTCATGACCGCAGGTCCGGACGGCGTTGAGAATGTCAAGATTGGTGACTTCGGGCTAGCCACGAGCGAGCAGTCAGTGGTTGACAAAGGCACAGCCAATATGGACTCTGGTGACTTGACCAGAAGTATTGGTACGACAGCTTATGTTGCTCCCGAAGTGAGGACAGGGGGCAGCGGTTCATACACCGCTAAAGTGGATGTGAGTTTCCCGACCGGAAGAAGGCGAGGCCACCCACTAACGTTGCTAGATGTTTTCCCTGGGTGTCATCTTCTTCGAGATGTCTTCCCCGCCGATGAGTGGAATGGAACGCGCTCTTGCGCTCGAGGGACTGCGGAAATCACCCCCTGCTTTTCCAGACGATTTCAAGCCGTCAGATAAAAACCAGTTGGAAGTCATGGTTTCGCTGCTCACCCGCAGCCCTAAAGACCGACCATCAAGCGCAGAGCTTCTGAAGAGCGGGAAGCTGCCAGTTCAGATGGAAAGCGAGACAATCAGGCGTGCAATAGCAGGGCTGGCCGATCCAAGTTCGCCGTACTTCCAGAAGATGCTGTCGGCGCTATTCGCCCGCCAGATCGAGCAAGCCAAAGACTACGCATGGGACATGTCCTCGTCTAGTCCTGGCCCAAGCCCTGCAGATCTCATGCGTCAACATGTAGTGAAAGATACCCTGGTATCAATCTTCCGTCGACACGGCGCCGTCGAGACACCAACTTCATGTCTCTATCCTCGTTCATCATACTATGGACAAAACGCTGTCCAGTTGCTCGACCAAAACGGCACAGTCCTTCAGCTACCGTTCGATCTCATGATGGGCCACGCTCGATCGCTTGCCCGAGTCACAAGCGGCCCCATAGTCCAGCGCTCATTTTCTTTCGGAAGCATCTTTCGGGACAGGCATGACGGGGGACATCCGGACATGTATGGGGAAGTTGACTTCGATATTGTTACCACCGATACATTAGATCTTGCCTTGAAAGAGGCGGAGGTTATTAAGGTGCTTGACGAGATAGTTACCTCATTCCCCACAATGTCCTCCACACCGACCTGCTTCCAGCTCGGTCACTCTGATCTATTGAATCTCATTTTCGAATTTTGTGGCATCCAGGCTGGGGCCCGAAGGGCTGCTGCAGAGGTTCTCAGCAAGCTCAATATCCGCAACTTCACCTGGCAAAAAGTCCGTGGCGAGTTGAGATCTCCAGTGGTAGGGATATCGGCTACCAACATTGATGAACTGCAGAGGTTCGACTTTAGGGGTACGTGATTGATGGAGGGTTCACGCGCTGAAAGTAGCTTACAACTTTGCAGACTCCCCGAGCAAAGCCATCTCCAAACTCAAAACGCTGCTGGAGGGCACTGAGTTCCTCCAAAAAGCAACACCCACTCTCGCTCATCTCAGAGAGGTCTACGAGTATGCAAAGAGGTTTGGTGTGACAAGCAAGATCTATATCTGCCCGCTAAGTAGCATCAACGAAGCGTTCTTCCGGGGAGGCATACTCTTCTCTTGTCTGTATGACAAGAAGGTGAAGGATGTCTTTGCAGCGGGAGGTCGTTATGACAGTTTAGTCAAGGAGCATCGCCCCAAAATTGGCAACCGATTTGAAGAACGCCACGCTGTAGGTTTTAGCTTGAACTGGGAGAAGCAGCTCGCCAAGCAGGTGCCCAAAACCACTGGGAAAGCCTTCCTGAAGAAGGCGGCCGAAGAGGAGGCGCAGGGCATCTTCAGCGTCAAACGGGTATGTTACTTCCACTCCTCTCGACGGTGTCGACATGTTTAACTAATCAAATCATGCAGTGTGACGTTCTCGTTGCCAGCTTCGATCCATCGGTCCTCCGTTCTTCAGGCATCGAGCTGTTGCAAACCCTCTGGGCGCACGGCATCAGTGCGGAGCTCGCCCGTGACTCTCGTTCACCTGAAGATCTTCTCTCCAAATACCGGGATGAGTCTTACAGTTGGATCGTAATCATTAAGCAGGATAATGTGCTCAAGATCAAGACGATGGGTCGAAAAGACGCCCCAGACGCCGACATAGCCGCGAAGGAACTGCTTAGTTGGCTCAAATCTGAGATTCGCGAGCGAGACTCGCGGTCCATCATGAAATACCGCAGCGCAACGGGCAATCTGCCGCAGTCGGAGTCGACTAACGCTGTGGAGGCTGGGCAGGAGCAGGACGTGCATGTCTTGGTAGCACAGACGAAGAGCAAGAAGTTCAACAGGCGAGCCGTTGTGGAACAGGCCCAGACAAGTGCGGCAAAGCTGGTGCAGAGCTTTTTGGACGGTCCCATCGCAGCCATCGAAACGTCAGACAACGTGATGGACATGATCCGGGCTACAAGCTTGTCGGATCCTGAGAGCTGGAGAAAGGTCGAGCACACGGTTGGCACGTCGGAGAAGAAGTACGTCAGGGAGATCCACGATATGCTGAAAGGGTGGCGGTGGGAGTGGGAGTCCAAGAAGGGCTCTGAACATGCGTTTGTCTACAACTTCAGGACTGGGAAGTGTGTTTACTACGATCTGGGGGCTTGACTGGTATCTGAAGGAATATTCCTAGGGAAGAGGGCACGGATGTACATGAAGGATAATGTCGAGATTAGGCCATCGACTTCAGATGGTATAGTTCGTGTCTGTTGTTTGATGAAGGAGTAGGAGATCGCTTGATACCCCTGACAAGCCTCGTGAGCTTAGCTTCAAAATTTGAATTTTGAAGGCTGGTTGGCTTGCTTCGATACGCGGGGTTGAGGGCATGATCGAGTCTGGTGAATGGATATATGCTATTTAAGCCACGTGCCACTTCAACCATTCCTCCCATCACTAAGCCGCATGAATAAGTACGAAAAAAACAAGGGTGGCGATATCTTATGTGGTTGTCAAACCTTTATCTTGCCACCGCAGAGTTAAAGAAGCCGACCTAGTAACGCGAAATATTGGATCAAGTGGTGTCAAGGCAAGAAGGGATGGATATCGCTTTGCCGTCGCGCCCATGAAGTTTCAGCGTGAACCTGGAAAGACAGCCATCAGGCAGGCTGTGACTTGTTGCAGTAAAAGTGATAGCATTCCCGTGACTCCTTTTCCAGGTTTCATGCTCCAAAGCCGCGGTGGTGGCGGGTAACCCAAGGAAGGAATCGGCTGTGGTTGGAATGCTTGCAGGGGTTTACTGGCACGATTGGACCCCGCGGCCGCGACCCCTGCGGTCCGGGCGTCCCCGATTTCAGGAACCCCCAGCCAGCCCAATGAATCCTTGAATACTGTTAGCACAAGACATTGAAGATCCCATCGGATGAAAGCATATTGCCCATAATACCCATAAAAACCGGGACAGTTCAAGAATAGATCAGCTACGGGCAATATTTTCCGTCGTTAGAAGAAATACAGTTTATAATATCCAAACTTGGGCCAAATTTACTGGGGGGAAATTCTCAGGTCGAAGGCTTCTGCTAACAGTATTTTATAGTGGCTATTTTCGCTCCTGCCTTATGTTCGGCGTTGCTGCACAGTCACGCACTGGCATCACACCCACCCACCTGTCCAAGGCAGCCTCAGCGCCAAAGTCCTGCCCAACACTCACTTTCTCTACCTTTGGCAGACATCCAAGAATTTTACCTCGTCTTTAAATTTTATCTGCTTTCCTCTGCTCCCGTCCTCCTTTCACACCCACTTACCATTCTACAGGGTGGTCTACAGTCCTTTGAGCACCCCTCTCAAACTTTCTGGTTGACCCAACCGACTTCCTCCGACACCGCCGAACAACACACACCACTCTCAGCAATTCTATCGGTCGTGAAGGCTCTTGGCCACACGTCATAGCCAAAAAACACTGTCCTCAACTTTCTAATCGCCATGTCTCGATCGGCGGCGCCGACTGGCGCGAAGACAAGGCTCATGAGTGAAATGAAGACGCTCCGCAAAGAGAAATGGATCAACTTCGAAGATGTAAGGCTTCCCTGGGCCACAAACCCACACTGTCACTACTGTAGAAGCCTCATTAACGCTGCCCTCTTGCCTTGAAATACAGGACGACTCAGCCAATCTGCTTAAATGGCGATTCGCACTCATGGTCATCAATTCCGACAGCGCGTTCAACGGTGGCTACTTCCGAGCCGAGATGTCCTTCACGGAAGAGTACCCGTACCAGCCGCCGAAGTTCCGCTTCCTGATTCCCATCACACACCCGAATATCTACCCTGACGGGCAGCTGTGCATTTCGATCCTCCATAGGCCAGGGGAGGACCAGCTGTCTGGCGAAGACGCGAGCGAGCGCTGGTCGCCGCTGCAGGGAGCCGAGAGCGTGCTCCGGTCCGTGCTGCTTCTCCTCGACGACCCTGAGATCAACTCACCTGCCAACGTCGATGCGGGTGTCATGTACCGCGACCGGCGAATCGAGTACAATGAGAAGGCACGGGCTACGGTGGAGCGGGCCAAGAAAGACATTCCGCAGGGCTTCGAAATGCCGAAGAGCTTTGAGGCTGCCCCTCCGCCGAAAAACGACGATGACGCCGACTTCTGGGCCGAAAGCGACGAAGAATTCGATTTTGGCGGCAGCGACACCGGTGACGACGACCAGGAAATGGGCGACTTTGAGGAGGGCAACGAGGAGGAAGAGCAGGATGCCAGCGAGGAGGAGGATGATGATGATGATAAATGACGAGCATTACGAGCCACCAATATTATTGGTCGTTGATTTTCTTCATTTGGTCTCCTTTCTATAACTATGCATAGCGTCGGTGACCACACCACGGTTGGGCGTTTAGAGGTCTTGAGTGCCAAAGGCGGGGCGGGAGGAGTTGCGATTTTCGCAAGGTTGTTATCCGAATTCTATGGGGCCTACGCGGGCCGTTGGATGCTCTCTTTCAGGCGTGTTTTGAGGGGCTGGCGTCACGGAAGATGGGTGATGGGTGCATCTAAGAGCAGCCTAGAAGCTCATAATGTCAGCCAGGAGCTAATTTCAACAACAGGGGTTTGCTGCTTTCAGTTATTGGGCAGTTAAGTTCCCCACGGGGTGATAGATAGTCTCTTCAAACGTACATTACAACATGGCCAGATTCTCGTGCTTCGTGATGGTCTACTGGTTTGCAAAGCTGTTTATAGGGGTGACAACAAAGGGTGTCAAAACAACTTGAGCCTTGGCCCCTTTTCGGATCTTGATTCATAGGCGATTTCTACCAAGGTCTTTGGGGTCATATCTCATCTTCCTCGTCGTCAAAATCGTCTTCTCTCCCCATGTCGTACAGAATCCTGCCCCCCTCGCCGGCTCCTATATCTGTCTGGGCATCGAAATATGGCAGAACGATCCCTTCTCTATCCTTCCTCTGCTTCTCCGTAAGCCCGAGACTGAAAGTCGTCTCGCTTTCCTCCCCTCCTCCTTCACCCCCTCTCCCATCTGCACCCACATCCGCCCCAGCCGGCGAAAACAACGGATGATCCGACAAGAGCATGAAGTTTGCACCTGTTTTAGACTCAGGGGCCGCGGGAACGAGGATGAACCGTTCTGCTACTGCCCGTCCGCTTCGCCGCCGCATTTCCATATCAATTACCACACCTGCTTCCCGCTTCATGAGGCCGACGAGAACCCCCTCGCGGTTTTCGTTCAGACCCCATCCTGGCACTGGGAGACTACGACTCCGCACGCGCTGGGCCTCAACGGCCTGTGCGAGGCTGGAGACGTGGAATACGGTGGTGGCAAGGTGGGTAAGTAGCGTCAGGGGGTGAGGGGCGTACTCCGAGGCTTGTGGGAGAGGTACAGGGACATCGGTGTGGTAAACCGCGACGAGGGAGATGGTCGGGGCGGGGAGGATGGAGGTGAAGAAGGCGGGGAGGAGGGGTGAATGTGACGGCGTAGTGAGAGGGTTGAGGGTGTCGAAGATGAGTAGGTATTCTTGATGATTTGTTAAAAACATATATGTAAGCCGTGAGAAAATGGGCCTTCTTACTTTGAGGTGGGGCTGAGGTGTCCTTGGAGGGTGGGCTGAAATGTGAGACTATCTCCGAGGCAAGAGCCTTGAGGGACTTGCCTCGGGCCTTGATGAAGACGTCGGCATTCTGAGGCTTCTTCACTGTAGCGAGTGAGACAAATATGACTTTGGAGCGTGCAATCTGGAGGAATTAGCGACTGGTGTGCAAAGGGGTCTCGCATCGTTGAGAGTGGAATGGATAAGTTCGGTGCCAAGACACGGCGAGCCCATCGTGAAGGTGTAGACCACTAACCTTGGCTCGGCTGATAACCTCGCGTACGAGCGGCCCGGAAGTCTGCTCAATGGTGTCACAAATGAGAGTGAGGGGGCTGGCGCTGTCGCGCAGGTTGAGCAGCTTCTGGAGGAGCAGCAAACTGTAGGAGCGATGATGAGCCTGAGCTGAAGGCGCCATGACGAGCGGGTCGAGCCTAAGCGGACAGGCACCGAAAATAGATTGCCACACAGATGCGAATCACAAATGTACCGTCGGGTTTTTCTGGGTTCTCCAGGTCTTGGGGTTGTGAGCGCTGATCTGCTTTGCTAAGTTTATACAGTGGGGGGTTTGTTTCCAGGAAGGCGGATTCGGTGTTACTGTATTTTGCCGCTCGCTTCGTTTATTCGCAGCTTTCCACCTTCCCACTTCCGCCAATGTTTTCCAATTACATGACACTCAATCGTACAACTATATCAGTTGCCTTCCTTATAACGCACGCTAATATCCCGTGGCCTCACTTGTCAACCCCCAACCTTATTTGCCGGACAGGCCGTTTGCGCCGTCGTGACCTCGACCTTTTCCAAGTGCAGTCCTCGCTGTCCGCTGCCCCCCGCTCAACAGCCACACGATATTGGGGCAATCTATTGCAACGCTGTTTCCACTGCCATGGATGAAGTCACCTTGGCGCTTCCGGGACTTCGGTTTCGCGAACTCCGTGAGCATTGAGATATGTACATGTCCACACAGAGCTACGGTGGAAAAGGGGCAGGTCTTGGCAGGCTCTGAGGTGGTGTCCTCGTCGCCAACTTCTCCGGGTTCTTGTTTACCCTGACCTATCTTGGCACGTAGATATCGTCACTACTTGTAGAGCCGTTCCCTTCGCTCGCATACTTTCGGGCTTAGCGCCGACTCGGTACCGTTGTCCGACAGAACACCTCGGGAAACAAACAGGTCTTTTTTTTCTTGTCCATATATAAGCAATGTCGCCCGAGGGCCAAGGGCGGACAGCAATCTCTCGCAAGCTCTGTGAACCGGGAATTCCTTTTGTGGCGAAGCCGTCCGGGCAACTTGGCGCCCACGATCACGCTGGTCTCCAGTGAGCCCCATATCTCTCCCGACATGGCCAAGGGTCTCGCTGGCGCTGTGGCAGCCAGTCTGCTGCTCAACTTCGCTTCATCCAGGCCTCATATCGATCAGAACTTCGCCGATATTCCAGACACTGTACATGTAGCTCAGCTCACCAGACGTGTCGCCTCAGAAGGCAATGCTTTCCACAAGAACCGCCTGCAAAGGTTGGCGGGTCGGCTTGCCGCTCCGATAGGAACAGCAAAAGCACTACCAGTATACCATCCAGCTGAGTATTTGGCAGAGGTCAAGGCCGGCGGCTACAGGTATGCTCTTCAAATAGATACCGGGTCGAGCGATACATGGTTTGTGAAAGACGGCTTCCAGTGTCTCTTGTACCCTCACTGCAACCTGGGCCCAGTGTTCAGGGGCGATTTCCCTGGAGGCCAGATCGAGGTTGAGCACCTGAATATTAGCTACGGAGGTGACTTGGGTGCGTTTTTAAATGGCCAGATGGGATATTCAGAGTAAAGCCCCCCTGATTTCGTGACTCTAGCAAGCATTGGTCTAACCATCAGTTAAAGCCTAACAGTAGCGGGCGTTACAATTCCAAAACAACAAATAGCGCTTGCCACGCTTGGCGCGTGGACTGGAGATGGAATCTCGAGTGGTATTCTGGGGCTCGGTCTGCCAGGTCTGACTGGATCGTTCAAGGGCAAGAGCCCGGTCGAAGATGGTCTCCAAAACCTTGTTAACTACAGCCCAGTCGTTACGACTGTCACCAACCAGATTGGGAAACACATATTCAGTTTAGGACTGTCTAGGAACGAGTCTGAGTCGTTTTTGGCACTTGGTGGTGTCCCACAACATGTCAAAGTTGGGAACTACACTCGAGTTCCCATCCAAAAGGTATCAATCAACATCTATTACTTCCGTCTCCTCACACAAACCACAGCGAACACTGGATACTGACTAAGGTATCAACAGATGGCTAAAAGTTTCGGTGGCTCTGACTACTTCTACTATGCTCTGACACCGGACAGCATGGTCTGGGAGAATTCCACGGCTCGCGTTGAGCAAAACACCGTTCCGCAACTCATCGTCGATAGCGGGACAACACTCAACGTTTTCCCTTACGAGATCGCAAAGTCAATCAATCAGCACTTTCAGCCACCTGCTACGTACATCAAGTCACAGGGAGGATGGTTTGTGCCCTGTACTGCCCAGTCACCTAAATTGGGAATTCAAATTGGAGGCCAGATGTTCTGGACGGACAATTCTAGTATGATCCTCCCGCAGGTGACAGATCCCGACACGGGGTTTTGTGCGACGGGGATCGGGGCAATGGATGGCCCGATATTTATTCTTGGTGATGTCTTCCTGCAGGGCCTTGTCGCTGTATTCAATATCGGCGCTAAGATGGAGATGAGGTTTGCAAAGAGGTTGAAGTAGAAGGTGTTGACGAGTTTGTGTTTGGTACATCATACATCATACATCATACATCGAGAATTCGTTGATGACACATCAGATGAAGGATACTAGAGGCCATGTTTATAACACGACAGCCGCAGCGCTAGTTATTATATTAACAAAGTACAATTCATCACCTGGTCGGCGGAAGAAACAACCCGCGCTCGCTGGATGGGGTATCGAAATAATAAACACCGTGATAGAAACGAGAGCTCCAATATGGCCGACCACTTGGCCCACTCGTCCTTGCCCAGCCCTGATCTCCTACAACCCAGGTCCTTTGTAGGTCGTGGAGGCGAGTCTCCATGGAGGTTGACATAATAACGTCCATGAGCGGTTACCCTTGAGCCCGAAAAGCTCTCAAGCTGCTGGGGTTGAGCGTCAGTAAGTTTTCTCGTAGGCAAGACTTGACGGGGGTGGGAATACCTTGGTCATTTGAGAATAAGAGGGCAGCGATCACGCTGGCGATCCACGCGCAATATCCGCGAGAAACCCCCTTCGTATCCAACGGCATCAAGCCCCCCGTCAAGAGTCAGTTGAAGAAGCGTCTCAAGATGATCGTTTGTAGGTGATGGTCCGGCCACTATTTTCGCACAGATGTCGCGTTTCTAACGCTGACTTCCATAGTCTCGCCCTTGGTGCCCTCAACCGGCTTTTCCGGTAAATCGGCCGATGTCTCTACGCCGGACGAGACTAGATTACCGGCAGTCAAGGCAGATCCGGGAGAGTTGGCGATGCTTCTGCGCTGCACCTTTGTGGCAGTAGGGGACTCTGCTGGAGCCGAGCCAGTCCCGCTGCTCTCATCGCTCTTCTCAACATCGCTGTGCCTTCGCTTCAGGAAAGTGGCTGAGGGAGATTCAATCGATACGGACTCTGGGGACGGTGTTTTCTTCAGAGACAGTCTTTTGGAAAGTTCGGCTTTCTCGGGCGTGGCGGGTTCGCCCTCTGCTTTGGTCTGAGTAAATGTGATAGAGCCGGCCGGGGAGGAGTCCTCTGGTTCCGCACTCCTGCGGGCGCGTTTATTGACAGGTTTGTCATCCTCCAACTCGGCAGGTTCAGCAGGAGGCTTTCCGATGGAGGGCTTGACACCCCATTCATCCTCAAACTCCTCAGCAAGATACTGGTCGAAGTGGCCGTGACGGTGCTTCTCGTGGGCAACCCACGCCTGGTGGAGCCACTCATCTTCATGGCGACCGTACGAAATGTTCTCAGTATAGCGTATGCAATCGCTCCTGAAATTGACATTGTTCCCCAACAAATAAAGGTTGGGGCGAGCATCTGCACTTCCTGCGTCGAGGATGCAGCTCTCGTCCGGGAACAGAGCGAGTATCCCCTTCTGCTCATCTTCTGTCAGAACACTCCAGGCGCCCGGGAGCATGAGCATATTCTGCGAGGTTGATTAGCCATGTACATGCAAGCGATAGGAGCTATACGGACCCGAAGATCGTTTCGAATTCGGGTTTTGACCAATGGAGACTTCGGGTCGGTCATGACAAAGGGCGCATCCCATTTCTTTTGCTGGGCAGTTCTTTTCTTTCCGGACGATATAATCATGCGTGGCGTCTTGGATGTAGCCTCGCCCTGGGTTAAGGCCTTCCGCTTGTGGGAGACTTGCTCGCCAGCCTCATTGCCAGACTTCTCAGCCGTGATCGAATCTTGGTCTCCATCACCTTGGTGAGATTTGCTGGACCTTTCCGATGTTACACTAAGCGGGGGTTCTCCTTCATCGCCAAACTCTTGAGCCGTGATGGAGTCCTGAATTTCATCGCTTTTGCGCGCCTTGGTCTCTTTTGACTTGCCTCTGGCCGCTCGCCTGGCCTTCCTACCGCCTCTCAGCTGAGGGGCAGACAACGGGGACTCGGTATCAGACCCAGAGCCCTCAATTGAGTCGTCATTAAAGCCAACATCAGAGCCCTTGGCGCCAGTATCACTGTCTGGCGGCGACGAAAGGCTCGAAGTTGAGACCGTGTCAGGCATTTTGAGTCGGTGATGTGAGCAGCTCAAGTGTGCGGGTGTTGCGATTGTGTTGATCAATTTTTGTTCCGCGTGGAGATACCTATGGAATGGAAGATGCTGTTGTAAACAAAGCTCTTGTAACACACTGTTGTGGTGTGGTCCATGAGTTGTGAGCGGAGACCCGTGAGCTTCACTTCACCTGGACTTCGGCCAATAACGGGGCCAGTTTAATCGAGAAAATCCGTCGAGCTCCGGCCTCAACGAGAATTATGTTGAGAAAATATTTGATCCCATGCGTAAACAAACTTGGCGGCAGAACTCGTCCACCTGGTCAACGCGAGTGAGTGGAATTTGGAGGAGACCTGGAGCTAAACATGGAACCTGAGCGACTGGGGAAGCGATAGATGCAGGAGGAGCCGCTCTTATTGAATACTACAGGGGACAGAGCTGCACAACTACAAGGCTGAGCAAAGAGTCTTTCAACTATTGGACAGTCTTGCAGCCGTTGGAAACCCCTGTTAGCGCGCCTGTCACAGGGGACGGAGCCAAGGAAAGCTCCAATCCCGGCCAAAGGGGCACCGGGCAAACCTCTCTCCAAGACAGCTTGCATCATTGATCCCAAAACTTGCATTGCCAACCTAGTTGGCCACCCGCCGTGTACTCGAAATCTAGGCAGAATCTGAGGGCATCGTGCAAACCTTGACACGTCCCGTAACCTTGGTGACGACGTTCTTGACAAGAAGCCACGTATTGCACAACTCCAATAACGTCTTGGTCAACATTCTCCACCGCAATTGGAAATAGCCTCCAACTTTCCACACCGACGACCAGCAAATCCAATCCCCCTTCCACACGCCCGCCATGATTCGCACAACACAAATTGCCAGGCTAGATGGTACGTATATACTCAGGTACCCCATGTCACCCGACTCCCCGGCTAACAGATAACTCCCTGGCAGGCCTCATGCTATGCGCGTCGGTCGACGACGAGCAAAGCGAGTCGGCCCTCTCCGAAGTCAAGTCGCAAGTCAAGCTCGTGCTCCGCCGATTAAACCGTAACTCGGAGCCGCAGGCGAGCATCGAGTCGGGGGCCTACACACTGCACTACCTCATCTCGCAAGACATCGTCTACGTCGCCATAACCGATCGAACATACCCGCGCAAGCTCGCCTTCACATACCTCTCCGACCTGTCGGCCGAGTTCTCGAACACGTACCCGGCGCAACAACTGCTGAGCCCCGTGCTACGGCCGTACGCATTTATGGAGTTCGACACCTTCATCAGCAAAACCAAGACGACATACAGCGACGCGCGGGCGACGCAGAACCTGGACAGGGTCAACGATGAGCTGCGCGACGTCACCAAGGTCATGACCAAGAATATCGAAGATCTGCTCTACCGCGGTGACAGCCTCGAGCGTATGGGCGAGCTGAGTAGCCGCCTGCGCGATGATAGCAAGAAGTACAAGCGCGCCGCCGTTAAGATCAACTGGGACCTGATGCTCAAGCAATACGGGCCGTTCGCAGGCCTCGGGTTCATCATACTGGTATTTACGTGGTGGAGGTTCTTTTAAATTTTCTTCCAACCTTTCCATCTTGGAGATGCGGAAAATCGCATCCCACTGGGGGGTGAACTAGTTGTGCATTCGCGGCTCGGGGCAGCATGGAGTTTTTTTTTTTTTAGCGGAAAAGGGAGGGATAGGGTGTTTCATGTGAATATTTGGGTTGACTCCTTTTTTTCGGTTGGCAATGTGTCTATGTGGTATTAGAATATTACATACATCCTGGTTGGTTGGCCGTAATTCCTGATATATGTTTATCTTTGCCCTGT
>Ga0247760_1000100_pt1 | contig 83918 bp, 66 predicted proteins | sample UWRJL171409R4_FD_179936 | JGI IMG/M metagenome (GOLD analysis project Ga0247760, IMG submission 179936) | Plant litter microbial communities from Arlington Agricultural Research Station in Wisconsin, United States - UWRJ-L171-409R-4 | ecosystem: Environmental > Terrestrial > Plant litter >...
GCCAGGGGTCACCTATCTTTGCAGTTCGCTTTATTTTGTCAACCGCTTGCCTGGTTACGAAGTGACAGGGGGGGGGGGCAGATCAGAGCCCGCCTAGACCGCTGCTAAATTACCTAAAACTACGGATCTACCTCTCAAAAGTGATGCGCCACTCCCCACTTTTCTCACCACCCCAACATTCACCCTCGATAGCAAACCCTCTATTTCTCCACCAAAACACGTCCAAAACTAATGTACAAATATGGATTTTGAAGGCCAGAAACAGGGCTTTAATATTTGATATACTAATCCTTAGCCTTTTGCAAGGCCGCAACGCGCCGAGGCATTGACTGAATCAGCCTATCAATTAGCCCCTGAAGCAAAGCCCTCCACGAAGCCTTCAGGGCCTTAACCATCTTTACTCTATTTTCTTCATTATTACTCAGGGTGTGAAATTCAGGGTAATGCCTGCAAAGGTGGCTTTTTAAAGCCTTCCAAACGTGCTTAATTAGGTTTATATCAGGGCTTTTTACAGAGTGATTAATAATGAACTGGTGCGATGGCGCAACAGGGAAGAAACCACAAAGAGAACCACACCCACAGAACTTTGTTGTCGGCCTGAAAGGCCGACTCCCAGACTACTGGTCCTCCGATCGGAAGGACACAAATGTAACTGACGTAGAAAAACAGATACGTACCTAGTATGGAACAAAACCTAGTATGTAACGGTGCCTAGCATGGAACGGAGCCTAACATGGAATAATAAAGGAAACACAACCGTGGATCAGGTCATCTTCCTTCAATTAAAGGGCTAGAATGTCACTGGGCTTTCAATAGGAGGTCTTCGTGGTGAAAATCGTCGAATCGATTATTAATTAAAAGAAGCACGGTTTAAAGAACCGCACAGCGTAACCCCTTTTTAACGGTGGCACGCACCAGAGAACACATCGCTATATATATAAGCAGCTACAGTAATATTACATACAGAGCTTAAAAAGAACGACAGGGTTAGCCTGAACAAACGCCCCGAGTTACTATCTTATTAAAGATATAGTTTGGATTTTTTTTACAGTGTTAAGGATGTATTTTTGGTAACTGAAGTGGTTTAAGTTAACAGCTAAGGTGGGGGAAGGCGCTGCAGGAAAGGCTGAGGGAAGTGGGGTAGGCTACCACTACATCCTTGCCCTACCATAATATACATTACGGGAAAGACGTTAAGCTTAAATAGAATAATAGCAAAGGCTGCTGTAACGGCTTTAATGGATTAAGTGCTAGTGATCTATTTACTCTTTAACGAAGCTGGAAACCGTCTTAATTATTATTAAGGAATTACCGTCAGCTACCGTTTAGATATTCCATCGTCCCTCAACGTGCCCCTTATATATACCGATTATTTGTAGCCTTAAACGCTCTGTCCGAGGCGGAGCGCGTCAAGCTGCCTCGTCTGCCGGTGTTCTTAAGCAGAATGGCTGGGAAATTAGCATATCTTATGGCTACGTGGTGTTAGCAAAGCTTCCAATTTGGGGTCCAGACTGGGAGATAGGCACTTACCAGTCTTAATAACCGACATTATAGCATTTGCAGTCGCGCTGTTAGCAACAGCACCTGCGACGATGGAGAAAATGGCCTGCTTTAGCTTATTAGTCTTCGTGGTAATACTGCTGGTGCTGCTGCTGGCTGTCTCCTCAGTTTAGCCAGCCATATATCCCTTGTTAATAACTTTGTTCTGGAAGTGTGGAATAATATCTTAAGTGATTTCTAAGGCCTTGTTCTATTAGGTAGTGGTAAGACTTGTCTAAGTCTTCTTACCGACGAAACCATTTATAATCTTAAGGAACTGGGATTACTAAAATTAATTAGATTAAACAGTAAGATAGGAAGGAGTAAGAGGGACTTACCTGCTTAATTGCTAGCTTAAGTTTGTTAAGCGCCTTAATAGTAATGGGGTCGTCCTGGTTCTTACTGTTAATTGCTATTTTTATGTGTAGTTTAACGCGCGGTGGTAAGAGGAAGAAATTTGGATTAAGTTAATAAAGGAGTAAGGCTGGGTTAGATAAGCTACTTAAAAACTGCAAGGTTATAGAGGTTAACTAAGGCTGTGCGGTTATAAAGCTGGGGTTATAATATTAAACTGATAAGAAAGAATTCACTAGTAGATAAGTTTAATTTTTACTTACACGTAACATATTAATTCTGTAATTCCCTTACCCTAATAATACCCTAATTAGGTACCCTTATTAGCAGCCCATCTGCTATTTTGCTTATTTACATTAGAGCCCTAATTAAAACGTCACTCTCTCCTGTCTCACGGCATGCCAGATTCCCTCGTCTAAGACTCTTATCCCTTGCCGCCCCATTACCTAACGGCCGCTGCCGGTGTTTCTCTTTAGCGGCTTAGTTAGCGTGCTATCGTTCTCGTTCTTACGCTTAGTGGTTGTGTTTCTTCCTCTGGAACTGGAAGGTCCTCCGCTAGAGGACAAACCTGAGCTGTAGATACCTTTAAATATAACGTTTGCGTAACTAAATCTACTTAGTGTGGCTAGGGCTGGTGTAGCTAGGGTCGGCTTCGCTAGGGCCGTTACAGTCTCGCAACCGGGCTTCTTAGCAGCCTTTAAAGCTGTTTGAAAAATGGTTAGAAAACTTTATCTGTTAAGCCTAAAGCGGGATTGGCGCGCAGTTACCGTCTCTTGTGATCTTGCGAATGTGAGCGGGCGTGACGCCCTTGTCAACTGCGTCTTGGACGATCTGATATAGCTGCTTTAGCTGCTTTACCATGTTCTCGTGAGAGGCCATTGTTAAAAATGATTTTAGTAGTTAAGAAATAATAGTTTGGAGATGGGTTTTTATAAGTGGTTATGGGTTGTAAATGTAGAGAAGGAAGTGCTTCTCGGCCTGCAAATCACTTAAGGTGACCGCGTGAGGAATGGTAAAGAATATTTATTTTCCTACCTATTATAGGATAGAAAACTGAAAAAATGGAAAGAGCTTATAATATAATTATGTTAGAGCCTTGTAACGTTGTCTGAAAACCCCCTTATAATATTTTTAGAGAATGTCTCTATGTATAGTACTAACTGTCTCTGTGTATAGTAATCTAAATTTCTCCCATATATAACCCTAACCCCACACACCACCCTACCCCAGTCGCATTTACGGTTATAAACATAACTACATTTTAATTAAACACTTATAATTAATTAATTAAACAGGGCCTAAATCGCTTGATTCTGTAGTAAAATTATAATTAATTACTAACTATTACTTGTTAACTAAGCCGCTCTAGCGACTTAACTAACTGGAACGCGTGGTTTAGCCACTACTGCTTTGGTATCGCTGTCGGCATTGAGTTTAGGGTCGGCATCGTCGAATACATCGTGCGCCAGGCTGTTTTCGGCTATCTAAACACTTAATTAGCCTGGTAAATCGTATGCCAAATGATTAATTACCTTTAGAAGCAGTAATTGTAAGTGCACGCGACTGTGGAATGGACAGATAAGTAGTAGCAGAATTAATTCAATTACGTGCGATGCGAATGACGTTGGGAAGGTAGTGCGTGGGGGTTAAGGTTATCTATAGGAGAATTTTGGATTACTGTACACAGAGACGGTCTGTACTGTACATAGAGACATTCTCTATATTTAATGTTAGAAGCACTACACTCTGGATTTTGTGGAATTGTAAGGGTTGCAACTGCGTGATTGTATTGCTTTTTTAGTTTTCTAGCTTAGCCAGAGAATCTTCCTTATAGCTGTAAATAGTGGCAAGCTGTGTGGCAAAGCCACGCGGCTATAATTACGCGTCTGGCAATGGTTACAACTTTATTATTCTAGTGGTTTCGAGACTCTTCTTTCTGACAGTTCTGGCCTCTGGCTAGAACCCCCTTCTTTCTGACACACCCCCTCAGATCCAACAGGGCTTAGGTCTAGACCTTATTATTCTGAATTACAGTCCTTCTTTTAACAATGGCCTTTATAGCGTAATGGTAGCGCGTTCCACGCTCTTGCTTTTATCATTATTCCAACGCATATCATTAATATGTTAGAATTAATAATAATTGCGTTAGAGAGGTTGAGGGTTTGATTCCTTCTAGGGGCTTATCTTTTTATTATTTTAGTTCTGTAACCCCTATTTGCTAGAGGAACCGTTAGTGGAGTGGATAATTTAGGGCTTTAGTTAAGCCGTTAGCCATTATATTGTTTAAAAGTGTAAATTTGATTTTTATAATTTTTTTTACTTACTCCTTATTAAAGTTAATAGTTATAAATATCTACATGCCAGAGTTTGTTTATAAGGTAGCTATCTCTGCCGTAACTAGTTAAATAGTTTACTTATTATCACACTAGATTAAAATATAGTGTTTATCTAGTTAAATAGTTAATTTAGTAAGTAATCGGCCTATAAATAAACTCTCTTTTATAGCTTATATTAAGGCTAAAAGCTTAGCTTCTATAGTAAATATAGTAACACTATCTTATTTATTAGCCCTCTAGCCCATTAAGCTACTAAACAGCTTTATAGTATAGGCTTATAAGTTTTTTCAATTAATAAAGTTATTAGTAAAGGAAGTATCACTAGTTATAATAAAGTCGTTTTCACCTTCTAATTGTAAAGCTAGTTTTTAAGTGTTATAGAGGTAGTAGAGCACTTAATCAGCTGCTTTATAATATTCTAAGCCAGGATTAGTATTAAATCTAACTAACTGTAAGGCTGTAAAGGCTATATTTAGCTTAGTAATTATTGCAGTATATAATAACTCGGGGCGTTTGTTCAGGCCGACCCTGTCGTTCTTTTTAAGCTCTGTGTGTAATATTACTGTAGCCGTTTATATACATAGCGATGCGTTCTCTAACGCGTACCACCGTTAAAAAGGGGCCGCGCCGCGCGGTTCTTTAAACTGTGCTTCTTTCAATTAATAATCGAACTGACGATTTTCACCACGAAGACCTCCCATTAAAAGCCCAGTAACATTCTAGCCCTTCGATTAAAGGAAGATAACCTAATCTACAGTTACGTTTCCTTTATTATTCTATACTAAGCTCCGTTCTATACTAAGTACCGTTATATACTAGGTTTTATTCTATATTAGGTACGTATCTGTTTTTCTACGTCAGTGTGACGACCCTACAGGCCGTCACTTGGGCCAGGGCGGCCTAACGAATCCCTCACGTAAGGAACAGTGCGGGGGACGGTGCACACCGTCCGGGCGCACTGGGCCAGGGGTGTAAAGACCCGAAGCCCCTACGACTAATGAGGTGCTGCTCGCGGCATGCCGAGTGCTCGCACCACGAGCAGAGGAAACCTTACGAGCAGAACGCTCGCAGTGTGCAAAGTGCTCACATAATAAGCACTTTCGGCACCATAAGCAAGGTACGAAGTACCTCCTAGTCAGTTAATATAAATAAGCTATAGTTATGTCCATAACCACTATAAGGGACTCTGGTTCCTCACGCTAGTATTTAATTGTTCATTTATGTCCTACTGTTCAGACTTACCTCTGTGTATTATAGTGATAACGACTTACAGTGACGTTAAACCCCCCGTCTAGGAGTGCTAGCTTAGTAAGCCGTCTTTAGAACGCCCCTTACCTGTTAGCGTCCTGTTATACGTTCTGTCTTAACCTGCGCCAGTCCTCTTAAGGCCTATATCGGGTGCAGGTTGTAATAGTCAGTTGCATTTATATCCCTCTGATTAGAGGACTAGTAGTTTAAGAGTCGGCATTTCTATTACAACCTACACCCGACACAGGCCTTAAGAGGACTGGCGTGGGTTAAGATAGAACGTATGGCAGGACATTAATAAGTAAAGGGTGTTCTAAAGACGGCTTATTAAGCTAACACTCCTAAACAGGGGGTTTAATGTCATTATAAGTCGTTATTATTATAATACATAAAGGTAAGTTTAAATAGTAAGATATAAATAAATAATTAAATATTAATGTGAGGAATTAGAGTCCCTTATAGTGGTTATAGGTATAATTATAACTATTTATACTAATTAACTAAAAGGTACTTTATACCTTAATCACTGTACTTACCTAACACGAGGAGTAATCACAGTGATTAAAATACCTCTAATTACTGTAATCACTGTGCTTTTAGTAAGATTAAAGTAATCACTTAACGATTAGTCGTAAGGGCTTCAGGTCTTTACACCTCTAGCTTAGTGTATAGTACTATACGTACTACCTTCCTACACTATTCCTTCCACGGGGGATTTGTCAGGCTGCCCCGGCCTAAGTAACGGCCTGTAGGGTCGTTACACAATTCCCCCTCTTTAACGTTCTTTTTCCATAAAGAACTACTTATACGTTCCTTCCATTCTTTACTAATCGTTATATCACTTAACCAGGTAACTAAAAACAGGAGAAACGTAGCGCCTTTATTAATTAAGCGTTATATTATTAATATTAAGTTTATTCTTACTTTTAGGATTGTTATACCTGTAAAATGTAGTTGTTATTGCCACTTAAACCTGCCAGACTGTAAGGTGGCTAGTAAGAGCGAGTTATGCAGCCACTGTATAGTGGCTAATAGGACTGTATACTTGTCTTATAACGTTTATAAAAACGACCCGTCCGTTTTACATAGGGTTCTGGACGAAAAGAAGCGCCTTAACGCTAAGGAGCGTGAAACCGCTCTCCTTTTACGTAACACAGCCTTTAAGCTTCTTTGCTTTAAAGATTAATAGAAGGGACTGGTGCGCCAGGTAGATGAACTTTTTAGTTATAAGTTTAACATTATGGTGGAGGAGGAGTGTGAGGCCTAGGAAGTAACTACACCAGTTCCTAAGTTTAACTGGGGAAGCCTCTTAATAGAGTTAGTATGTGGTTCCTTCTTTAAGGGGTTGTTATAGCTGGCGACTTCTTCTTAACTTAATTTATCACTCTTTTTCTTTTAATAAATAAAACGGCTCTTTAGTGTAGTGGTAATGCACTTATTTCTTTTACTAACTTCTTTTTTCTTATCAGTTCTTATTTTTTATGTGGAACCTGTCAGGGGCTCTGGGGGCCCTGCCTCTTTATTAGGTTTAAAGTTCTTATAACCCTGGTTAAGGGTTTTAATAAATATCCTCCTATACTTACTAAGGAGTTTCCTGCCGCTTCTTAGGCTTTAAATCCCATAGTGGTCTTACTCTTTAATACGGTAATTTAAATGTTAGATCTTACCTTATTTTTAGTTCTTATTATTAGCTTTAATTAGTTTAGATTCTTTTAGTGGAACTCTGTAATTAAGTTTAGGTATTTAAGGTTTTTAACTAATTCCTATAAGTTACCTTTAAGGCTGTAATCTAACCACTTAATAAGATATTTAAATGTATTCTTTCCCTTTTGTGAATTTATAACTTCCTTAACGTTATACTTATCTTTATTAGCGTTGATTTTAATCTTCTTTTTTAAAGGAACTCCCTTTAAGGCAGGTTTTAGAAGTAAGATATAAAAAACCTTAATTTACACCTTTATATTAACGGGTAGGTTTAATTTATAATTAAAGGTAGCGACTTTTTTCTTAATTTAGAACAGTCTGTACCTTTTAAAATTAAGCTTCTTACTAGGCCGTTTCGAATATAGGTTTTGTGAAAAAAGGTAAACGTAGTCCCCCTTCTGAAAAGTCAGTCCTTTAACTCGTTTATTATTATAATAAAGTCCTTTTTTAAACGCTAGTTATTTAATTTAGTGTTTATTAGTAAACTTTTTTATTTATTTACGTATAAACTTAAGTTTGGCTTATAAGTGGTTATGTAGTTCTTATATCTAGTTTACACGGATTGCGGCTTAAGGGGTGCTGGTAAGTAGGCCTTAATAGAGCTTAGGCTCCGTATTATAGTTAACGAAGAATGGTAACACACTTATTAACTTAATTAGCGTTATATTATAAGTTATTTATATTATTAGTAACAGCTTAAACTAATTATCTTATTTAAAGTTAACGTAAGTTTAAAGATACGTTATAAGTATCTGGTTAACTTACTTTATTTAACTGTCTGTTTATAAGTGGAATGCTGTTAAAAGCTTACTCTTCACACTTATTCTTTATATTAATTTTTATTAAAACTTTAATATAATTAGCTTATCTTAATCTGTAACGACGTTATCTAGCTAAAAGTGTTATGAAATTACCTCTTTCTTAAAGATATAAGTAAGTTACTTTACTGTTATATCTTTTAAGGTTAGTAAAAAGTAAGTTTATTTCGTTAATCAGTTAATTATTATAAGGATCTGGTTATAGGTAACTCCTATAATAAGGTCTTTAAATTTTAGAATCCCGGTGATAAAGTTAAGTAAGATAGAACTTTATAATACTTATAGTATAGGGAGTGGTTTAAGAAGTTTATAAGGCTTATAATGCTAGTTCTGCTTTTAATAGTAGATGTTACAGTTATTAACCACTTCCTTAACTAGCTTTTTCATTCCTGGGAAGGCGTACGTTTATTAAGCCTGTGTAAGAGTTTTAGCTTAGCTTATATATCCTTTAAGTTAAGACTTATAAACCTATTAGACGTACTCCTTTCGTTTATCTAAGTTGTAAATGTACAGTTTCTCTTAATATTAGAGCCTTACTTCTAATTTAAGTGTGCTATTTACGCCTTTTAATAGTTATATTAGTTAATAACCAGTTTCGTTATAATTTAAATGCTTTAAACATTCTTTTCCATAATCTTATATATACCTTAAGAAGTCTCTTAAGGGGCACTTATACTTACAGGTTCCTTCTGTTAACCTTTTTATTTAAAAGTCCTGTTATTACTAATAGATATTATACTTTATTTATAAGTTTATACAGATGTTAATAGTTTATTTTAATATTTAGTTATCTGACATTTATAACGTGTGTTTTAACGTGTTATTCTTCACTTTATTAAATATAGTAACAGGGATTAGAACCAGATTAGTATCTTTATGGTCCTGTCTCCAGTTAAAAGCATTAGCTTACTTATTATCTTTTCCTTTAACGTAATGAATTTAAAAGTGGAACGGGGCTATTAACTCTACCTACTGTGTTTACTGTAAATTAAGTTCCTTTATTAAGAAGTATTAAAGGTTATTATAGTTTAAAAAAACCTAGACTAGTTCTTCCATATCACTTAAATACAGTACTTACTTAATAAAACATTAAATAATTACTATTAGTTCCTTATTATAGATTAGATATTATAAGGCTAGGCTGTGGATTCCTTTTAATAAAAAGGTAATTAAGTGGCGTTTCTTATCGTCCTGGATTTAATTAAGTTCTCTACTAATTATAAATTTTAAAAAGTTTATCTTAACTTAGAATAGCTTTAAGAAATTAGGGAGGGTTAAGATTAGTGTTATAATAAAAGCGTGTTTAAGGTCTTTAAACGCCTTTTATTATCTATCAGTCCACTTAAATAGCTTTCCCTCACTTATAAGTTTATAAAGTGGTTTTATAATTCTTATAAAGTACCTGATAAAGTAGCGATAAAAGTTTGTAAAACTAATAAAGGCTTATAACTTTTTCTAATTCTTTAAAGTAGGCTAATCCTTAATTACCTTTATCTTCGCCAGTTATATTTTAAATCTTCTAGGGGTTATTTTAAACTTTAAATAGTTTAGCTCCTAAATATAAAAATGGCTTTTCTCTAGGTTTATTATCAGCTTTACCTTTTTAAAAGCTATTAAAACCTATTACATATACTTTTAATATTCTTTTAAAGTTTTAAAATAAACTAGAACGTTATTTAAATATATAAAGATAAACTTATTAAAGAAGGGGTGGAGAACACTGTTAATAAGGCCTTAAAAGGTCGTGGGGGCGTTTATTAATCCTATTAGTATAATATAGTATTAATAATACCTGTTATAGGTCTGAAAAGCCGTTTTATACTTATCCTCTTCCTTCACTTTAATGTAGTTAAATCCTATAGGGAAATCGAGGCTGGAGAACCAGTTTACCTTAATAATCTATTTTTACATTTCTGTAATAAGTGGTAATAGGTAATAATTTTTAATTATATCTTTATTTAACGTCTAGTAATTAATAACTATATGTAACTTACTGTCTTCCTTTTTTAAGATAAATAGTATTAAGTACCCTATTGGGGACTGGGATTTTATAATAAATCCGTTCTTTAGATTTTTATTAACGTACTCCTTTAAGGCCTTAGCCTGTTAGTGGTTTAAGTAATAAGGCTGGAAGCTGTAAAGCTTTACCTTTAGTTTTAGCTTAATTTTATAATCCTATAATTTATAATTTAGTAATTATAGTATTTTTTTTTAAAATAAAGTAAACTTTTTATATTCTACAGGTACTTTAAATAAGTTAACTTTTTCACTTATTTATAAATTAACTTTTTACTTCTTTTTACCTTTTAAGTTATCATTTAGGTAATATAGTAGACTTTTTAATCCTTTAACTGTTTTAATAAACTTAACTTAAACTGTATTTAGTTTTAAAGGTTTAGTGTGCTTTTAAGTGCTTTATACATCTTTAAAGTGGTTTAATACCTTTTTAACTTCTTTTAAACAGTGATTACAGTTAAGGGATTTATTAAAGGTAAAGTAACCACTCTTTTAATTAATTATAAGGTTATACTTTTCCAGCTAGGGTAGACTTAGGATTATATTATACCCTGTTACTAGTATAACGTTAAAGTCCACTTATTATTTATCCTTATCCATTTTAATTAGGAGTGGTAAGTAATAAGTGACTTTATTGTTATTATATTAATACAGGCCTCTTTCTTTATTTTAAATGGGAATAACTTTTTTATATTCTTTATTAGGGAGTTTCCTTCAGTTAATTAATAAAGGGTGTATTAGGTTAAAAACACTCTTATTATTAATCACTATTTTTACCTTAAACAGCCTCCCTTTTCCATTTATTATATTAACATTAATAAAATAATACTTATACTCCTTTAACATCTAAGTTATAATAACTATCTGTCTTTAAGGTCTTATCCAGCTTAACCTTTAAATACCTTTTCTTCTTTTTAAGGTTTTTACTAATTAGTAAATTATTAGTTTCCAGCCCTTTTAAAGGGCCTGTAACCTTTTCCTAATTCCTTTTAGAAAAACAAGTAGCTTTAATAAACCTAGTAATTAACCTTTCTTAAGTTTTCACACTTTAATATTTAATTAACTTTAAATGGTATAATATTTTTAAAGTCCTTAATAAGTTAATAATACACTTTATAAAACTGGATTATAATAATATCTTTTTACTTTTAAATCTGTTAGTAATCCTCTCACTTTTACCACTCTCTGGCTTTTCTGTTAAGATGTAATAAGCACGTTATAATTAGGCAGTTATTAAATACCCCTCTTTATTAACACGTGGTGGGAGCCTGATTAATTATAATGACCTTCCACTTATTACTAGATTCTCTTATTAGGGAGTAGGAGACCTGGTAATAAGCTGGTTTTAATTTTACTCTTATAACGGCGTAATCCTGTTTTTATATATTAGGGAAGTGGTTATAAAGAGCCTTAAGCCTATAATGCCAGTTAAAAGTGTAATTGTTATATATGTAATTAATCTATAATACATCCCTGTAATTAGGGTGGTTAATATTAACTACTAATGCTGTAATTATAAAGTATGGAATAGGGGTAATAGCACCTTATTCTTTTTCCTCTTCCACTTACCTTTATATGCGTTATTTCTCCTAAACCTCTTCTTAAAACTTAAATAGTAATAACCTAACTTATTTTTTTATAAAGTGGCTTTTTTTAATAAATTAGTACTTTAGCTAATTAGTAAAGCGAACTTTATTATAAAGTTATAACTTAATTTCCACTATTTTATCCTTAAACGTTACAGTAAAGCCTTTAACTTACAAGTCCTCCACTTTATCTATTAACTCTTAGTGTTTTTCCTTCAGCTTTTAAACTTTTTATTAATATGCTTACTTTATACCTTTTTAGGAGACCTTTAAGGTACCGGTTTAAAGCATATTAGTTTTAATACAGGGTAGTTATTTAAGCTGTCCTTCTTTTAAGGAGGTAAGGGTGTTAATCCACTTAATATATTTAAAGTGTTTAAGAGTTTTAAGGGGTATAGTTAAAAAGAACTTCTATTTCTCTAATTTAACTCTTTTAACTTATTCTCTTTTACCTTTTAAAGTTTACTTTACTATTTAGGTAGCCTAAAAGGCTAATTCTTTAACTCCCTTTACTATCTGAATGATTTTTAAGTTAGGGTCTTTCCTAAACTTCCTCAGTTCTTAGGCTTATAAAGTAAGGTTTTTAAAACTTATAACAGCTAACTAGAACACCTCTTCTTAAAGTCGGTCTTCTGTAACCTGCACCTTTAATAATTTTAAGTTTCCACCTTAAAGTCAGTCTTTTATAACCTGCACCTTTATAATTAACTCTTTTAAAACACCCTTAAAGACTAGGTATATTACGTTTTATAATTCTTTCTTTTCTTCTTTATCTTTTAAGTTACACTTATTTATTTAAATGTAATCTTTTTTATTACCTACTATCTTAATATAAATATCTCCTAAGTTAAACTTAACGTGCTTCCCTCCTTTTAAAACAGGTTTCTAATTAACTTACTTTAATAACAGGTATTACCGTGTTATATAGCCTTTCTTATTACAGTTAAAATATTAAACTTAAGAGAGGTCTTTAAACTGCTTTTACTATTATTATTATTAAGGTTTATTATAGTTAGGTTAGTTCTAACGGTTTACTATATTAATATCTATTAACCTAGGGTGGTAACCTGTTACGGTTAACTAATTCCCCTTCTTTAATTTACTTAACTAATAAGGGGTCTGTTCCTTTTAATAGTTCTTTTAATAATAGTGATTATAATACTAGTTATTAGCCTTAATAGCTATTTTAACTAACTCTTAAAGGCGATTTAGGTGGTCTTCCTAATAAAGATCTCTAGTAACGTGCTCTTTTAACCTGTTTTAAAACAGTATTATTAAGGCTTTTTAACTAAGTTTAATTTTTACCACCTTTAGCTTAAAGCGTATAAAGAACTTAAGGACTAAAAACGTTTACCTTAAAGTTATAAGGTGTTATTTAGCCCACTTAAGGGCATCTAGCTTTTTAAACTTAGTTTAAAGTTAGTTAATAAAGACATTAAAGTTATTAAAAAGGGCTTAAGTCTTAGGGGCCTCTTTATATACTCTGTCTATAGAGAGGTTATTAATTATCTTTATATAAGGTTTATATTAGTAAATAGTTACTTTATTTAATAAGGCTCCTGTAAACCTAACCTTTCCTTTTTCTTTAAAGAACTGCTTATTATAATAGGTAATATAGCTCTAGAGCTGGGTTATCCACAACTCTAATTACGTAAAGTCTCCCTTAAAGCGTGATAATAGGGGGAGCTTTACTCGTTTCTTTTATAAACCCCTAAAGTTATTATTCTCTAGCTTAATAACATTAAGTCAGGCTTAGAGTTTTTTAATAAGATTAATACAGCTTTTAATATCTTTAGGGAAGGTTTTATTAAGTTCCTTAACTAATCCCTACTAATTAAGGTTTAAGTTTTTAAGGCGTATAGCTAACTTATTAATAATAGGGAGTTAAGGCTAAGCTTACACTTCCTTAATCTCCTTACCTTTTTTAAAGGTTAACATATTAGTAAAAGAGAGGTGGTGTTTAGGAATTTAATAAATAGCGTTTAGAACTAGACGTTAATATTATATTATAACCTATACCTAATACAGGCCTTAAAAGGACTGGTGTAGGTTAAGACAGAACGTATAATAAGACGTTAATAAGTAAGGGGCGTTCTAAAGATAGCTTATTAAGCTAACACTTTTAAATAGGGGGTTTAATGTTATTATAAGTTGCTATTACTATAATGTGTAAAGGTAAGTTTAAACAGTAGAATATAAATAAATAATTAAATACTAACGTGAGGAACTAAAATCCCTTACAGTAATTATAGGTATAACTATAACTATTTATACTAACTAACTAAAAGGTACTTTATACCTTAATCACTATACTTACCTAACATGAGGAGTGATTATAGTGATTAAAATGCCTCTGATCACTGTGATCACCGTGCTCTTAGCGAGATCAGAGTGATCACTTAACGATTAGTCGTAGGGGCTTCGGGTCTTTACACCCCTGGCCTAGTGCGTAGTACCGTGCGTACTGCCTTCCTGCACTGTTCCTTCCGCGGGGGATTCGTCAGGCCGCCCCGGCCCAAGTGACGGCCTGCAGGGTCGTCACAATTTCAGGCCGATAATAACGTTCTGTAGGTATGGTTCTCTTTGTGGTTTCTTCCCTGTTGCGCCATCGCATCAGTTCACTAGAATTAGATATAGGAGAGGAGAGGGTTTATTATAGGCTGTGGGGGGCTCTGGAAGAATTCTAAAGCCTTCTGTAAAGTGGAATTAACTAATATAATAATAGAATAGTACTGTTCTAAACCATTTTACGTGGTTCTGTTAACGTAGTGGCTAACGTGGTTACTGTGATGTTCTAGTTAATTTTATAGAGCAGTAGCCCCACTGGATTTAGAGGGTAGAACCCCCTTGAATTCCAGAAGGTTCGGCTGGTAGTTTTAGGATACGCAACCACACTACAAGGTACTCAGTGGCTAGAAAAATTAACAGTGGTTATTATATTAAAGTGAATAACTTAGATTACAACGTTTATAGTAACGACCTTTCCTTACTCTGTAAGGTGTTTAATAAGAAAAAACGTCTTAATGTTAAGAAGAAAGATACTTTATTAAAATTCTTATACCTAGAGGCTTAGTTATAGGCTCTTAAAGCGTGTGTGGAGGAGCTATTTAGGCATAAGATTAATATTATGTAAGAGGAGGAGCGCTTGGAGCGTGTAGTTATTAAGCTCCCTCTTGCCTTTAAGTGTGGAGGGTTCTTCGTAGAACCCTTACTGAGTCCTTCTCCTGCTAGGTCCTTATAATCGACTTTGACTTTTTAACTAAGTTTATAACTTCTTTCCTTTAATAAATAAACTAGCTCTTTAGCATAATGGTAGTGCGCTTACTCTTGGTTTTTAATATAATATGCTTCTAGAGCTGCTGTATGAAAACGCATTCTGTAAGAGGTTGTAGGTTCGATTCCCATAAGAGTCTTTATGGAATTTTAAGGTTTACCTAATGGCATTCAGCTTCCTAATGTTCTTTAAGGTTCTTTTTTTTCTCGTTCTTTTTATTTTTATTTTAAGGAGTAGAGTGGCTGTTAGGGTAATGGTTATTACACTTATTTCCCTAGGGGTCATGGGCTTTAAACTTATAGTCTGCCTCATTTCCTTTATTAGCACTAACTGGTTTTTATTATATATTAACTTTTATTTTTAACAGACGTTTATTATGTAGATAGCCCAGCCTACACCAACGGGTCGGTTTTCAAATTCAACAGACCAGTGGCCAAGCAGTCAAGTGATCGCTCTTTCCATTGCATCTTCAATTACTTCCACCCTGTTCGAATCTTGACCACGACCTCCCTGGTGTGGCTGACCTTGGTCCTTCCCACCGAGCCTCCAGATGCTGCGATGTGCTGTTGAACTCCGCCTCCAAGGGTGTTGCCTGTCTTTGTATGTGTGAATGCCTTCATCTTCTCCCACTGGTTGTTGAAGTCCACCAAACCTATGATGTACCTGATGCGTTGGGGACCTCCCAACATCTACTGGTGTTTATACACAACTTTGCCAAACATGTGAGGATTAGAGTAGCTTCGGCTATTCATGCAGGCGGTAGCAAGCACTACCGAGCTCGAGCGGGAGCGATGTGACAGCTGCAGCTTCAGCTGTCAGACCGCTTGCTACTACTACCCAAGTTGCCCAACATCCGATATGAAAGTGACTTGTGTGGTGGAACGGATGCAGCATTGACGTAACGCTACGTGCGTCCACTCACCCTCCATTTGCTCCACGACTTCCATTCCCTTTTGCTGACCGGCCGTCACGTCATCCGCTCACCAGCGTCGAGGTGATCCGTTCGCACACGATTTGCCTATTTGGGAACTTTGGCCTGCCGTTCACGACATACCTATCAACCCGTCCGTCCGGCGCAGTGTTCAGTACTACTTCGTTGGGACGACCCAACACGAGTCGCAGTCATCAATGCTATATCCTGAAGCTAGCCGACTCCAACTCCGAATACGGTAGTCACCTGCCAAATTGACGCAATCCGTTGCATTGGGTTATCGCGATATCAGGCTGTCAAGCCAATCAAGAGGTGGGTTCATCCCCCCACTGCCCACAGAGTGCCATTCCTGGTGAATCGCGCTTGCCATGCACCCTAGCGGAAGGTGAACAGACCGTTGGGATCAGCGACGCCAGCGCCGACCAATTTTGTTCTCGCGCGCAACGGATGGCTTGTCGCATTGCATGTCACGCCTGATCCCAATGGTTCACTGCGCCGTGGCGAGATCTTGGTTGATCATGCTAGTACCTGGGTATATTGATAGCACGCCGCAGCACTGCTTCACCTGCGGTGTCTCTTTCCCGCTTGGGCTCCTTCCCAGTGCGCAGTTGCGAGGACTTGGCCGGCAACTTCCTCGACATCAGTGGACAGCACTGCCTAGCCATGCGCGGCCCGGATCGTATACGGAGGGCAGACCCAAGGACTCAAGAAACGGCTGGGCGGGCTTTCAGCTTATCAGGAGGGACAGGAAGTTGGAACACAAAATCACGACAGTGATCCATTGAGGTGGGATCTGGGGGGCCGCGGTGCCGTGGTTTCCTCCTTCCTGAACAGGCAGGTGCAAACCCCGTCTAATCGATCGGTTAAGCTCCTACCTGACCGCAGCAACCAAACTAATGGGTGAGACGGGCCAGACCTCTGCAGACCTGCCGACAGCCGCCATTGCCTCCAATCACATGGCGCCGCGGTTATTTCCCGTCGGCGAAGTACCAGGCAGTCCCAGCCTCGGTAGATAGAGAGACGATTGGTACCTTACATGCAACAGAACACGGAAGCCAGTGCCCGGCTAACTCAATGGACAGTAATTTTGGCCGCGGACATGTAATAAATCAACTAAGGGAGCTAGGTACCTACTAGTACTACTAACATGCGGGTTGGGACAACGTCGTGTTTGCAGCGGGATTGCTGTGGGACTTCAATGTTGTCGGCGAGAAGCCGGCGCTGCTGCGGCGCCGGCACCGTCACATTGCCAGGACGCCGTGCCACGGATTTTACAAACCGGGGAGGGGCCCCCCCGCCCAGGATTGAGCCTGGACATGGATGATTGCATCAATATTGTGCCAAGCGCTGCGCCGTGCGACGGGAATCACGACTTCCGTCTGCCGCTGCCGCTGGCATGCCCCAAACTTGCTCCATGTCGCGACAGATAGGCGGTACTGTTGCTGCAAAGGGTGGCTTGCGTGGCGATTCCCGGGCAAGCACCGATTAGAGCACCATGCTGAGCAATGCGCCATGGCCCCCATTGGGGAAGGTCTTGATCAGATGATTGAGGGACATTGTTTCTGCGCCTCGGCCTTGATGTTGTTGGAAGAGCCGTCCCGCCGTTGGCAATCTGGGCGGACGCGGTGACGCGAGTACGAACCTACCTAGTTGATAAGTATGTAAGTAAGATATCTTTCCCGCTCCGCCACTCAGGCGCTGACTTCCACGGGCCTCAGCAGCTCTTGAGCCTGTTACCTACCTTTCACTGCCGTGGGTGACGTGATACCGTGTACTGCAAAGCAACTGGTCTGTTTCCGGCAAGTACGCAAGGATGGCCACCGAGAAGGAAAAGACGGACATCAGCACCGCCGTCGACTCGGGTGGGGGCTTATTCCAGGCCTCGAGCACCGACAAGGCCGGTTTTGTAGGTGAAACAATGCCCCTCCATCGTGTACCATATGCTCACTATTTGCTTCCCACTGGCAGGTCCCGAGGGATACCGAATCTGAGAGAGCCCACGATATAGTCATTGAGAAGTATGATTGTATCCTCGCATTCGCCGGATTCCAACATCAACGTTGCTGACGTCTGTTCTGACAGTGATCTCGTCGTCACCGAGGAGGACCTCATCGAGGCGAAAGCCATCGCTGCCACCATGACCCTCGAGGATACTCGAGATGTAAGTCTCTTTGCTGTGTATACGGGCCCTTTCACCCACCATGAAATCTAACCACAACTCGCAGATGATGGCCTCCGTCTTGAGAATCCATGAACGGGATCCCAACTTCCCACATTCGGTAATTCAGCTCTTTTCAAGTGCCATTGTGTCATAGAACTTGAATGCTAATCTTATTCAAGGTTCTCCTGCGGATCCACGAGTTTCTTGGTACGTTGCATCCAGTCCCTATCCACTTGCGCCGCCTAACTTTTGAATCCTCAGATAATGAGGCGGTGTTCGATGATCCCGAAAAGCACGAAGAACTGATCCAGGAGATGAAGTGAGTATTCCATCAAGCTAGTAGTGTTGCTTCCGAGTGTGATGTGGTCTTTCGTAGCTGACATTTACAGAATCGAGGCTGCCCTCATTACCAACAACTCTCCCTACTCCGAGGTGAGAGCTGTCGTGGACAACAAAGACGATGTCACGACGCCGTGTTCCACCGTCCGCGCCTGGACTATTGGTCTCTTCTTCTCCTTCTTCCTGGCCTTTGTCAATCAGCTGTTCAGCGTCCGCCAGCCCATTATCTCAATCGAAGCCAATGTAGCCCAGCTCCTCGCCTTCCCGATGGGTAAGGCTTGGGAGAGGTGGGTGCCTGATTACCGGTTCAAGCTCTTTGGGCACCAACACAGCCTCAATCCCGGGCCTTTCAACAAGAAAGAGCACATGCTCATTGCCATCATGGCAAACACGGCCAAGTCACTACCGTACACGCAGTACATCGTGTGGACTCAAGTGCTGCCTCAGTTCTTCAACCAGCAGTACGCCAGGAGTTTTGGATATCAACTAATGATCGGCCTGAGCACTAACTTTATCGGATACGGTTTGGCGGGTTTAACTCGTCGATTCATTGTCTATCCTGCGTATTGTGTGTGGCCGGCATCACTCGTTACAATTGCACTGAACTCGGCCCTCCACCGGGACGACTCGGCAAATTCTGTGGTACGAGGTCCATTCAACAGGACCTACGGCATGACTCGGTACAAGTTTTTCCTCTGGGCTTTTGGAGCGATGCTTGTTTACTTCTGGTTCCCGAATTTCATATTCGAGGCCCTCACTTACTTCAGTTGGATGACCTGGATTGCGCCAAACAATCTTCATCTTGAGATCTTGACGGGATTCAGGAACGGCTTGGGTGTAAGTCGGGGGGTTATCCACTCTAACTCCACTTCCAAGAACTTGCCAAGACTGACACAGGGCAACAGCTACTCAACCCCTGGCCCACGTTCGACTGGAATGTGATGCTTTATGATAATCTTGACCCTCTGGTGAGCCTTGCGTCGAATTTGGAGGAGTAGAGTATACTGACACGTTGCAGATGGTGCCGTACGTACCCATATATATGACCAAAATCTCTCCACAGGCTGGGCATCTTGAGAAAACATGTTGGCTAACTCTATGTCTGCAGGGCCTTTTCAACTATCAACCGCGCCTTGGGGATGTTCGTCTTCGGCTTCGTCATCCTCGGCGTTTGGTATACCAACAGCTGGAACACAGGCTACTTGCCTATCAACACAAACAAAGTGTGGGACCACTTTGGAAGCCGGTACAATGTGTCCCGAGCCATCAACGACCATGGGATGTACGATCATGAGAAGTACATGAATTACTCTGCCGCGTACTTGGGAGCGGCGAACGCGATCGTTTACGGCTGCTTCTTCGCAATCTACGCTGCTGCTGTCACTCACGTAGTTCTCTTTCATCGGTACGAAATTTCTCTTGGATTCAAAAATATGTGGGCAAGTATTCGCCGCAAGAAGGGTCAAGAGGACAAGGAGTACAAGGACGTACATAATCGGCTGATGGCGGCGTATCCCGAAGGTATGATTCCCCGGAGGGAGAGAGGATGTGATCAAACTATGGCTGACAGGTTCAATACTTAGTGTCCGAGTGGTGGTATCTCCTGACGCTCCTCGTCGCCGCGGCTTTTGGATTTGCGGGTGTTGCCGCTTGGCCCACATACACGACACCGGGTGTGGTACCTTACGGCGTCTTCCTTGCTGTCGTCTTTGTTATTCCAGTCGGCGTCATCAAAGCAATGACGGGTGTGGAGGTGACCCTGAACGTTTTGGCCGAGTTCATCGGAGGGATGTGGGTCCAAGGCAACGCCCTCGCGATGAACTTCTTCAAGTCATTTGGGTGAGCTCAGCGCCCCTTCCATGATATTGAGTGAATTGCACGTAGCGCTGACCTTGAGATACCATTTCCAGTTACGTCACCTGCGCACATGCCGTCCAGTTTGCAAACGACTTGAAGATTGCGCATTACATCAAGGTACACGAAGCCGCTGGTACACTTCTGGACAACGAGACTGACAACTTGAACTGCAGATACCCCCCTGGCACACCTTCGCGGCACAGATGATTGCAACGCTCGTCTCGACCCTTGTCTGTGTCGGCGTCATGAACTTTCAAGTCAGCATTCCCGGTATCTGTGACCCGGATGATCCGCCGATGCGCTTCACCTGCCCGGGTATCTACACCTTCTTCACCGCGTCCGTACTGGTAGGTGCAAACCGAAGTGGTTTCCTCCAATTTCTGTCCATAAGTGGGGCCTCGCCCAAGGCCTCAACCCTAACCCTAGTCATATCCACTTCTCCTCACCAGCAGCGTCACACTTGGGAAGTGTTTCTCCCGAAGCACAAAGCAACCTTCTAGAATAAAGGATATAAGCTAATATTCGCCCAAAAGTGGGGGACCATCGGCCCTATAAAGGTATTCGGTCATCAGGGCCAGTACAAGGAGCTGTTGCTCGGATTCCCTGCGGGCATCGCCGTGACAGTTGCCCTTTACTTCCTCCAAAAGAAGCTGCCCAGGAACCGCTATTTGAGACAGCTGCACCCTGTAGCATTCTGGTATGGAGCTCTCAACTGGGCGCCCTACAGCTTCTCATATGCGTGGCCGAGTGTCCCCATCGCCTGGCTCTCGTGGGTTTACGTGAGAAAGCGCTACTTGGCCTTCTGGTCCAAATACAATTTTGTGCTGTCTGCGGCTTTCAGCTCCGGGTAAGTGATTCTGGGTGATTCCAGAGAATTGTGCCTTGGTCTGACAATCTACCTACAACAGCATCGCTATCGCCGGGATCATCATGCTCTTCAGTGTTCAGTGGGCTCAGGTAGAGGTCCCCTGGTGGGGCAATTCCCAGCCGTATGAGGGATGTGAAGGCACCGCCTGCACGCTCCTAAATCTGGATAAGAAAGCGGGAGAGAGGTTCTACCCCTGGTGGAACGGAGATCAAGTCCCGGCGCCGTGATTTTCACTCCATGTCTGCACGTGGTGGGGCGCTGCCCATGGGGGTGCAACTCTTGTGACCAGGGTTGGGGAATCAAGCACGCTGACGGTCTCTATCTTCTTCGCTACTGTGGTTTATATATCTAGTTGACAACTCTTCCATTACACGGTCAATGAACGTTGAGTTGATCATCAGGTGTGCTCGACGTTTTTCTGAGCAGAAGTGGATCTAATTAGGGTTAGGGTTGGTGCATTTTGAGAAGTCCCACTTGCAGGCTGTTTTTTGGGCCGCCCCTTCAGCTCATTTGCCACCTCCTCAGCTCAGTTGCACTTTATCTACCCGAGTATTGTTCCCTTGACACGTCATGTCTGACCGGCATCTGCAGGGCCTCAGAAGAGGTGGTTGAGGTGGTGTCGAAATGGGGGACAAGATGAGTGCTTGGCGGAAGCCGGGATGCGGTGGGAAGTCGTGCGGACGGGTGGGGCATCCCCGGATGACGAGCTCGTCTGTGCACTGCCCACAGTTTATACACCAACAACCGCATCACAATTGTCGCGTTTTCCCCAGATCTGAAACCCTGGCCGTGGGGGAAGGCCTGTGATGTGGTGCGGCATTTGCGGACCCATTTTTCCAATCGTGTTGGGCTGAAGCCATCGGCTCCTTCCTGCCACCCAAGCGGAATTCAATCCATCTTATTGGCCAACGGTGGGTGGATCGGTTGCTGTTTCCTACTTTGGGTTTAGCGTCTGCGCTAGCTAGGGCGCTAGTGCGAATTCAGCGGGTCGTTCCGCGGCGGAGCACTGCCTGGCTAGGCAGCCAAATGTCAGAATCGCAGGGGCCAGCGAAACCCCTCGCCGGGTCCAAAGGGTCCAGCCCCCTCGAAACCCGACGATCTCTTCCAATCCGGATTTCTCGGATTGTCATTACTTGCGTCATTTGGCTCCGGAGGACCGATATTTCGATCGAGAATCCCTAAGCGCAGACAATCACATCGCACTGGCCATCGCCGACAGGAGAGAGAAAGAAACCGACCAGTCGGAGTTTTCACGCTCCCACCTCCCACCATGAGAACGGTGAGCCTGGGGCGGCCGATCGCTGCGCTGCTGGCATGCTACATGTCGATGTCGGTCGCCTCGGCAGCAAGCGACTTCCGGACGTGGTATCCGGAGTACGGCCCTGTGTTGCAGGGCATCTTGGAGACGACATGTTCGGCCGAATATGACGTCTGGTCCCAGGGAAACCGGGCCACTGCGGATTACGCTAATGGCACATCGACTACGGGAGAAGCCGTAGTGCAGTGCCTGCTCTCATCAGCGAGCGAATTCATGAAGGTTGATTTTACCCCTTTTTTGCCCCTTTTCTTTCCACACCTCTATACTAACTATCTACGAAGACCAACATGGCGTCCGGAGCTATTTTACTTGGCATAATGCCATTCGCTCTTTCTGTACTGGGCTCGAGCAGTGAGGAGAGTGCGCTACTATATGTGATTTCCCGTCGACCACTTCTCACAACCCTCCTCCTTGCTGGGTCGCCTGTGGTCGTCGCACTCCGCCCATTCGAGTTCAAGGACCCAGTTGGCATCCTCCGGTCGCGAGAAGGCCGCTTCTATAGCCTAAAAGTCGGCCCGTCGTGGATCATACTCGCCTTGGAGTACCTCATCGCGCTGGCTTCGGTAGCCAACGTGGTCCACGTTACGTACCAGCTCGGTGTGGGTGTTATCACGATGATTCTGCCAGACTCGAGCTATCTCCCTGGGCTCTGGGGCGCTGCCGGGATCCTAGTCCACGTCATCGGGGCTATGTGTCTCAAGTCTCGCCTGCGTCTGCTCACACCCAAGAACGAGTCCATCTTCAGATCCGAGTTCACCCTCTCGTCGGCCAAAAGCATCACCATCGAGACCGTCCCCGAGAACAAGTTGTTCCTCGTCCTGTCTTGGATAACGTCCTGCAGCACTACATTCCACGTGATTTTTGGGACTTTAGCGTTCTCTAGCATGCAGTTCATCTCAGTCAAGGACGCCTTCGGTGTCATCGGCCGGTATACGGCCAGCGTCACTCTCTGCAGGGTGGTTATCATGTATGAGCTGTCTGGCCTTCGCTCGTCAGTCGACAGCATCGCCGAGGTTCCGTCTGGGGAAAGTGAGGAAGGCAAATCCGATGGCCAAGGTCGAATTCCCCGAGTTTTTACGTTTCAATATTGAAAGGCGCGCCACTCGCGCCTATTCCCTGGATTTCAGTTGGATTTTAGTATCACCAGCTCGTGTGGGCAGGCAGAGGGTTTCAGACGATGAGCAGTCTTTTGCTTGTGCGATAGTGGGTTAGCGTGTTGGAGTTGGGGGATAGATACCAGGCAGGATGACGACGATGTCGAGTAGGCGATCAAGCGCGGAATTTTGGGGCAAGGTGAAGTGAGACAGATTTGTGGGAGGAGGGGAGTGTTTGGGAGGCCTAGGTGGGGGGCGAGCACAAATCAGGACCCGGAAAAAGGATCTTTTGCACTTCCTGTTCCCAAACCTTCGCTCGGATGACGGTAACATGCTTCACTCTCTGTTCAGCTCGGCAGGCGCAAGTGTGGTCCAATTCGCCGAAAACCGAAGGCCGGAAACCCGAGATATCCTCTTCACGGCGTTGCGAGGTGTGCCCTCATGCAGGGTGGGTGGCGGGGGATAGTTTTATGCTTGGCTAGCCGTATTGACTCCCTGCAGGACGACGTATTGGACTAAACCGGGGTAAGTTTAAGAGGACACTACGAGTTTTGGTGTCCAATAGCCCCTCCTGCTTGAACTCGTTGTAGAGCATGCTTGTACATCAGTGGAGTAAGCTTTAGTTCCAGGTTTCTTGTGCTCGGGAAGGTGGGCTGATGATATATTGGGCCACTTGATCAGGAACCTCACCTCACAACCTCCCGAGACATAAAGCCGAGACTGGGGGTTTTCCCCCAGAGCTACTAGCACCCGCAAAGGTACATACGGATCGTCCCATACCTTGGAGATAGATCTTTCTGGTCCCAGAATAAGTTGGCGGAGTGTCGGCTGAGAAGGTATGTCCCGGACTTTGTGCCGTGCCTCCGGATCGAGTGAACAATATCGCCCGGAGCGCTTGGTCTCAAAATGGTCCCAGGGGTTTTAGTTCTGTATGACATGTTGTCAAAGATGAAGCTGATCTTCTCCCAAGTGATATTGCTTGAAGCATCGCGGATTTATCCTGGGTCGGTTTGTGCGAGGGCCAGTGAGTGGTACAATCTGGTCGTGACAGGGTTGGCGATCGAATTATTCCTACCGGTGTGGTACTGTCGAATTCCATCTCTGAATGTGAGCCCTGCTTGATGAAATAACAACCGGGGAATTCCCACTCGCAGATATTAGGTGGCCCCGAGTCAGCAGATGGGGTTTTGAGATTCAAGTCTCTCTGGCCGCCAAGCAGAGAGCCCGCGCAGGGTATTCATTTCTTTGCTGCAGTTGATTCGCTGTCTGTTATGCACGACGCTTACCCCGTGGAACTTGACAGTGAGGGGTAGGTTGATGTGTGAGACGCCGGTGCATTGTCCCACTATTGGCCAATCGCGGGAATAGCTGGTCCTCCATCGCAGACTCCCGCTTCATGGTCGCCAATCGAGCTGCCTTTCTTGGCAGCGACAGCGACCTCGCACAGGGCGCAGCCGCGGTCCGAGACGCAGTCATCACATCTCAAGGGCAACAAGGCCCGGATACTACCTCCGGTTGGTTTTAGTATATGCTTTCCCCAAGAGACACATCATGTTTCTTGTCTCGAGTAGTAGGGGATCGGCGGCTTCCCAACGTAAGGTAACCAATTGATGTTTCCGGGAAGAGAATACACTTGCCTGTTGCCCAGATACAGGTCGACGAGATGGGAACTGGTGATCGCTAACAAATTTGTCTTTGTCGAACGCAGTGTGATGGGAACGAGTCTCGCCGGAAACAAGCAGGGAAAAGAACGAGCCTCCGGATGGTCGGATGTGGGGTGCATTAGGTTGGTAGGTAAGGTAAGCGCAAGACCGGGGACGGGGCTGGGTATTGTAGGTAGTCACCGGCATTCCAAAGCCAGGATGGGGAACAGGGCCAGCAGTCAGCGTTGGGGAGCGCAAGTCCGGATTGGGTGTGACGGTACCTAGCGTCATGTAAAGGTAGGTGCCATGTAAGTCCACGGCGGCCAAGCTTTTGTGCACCCCTGGCCCCTACCACACACCTAACATACACATTCCCCCCCCCCCCTAGCATGCGCCGCCGATCGAGGTCGACGAGGTTGATGGAATTCGACTCACGTGGGCGGCCTTTCTGCGAGTCCACGTCGTCTGGTTGACCTCTGAAGCTGGAAATGATGCCGAACACCGAGCGTCAAGTTTCCGAATCGCGAAACAATTCCTTTCAGGTAGTTGTCCCGATAAGAATGCGTACAGAAAGCTGGCCGCCCAGAGCTTTCCCCAAGCATACCCCGCCTGCGAGCAGGAAGGCCCCCCTGAGAGCCCCGCTGAGTACAAGACTGGAGTGAGTAATCGTGCAGCATAACCCAGACGCCTCGACCTAAGTCGACTCTGGTCCCCCCGGCCTCTCTAAACTGTCGCCACTTTGTCTCCATCATCTCTCCGACGTTGTCCGAGACGCCCTTGTACTGTGCCGTTCAAACGAACCCGTATGCGAGCAGACGAGGGTTGTGATACTGATAACCGCAATCTCATCATGAAGTACGTGGAGAAAATGAGGAGAGAAGTGGCCACCGACGTGACGTGGAACCGGGTTGCAAGACTCACCGCTAAGGGCGCCCGCGCCTTACCCAGCGCCTCAGCGGAGTACGTGACGGAGAAGTTCCCCATAATCGGATGGCTTCCAAAGTACAACTACCGATGGATCCTCAATGACATCGTCGCCGGCTTGACCGTGGGACTGATGCTAATCCCGCAAGCCCTGTCGTATGCAAAGATTGCGACGATTCCGGTCCAGTATGGCCTCATGTCGAGCTGGTTGCCTTCGGCAATCTACGCTTTCATGGGTTCGACCAAGGGTAGGCAGCCCCTGAGAAATCGTGGGCCACCGCCGCTTGAGATTCATGAACTAACATGCAATTGCAGATGTGTCCACCGGTCCTACCTCTCTCATCGGCCTACTCACCTCCGAGATCGTCCAAGACCTTGAGGGATCAGAATGGACTCCTTCCGAGATCGCCTCGGCCGTCGCAATGATAATTGGTATCTATGGGATGATAATTGGCTTTCTGAAGCTTGGGTTCCTTTTAGACTTTGTCTCCCTGCCGGTGCTGAGCGGCTTTATCTCGGCCGTTGCCGTCAACATTATTCTGAACCAGATGGGCTCCCTCCTTGGAGAAAGCAACATTGGAAGTGGCGCGGCGACTCAGATCCACGATGTTTTCCACGAACTGCCCAGAGCTAACGGATTTGCCTGCGCCGTTGGTTTTACCGGAATAATCTTGCTCGTTCTCCTCGAGCAGTCCGGCAAGCGGTGGGGTACAAGGAACAAGTTCATCTGGTTTCTTGCCAACACTCGAGCGTTTATCACGCTGTTAATCTTCACTGGAGTCGGTTATTCCGTGAACAAGAACCGAGGAGACCCCAAGAACTTCCTGTTTGATGTGGCACAAGTCAAGGCCAACGGCCAAGAGCCTCCTCGAGTGCCAAGTGTAGCCCTCATCTCGGAGGTTGCCAGCCGAAGCGTCGCCTGCTTTGTAGGTTCGACCATTGAGCATGTCGCCATCGCCCGGTATGTCAAGTCACTATCTTTTAACACCCCTTCTGGTCTTTAATAGCTACCCTGTATGTCTCAGAGGCGAGCAACCACGCCTGAGACCTGAGACACTTCCCTGCCACGAAAAAAACCTTCTGAGAAGAAAAACCGACGGTTGCTGATTTGAAATTAGAGCTTTTGGAGTCCGAAACAACTACGTGACGGATCAGACTCAGGAGATCACCTACTTAGGGATGATCAATAGTTTCAACAGCTTCTTCCACGCCATGGCTGTCGGTGGTGCCATGTCGCGAACGGCCGTCAACTCGTCATCGAACGTCAAATCACCCCTGTCTGGCCTTATTACTACCGCTGTTGTGCTTGTCTCCATCTTCAAGCTGGTTGGGACGCTGTACTGGATCCCTAAGTCTACACTCGCTGCTATCATTATCTGTGCCGTTTGGCCGCTCATCTCCAGCCCCGTCGTGTTTTACAACTACTGGAAGACCTCGCTTGCCGACTTCATCTCGTCCATGATCGCCTTTTGGGTTTCGCTATTTGTCTCAACCGAGATCGGCATCGCCGCGTCGGTGGGCTTCAACGTTGCCTACGTCTTGCTCCGCCAGGTCTTCACCCGCGTGTCTGCTATCCCGGACAAGCGATCTGAGCTTTCGCTGGCCATTCATGATGCCCAAAGCACGCCGTCTTCCATTTCCGCCGACACGACCATATTCCGCTTCAACGAGTCGGTGTTCTTCCCCAACGCGTTTCGCACCAAGAGTTCCATCATGGACACCATCCAGACGTACCACTCACCCTCGTACGACTCTGCCTTCTCCCCAGAGGCAGAGCGAAACTGGTCTGTTGTGGGCGAGAAGCGAGTGGTGAAACTCCGACGCCTCGCCAACATCACAGACACGGCCGCTCTGCCGCCCATTCGCCTCGTTGTCATCGACTTCATCAAAGCTAACCACGCCGACTCGACGGCATGCACACACCTCAAGGCCCTCGTCAAGGAGATCAAGAAGTACGGTGGGAATACCGTCAACATTCGGTTTGCCTGCATGTCCGACTACGTGAGGCAGCGCTTTGAGCGGGCTGGGTGGCGGATGGCGGATGGTGACGAACCTGTGCCCGATGGAGACGAGGACGAGGTCGTGAGGGTGTACAGCAGTGTTGCTGCGGCCGTGCTGGCACCGAGATACATGCAGGGTCGACCTGGCACGGATGATGACGAGAGCGAGAAGGCGATTCAAAAGATCAATACCCCGGGCGGGACTGTCATCACCACGCACCGAGAGACGGTTGAGCGAACAGCCTAAGAGCCAGCTACCTGTTGCGTCGGAGTCCGTTGGTGAACTTTGAGCTGTTGGTGTTTCGTTTTATTTCATACTCGACCCGCTTCTTCATTCAGGAGCGCGTGTTCCAATCCTTCCATGTCTCTTCGGTTAAGTACATGTAGCTTCAACGGCATTGAATGGGGGTACAAGAGGAATCGAGAATACGATTATGGGAATGTTGACTACCAGAAGTCGTGGGTCGATACACGGAGCCACTCTGAATAATGTAGCAGGCCGGGGGTGAGGTCATCGGGGGTCCCGCTATCCCATTTTCACGAAGCCCAGGAATACACATACAAACACTCCAGAAATGAATCACAGCCACCATGTTGTTTTCGTGCACGAGGTATCCCATAACACCAGAAAATTGCTCGCATGGCAAGTCATCAAAAAGTACACTGTTTCGACTGAGTTTGTGGTAAGAATACTTGTAGGTCGTCTCCCGTCTGCATCACCCAGAGCGACGACTTTGGCGAAGACGACGCGGCAGCACGGGTATCACAAATTAGCCAGATGGGCAGTGTATACAATAATGCTCAGATCACGCTGGTGACAGTCAACGCGCCAACTCTGAGGCCAATCTATGTGGCATTAGTACCCAGAACCTATCTCGTCACTCCTCACAGCTCGCCTGCCCAGTCGTGCCCAATGTCAACGCACTCGTGGCCGTCAAATATCCCGCAAACTACGGCCGACGGGACACCCGGACATTGATGCTGCAGGAGAGTTACTCTCGAACTTGCGGTTGCTGATTTTCAGCGGCGGCCGTGTCAGTTTGCATTGCCGCGGTGAGATCCTCCGCGAGGATATGCCCGCAGCGCATGCTGGTAACGGGACCCCCCAAGATGCCTTGGCTGTCTTTGCCAGAGTACGGTAGTAAGGCTTACGTGTCGTCCATCAATCGCGAGTGGAACGCGACGCCCGCCATTCACCGAGCCGCGTTCTTTAGTGAGTATGCCGTCTTGGTTGAGCGCTACTCGAGCCGGCGCATAACCGACCCCCGGTATTCCCTGAAGAAACGCCGTTTTCGGTACTGCTCAAGGCCGTCGAGAGAGAATGGCGAGCGGAAACGGGGTTGGAATCAACAATGTCAACAGTATGAATGCCCAGGACATGGAAACGGGATTGGGCCACACCAGACGTTATACGGCCGCCCTGAGCCATTCCTCAATCTCGCATTAATGTGTCAGCCTCCAGCCACGCAAAGCGTGCATCTAGCCAGAGAGGGGCACGAGCATCTGCCGGGCTGGCCGGGTTGTTGGTACCGATGCGGCACGCACGGGAACAAGGGTCTGAACCGGATAATGCAAACCCGGGTGTGCGCAACACCTCTGGATCGCTACCAATGATGACCTCTCCTCCGCAAAGTCGTTGGTTTCACCGGGGAGCAAGTCTTTGATCCTCAAGGCTCCTGCTCGGGCACAGGAGAGAGCGGTTGCCTTCAAATTCGCAGGGCAGCGCTCGTTGCTTACAGTCTCGGGGCATCCGGACAGACGACCGGAGGTCTCAACAAGTTATCTTAAAAGGGCAGCTTGGACGAGCGGCCACTGAGTGCCCCGCGAGGCCCATCGGACGTGGCGACTCGGTACGGCATGACTTGCAAGTATCGGCACACTGCCCTTTAGGAGCCGTCAATAGACACGGTCTTGGGTTGTCCTTTGACCCCGCTGAGAAGGAGAGCGCTGCTAAATTCATGCAGGTCATCATCAATCTGCGTGGGAGCGCCATTCTACCCCGGATTCGCGCCGAAGTACCGCTGGATAACCGGTAGTACCCGATCTGTGAGACACAGATTGCGATCCTCCGCCTGCGGGGAGCAGGGCCCCGCCGCGAAAGACTGCGGTGGACCAAAGACTTGTTCATCAGGTTGCTCATCGTCGAATTCGACATCCTGACCTGGACCGGCTGGGTCGAGCAGTTGGCACAGTGATTCCGACCGACGCGAGAAAGAGTGCATCTTCAGAGCCGTGCCGTTTTTGTTGCTGTCTGAGGCGCAGTACTCTGGCGGTGAGAAGCAAGTAGACGTCTCAGGCATGCCTCTCTACAACGTCCTGTCGATCGAATGGTACACGCGTGGTGAGTTTGCGTCGAGGCTTGGGCCGGGAAGGTGAAAAATTGGCTTGGCGGGAGGCGGAGCCATCCAGCAAGGTGCTAGTCGTGATTCTGCTAGTGAAGTAAAACTGATGGAAGGAGCTGAGGTGCTTGGCACCCGGAGCTGGCCTTCGGGAATCGGAAAGCGCATCTGGGCATGGGTAGCGGATAGCTGTCCCCGTGTACCTCGGTATTGACAAATATATTCATTTGTCTTCCTGCTTTGGGAACACCAGTTGAGCTTGGCGAGGATCTAGTGTAAAGGAGGTCCGCGCGACAAGGAGGTGGCGGCTTCTGCGATGTTCAAGTTGTGAGTTGTCGTACGAAATCACAACAACCCTTATCGGCGGGCAGGCTTGGCAAGAGAGACTTTTCGATGCACCCAAAGCGGCACCACGTGGACGCATCGTATGCAAGAGCCGGGCGCCACTGCGACGGTGCCACTGCAGGCAGCGACAATGCCCCAAGGGGCCTGGCCGGATTGCACTACTCTAAATCAGGAGCGACCTTCAGGAGGATGCCGGAGGCGTCTTGGCACAGACTGAACCTTGGCTCCCCCTCTGGATGAGGGGTTCGGCTTCAAGCTGGTCTTCGACTGGGCTGGACAGCGGGTGCCTTTGACAATATTTTGCGAGTTTCGAGTCTTCTCTGCGCCAAAGACCAGTTAGAAGTGCTAGAGAGGTAGCCGCGGTTGCCTGCTCTCGCCAGACGATGAGTCGTTGCTCAGTCATCGAACGGCGTCGATGCCAAGAGCCCGGAAAGGGCAGAATCTGGTACAAGTGGAGCGCTCCATCCACTTATTTTTGGCTTGGCCACACACAGACTCGCGGACTCGGGCACCACACTGCATGCCATGTTGCCACCGAGGTGCCTTCCATCTTGGCGAAGGTGGCGTGGTCACTGCCAGAGTACTACCTACCTACACGCTCCCATGGGGCAACCTCTCGCTCTAGGGTCTGGGTGCTCGGAACATAGCGATGTCTTGGCACGTGGCAGCCCTGTCCTCTCCCCTGAAGGCCAGGTGGAGCGGTCCCGATGCCAAGGCACCTTCCTCAGGTATATTGTCTGCAAGTTCAATCTTGGCTCTTCGCTTTGACGCTTTGACACCACAAATAGGCAGGTATTGCGTTGGCTACCCTCTTGGTAGCAGCCGCCCAGCCATCAGAGTTGTACACGAAGTGGGTGTTCCATGTGTCCCCAGATCGATAGTTGAGAGGGGCGTCATGGAGAAATCTGGGGTCACCAACAGCGTTCTTTTTTTGGGCTTGCCGTGCGTGCCAGGCGTGCCATGCGTTCCATGCCCGGAAATGGAGGCTCCATCATTATGGGGTATGTACCTGGGTATCTCAGCGATAGTGCCAGCGGAAGTGGAGAGATCGCAGCAGTGCGCATGCGCGAGGAAATGACGACAGGAAGCACACTCTGGGCATCGCCGGCGCACGCTCAAGATGGAAAAGATAAATACCATTGTCGCCCTCGCTTCGATAGATTGTTTCGATTCGTCCTCATCCGCCAGCTTCCTTACCTGCACTGTCACAGTCTCTCGTTCTCATCCAACTTCAGTGTCAAACAACCGCCACAATGCGCTTCACTCTTGCCTCCGTCGCTTCGGCGCTGTTGCTATCCTCTGGCGCAGCTGCGTCTTCCGTGGCCCCGCGTTTCGTCGAGAAGCAATGCACGGAACCTTCCGTCGTCGCCCACACAGGAACGGCCAAGGGTTCTCTCCAGACCATCCAGAACAGTGAGTTCAATTGGTGTCCACCCCGCACTGAGAGCACCGAGCATTACTGACGACCCGCCATAGTCACGACGTATGTCACGCGCCCGCCTGTTCAGCAGCTGCTGGCTGCGTTGCCCCGCAAGAACGTCGCCATCATCTACCTGTCTGATGTCTTTGGCATTGAGCTGCTCGAGAACAAGCTGCTCGCCGACAGCTTCGCACGCGCGGGCTACCTGACGATTGCGCCCGACATGTTCGGCGGCGAGGCGCTCAGCACGGATCTCGACCTCCCGACCTTCAACATGGGCGCCTTCCTCGCCAAGCACACGCCCGAGAGACAGGACCCCATCATTGCCAAGGCCGTTGCGTTCGCGCGCAGCCAGCCCGGCATCACCAAGGTCGCTGTCGCCGGCTACTGCTGGGGCGGCAAGTACGCCTTCCGCTTTCTGGCCGCCGGCAAGGGTGTCGACTCCGCCTTCTCCGCCCACCCCAGCGTTCTCCTCGATGACGAGATCACCGCCATCACTGGCCCCGTCGGCGTCGCCTACGCCGAGGAGGACAGCATGCTGCTGCCCGCCCGCCAGTCTCAGATCAACGCCCTGCTCCAGGGCACCGGCAAGCTCTACCAGACCACCCTCTACTCCGGCACCGCCCACGGCTTCGCCGTCCGTGCCGACATCTCCGTCGCCGCCCAGAAGTTCGGCAAGGAGCAGGCGTTCCTGCAGGCTGTCCGGTGGTTTGACTACACCTTGTAAGGTGTTTCATCCACGGCACGTTCTCGGTTAGGTACCACATGGCCAGGATGGCGGCTTGGATACCGTTTTACCGCCTGTCATGCCTTGCCAGATCTATGTAGTAATAATAATACAAATGTATATAAATAATCGCTATATTTGTGCTTCCAGCGCTCCCATTCGTGATGCTACCTAGCGAACACACTTGATCTCGGTGCCTCATGCTGTTGTCTCCATCATTTCCTGTTCCGACTTTCGACGACCCACGATAGATGGGGGGTCACGCGGTGAAAGAAATGGGTCCACCACTTTTTGCCCATAACCCTCACAAAAAAATATGGACCCATTTCTTTCACCGCGTGGGGGTCCGGTGCCTTCCCATGCACCATCCATCGTGGCGGGAGCGGCGTAACACTCCAGTATCCGCGCCTATTAAGCTGTCGCTTGGGTGACATCGACCAACGAAGTACAACCACGGTAGACTTTCTTGAAACACACTTGCTCAGCCCTAAAAAATAGCCCCTTGCACTCATAATACTACCACACTGGTCAAACACAATAGCCTTACTACCGTCGGGCTGATAATAGGTAGTTTCTGTGGGTTTTAGGGGTGAGCCGCGAGTCTTTCCGATTCCCCTTTTCATTGCGTTGGCCCACTTTTCCGGGGCACAAAGAGTTCTCAAGTACATTGTGTCCAACAATGAGGTCGATGCAGCGGTATTTGGTTCACTTATGCTCTGCAGCCAATGTGCGTCGTTGGTAACAATGGCATAGTATCGATAAGATGCCGGCAGACCCCTGAGCAGGGTGAGTGGTGATGCCGGAAGGGAACGTTGCGAAGAGGGCATGGTATTGAGACAACCATTGATTTCATGCCTCCAGGACAGTGTTTTATTATCAGAGATACAATCCCGGATACTTCGCCAAAGAGAGAAAAACGACATGGACGACAGACTGTACTCGCTGTGAGACGAAGCATGTCCTGCAACTAAAAGCCTATCGTGACAATCTTTGCAACGGTCCCTTGGCCGTCGCCGCTTCCCACCAAGACGATCTTCTGCTCAATCGTGTTGGATTCAACGTCGAGCCGTACCTCGAGCTGCAACACCCTCTTCTCTTCGGGTACCTTTGGCCATCCCCCCTGCCATGGTGGCCAGTACATGTCTTCGCTCGTCCACTGCGGGGCGTTGCCCGACCACGCGAGAGGACCCGAGTCTTCGACCTCCAGGCGCAGCGGGAGTTGCATATCAATCCCCTCTTCCTCCACAAAGATGATCTGCTCGGCCACTCTCGCCGCAGTGGCACAATTCCATATCCCTTCCTGCCTGTTCAGGCCTCGAAGGAGGGTGAGAGCGTGGCGACGCGTGACAGGGTGACGACATCGGGTGATGGTAATAAATAACGGCATGGCGAGGCCGGGCTCTAGGGACATGAAGAAGGGGAGCGGCGACTTGGTGTTGCGGGCCATCTCGGCGGCCAGGGCTACAATGCGCTGAAAGGCGGGTAGATGGGCATCCCAACGGGTTTCAGGACCGAGGAGACCAGCCGCCAAGGCGAGACTGGTGAGGGTGTGGTAGAGCCGGAGAGTGAGGAGCTGCTGCTGCTGCTCTTGTCGCCGTTGTTGCTGCTCCTGCGACTCGTCGTCCCCGACTCCCCGGCGCGTGGTCTGGGCGGCGTGTTCGACGGCTACGAGGAAGGTATCGAGACTTGCACACTCTTCGACAATCTCGTGGCGAGCGAGCTCAAAGTCGGGCAACGGCATGAGACCCATTCCAACGGTGGTCCCGAGGATGCAGAAGCGACGGAACATGCGGAAGATGGCAAGGGCGGCTTCTTCGAGGTCTTCGGGTGCCGCGGCAGCTAGCCGGCCCGACGGACTCCGCGCATACAGGGGTACCAGGTCTGCGTTTGGGACATCGGCGTTGGTGTAGTCGTACGGGGCCCGGGCGTCCGAAAAGGTCATGCTCTGCAAGTCGAAACGCTCCAGGGTGTGGGCGAGAGCGCGAATGTCCGAGGGCGATGCAAGGGCACCGGCCTCGTTGACGAGCTCACCGGCCTCCATGCGCCGTAGCAGCTTCAGGCCGGCGCGGATATGCACAGTGCACTCGGTCCATCTTCCGGAGAGATGAGCCGCCGCAGCGAGAGCCACGCTAATCACGGCCAAGTTAGCAGGGTTGGTGATGGATTTGGCAAGGGAGATGGCAGTGTGGTAGTGCTTCAGACCCTGCGCAGTGAAGCGGTCGATGTCCACGGCGGCGTCGCCCCCCGCCGGCCGGGCCGCTAGCACATTGGTGCGCTCCCACCGGCGATGGAGAGCGCCGATCGCCACGGCGGCACGCCAGACAGCAGGCTCGGCATGCGACGCCTGAAGCAGCTGCCGCGACCAGAACTCGCCCGGTAAAACAGCCCTGGTCATTGAAGCCGTGCAGGCGCGATAGAAATCGAAGCATGCCACGTCGTCAACAGGCAGCGCATCGCCAAGAACGCGACAGGCCGGACCGGCAACTTGAAGCTGCCGGACGGCCGAGGCCAGCGCCCGCCGCGACTGATGAGATGTTGTCGATGATGCGTAGCCATCGCACGTCCGCCCGCTCCCTGTGCATCGCCGGCAGTCGGGTCTTGTCTCGTCGCACTTGACTCGGCGGATCCTGGTCACTGCGTGAGTCTTCCGACCATTCCGTCTCTCATGTCATACCCGGAGCGTGGGAACCCACTTGCAAGTGATGCAACCGCTGCGCGACCTCTTTGCGCCCGTTGAAGTCTCCATGGCTGTAAGGTGAGTACTTCGTATTCGACTTGTCGCTCTGTCGATAGATCTCTTGGGTTTAAGTTACGATGAAGTAGGACGGCATGTCATCGTCTGACAACCTGGAGCCCAAGCTTTTTGCAACTTCGCTCAAATCTGACCGGTCTTTTTGGATGCCATATGGCTACGGCGGATGAGGGGGAGGGCTGTGCCGTGTTGCAGCCACCCCCTGGGAGAATCCTTGGCTTCGTCCCCTTTCAGCCCCCCCCCCCATGTCCTCAGCCGACGGGGCCCGAGTTCTGCTTAGCCTCAAACATGTGCGCGAGACATGTGCACGAGCAGACTGTCATGGGATGGTGAGAAAACAGATATCGGGTTCTATTCCTGCGGGGCTTGGTATGGCTTGGCATGGCATGGCTCTAGGTTGCTGAAGCAGAGTAATGAGATGGCCTCGGAAGGCTCATCCGGATTGCGAGAGTTGGAGCGACCGAGCAGGGTGGGTTGGATTGGATGCAGAGAAGCCTAACAGCGCGCTAACCGTATTGGGGTTAGCGCACTGCGGTTGCCATGACCCTTGTTCTGAAATTTTTCTGATGGTCTTCACACTCAGAGGCGTTGAGGCGCTTGAAGGAAGGTGGCCCGGTATGGATTATACAATTAACTATTCACCTGTTGTCAGCCTTTCTGGCCGCGACCATCATGTTGAGTGGGTCTTGAAGTCGGCGGTCTGGACCGGCAATGTGGGGTATTGTGGAGCACCTGCCTTCACATTCGATACCGGTTCGAAATGAGTGATAGTCGAGTTCGCTATTTTCCTCCCCCAAAGGACCGACCCCCATAATCGTAGCCATAAGATTAGTGCAAAGAGCATCGCCAATTAGTGAAACACTTTCACAACTTGGGGCTAGATGCACCGAGGCCCGCAGCCACCAGCATTAGGCTGGTCATTGCCGGGAGTCCCCCTGCAAGCAATACCCCCTCGCGCCTCTTCATAAGTCCGCCGTCAGACCCAAGGTCAGGTCCAGCAACAGCTACATAGGCTTCAGATACAGCTGCTACGACCGAAATCCCGCCAGATATCCCTCAACGAGCCTCGTGAAGCAACTTAAACTGGCTCGTCACGCTCGTAGTTGAGGGGCGGACGCTTCCAGTCCAGCCCTGTACTTCTCCCTGATTGCGCACGACATCTCGTTCCGCGTTCCCCAACTTGTAGTTTGGCAGAGGTTCGCCTGATGGTGCCGACTAGGTACATACCTTCCTCGCACATGCTGGCAAGCTAGGAGATGGTGGTGGATGGAAGGCAGGAAGATGGTATGGACGGTGGGGTAGCTGCAAGTCACGAAGTAAGGTGAGTTCCCATAAGAGATCCGGCAAGCGCCGCTCTCCCTCTTGAGCGGGAGGGATTTTTACCAGACCATATCTTTTTTCTCAACCGCCAGTTTTGCTGGTGACTACGACTCCTATTGCGTCCAGGTTGCTTTATAGAGTTCTATATGGTTTTATAATCGGTTTGCATATGAATGGGATAAGCACCAGCAGGTGATTTCTCTTCCGGCTGGCAGCATTGGTGCCAAGGAAATGGTAAAAATCCTTTTCAATCAACCTGTGAATCCCAAGGCAGGGAGGATAGCGGGTTTGCAGTCTTATGGAGTGAGTAGGAGGCGCCCAACAAGGAAAGAAACGGCTTCCGGGACCCGCTGCAGATAGTATTCGGGAAAATGCGTTGGCGCGATATATGCGGTGCCTAGACAGACGAGGTCGCCGGGGTTGCAGATGATAAGTGTTTTCTCAAGGGGGTAACCCCTGATTCGTCCGCCGTCCTGGAAGGCTTGCGTGTCTCCAAATGTGACGATGCCTGCAATGCGATCTTTGACGTACTGCGGCAGACTTTCCACGGCGCGATGGGCAATGGCTGCACCTTGGCTGTATCCTGCGGCGACAATCTTGGACTGAGGGCAGTAGATGGCCGCGCTGGCGAGGAGGACCTGCATCTCGTAGATTCCGTATGGTGGCCCGCCGCCAGGGTAGAAATTGGTCTCAATCAGTGCCAGATAATTCACCCCCTGACTGGCCACATTTTCGGCGCCAAAATATGTCTTGAGGCCGTTAGAGAGGGCCGGTCCCACCGAAACGCCCTGCATCGCGTGAGTATAGGCTTCAGGGCGCTGCGTCGATTTGTCTCACCATATTGCCTGGCGCCGAGGTCTGACGAGCCCAAATGAAGATGACCGGCTTGCATCCGGTGTAGCTGAACTCGGCTGACCACATGCCCGTCCATGTTTGCCGTTTCTCGGACGCGACCGGCGCGGCGGAAGCCAGCATGCTGACCCACGACACGAAAAAGACGAGCAGCAACATCATGCCAGGAGGAGTCGATCGTTCAGTCCCGGGTTTTGCGCTCCCTCCAGAATGGTCGCTTATATTTTTGGGGGAAGATGCAAGTGAAACAGGCACCTGCGACTACAATTGTCTTGCTCCATATTTACTCCACAACGAAACCAACCATTCGTCTTCCCCTGAAGCTGCTCTCATTTATGTCTTATGCTCCTCGGCAGATGGGCCTCCGCCTTGCACACCAACCAACTGCTCCAGCAGCTGCCGGGGAATATTTACTGCTCCAAAGCCGGCACTTTTCTCGGAAATATCGGCAACCCCGCATACATCAGCCTTCTATAACAACAGATCTCTCGGACCGTTCTCGCTTCCGTGGGGTATTATAGTAAGGCTGCTATTAATTGGCGACCGTTTGTGTGGACCCCCACAATTCGGAGTAGGAGCCGAGAGGTTTGATAGATTGACGCGCATCTTGGTGTTGACGATGAGAACGGCATGTTGCCAATTGCTGATGTTTCCTCCCGGAAGCCAGGAACGTCAAAAAGAGATGCCCCGGGTTTGCAGTATGGAGATGACCGGATAAGAGACGGCAAATTGACTTCGTTTGGGGTTACTTATGGGGTTAGAAAGGTGTTTCTGGCCTTCCTCTTGATTAATGTCAGATTGAGGTCAGTGAATCAGATATGTTGCTTGATCTAGCAGCCAAAGCCTTGCCCTTGGCGCAGTCGGCCTTAAGGGCACCGCAACCACCTGGTATGATTTTCTTTCAGCTGGCGTGTGGTGGATATCCCCTTGAGGCGCAAAGAAGCTCGGCACTGCATACAATGCAGCTATCGGCTTGACCATGCCTAAGGGACTTTCAGCAGCGGTTATCTTTTCCCGCGCCTTTCTCTCCTTCGCTACCAGCCACCCATTCGAGCTTCACAATGCAGTCTTCCTCCGCGCAATTGACGAGCCTGTCGCTCATGTCACCGTTAGCAATCGATGCACCGAACTATCAACAGCTCGACCTTGGCAAGAACCAGATCCGAGTTCTGACCCTGCATCCTGGACTCTAGCCCGATCCAATCCGATGTTCCCTCTGCACCATTCTCCTCGAGGATGATCCACCGTATAAGGCGCTTTCGTATGCCTGGGGGGATTAAGAGGATGCTGTTTCCGTGGCCTTGAGGATGCTCAATTCCAAGTCCTAAGGCGGCTTTACGACGAGATCAAGGGGGTAAGGGTTGACACAATTAAGACACTCGGCAGGATCGCAAACTCATATGTGAAAAATATTCTTATCCATGACGTTAATGAGTGGCAAGAGTTAGTTTAGGAGAACGTTGGTTTTCAAGACCCATAACTACCGGCGACGTTGTTCTAAACGCTGGAAATTTTCGAAGGCTCGACTCCTCGGATCCTACACGAACGAGGACTAGTGGATAGAAGGTGAACAGCCAGCTGGCATCAGTCCACTCCTGCCTGTAGGCAAGAGGTTCTTTATTACTAGCAAGGGATTTATTGGAATCGGCTCACCACTTTTGAATGTCAGGGACCTAATCAACGTTGCACTCGATTCTGTGCACCGGCCAATCGCTGGCACCTGCCCAATCCCAAGCGACTTCGTCAACATTTTTGCCCTCGGGACGCTATACAGCCATTTTCCATCAAGGGCAACCTTGGGCCAGTCAACACGGAAATCCAGTACCGCAGCGGCGGGACGACGGTCATCATCGCTATGGTTACCGAACCAAAACTCGTCGAAGTCTGAGTCGTTGCCGCTTCCTGCGTCGCTACCACTTCCTTTATCATCGACATTCCAAGACAGCCTGGCCTGCATGCGTCAAATTTGTGCAGCGCATTCTCGTGCGGTCAACAGGCTCAGGCCCCAAGAGGCAGTGCATTGAAATAAATTCGCAATCGGCGAGTTCCCCGCACGGGTCTTCTGCTGAAGTGCAAGGTGCGGGGAACCATCCTTATCTTGTCAAATCAAGATGGATCAGACGGACGACCTGACGTCACGCGTTGATACGACCGTCCTCAATCACTTTTTCGGACTTCCACTGCTGTGTATCATTGCTTGCACTGATTCTTTTTATCAACACGGGGGCTCACAACTTTCTTCATCAACACTGAACATGCGGACGCCTTCTCCGCCCGAGGAATCCGCTGTCTCAGGCTCTCCGCTCTCCATGTCGTCCAACCTAACAGCAGCTGAAGCAATGCCAAAGCAACAACCATTGGTCAACTCCCGCCGTGGCTGCTACTCTGCCATGCAGGAGTGTGGTAGCTTACCCTTTTGGGATGCCGGTGGTGGCGGAAAGGAGGCACGGTAGCCATCCACCTCACGGCTATTTACCGAGCACAGGAAAGATCAACGCCAATAAACTCGACACCAGGTCGACGACGTCACCACTATTGCCAGGAATATCACCCATCTTCCCAACCCACGACTCAACCTCCCTACCTACCTAAGGACGCATGCCTCATATTGCAAGAAATCACCAGTCACTGAAAGGTCATCATCTCCCGCCCCGCCATTTGCTCGCTCAAACGTCTCAACAGCTAAGAGATACGCTTGCAGAATGGCTAACATCCTCATCTCAAACGGTACGTGCTATTCGGCAGCTGGGAAAAAGCTCCACGAGAGCTTCATCCCATGTGGGAATTCTGCAACTGGCCACCAAACCTGCTGCGGAGCAGGCGATAATTGTCTGGCAGACTTATCCTGCTGGGGAGTGCATGGCACAGGGTACGGAAGCTCTCTGACCTACCAAGCCGGGTGCACCGACGAGAAATACGAGGATGCGAGCTGTCCTAGGAAACAATTTGGAAAGTACCTAACTCCGGATGATGGATTCATGGAAGCGAACGTCCTAACCCGGATTTCTTGTAGACCAGCCATGGATAGCCCTCACCCACTGCGATGAGAGCAACGGTGCATGGGCCCCTTGCTCGCAACTGGGTAATCCTACTACTCTCCAACCTGGCGCTTACTGCTCATGCACGGATGCGTCGAAGACAACGCTGGCCTTCCGGGACACAAACCCTCTCACTAGCCTAGCTTCTTTGCCGAGAGCGACAGGGGAAAGCATCCACTTCTTTGTTACTCCCACGCCGGCACCGGGCACCGCCGGCACTAGCGGTAACGGTGGCACCAGCGGCAACGGTGGAACAAGCAATAAGCCGACGGAATCCACGGCAGGAACCACAATGCCGGGCGGTTCGAGTGGAGGAGGCAGCAGCAGTTCTCCCACGGCCAAGGAGACTGGCACGACGCCATCCGACAGCAGTGCTGCCAGCACCGCCAACTCGGGGCCCAGTTCTGGAACGAAAGTGGCCATTGGAGTCGGGGTGACTGTTGGCGTGCTGATCCTCATCGCTGCTATAGTCGCCCTGTTATTCCTCCGCCGCAAACGTGGGAAAGCAGCTGGCGGCGTTGAGAATGGCAGCACCGCCGCCGCAAACAAGGGCAATAAGAATCGCATATCAGCATCATCAACAACTCCTACGATGTCGGAAGCAGATGGGAGACCTGTATCCGAGGTTGGCGGAAGCGCAGCACGGCCATGGAGCATGAGGAGCGAGCTTGAAGGAAGTCAAGTGAAGAGTGATCGGCTTGAACACTCCGGAGGACATGTTTCTGTTAAGGATTCAACTTATCAAGTAAGGCAAACCAAGGACAAATCCGATCTAAGTCCTGTCGCCGAGCTACCTGCCAACGGCAGCTGGTGAGGCAAATCTCAGAACGCGCGAGGCAACAATAGTAATCATAATAGTAATTCATCATATTTTTCGCAAAGCTTCTGAGTGTCCACACTGCCTACTTGTTCGCGGTGACTACTAGTACTCCCAACTATGTGGCAGAGAATGCCATTCGACGATACTGAGACCAAAGCCCTTTGTCCGATACGGGCCCGTACCCCATACGACTTTGTTGACAATTCCCCGAACTTCTCGTGACAATTTGGAGTGGCCTACTGCTTTGCCAACACGCCGAGGATATCAACCAACGAGCAGCATATCCTCTAGCGGCATATACCGCTGTTGGGGGGTACTACGAAGGTCGGATCAGATGCCATAAGGCGATCTCTCGAGGTTGTTGTGGAACTCTGCATGTCGAATCTAGACATCGATCCAACCAAAGTGATGGATCGAGGCCGCAGGGGATTTGATCAACAAAACTCTACGACTAAACTGGACCAAGATGATCGACTCGTGGCAAGTACACAATCAATTCCCTTTGTCCTTCAAATAAAGTGACTATCAAACAGCGCTCTCGTCCTTCATTTTCTCCTTCAAGTTCTCGTCTCGACTCCTTATGTACCCCCTCGTTGAAGACCCGAGCGGATCTACGAGATCCATGATGTAAGAGTCCTTGTAGTGATCGTTGACCCACGCGTCGCTGCCCGACCGCTTATGTGTTCGAGAACCGGAATGCTCCTCGTACTTGACGCTGAACTCGTGCGTCACGAAGATGGCGCCAAAATAGGGGCTGATGACCGGCCAGAAGATGGGCACTGAGACACAAATTGACGCAACGTTGACCTCAAGTACCATTAACAAGATGGATCGCGGCCCATACCAAGTGGGATCCTGTGGTTGATGTCAGAAAATCTATATGGGAATGTCTGTACGTCTGAGGGAAGTACGTCTGAGGAAGGGTGAATTCCCAATGACCCCCGAGACCAGAGGGCAAGGGATAAGAGGGGAACAGCTTCCCAAGAGGCAAGGTACTTACGCGTGTTGGAAAGAAGCCTGCTTTGTAGTAGATTGTCTCATACACGCGCCAGCCCGAAAGCGTGACAACCCTGCATCGCAATGTCAGCGTTCGGGCTTGTTCAGGGAAGAAGGTTGAACTTACGTGGCTCCCATCAACAACAGTACAAGCAAGCCCAGACGTGTCTTTAGAGTCAGACCCGCTTTCGAATACAGCTGGAAGGGAATGGCGATGATGTAGATGTCGAAGAGAGTATTGAGGACATTGTGGGAAACCAGCGTGGCGGTGAACTCATCGGCGTTCTGGGATGCATACGCCCAGCAGTTGGCATCCCGGGAGAGGACGTCCCAGGCATCGGGGATGTTGGTGCAGGGGAACAGAGAAAGCAACGTGTACGCAAGACCCCAAGCAGATATGACGGCAAGCCCAATGACGCTGGCGCGGTATGCCCACGTCCCCTTTTCGAAGAGTCGAAGAAATTGAAACAGCTGGCTGAGCTTGATGAACGTGGCCGAGAAGTTGAGGCTGACGTTCAAGACGTAGAATAGCACCAGATAGTTTCTGACATCGCCAAACGTGAGCAGTAGGAAATGGCGACCGGATCCGTACTTGATCGCTGCTCCAGGTTAGCTGGTGCTGAGTCCACGAGCGGAGGGACTGGTGGTCTGCACTCACCCAAGAGGAAGGTTATGGAAGCCACAGAAGTGAATAACTGTTCATCTCAGTGTCAGCCGAAGCCGAGAGATGCGGGTGTTGCCCATGGGTGACGGCACATACGAGGTAGAGGATCACAAAGAGGTCGTCCCAGCCTGGGAGTCGCACCACCCTAAACCTGACATAAAGCCGCAATGAGACGAACATCCATGATAGCGCCTGGAGACGGTTAGCAGACTGGCGAATGTCAACGGGATTTTGACGGCGAACACGCACGAGAAAGGATGCCGTGAAACCAATCAAGGTCGCCGGCCGGTTCGTGAAGGGTATGGGCTCGTTGAAATTGTTGTAGGTCGGGAAGCCGAAGACGCTGATAAGCTGCGTCTCGTCGCTGATGGATGCCATGGCTCGCGGTCTGCTAGACGACGACGTGGAGTTCCCTGAGAAGAAGCGGCATCTTCGCTAGTTGACAAGAGGCATCTGGGGACAGGGGGGGTGTGGCGGGTCTTTTGCAGATGAGCGATCTGTCGGCGAATATATCAAGTTCTAGACCAGCACGGCTCTGTGGGAGGTGATGCTCGCCGGGGTTTGGAGTCCACAATGCGCTCGCTCGGGAACCAGCGCTGCAGGCCAGATGCACGGCGGGAGGACTGCCGGCTGCCATTGGTTAGCAGATAGGGGTCCGTGTTTCACGGTTGGTACGGCACAGCAGGAACTTGGACCCGATGCTTCGCTTGGCCGACTTTTAACAGCTTCAATAAGAACAGGGCTGGCATCCTGAGCACCACCATGGTCGAATGCGAGGAAATCCGTCGATCTCTACGTGCACCATGACTTTTGGGCTGTAAACTTCGCAGGATTGTACTGACTGAGAATACTGACTGAGAGTTGGTTGTCGTTCATCTTCACTTCGCCCTCGCCGCCACTCTGCTGGCATCCCGACGCCCACCAGTCAGCGGGTGGGCAGTTGCTTGTACTGCTATTGCGGTTTCAAGTGCCGGCCTATTTGCACAACTGTTCCTGGACGGAGGCTTGGTTGTGGCTGCATGAGCTGTTCCTCTCGGGTGTCCTCTGACGGCCCACGGGCGGCCCTCCCGACGGCGGGTTTGCGACCTTCTAGAAAGGCAATTCGCTGGGGCGGGCGCCACAGAGCCAAAACGTAGTGTGAGGGCAGCTTGGGGGCGGCCTGGCTGCGACGCTGGGCCGTCGCTGCATTGAACACGGCACAGCAGCTTGGATTTCGCGCAACAGGCAGTAGCACAGGTGCGCTGCTGCAGAGGTTGTGTGCTGCGCGGGTCGCATCTGACACTGTCTGAGGGTGGCGTTGGCTGCCATTCGGTGTCGATCTACGCGATGCCTTGGGGAGGCGTCCGTCGGCTTTTACCCGCAATGACCCTATTCGCTGCCGCACCGCCATGCCGCAGGCGAAGGTGTGCGTCCCGAGCGCTGGCAGATGGGGCAGACGCCGCCTTCCGCCAATTACAGCAAAACTAGCGCGCGTCTCTCCTCCTCGATGCAGCCTGCATCGATGCCCTCAGCGTCGCAGCATCTTGGAACGTGCGGCGCCGGCGACATTCGGGGGTCAAAAGTAAGTCGGCAGGGACCTGGCTCAGACCATGGGCCGCGGCCTTGACACGGCCTCGGGGGTTCTCCCCGCTGCTCAAGACATGCCGCCAACCCACCCACCAGCCCAGGGAAACAACAAGTTTGGGACAGGTCGCACACCAACCAGGTGAGTGTTACACTCGGCTCCGCCCGCCAAGCCCTGGTAGTTGCGGACCAACTTGACCAACTCATGCGGCCTGAGGAAAAGGAAGACTTCTGAAACAGCTGCAACGTCTTGGTCAGGGGTCCTGAAGATCATACCCCCGGAAGAATAATCGACCGTTGACGCGATGATGTGCAGTGATCTGCTAGGACTTAGGGCTGGCTTTTGCCGGAATCCAGACGACACGGGCATGAAAGTGAGCTAAAAAGCGCGGCCCAGAGTGTCCGAGTTGCTGTGATGCCGCCCAACTTGCATGCCCTTTGACTGAAGGAACCCCCAGCGTTGCAGCGAGATTGGCGTTCCCTTGGCCCTGTTGCTATCCACATGCCTTGTTGATCTATGATCTTCAAAGCGTGACCGTCAGAGCGTCAGAGCGGCTACCTGCCGACCCTACTGCCATGCTATGGGTCGCGCCTCAGCACTTGGTGGATGGCTTTCCGGAAGCAGACACATTGATGTAAAGGCCGTCCAGGCAACCAACTAACGTCCAGCTCCCGGATTTCGGTAATTGACTTCGGATGCTGTCGTCTGCAGTCACCCATTCCTCAGGGACCGGCTTTTCCGGCCCCTTTTGTCATAAGGAGCTCGGAAAAAGCAAGCCTATGCGATTGCGTTTGAAAGTGACGATGGATGATTGGCTTGTGATGATACCGCGCCCTCTGATGAACTTGGCAATGCCTAACTGACTCGTATCCAACTAACCCCAAAGTGAGAGGCGTCGTTAGTTGTGGCGTACACGGTCATCTTGAACTTGCACAGAGGCTAAAAGCAGAGCGCCGGCGGCCAAGGCTTTGAATGAATGGCGCTTGTTGGTTTCTCGTTTCATCTTCAGCTCTCGAACGCCCGCTTCGCTGAACAGTCGTCCGTATGCTTCCGAAAGACGCGTGCTGTAGTGGCCACCTGAATGAAGTCTTCCGTTTTTGTGACACAATATGCCGGGCTGTTTCAACCTATCGACATTTGAACTATGTGAGTATGGTATCGTGATCGGTCTCCAGCACCACTAGATATGTCAACGGTCATGACCGAGATGCCTTGGAGACAGTGGACCGAGCCGCGTTCAAACCATGGGGATTATGTGTGTCGACGGTTAGGATCCGATGTCTTGGCTGCCGGGCTAGACAAACAGTGGTTGGCAAGGCTCGAGATGGCTGACGCTTCCAGCATACCTTCGCGACTAGATGGTCTTGCAAGGACGGAATGTACGTATGCCCGCCTGTTGGGTTCTCTCCGCCGCTCCTCGTCAAAAGTCCTCGGGCGAAGTGGTGGAAGGTGGGCCAAGCTGAGTGGACATTGGTGCAGGCAAATATCGCCCCTAGTGTTGAGAGAAACCGTGTCGGGCGGGATGGCCAGGCAATCGTCATCGTGCGGTTGGAGAGAGCGGGCGCTCAGGCGAGGTGTGGTGGGGCGCGACCTGAAACAGTGACCGTAAAGGGTAGCAACCAAGTGAGATCAAGACTGGTCAACTTGAGCGAGGAATAAATGCATGTTTGGGAAATGAAGTGTAGTTGCCACCCTTCCAGACCCCTTGTATGCTCTTCCCGGGTATATCCTGACCCCGAAGCTACCAATTAGATACGCCATTCTCCATGCTTATGCTAGTATCACCTGTGCCGTTCGACCCATTTCGTTACCCAATCATGCGTCAAGTGCTCGTTTCCGTCTTTTTCTTCTGCAGCTGCTGATCTAGCAGTTGCTTGACAGCAAGCAGTTTGACAGGCTTGGTGATAAACAAATCGCTTCCGCTTGCCATTGCCTCTTTTCGACTCACCTCGCTGCTGAGACCCGTCAAAGCCGCGATCATGCAACCAGTGACCTTGGCCTCGACTTCTAGGTCGCGGATTTGACGGGTTGCCTCGAAACCAGTCATCACCGGCATGTTCAGATCCATCAGAGTGACGTCGAATGGCCGCCCTTCGTCCAGTCCCTTCTTGTACAGCTGAACCGCTTCCAAGCCATCACACGCTGTAGCAAACGTGTGTTTCAGCTTGCGCACCGTGGCCGCTAATAACTTGAGGTTGATAGGGTTGTCGTCGACCAAGAGGACGTGAAGGGCGGACGATTCCTGAAGTGGCGCCTCTGTGGTGGGCTTCGAGTCCGCAGCTGCTTCGTTTGGCTCTAACCTAACCGCGACAGACGGCGTCTGCGATGGGGCGGGAAGCAGAACATGCAGCGGAGGGGAACCCGACACACTGTCCGTCGTCTTCCCCGCACTCCTAGGTCGGGGGGCATCCAAGGCCGAGACGATGGCGGAAAATAGCTTTTTGGGCCCGATAGGATGGTGTAGATGGATGCCGTGATTCTTGATAGCGTCGCTGCTTGAGCATAGCGGTGCTCCAGCCCCAGAACAAAGTAGCAGAAGAGGCGACACTGAAGGAATCGCAATACTACCGTCGCCGCTCTTCTCCTGCACGAGGTCGCGGAAAAACTCGCTGTCCAAGACATAGACGTCTGCTTTTGGGAGTAGGCCCTCCGAGGCGACAACCAACTCCATGCCCCAAATTTCACAGGCATTCACCTGGATTGCGCGTTCTGCGGCAGCCGGCCGGCTTGACTTCTCCGGCTTTCCACGGGCTGGGCTCTTCGCTATACCCTGGTACGCTTTTGATGTGATCAGACACAATGTTCGTCCGCGAAGTCGCTGATCGTAGGCGGCCAGCAATGATGACGGCTCCGTGCCAGTCACCCCGTCGGGAACCCGTTTAACGGGGAGGCAGACTTCCACGGCGGTTCCGATGCTGACGGAACTCTTGACGTCAATCGTACCGCCCAGGCTTTTGGCGAGTTGCTGGACAATACTGAGTCCCAGACCGATGCCGGGACTGTATGTGTCCTCTTGTGAAAAGGGCGTGAAGAGGCGGTATTTAACGTAGTCCGAACTCATGCCCCGGCCAGTATCCTCCACCTTCAAGCAGACGTAGTTCGACAGGCCGACCGTACTGCTCATCTTCTGTTGCATCTTGAGGCTGACTTCGATGCGGCCTGTTTTGGTGTATTTGAGAGCGTTGCCAAAGATATTCATCACAAAACGCTTCCAAACACCAGCATCAGCTGACAAGTTCCAGTCACGCTTCTCAATGTTGAGGATGATAAGAAGAGGGCGATCGGGTCCGCTACTCGTGTCGCCGGAGGGGAGGGTAGAGTATACCCCTGTCTGGACCCCTGTGAGGGACGACTGGAAGGCTCTCTCAGACAGATGGCTGAAGTGAACCGCATCGACAACGTCTTCAACAAGGCTTCCAAGATCGACTACTTCAGCATTCGCGATTGGGGATGTGGGCCCCCGCGAGTCCTTAATAGTGATGGCGTGCTCAAGCAGATTGTTAAACGTATCGAGGAGTGTGCGGCCACACGAGTCGAGCATGTCGAGGGTGGACAGCAGGGACGGATCTGATATCGATGCGCGGAGCAACTCGCTACTGGCCAGTATCCCGTGCAGTGGGCTTCGCAGCTCATGGCTGATAGATGAGACGAAGCTTGACTTTGCGCGACTGGCAGCCATTGCCTCCATGCGGGAAACCTCAGCCATAACCGAGTTTCCAAAGGCAGCCAGGAGGCCTATATCCGTGACTTCGATGGGGTTCGTCGGGTCGGTCACCCAGCCCAGCGTTGCGGCGTACCAGCATTCTCGCTGGAAGTGCCAGAGAGGGAGAAAGATGATATACTTGGCCGCGGGAAAGACTTGAAACAATGTGACTACGTCGTCGCGGAGACGCCGGCTGTCGCGGTCGGCCTTGGTTCCCGGGTAGAGCTTTCCCGGAGCGTAGCTCTCATCGATAGGCCCCGAGTCGTCTGCTGAAAAGACATGTCCGCCTGGATATTTCTTGATGAAACGCTGAAGAACCGCCTCCGGAAGTCTTCCAACCTCATGGTTGACAGTAGAAGACTGCACAATGGCAGCACAAAAGGGCCCGGCAGCCTCGGTGGCGTCTCCAGAGTCGCGGATGGTGAGCTGGTCGGAATGATCGACATACGCGGTTGGGGCAGCATCAAGGAACACCATGCCGTCCATATTCATCGCCTCGCGAATTGTCGATGCGGCTCGATAGAAAGACGATTTGATGTTAGCCGAGCTGATGAAGCCGCTGCTATGTTGCTCGGGCAGTTCCGATCCAGCGGATACAGGAGTACTTGGGCTCTGCGGATCTACATCTTGACCAGCTGCCTGTTCTAACACAGGCAGTTGATTAGCCAGACCCTGACTATACTCATCATCCAAGCTCGTCTGAGGCGTCACCGGGCCGTCGACACCACCGGACATAGACTGAGCCGAGTCGGATGATTCAATCGAAGATGCCGAAGCTAGGTTCGGGTGCGGCGGCGGGCGGCCTTGTTTGTCGGAGTCTGTGAATTCGTTGGATTCCCCGATGGAAGACGAGCCGTCGGGGCCGGCCTCTGTGGATCTCATCTCTGGAGCTTGTGGCCGGTCGGGTACAACAGTCGGGCCAGTATCCCCTTGCTGGGACACCGAGGTTGACGGGTCTGACGCGATGAACTTGCTGAGGCCTGAGATAAGCCCCTCGGAGCGGTGTCGGTTCTGTTTCGATCGCACACTATCTAGGTAAACCATGATAGAGGCGGCAATGTCGTTCATGATTTCCACCGTTTCCTCGTTATCATATTCCTTCAGTTCGTTGTGGACTACACAATATGAGCCGAGGAGATAGCCGAGCGGCGAGATCAGCGGGACCTCTTCATATTTCAAACGTCAGAACCAACTCCTGGCAACGGGGAGAAGTCCGTACCTAAGTATGATCGAAAATAAGGAAATCCGGTGACATATGGCCTCTCGCTGTATGCCGGATCGGCCCTGAAGTCGTTCACGATGTACCGAGTGTTGTTGGCAATGACGTTTGGCCCTGTCTTGATCCACGCCCCGGTTTCATCTAGTGAGGCATGTCAGTCAACTCCTCCTCTTTGCAGGGCGACCATAAGAGACCAAGGAGACCAAAAAGGGGTAAAAACATACCCAAGAAAGCCTTCATCGTGGTGGGGCAGACCTGCAGTCGTTATCAGTGAATGCTCGCCATCTCCATGGGGTGTCTCTTCAGTGCACTCACACCCCAGCAGGCGTCCAACCTGAGAGATCGAGATTAGTTAGCGGCATGCATCAACAATAGAAGGGCATCGCGGTGATCATGGAGGTGGGTATCTGCCCTACCTGGCGACACCGAGAAAGATGCGGTCGTCACCGTCCCACTTCATCTCGCGGATGGAATGGGAGCGGGTGATCTCAGCCAAGACCCATTGGTAGTTCCGGTCGATCAGGGAGATAAAGGACCTGTCGCAGTCGAGACGGAGAGCGCCCAGCTGGCACAGGGCGTTGAGGGTCGGGTCCGGGTTGATGAAGGGCTCATGTCCGGGACCTCCCGGCAGGTCCAGAGGAAAAGAACCCGCCGACAGGTAGCTGTGTCGGAGCGGCATGTCAGCTCTGCCCGGCGGCGGCATGGGAGCGGGGAGGAGCGACCGTGACCTACGCTGCAATCTCACGCTGGCGCGCGCGTTCCACCTCCTCCATCGCGTCCACCACGCACACCCCCGCCTCGTCGTGCTGGTCCCCTGCGCATGGAATAGAGTCGAGAAGCATGGCGACCGACGACTCGGAATCTGACAATTGTGCGGGCCGCTCCGACAGAGACCTGAGCGTGCGAGGTCGACGGACAGCGACGGACAGCAGCAGCAGGCAGTTGCGTGGAGTGCCGGTGAGCGGGGGACGGGTGTCGGAATGCGGGGCTCGAAAACATTGCAGGTGGTGGTTGGGTGAAACCAACGTCGCCACTCCTCCCGGAAGCGAGACTGCAGAGCTTGCATACCCCTGTTGATGATGTCACAGCGCGGCGAGGCGATTGGGCGCCAGCACACCACAGGTCTCAGCTCCATTGCTTTTCTGTTAGCCCACTGCAGAATTGCCAGCGCGTGGTGTGAATACCGATCGTTTTATTTTAGCTGTCATTTTCTGCTGAAAAGCGACGCGCGGATATTTGCACCTTGGGACAAGGATCGAAGTGATAAGGGACGCCATCTCCACAGCGCACTGTGCCGGCTTCCGCTTCTGAATGAAAGCAGCCCGCAATGCCAACCCTCGACTGCAACTTTAGCGCCCCACTGCCCCGGGTCTTCTCGACCTCGACGAACGGGGCTAGGGGATGGTAACGTTGCCTGTGATGGTCCAACACCCACGATCGCCGTCCAACTGTGCCTCTACTACTCTTCCGCTCCTTTGAAAATAACAACGATTCGCGCTGCCCGACGCTGGCTCGAGGAGCTGTTCAGACTGAGCTGCGTTACTTCGTGTGGTGGCAAGGGTCAAGCACGCAATGCTTGTATTGGGGTCGACTCCTTTCAGCGCGGCGGGCTGAAGCGATTTCCAAACCGGTGACCCCGAGGACGTGTCGGTGTAGAGCATGTTGATATTTGACGACGCGTCGAGGTACAAAACGTATGTATTCACCCGTTGCTGCGCGTCAGAAGGGCGGGCAACCGAGAAGGCCGCAATTGGCGAGAGCTTCGGGATGGATATTGTTGGTAGGGCTACGCCCATTAGCATCATTATTTCCCCAAGACCGACACCTCAGCAACTTGAAGGGTTATGACCGAGGCCAGCAAACATACCGGTTGGCCACGAAAGCGAGTACAACGGATCGACCTCTGGCGAATTCGAGTCCGTCACCGCGACAGATAACCGGCCATCGAGCGTCTGGTAGAACACACCATACCCTCCCTTGAGCGCTATCCTGGTGAAGTTCGCCGAGCAGGGGACAATGGCCAACTTGCTGCCAGGGAGAGCAGAGATGCCAATCCTGTTGCCATCCCAAGTCGTACTCGGGGAGAAGGTAGAATACAGCCGGTTGCGGACGCGATGCAGCGACGCATCGGTACTCTGGTAGATAGTCCATGGCCAGTAAGCAGCCAACGTGCTGTTGGCACCCATGGTAATTCCCACCGCATTCACACTGTCCTCGGTAATCGACGGGCTGTTCACATCGTTCAGGTTAGTTCCTAGCAGCCTGGACTTCTCGCCTGTGTAGAAGAGCTCGGTCTGGGGCTGTTTGACGACAGATGTTAGCGCTTTTTTTTTTTGCCCGAGGCACTGACACACCGTTTGTACCTATGTTGGGGGTGGGGGAGGGGGATCTGCAGACATTGAAGCGGTTTCCATTAACGAGCAACGAGACGGCAAGTTGCCCTGCGTTTTGTGCCAAACTGTTCAACGTGGTCGATGTACCCCAGCAGGTGCCGTTGCTCCCGGCAGGACGGGCAGTGTCGCAGCGCGAATACCGTAGTCTTCCCTGGGGTTCTTGATAGAAGAGGGAGATGTCAATCCAGCCGTCTGTTTTCCGCACGTCTGTGACTGCCAACGCTGAGCCCTGGCGGATCGACTGGGGTGTCGCATCGACCGTCGAATTTTGACCTCCGGGCAAGCTGCCGTCTTCTCCCGGACTGCGGAAGTTGTTGTGTTGTTGACCCGGAGTTCGCGGCTCGGCTGCCGAGGACCCCGCCCAGGACAGCTGCGACAATGACCCTGTAGCCCCTGATGTACGCTTGCGGTAGATCCCGGGCATCACCCCAGGCATGCCAAATCTCCATATCATCTACCCTGCAGGGGCACTCTCCAACCAGGCAAAGACCAAGCTCGCTATCTGCGTTGCAAGGAAAAGCCTTTGCTTTCCCATCGGGACATCGTGAGACAGTCACGGTGGCCGGGCGGGGGGAAAGAAAAATGAACCTGAAGGCGAAACTACCCAGGTACTTTAGGTTCCCTCGCGCAGAATTTGTCGGAGCTTTTTGGTTGGTTGGCCCAACCTCTAGAATGGCTCGGGGGGCGGTGCTGGCGGAAGGTGGCTATTCACCGCTGAGGCGGACGGGGGCGTTGTTACACAAACCGAGTTCGTCCATGACGTCCGAGAGCAACATCTTGTCTCGTGCGGAATGTGTGTGGATAGGAAGTTGTTGCACGCTGTGGATCGAAGGCTCTGCCGATGGAAAAACGAGTGTGTTGATTGCTTCAATCGGTTGGAAGCCGAGGGATGGCCTTTTATACACGGAAAAGGGCTTGGATTTATTTTGATCCAGTTTCGGGGGAAACCCACAAGGTTTGGAAGGCGTTTGCCACGTCAATGAGTCAAAACTATAAAATGAGCCTGCAGGCAAATGGCAGGCTTCATGAATAAAGAGATAAAGTGTTGGTTTTCACCAACCTTCTACGTCAGTAACAGGGCAGTAACAGACTTGTTTGTGGCAGTCAAGGTAGATATCTAACAGCACCAGGCTCCATTCAAGGAGGCGACCGCATCGGGTCGCTGCAATGCGAGGAGGAATTTAGCGCAGGGTGGCATGTTGTTGAAGTCATGTCAAACTGTAGCCGCCTCGCTAGGCGCTTAGGCGCGCTTAGGCGCGCAGGCGCCCTGCCGAGCCAGGCTTGGCTGGAGCGCAGGGGCCTTGGATCATGTGCTCTCCCCACACACAGGGAGTTTCCATTTGTATACGTTAATTTCTAGCCACTGAGTACCCTGTTACACTGAGAATAGTGTTTATGTATATTTACAGGTGTCGAAGCTAAGAAGTAGAAGCTGGTGCCTGTGCTTGCCATGACTTTGCTGTCGGGGAAATTAAGATAACAGTAACTAGAGTAACGGAAATAAACGATAGCGATTAGAGGAAGCGATTGGGAACGCGACTAAGCGGCTGGAAAGGCGATTTAAGTCAAGCGGCTAGGGAAGCGATCCGAGGACATTGAAACAGCAGTGATCAGAGTGATAGCAGCGACCCGAAGAAGCGAGGAAGGGGGAATTGAGACGACGGTGACTGAAAGAAGCAAGGAAGTGAGAAAAAGGGGGATATGGGGTTGTTGTGGCTGAGGATGAGGGCGAGGGATTGGATGTAGAGGGATAAACGGGTAAGGGTTGCCGGGGTGTAGATACTGGAAGACATTTTTCTGGCTCCTTCTAGAGGTATTTGAACCTGGGTTGGAATTCCGTACCGTGGTGCGAATGAGGCCTATGAAATTAGGGGTCGAGATATTTTATGGGGGTGGATGGAGTGATGTCAGCGTGCATGCGGGTTGTTGTGTTGATGGGTGGGATCTAATTAGTTCATTGGTTTGCTTAGGTCTATTCAGGGGGTGGCAGCCTTGTAATACGCGTGTTGCATGCAGATAGGAGCAAGTGAGAAAGTTACAATACATATGTGATATTGTTGAAAGTTGTATTTTATGTTGGAGAGGAGAAAAGAAAATTGCTATTAATTTCACAGATTCCAGTATGCAGTTGTTTTTAACACAGTCAAACGGCAGATAAAACACATACACCCGATACTCTCTAGGGTGGTATAAAAATACCCTTTACCAGTGACAACCGTGTTGATGGTGAATATCTATCATTCTACCTCCCCCCCATGAGTGGTGCCTTTCTTCCCTCAGTAGTCAATGAGGAACGGGGTGGTGCTTGAAGGAGGGGGGCCTTGGCATCGTTGCACCATCCCATGCGTCTTGCCGATTTTTCGTGGCTGCGTGCAGGTGCCTGGGTAAGCTCTGGCATCAGCCAATGAAACGAGATAACACATTTGTGTTGAAGAAAAATGCTGCACGCCAGTTGGCAGGAGGTTAGGTCCGAGCACCCCGGACTTGATTCAGGCACTCTCCCTCCCGGTGTTGAATGAAAATTGATACAATTTCCACCCGCACAAAGCTCCACATGGATTCAATCTCTGTCGAGGTCGGCCAGCCGCCGAAGTTTCCCATTCCATGTGTATCGGACGATTACAAGGTGAAGAGACAGCGCCACCACCGCAATGAATTCATCAGTATTCCAAGCAAGCAACCGAACGACAGCAAACCGAGCGACAAGACAGATGAGCGGATTGAATTTTCTACCGCAACACCCACCGCTCGTATCTTACGCCAAAAGTTTCTCCATGACCTATGCAAAGGTCTCTGCAGCAGGCTTCCGGAGTTGCGGGACCTACCGAACAGGCCCGCACTCTCCAGCACCCTAACAGCCCTCATGAAAGCCTTTGCTTTCAAGATTGGACAAGATGGCTCACCCGATGGCCTTGTGACCATGTACTTCATCCACCATTACAGCGAGTAGGCAATCTCTCACGACTCAAACTCGATGGATCTTCACTCCTAAACGCTGATTGAATCTCCACATCAGACAGATCGTGGCCGTCCTTCAACTTTTGCAGGTCTATGGCGATGGCGCTGTAGCCAAGTCTTCACACTTTGCGACGCCAAAGTATATGCAGATGGAGGTATGGATTGAAGTGCTGACGAAAAGCGCAGGAGGCCTGCCTGCTGCGTTGTTTCAAGGGGTTGAAAATTGGGATGATCTGGCCGTCGACCTCGCCCATGATCAGCTGTCATCATTCGCTAAGGCCATCCGTCACGGGGATGCGTATCAGTGGCTGATTGGGCAAATCCAGAAGGAAATTGCGTTGACAACCAGCGCTTGGAGACGCGGTATACACAGTCGAATCTTGGAGAAGCTCCCAACTGAAAGAGTCATCGAACGCCCCCGCCCCCGCTTGCAATGCGGCGTCTTCGAATTTCCAATGTCCTCGATGCTGCTGGGCAGGTCTGAAAGTGGGCGACAAGAGTGTCGGGACGTAGGACAAGCACTTCGGGACCGGGCCGTCATCTGCGAGTTCGCTGGCAATATCCAGGTGCTTACGATGGCGGAGTACATTGACCTGGCATGGCCAGTCACGGGGATGAAATTCCTTGAAATTATACAGACTGCGATCGAGGACTATGTCAATGCTGTGGGTCGCGATTCCCTCTCTGGTAAGTACCCCCTCAGCTCTTTCCATCACCCCTTTTGCTCGTTTCAAGCAGATCTCTGCATTTTTGGAATCCGGGTTTAGCCAACACTTGCCAACGATGACCACAGATACCCTCCCTGGCAACACTCTTATTGAAACAAGAATCGACGGGAACAACCTCCTCATCGTAGTCCGTGGAACTTCGTACTCAATCGCCAATTGCGGGGAGCAACTAGCGTGGCTCTGTGCCGCGCTGTCCGATGACTATCCTACCATCCAGAATTCGGAGTTTCCAAAATTCCCACAGAGAAGTCCGACCGTGCGATTGTTTTCAGCTTCTGTGCTTCCCCGGGAAGATTTAGACGAAGGAGGCGGCAAGAGAACGAAATTCCGCGTTCAAACCCGTATCCATCCCAGTTCACATGTGGCGCCTTCCGCTCTTCTGGGAGTTTTCGGTTCCTGTTCCACGCCGACCGTCATTTGCGGGTTCCCAATTCGTCGTCGACCCGAAAGCTGCCCAGCAATAGAAGTCTCGGCTGCGATTCTCCTGCGAGCCATTGGATCGCCCATTCTTGTTATCACTACACGACTTGTCGTTCAATTGGGGCATGATCGCCGCCTCGAATTGGTTGGGAGAGACGGAGAAATGTTTTTCTGGCAGTCTGCTCGGTCGACGGTCCTGTGCACTCACTTCCAGCCTTACTTCTCCAAGCATGAGACCGTCGGCGGTAGCGAAATAAAGAGCGGGCGGCATTTTGTCTGTGAGTTCGACGGAAGGGGTTCGTGGCCAAAATGGCACTCAACAGATCCTGGCGGGGAGAAGATAGATGACACTGGCAGCGCACGGGTGGATTCTAGCGACGCGGAAACCACTTCTAGATCGCCATCAACCGACAATTCAAGTTCGTTGGATCCGGAAATGCTATCGATACCAAGCGGTTCAGGAACCATCGACAGCGGTGGAGACGGCAGCAAGCTCGGGGTCCAAGTCTTCAGGGCAGTTTTCGCTCGACTTATTCAGCATGCGATTCACATTCAAGAAGTTGAATACGACCAGCCGATGGCCGATTTGGAGGGCCCCAGCCAAGATGCTGATGGGCCACAGCGACGACAAAACCAGATATCCAACTCGACATCAACATCAAGCTCAACAACCATGGCCAAGCGAACAGGCAAACGCAAAGCACAAGACATTAACCAGGGGAGCGAGGACAGAGAAGACGATGATGACGAGTCCCCCAAAACCGCAAGGCCCAACAAACTCCCACCCTCACCGTTAGGCCCCAGGTATCTAGCATGCCCCTTTTGGAAGCTAGACTCAGCAGCCCACTTCGAGTGCCCCCTCTTCCAACTCGACACCATCTCCCACGTGAAGCAACACCTCGCCAGGCGACACACACCCGCACACTACTGCCAGCGCTGTTATGCACAATTTGGAAGCGACAGCCTCCTGGACGTCCACATCAACGGGACATTCTGCTCGAGGAGAGCAAATGCGCGTCTTGCGGGAATCTCCTACGACCAACGACGCAGACTATCGATGAAGTCTGCAAAAGGGCCAGAAGTTCAACAATGGCATGTCATTTGGGATATCCTATTCACTGGCGTGGAGCACCCCGCTTGTGTATACGTCTATCCGAAACAGCTGGTCGAGCTCCGTACGATACGCCAGTTCTCGCTTCAGGAGGGCCAGGAGATTCTGACCCAGGAGTTGCAGGCGAGGGGCATGGCTTTGAGGTCGGATGTTGGTGCTGGTGAGCAGCAGCTGCAAGAGGCGTTGCTGAGCGGGCTTACAATCATTTTTGATCGCTTCATACAGCGGCTTCCAGGTGATGTCGAGGACGATAAAGCGCCAACAGCGTTGGGCCTTTGCGAAGAGCCTCGTTCGACGGCTTCGTCGGACTTGCCTCCGTTGGAGTCGAGAGCTGACGGCGGTCTGGGCTTGGGGCCATCTTCAAATGCTTCGGACTTGTTCCCTCCAATGGAGCAACCCCGAATCTTCCCGAATCGGCTGCCCGGTGTTGGGGATGACCCCTCCAACCCAAGCGTGCCTAGGTCAAGTAGCCGTTTTGAGGCTTCTCAAGACGCAGGGGACGGACCTCGGGCGCCATGGTCACCCGGGTATGTGGAAGAAGCTAGTAATGCCAACCTCGCTACAAATGATATCCGGTGCTTCAGCGAGTTCTCCGATAATGGAGGGATGCCGCATTGGGACCCACCAGACTGGCAAGCCAATCAGACACTCGAGGATATCCTCGGTACCATCGCTGTGATGACCTCTCAGGAGGGTCTTGTGGTCAACGGAAGCGAGTTGGGGGTTTCAGATATCCCCAGCCCAGATGCACCACCATAGGAAGGGCGGTCTTTATGTTGGTTGCAGTGCTGGGAGGGAGTCTGTCTTGACGTCAATGCCTGTTGCTGGGCGTGCAGCAACCGACTCCATGGCTTGAGGATGACTTGGTGGGACTATGCTCCAGCTTCAAGTCGGGGAAGAGAGAGGTGATGGACTTGCGGCTGCGATGGTGCGAAGACATTGTTCGAAGGGAAGGGAGTCAGGTTTAAATAAAGTCAAAAGAGAGTTCAGATTTGGAGTAAGGTTTTGAGCAGACCAAAGGTAAACCGAGAGTGTCTTGTAGCAATAGACGCCTGAAAAAGAGTGGGCGCATGGCGGGGAACCTTAATTTACCGGCCCTACTAGGCAGTGACGGCAGGCGAAGCGCACCTGGCCGATCAGAAACATAATCTCAGCTTTGCAGTCCTGTCAAAAAAAGATTTGATCCTCCGCCGAGGCCAAAATTGCAGTGAAAATTGGTCCGCAAAGCTACTGGAGCACCTTCTATCCCAAAATTTACATCACGGGTGTGTCTCGGCTCCGTGTGAGAAGGCAGTCGCTGATGAACTCAAACTGTGCAGGTCCTGGCAGGGCAGCTACCCAAGACAATCATGGCGACATGAAGCCCGCTCACACGGATGAGCGACTTCTTATGAGCTATTCTTCCGGAATATCTCTCCCATATGTTTTACGTCCTTAATGGACGGCCTTTCGGCTTCACACGACAGGAGAGGCAACAGCCGGAGAGCAATCCATGCGCACGAAATGGTAACTTCCATTGCTCGTGTGTCAAGCCCCCTCCTCAGCAATACATATACGCTAATCTTCACAGCAGATCGTCACCGTCTCCTCGTCAGCGCCCCATCATCAACCTCTCATCGTCAACCTCTCATCGTCAACCTCTCATCGTCAACCTCTCACCACCGCTTGATCATCATGGAAATCTTTTCGTTACCGTGCTCTGCAGCCTGCTTGTTTATAGCCAGCTCATGCAGGAGACGGCCAAGCTCGCTAGCACCATGCAGATGGAGATCAAGGACATCAAGACAGAGATCGAGGAAATCAAGAAGGAGATCAAGAACGTCAAGACGAGTTTGACCGGTCTCGATAGTGCCGGGAAAAACCCACCCATAGCTACCCATAGCTACCCATGGCTTTTTTAAGGTACCAACAGGTACCTATAGGTAACATTAATAATTACTGGAAAAGAAGATCTGCTTAAATAAATTAATAATAAATATCGTGTGATTAGCGAACGAGCCAGACAAGCGAGCGAGCTACTTTAACAAATTTTGGTGGGGCTGTGCGCTAAAAGATAATAAAAAATTATTAAGGCCGCTAACAATTTACTAGCGTCTTTTCGCGCACAGCCCACCAAAAATTGTTAAAGTGGCTCGCTCGCTTGTCTGGCTCGTTCGCTTATCACGCACGTTATATAATAAATATAACTGTAATAATTAAGCTAAACTATCAGTAAAATAATTAAAATTTATTGATTTTAGACTATTTTATACTTTATAGTAATCAGTGTGTTAATTATAAAAGGTAAATCGTTTTATTAAATTATAACTATTATAATATAACTTTTATATAAATATTACAGATATATTTATTATCTTGTCCGGAGGACAATTTGTTGATAGGGTCGTGGCAAAAAAAAAATACTATAGTCGGCCGGCATTGGCGTCAGTCGACCCTGACGAGGGGACTGCTCCGGGGACAGAACGACTCGACGGTATAGTCGGCTCTCCAAACGGAGCCCCTGTGGCCGCCATAAAACCGTTGTCATAATAATAAGACTCGAGGCTCATCCCTTCTACTTCGCGTATTTCGTCATTGACAGCTATAATATCGGCTTCCGCCTGTCTAATATTCTCCCGGAGCCGAGTGGAGGATACGGGATGTCTGAATTCCATGTTTTCGAGGTAAGTGCGATGATCAATGTATTGGGAGCGACGATCATATAGACCCATGAGATGCTGATGCTCGAGGTTCTGAGTTTCAATCCTATTGTCAAAACGTTTGGGATATGCGATATGGACTTGGGGTATCGGACGGAGTTTCCTGTAGGATACAGCAGGTTGAGTTCGCCAGTCCTCTTCTCGATAACCGCGATGCTCCTCGGTTCGTTGAATATCAGTCGGCCTTGACGCTTGCATGGTCTTTCTCTCGTCAAGAACTGGGAGCGCTTGATTCTTTTCCTTTCCCTCGCCCTCATCCGCAACATAGCGTCCTCGGGAAGGAAGTTGCGTGGTCGGTGTGATCGTGTGGTCCAGATGTGGAGACTCATCCGTATCACTCCAGGCCGCAGATGCTTCTGATATCATTGTAGCACTCGGGATTGGAAGGCCTGGCACTTTCGAGGTTCTGAAAGATTCTCAGTATCAGTCTGATCATGTGGTTGGAAAGTCAGACTCACATTGTGTTTGATGTTTAAGCGTCCGCAGTTTCGACAATGGGCTTGGCCATCCACGTGTGTTTGGAAGCCGCGTTGGCTGAGGGCCGATCCTTTGCGTCCAGTGGCATCAAACTTTGTACAAGCCCTTGTCCATCGTCCGATACTTCCCGGCCGCTTAGTCTGTCCACTGGGAATTCTCGGGTCCCAGAACAATAACTGCAGAAGTCGACAAAGTTCGGGAACACAGCTTCTTGTGTATGAAGCCAAAAGATGACGGCCCCAAGCGACCAAATATCAACAGCCGACGTGTAAGAGCCTCCACCACGCAGGCCGAGTGCTTCCGGGGCAGCATAACCAAGTGTGCCTCGCTGCATGGTGCGCAGGGATGTGACATCTTGTTGTCTCCTCTTGCTGATGCCGAAGTCAGCAATTTTGACCCACCAGTCCGGGCCCTTCTCAACAACCATGATGTTGTTCGGTTTTAGATCCCGGTGGACGAAGCCATTCCCATGCATATGCTCGAGCCCTTCGAGTACCTGCGAAGAAATGTCTCTGACTTCTGCCTCCGGCAAGGGGCTGTTGACTTGCTGTTGTAGATCGCCGTGTTCTAGGTATTCCATGGTGATGAAAAACAGAGTCGTCGACTTCATACCAGCCGTCTGATCGCACAAAGCAGTGCGAGTATTTCGGGTTGGAGAACTTGGCGATGGTTTCCAGCTCCATCGCGTAATCGATTTCCTCCCCGCTAATGACGGCCTTATTGATCTTTTTCACCGCCCGAACTGTTGGTCTTGCTTCGCCTTCTGGTCTCCGGGCATCTTCATCGGGATTCTCCTGCGCTTCCCTGTATTCCTTGTAGACGGTACCGTAGGCCCCGCGACCAAGACAGCCAGCTCTCGCCCACGTCTCCTCGATGCGCACCCGCCGTTGGCGCGCGGATCGACCGGCCCGAAAAATGACATGTCGGGTGCGTTTGCCGCTCAGGACCACGGTCTCGATCTTAGAGTCACGGACGAGGTCGGGAAGCGGTTGCGCCGCCATCGTGGTCTGTAGGGGATCTTCGTTCGAGCGGGGTAAAACAACCGAAGCGATCGCGGCGCCGCATCGATGCCTGTCACGTCATGCTCCGTCGATCGTTTGCGCGGGTTGCCTAGCGTGTCGTGGTACGCAACGAGATAGAATGTCGCGCTGACGTCGACATTTCCGTTCGCGCGATGATCGGAGCGGATTGAGGACTCAACTTCCGCGTTCGAGAGAGAGGTTGTGCGAGGGGATGCAGTTGATTGCGTGCGGGGGTGCGATTCGACGAAGATAGGTTGGCAGGCGTCCAATAGCAGCAACTCCCGCCAGGCGCCCAGCATGGCCCAACGAAACTCCGCTGGACCATGCATCGCCGCTCCTTCCTTCCTTTCCGGCTCTGTGCACCGCCTGTGAAGCTTGGCGCACAAACCTCTCGAGATCTAGTGCCGACGTCCACCGCGAACTCCTGTCTGCCTTGCCTTTTTTTTCCCCCCCAGCGAGCCTGTACCAGCAGAACAAGTCCTTGCTGCGATAGCAGGGCAGACCTCTGCATGAAGGAAGTCTGCGCCTGCGAACAACCCCCATCGAGACCAAAACGGGCTCAAGTGAAGGAGGCTCTCAACACAAAATGCCGAAATACACCCGCCTTGACCCCGCCGCGCCCGAGATTCGTCTGCTAGAGCTTCTTCCTGGACAAGGAAGCGCACCAGTTCATTGCAAGCTGCTGGCCGTTGGTCTCTCCACCGCGCCGGCTTTCGAAGCGCTCTCATATGTGTTGGGGGGCGCAAAAATCACGGCACCAATAGTTGTCGATGGCGACACGTTCCAGGCCACAACGAACCTCGAGACAGCGCTCCGAGCGCTGAGGCGTCGGCGGGGACCACGCTTGATGTGGGTCGACGCTGTCTGCATCAATCAGGATGACGTGCAGGAGAAAAACGTTCAGGTCCTGCTGATGAACAAGCTGTACTCTGGTGCTGCCGCTATTGTGGTGTGGCTTGGGATGCCGACCTCTAACATGGAGTTTGCCGTCTCGTGGGCGCAAACCTACGTCCAGGGGCATGACACCGACATGTCGACCTCCTGGTCGAAACACACCGAGACGATACAGGCGTTGGATGGGTTGCTCGACATCTTCAGTCACCCGTATTGGGAACGGATTTGGACTTTTCAGGAGTACCGCCTTGCCAAAGAAGAGCCAGCCTGTATGTGTGGCGAGCTGCAGTTCCGAGCAACAGCCCTTGTGGAACAAATGGGTTGCCGCGCGAGACGCCACCTTTGATATCTTCTAGTCGATGGCGATGAACTTACGGGGGCGGCACCTGGACTAGTTCAACCACGAGGAGCTCGACCGATTTGACAAGCTAGCCACAGCAGCAAAGTTGCTGGCCGAAAAAAGCAAACAAGCGCACGGAAATCCCGGCGCAGCGTTTCACCAGTATGTGCGAGGAGCAACGGAGCCAAACGCGATCCCTCTAATACAGCTCCTGCAGATTACAGCCCCGCGCCATTGCTACGACCCACTCGACAAACTCTATGCCCTGTATGGCATGGTGCCCAGGATTCAGGAGGTTTACCCAATCGACTACGCGAAAAGTCCTGACCAAGTCCTGCTGGAAACCACGGCCTTCATGGTCAACTACGAATGGGGAACTTTTGCATACAAATCGTTCGGCTTACGCGATGGCAATCTCTCCTTCCTTTCCTATCCTTCATGGGTGCCTGAGTACCGACACAGCTTTCAAGCCGGCCTACACAACCCGCAACTGTCACACGCAAGTGGTGATCTTGTCACATCCTTGCAGCAGTGGGACGAGGCGCCACCCGCGCAAGTAAGTGATGACTTGACAACTCTCAGCATCTCCGCGTGGAACCTCGGAGCCATCAGCAGTTGTTTTCAGTTCGCGGATACCGAGGAAGAGGTTATTTTGCAGATCCGCTCTCTCCTACAGAGCCATCGTACGGATCCACCGTTAGATAGCAGTATCGCCAGTCTGTTGAGGGGCATCAGGGAACAAGGTAGCGTCGCCTGGCGGATAGCCCGGGCCTGTGTTGTGTATTGGTCTACTCATGTCGAGCATACATGTAAGGATATCATTGATGCCTTTGAGGGTGTGTTCCAAACTCGGGAACAGAGAGTGGAGCGCTTCCGGAGGGGAAATACGACGTGGACTATGTGCAGTTCGGCTGTCAAATCTCTTCTCCGCAGGACATTCTTCGTTACCAACGAGGGGCTTTTCTGAATAGGGGTCGCCACAGTCAGGGTTGGCGACGTTGTTACAGCCCCGCCGCAGGCAAGGGTGCCTTTTGTTCTTCTAAAGGAGGGGCTGAGCCTCGAGCATTCAGGGGCAGAGAGCATATAAGTTCCTGCACCCCCCAACGGAACACACCCCAAGCGGAACAAGCCGGACAGGGGTCACCAAGACCACCACCCCTTACAAAACAACAAAGAAAACAATCAATTCAAAGCACCTGAATACAATCCTCCATATCACTAGAATCCCCGTATTCTTCTGAATCCGAATCTTCCACCGGATTACACCCTACAGCCCTCTGTGAAGCGCGAATCGTCTTGATATTCGCAAACTGGGTATTTAGATCAACTTTAACCTTCTTCCTCTTCGTGTGCCGTACCCTTTCAAGTTCAGCCTCTAGCGATTCAATCTTTCACTTACAAACAGCTAATTCGAAGTCCTTTTCATCTATAGCCTTACTAACCTTTTAGAGAAATAACTAATCTGTCAGTATAGCCTTAACTACCTGCCTAAATTTCCTAACCTGCACTCTGAACTTTATAGACTTCCTTAGGGTTAACTAAACCACTTTATTGTCACTAAAATCCTTTAGAATAGGCTTTTTAAACGTATAAAGCTTTAAATTACGTTTAGTGAGCTTAGTGTGACGACCCTGCAGGCCGTCACTTGGGCCGGGGCGGCCCGACGAATCCCCCGCAGAAGGAACAGTGCGGGAAGACGGAGCACACCGTCCAGGCGCACTGGGCCAGGGGTGCAAAGACCCGAAGCCCTTACGACCAATGAGGCGCTGCTTACGGCATGCCGAGTGCTTGCACCGTGAGCAGGAGAAACCTCACGAGCAGAGCGCTTGCGTGATATAAAGTGCTCGCGTAACGAGCATTTACGACACTATAAGTAAGGTATAAAGTACCTTTTAGTTAGTTAGTATAGATAGTTATAGTTATGTCTATAACCACTGTGAGGGACTCTAGTTCCTCACGCTAATATTTAATTATTCATTTATGTCCTACTGTTTAAACTTACCTCTGTGCATTATAGTGACAGTAACCTACAGTAACATTAAACCCCCGTCTAAGAGTGTTAGCTTAATAAGCCGTCTTTAAAACGCCCCTTACCTATTAGCATCCTGTTATACGTTCTGTCTTAACCCGTGCTAATCCTTTTAAGGCCTATATTGGGTATAGGTTATAATACGATACTAACGTTAAGTTTTAAACGCTGTTTATTAAATTCCTAAACACTACCTCTCTCCTATTAACATATTAACCTCCAGAAAAGGAAAGGAGATTAAGGAAGTGTAAGCTTAACCTTAACTCCCTATTATTAATAAGTTAGCTGCACGCCTTAAAGATTTAAACCTTAATTAGTAAGGACTGGTTAAGGAACTTAATAAAGTTTTCCTTAAAGATATTAAAAGCCGTATTAGTCTTATTAAAAAACTCCAGGCCTGACTTAACATTATTAAGCTGGAGAATAACGACCTTAAAGGTTTATAGAAGAAATAAGTAAAGCTTCCCCTGCTGTTACGCTTTAAGGGAGACTTTACGTAATTAGAGTCCTAGATAGCCTAACTCTAGAGTTATGTTACCTATTACAATAAGCAGTTCTTTAAAAAAGAAGGAAAGGTTAGGTTTACTGGAGCCTTACTGGATGGAGTAACCGTTTACTGGTATAAACCCTACGTAAAGATAATTAATAACCTCTCTGTGGATAGAGTTTAAAAGGAGGCCCCTGAGATTTAGGCCTTATTTAATAACTTTAACGTTTTTATTAATTAACTCCAGACTGAGTTTAAAGAACTGGACGCCCTTAGGTGGGCTGAATAACGCCTTATAGCTTTAAGGTAAACGTCCTTAATCCTTAAGTTCTCTACACGTTTTAAACTGGAAGCAGTAAAGATTAAGCTTAATTAAGAGGCTTTAGTAATGTTATTCTAAAGTAGTTTAAAAGAACATATCACTGGAGATCTTTACTAAGAAGACTGTCCAGATCGCCTTTAGGAGTTAATTAAGATGGCTATTAAGGCCGATAACTGGTATTACGATCACTATTATTAAAAGAACTACTGGAAGGAACAGACCCCCTATTAGTTAAGTAAGCCTAAGAAGGGGAATTAGTTAACCGTGACAGGTTACCACCCCAGGTTAATAGACATTAATATAGTGAATTGCCAGAATCGACCTAACTGTAATAAACTTTAATAATAACAGTAGTAAAAACAGTTTAAAGACCTGTTACAGGTTTAATACTTTAACTGTAATAAGAAAGGACATATAGTACGGTAATACCTGTTATTAAAATAAGTTAGTTAAAAACCCGTTTTAAAAGGAGGAAAGTATATTAAGTTTAACTTAAGCGACGTTTATATTAAGATAACAGGTAATGAAAAGGATTACACCTAGATAGATAAGTGTAATATAGGAGAAGGAGAAGAAGAAGAAGAACCCTAAAATGTAATGTATTTAATCCTTAAGGGGGTTTTAGAAGAGTTAGTTATAAAGGTGTAAGTTATAGAAGACCGACTCTAAGGTGGAAATTTAAAACCATTAAAGGTGTAGGTTATAAAAGACTGACTTTAGGAAGAGATGTTCTAGTTAGCAGTTATAAGCCTTAAAAACCTCACCTTATAAACCCAGGAATTAAGGAAGTCTAGGAAAGACCTTAACTTAAAAGTTACTAGAATGGTAAAAAGAGTTAAAGAATTAGCCCTTTAGGCCACCTAAACGGTAAAGTAAACTTTAAAAAGTGAAAAAGAATAAATTAAGAGAATTAAGTTAAAAAAACGAAAGTTTTTCTTAACAGTACCCTTTAAGACTTTTAAATACTTTAAACACATTAAGTGGATTAGCACCTTTACCTTTTTAAAAGAAGGACAGCTTAGATGGCTGCCCTGTATTAAAGTTAGTATACTTTAAACTAATACCTTAAGGGTCCCCTAAGAAGGCACGAAGTAAATATATTAATAGAGGGTTTAGGAATTAAAGGAAAAGTATTAAGAGTTAGTAGATAAAATAAAGGACCTGTAGGTTAAAGGCCTTACTGTAACGTTTAAAGATAAAGTAGTGGAAATTAGGCTGTAACTTTATAACAGAGTTTACTTTACTAATTAACTTAAATATTAACTTATTAAGGAAGATTACTTTATAGAAGAATAAGCCAGGTTATTATTACCTAAGTTTTAAAAAGAGGTTTAGGAGAAATAACGTATATAGAGGTAAGTGGAAGAAGAGAAAGTATAAGGTGCCACTTCCCCCGTCCTATACTCTATAACTATAACACCTGTAATTAACGTCGACTACCCTAACTATAAGGACATATTATAGATCGATTATGTGTATAATAACTGCGCTTTTAACTGGTATTATAACCTTAAGGCCCTTTATAACCACTTCCTTAGCGTATAAAGACGGGATTACGCTGTTATAAAAGTGGAGTTAGAACCAGCTTACTACTAAGTCTCCTACTCCTTAATAAAAGAGTCTAACAGTAAGTGGAAGGTCACTGTAATTAACCAGGCTCCTATTACGTGTTAGTAAAAAGGGGTATTTAATAACTGCCTAGTTATAACGTGCTTATTACATCTTAATAGAAAAGCTAAAGAATAGTAGAAGTAGGAAGATTACTAACAGATCTAAGAGTAAAAAGACATTACTGTAATTTAAGCCTGTAAAACGTATTATTGACTTATTAAAGACTTTAAAAATATTGTACTGTTTAAAGTCGACTGGACGTTAAAGCGTGAAAACCTAAGAAAGGTTAATCGCTAAGTTTATTAAAGCTACCTGTTTTTCTAAAAGGAATTAGGAAAAGGTTATAAGCCCTTTAAAAGGGTTAGAAACTAATAGTTTACTAGTTAGTAAAAACCTTAAGAAGAAGGAGAGGTATTTAAAGGTTAGGTTAGATAAGACCTTAAGGATAGATAATTACTATAACTTAGATATTAAAGAAGTATAAGTATTATTCTGTTAGTGTCGACATAATAGATAAAAGAGGGAGGCCGTTTAAGGTAAAAGCAGTAATTAATAGTGGGAGTGCTTTTAACCTAATACACCCCTTATTAATTAACTGAAGGAAACTCCCTAATTAAAAGTATAAAAAGGTTATTCCCATACGAAATAGAGAAGGAGGCCTGTATTAATATAATAACGGTAAGGTTACCCACCACTTACCACTTTTAATTAAAGTGGATAGGGATAAATAATAAATGGACTTTAACGTTACATTAATTATAGGATATAATATAATCTTAAGTCTACCCTGGCTGGAAAAGTACAACCTTATAATCAACTAAAGGAGTAGCTACCTTACCTTTAGTAAGTCCCCCAGCTGTAATCACCGTTTAAAGAAAATTAAAAAGGTATTAAACCACTTTAAAGATACACGAAGTACTTAGAAGTATATTAAACCCTTAAAACTAAGTACAGTTTAAGTTAAGTTTATAAAGATAATTAAAGGACTAGAAGGTTTACTATATTACCTAAATAACGATTTAGAAGGTAGAAAGAAGTAAGAAGCTGATTTACAGATAAGTGAAGAAATCGACTTATTTAAAGTACCTGCAGAATATAGGAAGTTTACCCTATTTTAAAAAAAGATACTATAACTATTAGACCACAGACTGTAAGATTACGAAATTAAGCTAAAGCCGGGAGTAAAGCTTTGCAGCTTCCAGCCTTACCACTTAAACCCCTAATAAGTTAAGGCTTTATAGGAGTACGTTAATAAAAACCTGAAGAACAGGTTTATTATAAAGTCCCAGTCCTTAGCAGGGTATTTAATGTTATTCGTCTTAAGAAAGGGAGACGGCAAGCTATATATAGTTATTAACTACTAAACGTTAAATAAGGATATAATTAAGAATTATTACCTATTATTACTTATTATAGAAATGTAAAAACGGATTATTAAAGTAAATTAGTTCTCCAGCCTTGATTTCCCTATAGGGTTTAACCACGTTAGAGTGAAGGAAGAGGATAAGTATAAAATGGCTTTTTAGACTTATAACAGGTATTACCAGTATTATATCATATTAATGGGATTAATAAACACCCCCGTAACTTTTTAAAACCTTATTAACAGTGTTCTTTACCCCTTCCTTAACAAGTTTATCTTTATATATTTAAATAACGTTCTAATCTATTCTGAAACTTTAAAAGAATATTAAAAACATATACGATAGGTTCTAATAGCTTTTAAGAAAGTAAAGCTGATAGTAAACCTGGAGAAAAGCCACTTTTACATTTAGGAACTAAACTATTTAAGGTTTAAAGTAACCTTTAAAAAGCTTAAAATGTAAGTGGAGAAGATAGAAGTAATTAAGGATTAGCCCACTTTAAAGAACTAAAAAGAGTTATAAGCCTTTATCAACTTTATAAACTTTTATCGCTGTTTTATCAAATATTTTATAAAAGTTATAAAACCACTTTATAAACTTACAGGTGAAGGAAAGCCGTTTAAGTGGACTGATAGACAGTAAAAGGTGTTTAAAGACCTTAAATACACCTTCGTTATAACACCAGTCCTAACGCTCCCCGATTTTTTAAAGCCCTTTTAAGTCGAAATAAACTCCTTAAAGTTTATAATTAGCGGAGAACTCAGTTAAGTCTAGGATAATAAGAAACGCCACCTAATTACCTTCTTATTAAAAGGAATCCACAACTTAGCCTTATAATATCTAATCTATAATAAGGAATTAATAACGATTATTTAATGCTTTACTAAATAGGCACTGTATCTAAACAGTATAGAAAAACCAGTCCAGGTTTTTTTAAACTATAATAACCTCCAGTACTTCCTAATAAAGGAACTTAACCCACGGTAAGCACAGTAAGCAGAGTTAATAACCCTGTTCCACTTCCAGATTCACCACATTAAAGGAAAAGATAATAAGTGAGCCGATACTCTTAGTTAAAGATAAGATTATAAGGATATTAATCTGATTTTAATCCCTGTTATTATGTTTAATAAAGTAAAGAACGGTACCTTAAAGCATATGTTATAAGTGTTAAATAACTAAATATTAAAATAAATTATTAACGTCTGTATAAACTTATAAATAAAGTATAACATCTATTAGTAATAACAGGACTTTTAAGTAAGAAGGTTAACGGAAGGAACCTGTAAGTATAAGTGCCCTTTAGGAGATTTCTTAAAGCACGTGTAAGACTGTAATAAAGAGTGCCTAAAGCATTTAAATTATAACGAAACTAATTATCAACTAGAATAGTTATTAAAAGGTGTAAACAGTACGTTTAAATTAAAAGTAAGGCTTTAATATTAAAAGAAACCGTACATTTATAACCTAGTTAAAAGAAAGGAGTACGTCTAGTAAGTTTATAAGTCTCGACTTAAAAGACATATAAGCTAAGTTAAGACCCTTATATAAGCTTAGTAAGCGTACGCCTTCCTAGGAATAAAGAAGTTAGTTAAGGAAGTAGTTAATAATTATAATATCTGTTACAGGAAGCAGAATTAACGTTATAAGCCTTATAGGCTTTTTAAACCACTCCCCGTACTATAAGTATTATAAAGTTCTATCTCACTTAACTTTATCACTGGGATTCCAGAGTTTAAAGACCCTGTTACAGGAGTTACTTACAACTAAATCCTTATAATAATTAATAGATTAACGAAATAGGCTTACTTTTTACTAACCTTAAAGGATATAACAGTAAAGTAACTCACTTATATCTTTAAAAAAGAAGTAGTTTCATAACACCTTTAGCTAAATAATATCGTTACGGATTAAGATAAGCTAATCGTGTCGAAATTCTAATAAGGACTGATATAGAGAATGGGTATGAAAAGTAAGCTTTTAACAGCGTTCTACTTACAGACGGATAGCTAAACGGAGTAAGTTAACCAGATACTTATAACGTACCTCTAAGCCTACGTTAACTTTAAATAAGATAATTAGCTTAAACTATTACTAATAACGTAGATAACTTATAACACGACGTTAATTAAGTTAACAGGTATATTACTATTTTTCACTAACTACAGTAAAGAGCCTAAACTCCGTTAAAGCCCACCTACCAGCGCCCCCTAAGCCACAGTCCACGTAGACTAGATATAAGAACTATATAACCACTTATAAGCCGAACTTAAGTTTATACATGAATAAATAAAGAAGTTTACCAATAAACATTAAACTAAGTAACTAGCGTTTAAAAAAGGACTCCACTATAATGGTGAACGAGTTAAAGGACTAACTCTTTAAAAAGGGGACTACGTTTACCTTTTTTTATAAAACCTACATTTAAAACAACTTAGTAAGAAGCTTAACTTTAAAAGGTACAGACTGTTCCAAATTAAGAAAAAGGTTACCACCTCTAATTACAAATTAAACTTACCTACTAACATAAAGGTGCGGATTAAGGTTTTTCACATCTTACTTCTAAAACCTGCCCTAAAGGGAGTTCCCCTAGAAAAGAAGATCGAGATTAACGCTAATAAGGATAAGTATAACGTTAAAGAAGTTATAAATTCACGAAAGGGAAAGAACACGTTTAAATATCTTATTAAATGGTTAAATTATAACCTTAAAAGTAACTTATAAGAGCTAGTTAAAAATCTTAAGTGCCCAGACCTAATTACAGAGTTCTACCAAAAGAATCCAAACTGACTAAAACTAATAATAAGAATTAGAAATAAGATAAGATCTAACATTTAAATTACTAAACTAAAAAGTAAGACTATTATAAGACGTAAAGCCTAAAAAGTGGTAAGAAACTCCTTAATAAGTACGGAAGGACATTTATCAGGACCTTAACTGTAAGTTATAAGGACCTTAAACTTAATAAAGAGGCTGGGCCTCCCCTAAAGCTCTACGTGAAAACAAATACTGTTAAGGAAAGAAGTTAGTAAAAAGAAAAAATAAAAAATCACTAAAACTCTTATAGGAAGTTAAAAACTATAACCCCTTATTAAAAAAGGTAGTTATAAACTAAATTATAAAGTAACCTCTCGCCGTAAAAACCTTACTAAAAAGTTCCCCTAGTTAAAAGACTCTACGTTATTAGGAGGAGCGTCCAGCTTAACCTCCTCACTTTCCTAAAACTCTAACAGTTCCGCTTTACAGCTAAATACTTTCACAGCCTAGTCCTTAAGGCGGGACCGTTACTTATAAAGGTGCGCTAAGCGCGCTAACACCTTTTAAAGCTTAATAATAGCCTTATAAAGCTGTTAAGCAGTAAACTTAACTTATAAGTTAAGGTTCTGCTTTTTAATAAGAAGAGCTTTTAACTTCACTTTATTAACACTAAAAGTGTTATACTGGGAAGGCTAGTGCCTTTTTAAATAATGGTTATAGCTGTTAGACCGGTTTAAAACCCGGCAGATAAGTAAAGGGTTAGTGGACTTACAGGAAGAATAAGGGGATATTTTACTACTAAACGTATATGTATAGGCTGTAAAGTTTAAATAATAGTTAATACTCCTACCTTATTCCTGTTTTAAGACCCAAAAACTAGACACTTATTATATAGTGAAATAGTAAAAGGAGAAACTTACCTTTTAAGTTCTTTATAAGAAAAGAACGTTAAAGAGGGGGAATTATATAACAACCTTACAGGCCGTCACTTAAGCTGGGGCAGCCTGATAAATCCCCTGTAGAAGGAACAGTGTGGGAAGACAGAGTATACTATCTAGGTGCACTGGGTTAGGGGTGTAAAGACCTAAAGCCCTTATAACTAATAAGGCGCTACTTGTAACATGCTAAGTGCTTACACCGCAAGTAGGAGAAACCTTATAAGTAAAGTGCTTATGTGATATAAAGTACTTACGTAATAAGCACTTATAACACTATAAGTAAGGTATAAAGTACCTCCTAGTTAATTAATATAAATAGTTATAGTTATGTCCATAACCACCGTGAGGGACTCTGGTTCCTTATACTAATATTCAATTATTTATTTATGTCCTACTGTTCAGACTTACCTCTGTGCATTATAGTAACAGCGACTTACAGTGACATTAAACCCCCGTCTAGGAGTGCTAGCTTAATAAGCCGTCTTTAGAACGCCCCTTACCTGTTAGTGTCCTGCTATACGTTCTGTCTTAACCCGCGCCAGTCCTCTCGAGGCCTGTGTCGGGTGCAGGTCGTAATACTTAAGAGTAGTAGGTTTGTTAACATTCTTTAAAAGGAGCTTACTTATTAGGGGTTTCGCTATATTAAAGGGCTATAAGCTAGATACTTTCTACCCAGCCTTAATATTAGCTTCTGTAAAAGCTTTAAACTTAGTTAAACGATAACATTTAAGAAACATATACTTATTAATAATAGAGGAATTGTAATAAGTGTTAGTAAGTAGCTTTTTAAGGCATTTTTAATAAGTTACCTTTAAGGAGCTGAAGTATGAAAGATTAAGAGGTTATAAGATGTAGAAAATATAAGCAGATAGGTAAAGAATATAAATGTTATTAAAGTAAACCTCTTATATATAATTAATCGTTATATAGCTGTTATAACTGTTAATAATAAGGAGGCGCTTTTAAGAAGATTTAATTAGCTTAGTTAGAGAAATAAATACATTTTTTAGCTACTTTAAGGTTATATTGTTATTAATTTAGCTTTTTAAGGTTACTGTGAAGAACTACTCTTTATATAGCTTTATATCCTTAAGGTATTACTGTTATTAAACGCTTTTCCCTTTAAAGATTACTAATAGAGGGAGGAATTAATTAATAGTTAAGATACACTTAATAAAAAAGGTTTAGGTATAATTATTAGGCTTTTTCTTCTGTAAAGCTTTTTAATTAGCAGTTTTAACTATTAAGTTATTAATTCCATAGCTTTCTATAATACTGGCTTTATCCTTATTATATCAATTCTTTAGTAAAATAGCTTAGATCTTTAACACTTTAAATAGATTAAACTATAGCTGAATTTTATCCTCTGTAGTACAGTTAATGTGTATAGAATCTACGGATTTAGCTCTTTAAGTCTTAAGGAAGGAGTGTCTGTTTAAAAAGCCGGTTATCTAACGGATATTAAGTGGCTTAGGGTCACCACGTTAGTCTAGGATTCAGCCTGTTAGACCTCTGATTTGTGCGTATGTAGGAGGATATCCTGCGGCTTGTTGGATTCGAATCCAGTTGGCCAGATGATCTTCCTGAGCGATAGAGAGCTGTTGGTAATCTTGATGAGCGATGGAACGAGGGAGGGCGCTATTAAGGCGGTGGTAAAGAGTAGTGGGTGGGATAGCCCATCTCTGAGCGACTGGTCGGAGTTATCGGGTTTTCTGCGCCTTAGCGCAGGCCTTAAGAAGGTCTTCTTCGGTGTAGGAGATAGCCATTCCAAAAGCAAACAATTTGCAAAAAGAAGAAAAAGAATCGGAAAGAAACTGATCGAGTGGTGGTTGTTTTATATTGTGGGGTGGGTGGCGTATCACCCTAGTTCGGCTTGTTCCGCTTGGGGTGTGTTCCGTTGGGGGGTGCAGGAACTTACTACAGATTGGTCGGGGCCGCATTCATGGATGGACTGGTTGAGCCCTTCTCGCTTGACAACTCGGTTGTTGATGAGGTTGCTGGGAGGCAGTTGGAGAGGTTCTTGATTCATTGACACATGGGCGTCGTGTCATGTCTGGAGCAGTCGGGCCAACCAGCCCTCATGACTATGCGGTGATCGGGTGACGAGGTCTTCTGAGGCGAAGGGGAAGCATCACCTTGATCATAGACAGACGCAGGGTCATTCTCACCTTCTCCCTTGTCCAAGGCCAGGTAGGCATCGATCGGTAAGGCTCTGAGTGCCTTTTCTTTTAGGATGGCAAGGTCATTGCACACATATACATCCTAGGCACACTACGAGGTCGTCATCTTGCCCATCATAACTGATGACTAGACACACCGATCTTTTTTCTCCGCGGGGGCTTCGGTGGGTACGGTGAGCTACCTCCGGTGCCTCCCTCGGGTAGGTTAACTTCAAATCGGTAATGTCGGCGTAATCTTCTGTATCGATCCTGTTGGAGCCTCATCAAAAATCCCCGACTCGACTCGGTCTACGCTTCCAAAAACAGTAACTGTGTCAAAGATAAAAGGCATCCGGTCGCGCCTGCGCAAGATGCAAATTGGCACAGCCAATAATGCGTCGGTTTGCGTCAGCTTCCATGAAGGGGCGGTGGAACAGCCTGGGTCCTTGTGCAAGTTTCGTATCCTGAGACTGACGGACCCAACCTGGGCAAGCCCACAGCTGTGGGCTTGGCTTGCTCCGCATGCAGGCCTTTGCAGCACATTGCACAGGCGCGCGTTTCTCGGGGAGGAGCTGAGGAGGGAGAACCAGCCGATCAAATCAGTGAACATGATTCAATGCCAGTCGGGCAATTCAGCCCTGCTATCTGCGCATGCTTGTCAGGCCCTAGCCCGCTAGGAAGCTAGGCGCCACCTGCTCAATCAGGGGCGATCACCGAGCTTGAGAAAACGCAACTGCTCGCCTTTCGCTTGTGACCGCCCACATATGCCCAAGCAGCCCGCATTTATGGCCCGTGCCGCCGCCGCTTGCCGCGGCAGCGGTCACAGCTCAGCACACAGTGTCACCTAATTCCACAAGTGTGGGATTGAAGCATGATCGATACAAAGTCGACGGCAAACATAAACTTTCCTCCAAAGCAATAAAATGCCGGATGTATCCCATCATCATGCCATCCCTGATGAGCGTCATCACCCCAGTCCTCCCTCTGCATCCATGTCTCACGACTACAAAGAGCATCCATCATCATTCTGCTCATCAAAACACCAAAACAGCATCACCAAAAAATGTGCGCCACAGACCGCTGCCCTCGGGTATTCGATCCCAACGGCGACAACATCGATGTGATCTACCTCAAAAAGTGCGAGAGACCTGAAAACCCCGACGACCTCGCCCCAGACGACACACTGATGCCTCTCGTCGCGACCTGGGCAACGGACTGTCTCCAAGCCTACCGCATATCGCAGACATCCCAAGACCTGCACCACCTCTCTCTCTCCCCCAAACCCTCACCAATCCTAATCCCAAACCCTACCAGAAACAATCCCAATCCCTCATCAAACAACACCGAAAACGAATCCAGCACCAGCGGGACAAGCACCGACAGCAACGCAACCCGTCGCCGCAAAATCCGCAAGCACCCCGCCCATCCACACAAAGCAATCGCATGCCCCTTTTACAAACGCAATCCCAAACGCTTCCACGCCTGCGGATACAACGTTACGCTCCGCAGCGCCCTCGCAGCCCGCTACCACGTTTACCTGCACCATCGGGCCGACGTGGATACGCCAGACAACATCTTCCCCAAGCTGCTGACGCATTATGAGGCCGCAGCATCGCGGGCCGGGCCTAAACACGAGGAGCAGAGCTGGTCACGCTTGTGGGACATGTTGTTTTGCCCCATGAAGGGACCCGAGTCGGTGTATATGTCGTCGCCGGCGGAGAAGGAGCTTGTGGCGCTGCGGCGGTGGTGGAAGCGGGAAGGGCCGGGGTTGGTGAAGCCGCTGTTGGCGGGGGAGGGGGAGGCCGAGGATGAGGATACGCTGGAGCAGGTGCAGGCGTCGATTTTGGGAAAGATGGTGGAGCAGGCGGGGATGGGGGTTGACTTTGATGCCCGTGAACTGGAGCGAGAGGTGATGGCGAGGAGATTGACGGAACTTGCAGATAGACAAAGGGGTTTACAGGCATTAAGGCGCACGGCATGATTAAGTTTAGGATGGCATTGGAATGGGAAAGGAGGTATGTATGTAGTCAGATTGACACCATCTACAACTAAACCCTGGGGTTTTTGTCCAAGGCGGCGCGGTGATGCCCTTCGAAATTGCCCTGGCGCGAGTCGCCCTGAAAAGACCATAATGCGGCGTTGCTGGTAAGTGCCCCTTCTCTCCCCCCTGTCGTTGGCTCATGACAAAGGAAAATAAAATGGGTAGGTGGTCTCTGTTTCCCTTCTTTGAATGACAATGCAAAATCGCTAATTCGCCTTGCCATCATTCGGGAAAACATCTGAAGGAGAAGGATAATGATTGTTGAAGGCCACCACAGCCTCAAACTCGAAAATCTCGTTGGGATCGACGGTGCCGCCAAAACTCAAGAAAGCGTCGTATCCACCCGCCTCCGTGTTGATCGGGTTGGGAGCTCGCATTGTCGCGCCAAAACTTTGGGGAACCGGGTCCACGGGAACCACAGCAGGGTGCATGTCGAGACCTCCAATCATCCCGAGTTGTGCGGCAGAACTGCCCGCGGTCGGGACGTTGGGAACAGCGGCCTGGCCGTAAAAGTGGGTCCCGGCGGCCGGGGCTCCGTTGGCGACAGCGACCGCGGGGACGCTCTGGTCGGGGCCCAACAGGCGAACGAGGGGCGGCGCAGTGGGGTCAACGATGGTGTCTTTATGGGCGAGATAGCCGGCGATAAACGCCTCCAGTACCGCACAAATCATCTGCCGTTGGTGGGGTTCGTGGGCCGAGACAGTGTCGAAGACGCCCTGCGCAAAGGCAGGCGACTTGTTGAAGTGCTCCACCATGGTGCGGATAACCTCTTCGGAGTCGTCGCCCTGAAATGCTGCGGCGTCGGGGAGTTTATCTGCGTCGGGATTGCAGATGGCGTCGATGGTCGCCCACTGTTCCTCGATGGGCTGGCCCCGCTTGACGCGACCCTTGAGCTTCTCCATCTGCCCCTCGTCGAGGCCCTCAATCACCACCCCGCCTTCTGGGGTGCTGCACTCGCCGGCGTCTCGGTGGGCGTCCCGCGCCGCCGCATCTTGAAAGCCACGACGGCCGCATGTCGGACAGTGTGGCGGGCGAGGATGCCGGACCAGCAGGTGCTCTTTGACGTCCTTGGGTCGCTTCAGTTGGAGGTGCGCGCATGCAGCATGCAGCAGTGGATTGCGCCGGTAGAGCGGGCAAACAAGACAGGCCTGACCCGCCATGGTGGATTTCGAAGGAAGGTGCCGAACGGGCTGGTTGGCTGATATGAGAATGCGGATGCAAATGCAGATGCACAACTGATGTGTCGCTTTCGTTTGGAGAGGGAGAAAACAAGATCGCTTCGCTTTGAGAATCGAAAAAGAAGTCGTCGAAAGAAGGAAAGGAAAGATAAATGATAGGGTTCCATGTTGCTGCTGTTTGGTGGGCAGATCGATAAAGCGAACAACTGCACATGCGCATCGTCGCTCAGCAAAATGGCGGTTTGCGCTGTTCGGTTTGGATTGGTTGGATTGGTCAATTCGTTCCCCGATCGGGCGGTCGACCCATTCGGACAGCGCCCAAGGTTGTCAATGCGAGTGGGCAAGCTATTCGCACTGTGTGTGACCTGCGTTGACTGCGTGATGTCCACAGTCCTAGCTCGCTTCTTCTTGGATTCGCACTGTACGGCGGTACCTCGTTTTCTGTTGACCCCGGTCCGGCGACGTCATCGTCTTCCTCCAGAGGCAGCCAAAAGGCGAGCGTCCGCGTTTCAAACAACAGTCAAAGCCACCGCTCATTTCCCGCCAGCAAGATGAGACGACTTTTGCTCCCACCGAGAATGTCTTCTGACAGAACCGTCTTCCAACACACACAGTTTTTGCTTCTCTTTTGGTTTTTTGTCTTCTGGAAGTCAAGTCTTGTTTCCCCCCAGCCGACGCGTGTAAAAAGAGGGACCAGTTTCCTGCCCAGGTGGAAGAGGGTAAGCATCGTCCTGCCATCGACTCCCCTCGAAATAACCTACTGTATTGCGTCCTGACCGTTGTCGGTGTCGAGTCTAGTCTGCAGCATGAGCACTCGCCGAAAGTCAGAGTCCAGCGAAGGCGACGACCGACCAAGGAAGCGGCGGGCGCAGGGGCAGGAGAAGGCCGGCAATGGCCTCAATTTCGCCTGCCCCTTTTACAAGCGCGATCCAATACACAACCTGCACTGTCTGTACCGCAATCAGCTCACCACGCCGAGCTTCGCCCGACAGCATGTCCGTCGATACCATAACCGATGTCCAGACTGCGGCAGCTGGCTGGAGGATGGTGTCGATCACCACCCCGATCCCCATTCCGATTTCCATCCCCAGAAGCAAACACAATCCCCCCAGCTGAGGGACCTCGACTTCGGGCGAGCACGTTCCAAGGACGGCCGTGAGGGTCAATGTGGTTGCCAGTTCAAATACCAACGCGGCAAAACCGAGGACCGCTGGTACGACATCTTCACCACCCTCTTCCCCGGTGAAACCCCGCCCGATTCGCCATACATCGGCAGCCCCGAAGATGAGATTGTCAGGATGGCTCTCGATGCCATTGGTCAGATATCACCAGACAGCAACCGCATCCTGCAGCTAGAGAGTCTCAAGAGCTGGTCAGCCGTGTCTTCGATCTTGAAGAGGGCAAGCCCCGACAGAGGGCTCGACCAAACCCCTAGCGAAGTGGGTTCTCACTCGTCATGCGGTCCTCCTACTCCATCAAACCCAGACGCTGCGTTCCCAGCTTTTGCCACGTTGGATACAGACACTCCATACTCCGATCAAGTCGCGTCCATCTTGTCAACTTCTGCACCTGCTGCCAACCTGTACGTTGGTCCGCAAGGGATCAATTTTGGTGTCGAGTTGGACGATATACCTACCACATTTGACATGAGCATGGGCTTTTATGAGGAGTCATATCCGGATTTTATAAACGCGGAGGATTTAGACCAAAGCAATCTGGCTTGGAATGATTCGTACTCGCTGTCTTACACCCCCTTCACGTGATTTTGACGATGGCAGGGGGGGTGGGGGCGGGTAAGGAGAGGGACATGTCATACTTGGGTTAGCAAAGATAGGAATGGGATGGAATCACTATGAAGGGGCGCCATTTGGAGATGGTTTCGCGCTTGGCGTTTGCAAGATACATCGTATATCTGAACTTCAAGTACAGGATGGGCATCTCTCTGAGGGCCGTTTGTGCAGGCTCGGTTTTCGTATAACAGCCATTTCACCACCCTAAAATCGACACCACGAATTTCCCTTTCCTTCTTTGGAACTGATCAGTTGCCGCCTTAGGCTGAGCTAGACTGAGCCAGACTGAGCGAGAAATCCACTGTTCTGGACTGCGTCGGCTATAGTTGCCACGGTCTAAAATGACCGTAGAGTTACGAGGACCTCTCCGTATGGCTGGTCGGTGATGGTCATCAAAGTCAATGGGTAAACAGCTCGCCTCGTCTTGACACTATTTGGGAGAGCTGCGAAGGGTTGAAAGACAGGCGGCACGGTATCCACGTTTGCCGGTGCCTCTCCGTGAAATTGGTCGCTTACGCCAAAGTGGCCGCCAAGGCGGCACATGTCGTTGATGCCGCAAGCCCGCTTGCCCGCACACACAAAGCTCATGTTGGAACCTTGCGAGGGAATTGGTGTGATGAATGAGGTATGATGATGGTATGGTGTTTGTAGAGGACGAGTAGCCTGTGGCCAGGCACGTATGCGCCCCAGTGCCGGCTAGAGACCGTTGACTGTTAGGTTGTCATGCTTAGGGAGACGCAGAACAACTTTCGGTTCTGCTACTTCATCGATAGCCTAGACGAATCCGATGGCGACAATCAAAGCTACCGTGCACTAATTAACCAAGACGCTGATCAAATAGTTCAGCATCAGCGGTCTCAAGATCATCTGCTCAGCTCGTTTCCCGACAAGCTTTTGCAGGTTTTGGCTAATGTGTCCCAAAACTGGGACCACCCCTGGCTTCTTTTGTCCCGGTGTCCTATAAGCCCCAGTTTAGGCCCCTTATCCAAAATTACTTCAGTATTCGCCTCTCATTCCATGTTCGTCCCAGACCCCAACTACAAACATCCTCAGCCCCTCAGCCATTACAAATAGAGTTAGACTATCATTCGCAGACAAGCACGTAACGAAATTGAACAGACTGGGGGGAAGAAGGATGTACTTTTGGCAGCGCCGGATACGGATCTTCGTTCACATCTCCCACTTTTTCAGCCCGCGCCAAGCCGGCCAAGCCAGCCATCAGATGCTCTTTTTCCTCAGCCATCCGCCTTGTATAAAACAAGCTCCCTACTGTAAACCTTCGGGACTGTGTCGGTCATTTTCAAGCGATGAACTAGTATAAGGTAACTGTAGCTGTTCTCGATCAAGTTAGCGCCGATGGCTTAACCTGTCAGACTTCGTCCCGAGCCACCGCATTTCCAATAGTAACTAATAGATGTTGATTAATATGATGGAATTTTCATAGCTGGTTGGTAATGGTGCCGTGGTGGAAGAGTTAACAAATGTTGGCTGAGCATGCTCCTTCCAAGTCTACCCTGTTCGAGGCAGCCCAGTGAGGCGCCATAAGGTGGCGCTTGCCTCGCCCGAGAACAGACGCTGCAATGCACCTGCCTAGCCTTCCCAACCTCGGTGTTCCTCTCCCTTTGTAATCAAACCACAACTTCAGCTTCCACGAGAAGAGGGGTAAGAATGAATCGACGACGAACAGAGTTACCATCAGTCGATACTGAGCTTCGCAGCCACCTAAGACACCATTTATCATATGGTATTTATCAGATATGGAGCCCTAGGATAGCATAAGGATACAAGGCAGCCGCTTAAGCTATAAGGCAAGATAAGTCATAGAGATAAGGCACGATAAGGTGTAAACAGAAGCCTAATAAGTCACGGAGCGTCCTAACGAAACAAACAGTAGATAAAGACATATAATTAGCATAAGCTAAGCACACACGCAAACAACAAGTAGTTGCATATAGAAACCAGGCAGCTAATAGAGGGGAAGGGTTACTGGAAGAGCACTGTTGCCTAGCACGTGTTCTCACCCCTTGAGGTAAATCGCCGCCAACGCTAAGGCCTACAGCGTACACCGAGGTGTAGGTCCACTATGTAGTGGCGGATAGCTGATTCAACAGGAGGCACCCTTTAGAGAGCCACCGGAAGCGAAGAAACAAGACGCACAAGCTAACGGCCGCGGGCAACGCTACTATCGATTGAAAACCTAATGTCTCGGCACGCTAGTGATTACCTAGTCCTATACAGTGATTTTAGCCCAGCTCTCCAAGTCAGAGCAGCTGTGCGTAAATAAAATTACAGTGTTTTAAGACTAGGGAAGGGCTCTGAAATCTATAGGACGCTGTCTGTGTATTGGGCCTGTTTGATTTCTAGTACCTGGCAGGCTAACTAGGGAGTCTATGTAAGATTATGCTCCTAAGCGATTAGTAAGATGATAATTACACTATAACGGGCAGAGAAAAAAATACCCTACCTAAGAATAATATCGGAGAAGCTTTTCCTAACCTAACATGCTAATAAGATATACTAATATAGTTAAAGGCTACCTGTTATGTTAAGTGCTTAGGTCTATCATTATATTGTCTAAGGATTCTTACATTAACTTAGGCAGGATAGGTTCTGTTTGCTCGACAGCCTGTGTCGTTTGTTTTCACCTAATGATTTGGCTTACTATACCTGTTCCTCAGGCTCTTAAGCTCTATCTAAATTCAAGTCCACACTAGTTTCTAAGAATTTAATAAACTAACATAACAAACGTAATCCCTCTACTATTACTTATTATCTCGTCCTTCATTATGCTGTGGACATAGCATTCCCCTACTAGCCTAAGCGTTAGGCTTTCCTCGCTATCTATTAAGTATAACTCTTTAGTACGTAGCATAAACGGCACTGCGGAGCTTAAAGTTAAAAACATTATATCTCTATCTTTAACCATCTGCGGTACTTATACTGGCCTTCCATTATTATCTAGCACAGTAACCCTTTTACCTAAGTAATATAATATAATGTATATTAGAAAAGCTTATATCTGTTTTAAAAGCTTAGGGATATTATTACTTAATAACGTACCCCTTATAAGCCTTCTAAGCTACCTCTTTTCCACAGCTTTACTAACCTTAAAAGTAAACATATCTTCTACATCACGTTAAAACCCCCTATTATTCCATTAATATTAACCTTCCTAATCTCTACACTAATATGTATATTTACGTCTATATATAACATTTACTATACTGAACTGGTGCGATGGCGTAATAGGGAAGAAACTATAAAGAGAACTACACTTACAGAACGTTACAGTTAGCCTGGAAGGCCGACTTCCAGACTACTGGTCCTCCGATTAGAGGGACACAAATGCAACTAACGTAGAAAAACAGATACATACTTAATATAAGATAAAACCTAATATATAACTATGCTTAGCATAGAACGGAGCTTAGTATGGAATAATAAAGGAAACGCGACTGTGGATCAGGTTATCTTCCTTTGATCGAAGGGCCAGAATGTTACTAGGCTTTTAATAGGAGGTCTTCGTGGTGAAAATTGTCGGATTGATGATTGTTAAAAGAAGCACGGTTTAAAGAACCGCGCGGCGCAGCCCCTTTTTAACAGTGGCACGCGCTAGAGAACGCATCGCTATGTATATAAGCGGCTACAGTAATATTATACACAGAGCCTAAAAAGAACAACAGGGTCAGCCTGAAAAAACGCCGTAAGTTAATACAGAGCTTAGATGTAGTAGACTTATCTGTATATCTGTCGCTAAAAACACAAGCAGATCCTTAGCTGCTTTTATTACCGTCTGAAAATCCCAGTCTAAAACTAACGTAAACCTCGTTACATCTACAGATCTGGGAGACAGTAATATAACGCTAACTTTAGCTAGCCTCTTAACTATTACACCTGTCATTTATAGCTTTACACCTGCGTAAATCTGTAACACTAATGTCTAAGCTGATGTCGTGGCATAATATTTATTCACACTGCCGTCACTATATGGTGAACTGGTGCGATGGCGCAACAGGGAAGAAACCACAAAGAGAACCACACCCACAGAACGTTGTTGTCGGCCTGAAAGGCCGATTCCCAGACTACTGGTCCTCCGATCGGAGGGACACAAATGCAACTGACGTAGAAAAACAGATACGTACTTAGTATGGAACAAAACCTAGTATGTGACGGTGCTTAGCATGGAACGGAGCCTAGCATGGAATAATAAAGGAAACGCGACCGTAGATTAGGTTATCTTCCTTCGATCGAAGGGCTAGAAGGTCACTGTTACGACCTGCTCTTGACGAGGGCCCGAGGGGGGTCCGGACAAGATAAGACAGAGCGTATGGCAGGACGCCAAACCTTGAGGGGTGATCCAAAGACGGCTTGTTGAGCTAGCACTCCTAGACGAGAGTACACTGTCACTGTAGGTCGCTGTCACTATAATGC
>Ga0247760_1000101_pt1 | contig 83713 bp, 54 predicted proteins | sample UWRJL171409R4_FD_179936 | JGI IMG/M metagenome (GOLD analysis project Ga0247760, IMG submission 179936) | Plant litter microbial communities from Arlington Agricultural Research Station in Wisconsin, United States - UWRJ-L171-409R-4 | ecosystem: Environmental > Terrestrial > Plant litter >...
GGGGGGGGGGGGGGGGTGGGTTTGTTTTTGTTTTTTTTTTTTTTTTTAAAGAAGAGAGGAGGAAGTACTCTGTTGTTGGTGGGCTCGACAGGGAAAGTTTTTGCCAAGTTGGGGTGATGTTGGCAATTAAGGTGGGAAATGGTGAGGCTGAAGCTTGAGAAAAAAAGAAAAAAAAACATTCGACCTTTCACCCTTTTTGTATGTACTTGCGACAATTTTCGCTTCCGGGAACTGTCGGTCAAAATATGCCTGCCATCCTCATCTCCAAATAGCCGCGTCTCGGCTGGGCTGTGCCGCTCAAGGGTTGAAGACATTTATGCTTTGGCGGCTCACGGCCTGTCTTTCATGCCGCCTCTCTGACAGTCAAGCACACAAAAAGACAGGATCCCAATGTTGCAGTCAGCCTAGTGAGATATCAGGCTGTACTCGGAACACTAGGGTTCTGATTGCACTGAGCAGCGGCTATCATGCGCAATTTACTACAGCGTCTTTCCGTGAACATATTGGACAGAGACGTAAGCGACGACTGGAGTTGAAGCTGCTGTTTAGTGTAGCTGCACAGCCCCAATCAGAATTAGTAGCAAGCAAGACGGGCGCCGCAACCTATCCCTCGGCTGATAAGCTGTAATTATAATGTATGGTGGAAATAGATCTTGTCACGAAAGTGCCTTAACCCTCTCTGATCTATTTCAAGGACAGGCGAGTCTCGGTAGGTAGTGAATTAATCAATTAAGTTTTGTAACATTTTACAACAATCAGACTATCTGTGACTTTTGGCTCATGCATTAGTGAACGGATGATGATCAGGTGAGTCGCTGAGAGTTGGGTTGGGCGTGGACGCCACAACTCTCAGCTGTCCAATACCCTCAAAGAAAAGCTCTGCATTCAGCTAGCCTGATGTGAATACGTCATCAGCTGCCATCATGAGAGAGTTCTCAGCTAGCATTGCAAATCATGAGAGAGTTTCTCCAATCCCTAATTAACCTTGCGTTTCTGCTTCAGCTACACGATTTTCCACGCGAGTTTTTTAAGTGAAAATGACGTGAACAAATGTACAGTGAGAACTCATGCCTCAGGTAGACATCGCACAAAATACTCACTGTTGCTTGTGGCCCACATCAAGGTTTTCCGCCTGGACCACTAAAACTGTGCAAACGAACACCGTCTGACCTATACAACAGAAGCTCACACAATTCGCTCAGTGACCGTGATTAACAGAAGGGGAGGTGGGACAAAAACGTATGACCTGCTCCTGCCCATCATGTATTCCCGTGGTTCGACAGTATTCAGCCACGGCGCGCAAATCCACCAATAAATTCGAGAGCTGAAAGCCTACGACCGTAGCGAGTCAGTGGCACGCCAATCAAAAAATGCTCAGCACTAAACAGCTGAGGTGGTCATGAATATCTCAGCCAACACTTGCAAATAGGTACCTCTTTCTCAGCTGTCACCCTGCTTGCTCGCGCAATCCGTTCTGCATGCTGCAGCACATCAGCATCATGGCTAAGGCCCAAGTCGGCAGAGCACTTCATGTCAGGTATTCACCACCAGTCTCATCAGGAGCTTCATGCTTCTCATCATGCGATAATTTCAGCTCTTACTTGAGACTTCCTCTCTGCACTTAGGTTCCTCATGATTCTTGGCGTGATTGTTGTTCGATGTTGTCTGCAGCTTCAGCACCAGAAGCAGCAGGATGTGTGAGACAAAGCCGCCTCTGTGGAGCTTGTGGCGTCCCTGATTCTGGCTTGCCTGGTTTAATATCATCCTAAGCTGGACAGTCCACTGCTCAGCCTATAAAGCTCCAGTAGAGGATGCTAAGCTTCGTTGCCAGCTTGGAAGCTCTAAAAGCCTCCCCCTAGGAACAAACTGAGTGCTCATCCGAACCCTCTCACAAAAATCCGGGACAACTTCAGTTGTCTTCAGCTGTCTCCAGCGGTCATCACACGTGACTGTCTATAAATTCACCATGAAACTCCATACCACATCTTTTGTCTTTGCCTTACTGGCATCTCAGTCATGCACCGCCCAGACGACCAAGAAGCCGTGGATCTTTCACGTTAACAATGACGCCGGCGAGCTTGTGTATAATGAGAACCCGGTGCTGCTCGATAACCTTGAACCCACGAAACTCCTCTTGAGGTCCAGCGACCGCGAGAAAACAGTCAACACTAAGTGTGTCAACATCATCGACACGGCCAGCCAGCAAGTGGACAACCCGGCGCCCCTGGGCGGGTTGAGCAATGCGCTGCCCAAGGGTTTCGGCTTCTACTTTGGATACGACACCAACGAGGACCTCAACGGCAAACCCAAGGACGGGTGCGCCCTGGATCTTTTTGACTCGGATGGTTGCATCCAGGAGCAGGGCAAACCGATGCGGGCTGAGGGCGTGACGGCTGACAATCTCGCTTTTACCGTGTTTTCGTTTCGCGTTTGGAATTGCACTTTGCTTTATGATGAGATTGTCTGATCTTAGTTAATACCTTGGGTGTGATGGGGGAAAATAGCAAAGAAGGTGGTGGTTAATCAATCAGGGGTTTTCTTTGTCAATCTTGGGGGTATCCCATACCGACTTCAAGTCCATGTTACCTAGTTCAGTAGAATGTGGTGTCAAGCTTTAAACCGCCACTTATGTTCAGGATCCGAAGCCCACAATCTTTGAGTCGCAGAGTAGAAGGCACCGTTGATCAGGGTGGATGTAGTTAAGGGATATCTCCCTTGTAACGGGTGTCACTTCCTGGCGCTCACGGCCAAACTTGTTTTCGACAAGTGGTAAATAAGCTGACAGGACTTACCGCGCGGAAATCTTTCGATGTGCAACAACGAGGCGGAGTCACACCGTGGGCCGGACGTGATGCACCCTTTTGGCTTGCTGTTCAAAGAGACAGAGTAGCGATGCTGACAGGGGGAACAGGGGGCGGGTTGCGTCCAATCGGCTGGTTAAAGCTGAATGGTTGTTCGCACAACCGATAGCCTTTCATTGATCCTCATCCAGCTGCCAGACTGCGACCGCATTCAACCCCCTTAATTGACCACACCGCAAACAAGGCTCACACAACGGAATCTGCGCAAATAAGGCTAATTCTTCCATTTCTGCAATAATCCTACAAATAATTACTAACTATTATGCTGACTAAGCGCCTTCCTCGGCTTCCGCGGCCTCTGATTGGCCCACAATTACCTTTGTTACTTACGACTGTGAGGCTCGAGTGCTATTACGCGTGGTTCGCGTAGTTTTCGTGACCCTTGTAGTTCCTGATGTCGCTGAGGCCTAACGGCTTCTAGATGCCGTCACGGAACTGCCTCTATTCGCACGGGTCCTTCCGCCGCCTTTAGGGGTACTGCTGGACGTTAGAGTACTGTTTGTACTGCCTAAAGCTATCGCTGGCGCCTGGTCTAGCTCTATTCCCTCCCACGATAAGGGCACGTGGTGAATGCTTGGGTTAGTACCAGACTGACGGCCTGTAGATCTTGCACTGCCTTTATTCCAAGTCCTCGTCGCTCCTAAGCCTCGTACCCTCTAGCTAGTAACCATAATAGTGCTGCTGGTTTAGCTAGGTGGTGTAAGGGGCTGGGTGGCTGGAATAACCTCCCAGCTGCCTTAGGGGAGTGGTTCTGTAAGCCTTAGGGCGTTGGGGTTACTTGTGAAGGCATCTGAGCCTTGTAGTCTGCCTTTAAGGTTCGTAATGCAGTTAAACTTTTGGTATTGTAAGTACTGGTCTTTATTAAGAAGATTTCTAGTTAACCATTAGAAAGAGCAGAAGTCTTCCTTAACTAGGGATAGCTTTTTATCCTTATAGTAATTAAAGAGCTTATAGTTATAAGGTATACTGTAATGCTTTATAACGTTAGTAATACACTCTTTTAAAGGAGTTAGTATTAGATTAGCTTAAGTCTGTACAGCTCTAAGCATAATCTTATTGTTAAACTTTAGAAACCCACAGGGCTATAGTATAGCGGCTGTAGCTTAGAGGAAGAAGTGGATACTAGTCTAAGCCGTACTACAGTGCCATAGGCACTGTAGGAAGAAAATAAAGGCCTGAATTACAAGGCAGTGCTATTGTAAATAAGGGTATTACAGCGAATATTAACGCTAGAAACAATAGGATCTGGAAGGCAGTGCCTTATGTAATGACTAGAATTAAGTAGAGTTGCTTACTTAACTAGAAATTAGATACAGGAGAGGAGAGAGCCTGTTATAACCTGTGGGAGGCTCTGGAAGAATTCTAAAGCCTTCTGTAAAGTGGAACTAACTAATAAAATAATGGAATAATACTGTTCTAAACCATTTTACATAGTTCTGTTAACGTAATAGCTAATGTAGCTACTGTGATGTTTTAGTTAATTCTGTAAGGCAGTTGCCCCGCTAGATTCAGGGGGTTCCACCCCTTTAAATTCCAGAAGGTTCGGAGTGCTCTAAGGGCACTAAGGGGCCCTAGAGTGGGTTGGAATCTTCTGGAACCCTCTGGGGTTCCAGAAGATTCAGCTGGTGGTTTCAGGGTACGCAACCACACTACAGAGTACCCGGTACAGGGTACTTAGTAGCTAGAAAATTTAACACTTATATTAGTTTAAAACTAAGCTAAGTGCTTTTATAGAGACTCTGTACAGTGCAGCCCCTAGCTATTCTTTACCTAAGTATTTATACCAGATATAAATATTATAACCTGCACCCGACATAGACCTTAAGAGGACTGGCGCAAGTTAAGACAGAACGTATAGCAGGACGTTAAAGACTAGGTAAGCGTTCTGAAGACGGCTTATTAAGCTAACACTCTTAGATAGGGGTTTAATGTTATTATAAGTCGCTATCATTATAATGTACAGAGGTGAGTCTAAACAGTAGTATATAAATAAATAATTAAATACTAGTGTGAGGAACTAAGAGTCCCTCATGGCTATTGTGGTCACGATGATAACTATCTATACTAGCTAACTAAGAGGTACTTTGTACCTTGATCTGCCTGCTCCCTAGCTTAGCGACAGAGCAGATAGAGCAACTGCTCTGTTTGCTCTCTTGCTCTGTGACAGAGTACTCAGAGCAGTAAAGCACCTTTTAATTAGTTGTAGGGGCTTCTAGTCTTTACACCCCTAGCCTAGTGTGCAGCACCGTGTGTGCTGCCTTCCTGCACTGCCTTTTCTATAAGGGATTCGTCAAGCCGCGCCAGCCTAAGTGACAGCCTGCAAGGTCGTCACAATAAGCCTTCTTAACTTAAATTACCCTTATGATATTAACCTTTATTTACTTAATTATATTAATTAATTAAATAATACACTTGCAAATAATGTTAGTATTAATAACGATAAAGGACTTAAGGTAACGGTTAACTAACTCTATTAGCAATGTAGTACGCTGGGTAAAGTTAAGGCATTTATTACAGTAATGGGTAGCTTACTCCTTAGCTACTAGCATCTAGGTCTCCTTAAGGTACGAGATAATAGCAGTCTGTTAGTGAAAGAATGCTTTAAGCTTATTCTAGGTAATATGAAACTTATCAACAGTAGGGGTATATAGAACAGTAAGCTAGAGTTTGTAAAGGCCAGCTATAAAATACTTAACGGCCTTAAAAGCTAAGATAAGGGGCTGTTAATTAAGTTATTATTACGATTAATAACGCTCTGCTTATATATCTAATCCAGATTACTCTCCTTATTAGCCGTACTTAAAGGCTTAAGGCTACTAATCTGAGTGGCTATAAGCGTTACAGCTACCTTATTTTATTTAGATTTGATCTTCTTTATAACGTTTATATTAATATGAAAGATGTAAATTTAAGGCTTATTGTTAGGAAACCAGAACAATATAACACCCCTTATAGCTGCGTTATAGTCCGTAATAGTTATAATTAACTCTAAAGCTTTAATCTCTACTTATAAGGCGTCGACTTATTCTATTATTTAATTAAATCCTTCTTAGCGTTTATTATTTATAAAGCTAAAGGTGTAAGAGAAAGCTATTCTAAGGTGGTTTAAGGTAACGATTTCAAAAAACGTTAGGCTTTTATTATTAGTTTAGTAAGTGTTGTTATATAGCTGTACTTAAGGGTATTATCGTTATTACTTTTTACATTAATCTGTAAACTAAAACAGACCCTTTAACTTACATAGCCCCTCGCTTTCATTTAAAGACTCCGCCTACTTCACTATATAGGGAATATTCTTATCTTTAAGCATCTTTATAGTTACTGGAAAGGTGTTATAGCCCTTAAGGGTCTTTTTCCGCAGACGGTATTCATAACTGTAAAGTTACTACGTTATGAAGATAATATTAGAGAACGCCTTATAGAGTTTACAATTAAGCTCTCTATTCCAGACCGCCAGCTAATTAATATACAACTTAATAAAGTCCACTTATTTGTTATTAAAACTTCTTCTTAACTAATTAGTAATCCTTAAGGTCGTGATTCTTATATTTTTCACAGTTAGCTTTAACTTTAAAGGTCCAAAGCCAGTTATTAATTTACAGAGCCTTAACAACGCCTTTCTAAGTGCAGCCGACTTTAAACGTTGTAATTTTACAAGAATGGGCTCTTAAAGGTCTAATCTTACCTTTAGCATAGCTAAAAGTAACTCTCAAGTGTCCGAAGTTCTTAATCAGGTTCTCCAAACGTAACTTAATAACAGAGAAGCGAGCTTAGGCGCAGTACTCTTAAAGGTTTATCACCAACTTGTCAAGGGAGGCGTACTTATAAGTGAGGAGTGGATAGCCTTATAAAGGATTCGCAAACGGAGCCGTTAGGCCAGCATTATAGTCAAGCTCGTTATCGCTATTGTAATTATAATCGCTATCAGAGTCTTCGTTCAGCGCTTGCTGAAGCCACCCCAGTTACTGAATTCTTCGTCAGAAGGAGTCATTTCTATAAAGAATTAGTAAAGCAATTAATTGGGACTGTTTACAGCTTATTGCAGCAATTCGTTATTACGTAGTTACGTAATTGTAAAGTAGTAGTTATTACAAGTTAGTAATAGAGGCTTTTTTTTAAGCGGGGAGGCTTTTGCGTAAGGTGGAAAATTTTCGTGGGGGAGTGAGGAGTGTGCATTCTAGCAGCTGCTAGAGATTGGGAAGGGGGGGAGCGGTGTCTGGGGGTTAGGGTTATGTATGGCAGTTTTGGTGGGGCTACAGTACACGGAGACGATACTTACAGTGCTTAGATATGTTCTCTTAATATATTCTGAAACTAAAATTAAAGACTGTACAGTCCAGGATTTAAGCTTATTATATTAAACTTTAAGGCGTGTTTATTTACTCGGACTAAAGCCTTAAATAACTAGGCTTAGAAATTAAGTGTAAAGGTTAAATACTACTTCTTTATAGGAACTTTTTCTACTTTAATAAGTTATAGTGGCTTAAATTAAAAAATTCAAAATACATGTAATTTAATTAATTAAAACTGTATTTTTAATTTAAGAGGTAGTTAAGACCACTTTTAGTTCTAAAGGAGACTTAGAAATAAAGTTTACAGTAGTGTTAAAAAATCTAATATATCTTTTTAACGGTTTAGGTAAATCTAGTTTAAGTAAATAAATACACCTTTAGCAGTTCCTAACCATAACTTTAAATTTAAGCCTTACCTGGTATTTATTACGACCTGCACCCGACGCAGGCCTCAAGAGGACTGGCGCGGGTTAAGACAGAACGTATAGCAGGACGCTAACAGGTAAGGGGCGTTTTAAAGACGGCTTATTAAGCTAGCACTCCTAAACGGGGGTTTAATGTCACTGTAGGTTACTATTATTATAATGCACAGAGGTGAGTCTGAATAGTAGGATATAAATGAATAATTAAATACTAATGTAAGGAACCAGAGTCCCTTACAGTAGTTATAAGCATAATTATAACTATTTATATTAATTAGTTAAGGGGTACTTTATACCTTAATTACTATACTTACTTAATATAAGGAGTGATTATAATGATTAGAATACCTTTAATCACTGTAATCACCGTGCTTTTAATAAGATTAGAGTGATTACTTAACGACTGGTTATAAGGGCTTCGGGTCTTTACACCCTTAGCCCAGTATGTAGTACTGTATGTATTACCTTCCTGCACTGCTCTTTCTATAAGGGATTTATCAGGCCGCCCCAGCTTAAGTAACAGCCTATAAGGTCGTTACACGATTCCCCCTCTTTAACGTTCTTTTTCCATAAAGAACTACTTATACGTTCCTTCCTTTCGTTATTAATCATTATATCATTTAACTAAATAATTAAGAATAGGAAAAACGTAACGCCTTTTTTAACTAAACGTTACATTATTAATGTTAAGTTTATCCTTACTTTCAGGATTGTCATACCTGTAAAGTATAACCACTACCACCACTTAAACCTGCTAGACTGTAAGGTGGCTAGTAAGAGTAAGTTATACAGCTACTATATGGTAGCCAGTGGGACTGTATACTTATTTTATAACGTTTACGGAAACAATCCGTCCGTTCTACGTAAGGTTCTGGACGAAAAGAAGCACCTTAACGCTAAGGAGTGTGAAACCGCTTTTCTTCTTCACAACACGGCCTTTAAACTTCTACACCTTAAGGACTAATAGAAGGGACTAATATAACAGGTAAACGAACTTTTTAACCATAAGTTTAACATTATAGTAAAGGAGGAGTGTAAGGCCTAGGAAGTAACTGTGCCAGTTCCTAAATTTAACTAGGGAAGCCTCCTAGTGGAGCTGGTATATAGTTCTTTTTCCAGGGGGTTACTGTAACTGGTAATTTCTTTTTAACTTAATCTGTTACTTTTTTCTTTTTAATAAATGAAAACAGCCTTTCCTGGCGTAACGGTAACGCACTTGCTTATATTCTTTTTTACTAACTTTTTTTTTTTTTAACAGTACTTATTCTTATACAGAACACACCAGGAACTTTAAAAGCCTAACCTCCTTATTAGGTTTAAGGTCCTTTTAACCCTAGTTAAAGCTTCTAATAAACGTCCTTCTATACTTACTAAGGAGTTTCCTACCGCTTCTTAAGCTCTAAGTCTTATAGTAGTCTTACTCTTCAATTTAGCAGTTTAGATGTCAGATCTTATCTTATTTTTTCTGTTTCCAGAGTAAACTAGTTAATTTACTTCCTTAAGGTTATACTAACTAGTTTAACCTTCACTTTACATTCTTTATAAGTAATTTTAATTAATCTAGATTCTTTTAATAGAACTTTATAATTAGGTCTGGGTACTTAAGGTTTTTAACTAGCTCCTATAAGTTACTTTTAAAGCTGTAATCTAGCCATTTAATAAGATATTTAAATATGTTCTTTCCCTTCCGTAAATCTATAACTTCCTTAACGTTATACTTATCCTTATCAGCATTAATCTTAATCTTCTTTTCCAGAGGAACTCCCTTTAAGGCAGGTTCCAGAAGTGAGATATAAAAAACCTTAATCCTTACCTTTATACTAATAGGTAAGTCTAGTTTATAATTAAAGGTGGTGACCTTTTTCTTAATTTAGAACAGTTTATACCTATTACAACCTGCACCCGACACAGGCCTCAAGAGGACTGGCGCGGGTTAAGACAGAACGTATAACAGGACGCTAACAGGTAGGGGGCGTTCCGAAGGCGGCTTATTAAGCTAGCACTCCTAGACGGGGGGTTTAATGTCACTGTAAATCGCTGTCACTATAATACACAGAGGTGAGTCTGAATAGTAGGACATAAATAAATAATTAAATACTAACGTAAGGAATTAAAGTCCCTTACGGTGGTTATAGGCATAACTATAGCTATCTATACTAATTAACTAAAAGGTACTCTATACCTTACTTATAGCGTTACAGGTGTTTATTATATAAGTACTCTACATTACGTAAACGTTTTACTTATAAGGTTTCTCCTACTTGTAATATAAGCACTTAATATACCGTAAGCAGCACCTCATTAGTTATAGGGGCTTTAAGTCTTTACACCCCTAGCCCAGTACACCTAGACGGTGTACACCGTCTTCCCACATTATTCCTTTTACGGGAGATTTATCAGGCCGCCCCAGCTTAAGTAACAGCTTACAGGGTCGTTACATAATTCCCCCTCTTTAACGTTCTTTTCCTATAAAGAACTTAAAAGGTAAGTTTCTCCTTTTACCACTTTATTATATAATAAGTGTCTAACTCCTAAGTCTTAAAATAGGAATAGGGTAAAAGCACTAACCACCACCTAAACCTTACAGCCTACATATACGTGTTTAATGGCGAAATGTCCCTTTATTCTTTTTATAAGTTTACTAACCCTCTACTTATCTGTCAGGTTTTAAACCAGTCTGATAATTATAATTACTGTTTAAAGAGGCACCGGCCTTCCTAATATAACGCTTTTAATGTTAGTGAAGCGAAGTTAAAAGCTTTTCTTATTAAAAAGTAAAGCCTTAACTTATAAGTTAAGTCTGCTACTTAATAGCTTTATAAGGCCATTATTAAGCTTTAAAAGGTGTTAATATACCTGGCACGCCTTTATAAACAGCAGTCCCGCCTTAAAGACTGGGTTATAAAAGTGTTTAGTTATAAAGTAGAGCTGTTAGAGTTTTAAGAAAGTAAAGAGGTTAAGCTGAACACTCCTCCTAACGACGTAAAGTCTTTTAACTAAGGGAACTTTCTAATAGGGTCTCTGTAATAAGTGGTTACCTTATAACTTAGTTTATAACTACCTTTTTTAATAAAGGGTTATAGGTTTAACTTCTTATAAGGGTTTTAACGACTTTTTTACTTATTTTTCTTTTACTAACTTTTCTTCTTAACAGCACTTATTTTTATGTAAAGCTTACTAGGAGCTTTAAAGGTCTTACCTCCTTATTAGGTTTAAGGTCCTTATAACCCTAGTTAAGGACTTTAATAAATATCCTTCCATACCTATTAGGGAGTTTCCTGCTACTTTTTAGGCTTTAAATCCTATAATGGTCTTACTCTTTAGTATAGTAATTTAAATGTCAGATCTTATTTTATTTCTAATTCTTATCGTTAGTTTTAATTAATTTAAATTCTTTCAGTAAAACTCTATAATCAGGTCTAGGTATTTAAGATTTTTAACTAACTCTTATAAGTTACTCTTAAGGCTGTAATCTAGCCATTTAATAAGATACTTAAACGTGTTTTTCCCCTTTTATAAATCTATAACTTTTTTAACGTTATACTTATTCTTATTAACGTTAACCTTAATCTTTTTTTCTAAAGGAACTCCCTTTAAGGTGGGTTCTAGAAATAAGACGTGAAAAACCTTAATCCACACCTTTATACTGGCAGGTAAGTCTAATTTGTAATTAAAGGTGGTGACTTTCTTTTTAATCTAAAACAGTCTATACCTTTTAAAGTCGAGCTTTTTATTAAGTCGTTTTAAATGTAGGTTTTATGAGAAAAGGTAAACGTAATCCCCCTTTTAAAAAGTTAGTCCCTTAATTTATTTACTATTATAATAGAGTCTTTTTTTAAACATTAGTTATTTAGTTTAATGTTTATTAGTAAACTTTTTTATCCGTTTATGTATAAACTTAAGTTTAGCTTATAAGTGGTTATATAGTTTTTATATCTAGTCTGTGCAGACTGCAGCTTAAGGGGCGCTAATAGGTAGGCCTTAATGGAGCTTAGGCTCTTTACTGTAATTAGTGAAGAACGGTAACACACTTATTAACTTAACTGGTGTTATATTATAAGTTATCTGTGCTGTTAATAACAGCTTAAGCTAATTATTTTATTTAAAGTTAACGTAAGTTTAAAGATATGTTATAAGTATCTGGTTAACTTACTCTGTTTAACTATCCGTCTATAGGTAGAAAGCTGTTAAAAGCTTACTTTTCACACCCATTCTTTATATTAGCCCTTATTAAAACTTTAATATAATTAACTTATCTTAATCTGTAATAATATTATCTGGCTAAAGGTGTTATAAAATTACCTTTTTCTTAAAGATATAAGTAAGTTACTCTATTATTATATCCTTTAAGGTTAGCAGGAAGTAGGCCCATTTTATTAATCTGTTAACTATTATAAGAATCTGGTTATAAGTAACTCCTGTAATAGGGTCCCTAGACTTTAAGATCTTAGTAACGAAATTAAGTAAGATGGAACTCTATGGCGCTTATAATATAGGGAGTGGTTTAAGAAGTTTATACAGCTTATAACGTTAATTTTACTTCCTGTAATAAATATCGTAATTATTAACCACTTCCTTAACCAGCTTTTTTATTCCTAGGAAGGTGTACACCTGCTAGGCTTAGGTTAGAGTTTTAGCTTAGCTTATATATCTTTTAAGTTAAGACTTATAAACCTGCTAAACGTACTCCTTCCGTTTATCTAAGTTATAAATGTACGGTTTCTCTTAATATTAAAGCCTTACTCTTAATTTAGGCATACTATTTACACCTTTTAGTAATTATTCTAGCTAATAACCAGTTTTATTATAGTTTAAATACTTTAAACACTCCTTACTACAGTCTTATACATGCCCTAAGAAGTCTCTTAAAGGGCACTTATACTTATAAGTTCCTTTTACTTTTCTTTTTACTTAAAAGTCCTACTATTACTAATAGATATTATACTCTGTTTATAAGTTTATACAGATGTTAATAATTTATTTTAATGTTTAGTTATCTGATATTTATAGTATGTGTTTTAAGGTACTGTTCTTTACTTTATTAAATATAATAATAGGGATTAGGATTAAATTAGTATCCTTATAATCCTGTCTCTAGTTAAAAGTATCAGCTCACTTATTATCTTTTCCCTTAACGTAATGGATCTAGAAGTAGAACGGGGTTATTAGCTCTACCTATCGTACTTACCGTAGGCTAAATTCCTTTATTAAGAAGTATTAGAGGTTATTATAGTTTAAAAAGACCTAGACCGGTTCCTCTATACTATTTAGATACAGTGCCCACTTAGTAAAGCACTAAATAACCACTATTAGTTCTTTATTATAGATTAGATATTATAAGGCTAGGCTGTAGATTCCTTTTAACAGGAAGGTAACTAGGTGGCGTTTCCTATCGTCCTAGATTTAGTTAAGTTTTCCATTAATTATAAATTCTAAGGAGTCTGTTTTAACTTAAAAAGGCTTTAAGAAATCAGGGAGGGCCAGGATTAATACTGTAATAAAGGTGTGTTTAAGGTCTTTAAACGCCTTTTACTATCTATCAGTCCACTTAAACGGCTTTCCCTCACCTGTAAGTTTATAAAGTGGTCTTATAATTTTTATAAAGTACCTAATAAAGTAGTGATAGAAGTTTATAAAACTGATAAAGGCTTATAACTCTTTTTAATTCTTTAAAGTAGGTTAATCCTTAATTACCTCTGTCTTCTCTAGTTATATTTTAAGCTTTTTAAAGGTTACTTTAAACCTTAAATAATTTAATTCTTAAATGTGGAAGTGGCTCTTTTTTAGGTTTACTGTCAGTTTTACCTTTTTAAAAGCTGTTAGAACCTATTATATATGTTTTCGATATTCTTTTAAAGTTTTAAAATAAATTAAAATGTCATTTAAGTATATAAAGATAAACTTATTAAGGAAGGGGCGGAAAACACTGTTAATAAGGCCTTAGAAAGTTATAAGGGTATTTATTAATCCTATTAATATAATATAATACTAGTAATACCTATTATAAGTTTAAAAAGCCGTTTTATATTTATCTTTTTCCTTCACTCTAACGTGGTTAAATCCCATAAGGAAGTTAAGGCTGGAGAATTAATTTACCTTAATAATCCGTTCTCACATCTCTGTAATAAGTGGTAATAAGTAGCGATTTTTAATTATATCCTTATTTAACATTTAGTAATTAACAACTATATATAACTTACCATCTCCCTTTTATAAAACGAATAGTATTAAGTACCCTGCCAGGGACTGGGACTTTATAATAAACCCGTTCTTTAGGTTTTTATTAATGTACTCCCTTAAGGCCTTAGCCTGTTAGGGGTTTAAATAGTAGGGCTGGAAGTTATAAAGCTTTACTCCCGGCTTTAGTTTAATTTCGTAGTCTTATAATCCGTAGTCTAGTAATTATAATATCTTTTTTTAAAACAAGGTGAACTTCTTATACTTTATAAGTACCTTAAATAAGTTAACTTCTTCACTTATCTGTGGGTTAGCTTCTTACTTTTTTCCACCTTTTAAATCGTTATTTAGGTAATGTGGTAGACCTTCTAGTCCTTTAACCGTTTTAGTAAACCTGATTTAAACTATACTTAGTTTTAAGGGTATAGCGTGCTTTTAAATGCTTCGTACATCTTTAAAACGGTTTAATATCTTCTTAACTTTCTCTAAATAGTAATTACAGCTAAGGGACTTATTAAAGGCAAGGTGGCCACTTTTTTAATTAATTACAGGGTTATACTTTTTTAATTAAGGTAAACTTAAGATTATATTATACCTTATAATTAGGGTAACGTTAAAATCTACTTATTATTTATCCCCGTCCATTTTAATTAAAAGTGGTAAATGGTGGGTAACTTTACTATTATTATATTAGTACAGGTTTCCTTCTCTATTCTAAATGGGAATTACCTCTTTATACTCTTAATTAGGGAGTTTCCTTCAGTTAATTAGTAAGGGGTATACCAGGTTAAAAGCACTCCTATTATTAATCACTGCTTTTACCTTAAATAGCCTCCCTTTTCCATTTATTAAGTTAACACTAACAGAATAATGCTTATACTCCTTTAACATCTAAATTATAATAATTATCTATCCTTAAAGTCTTATCTAACCTAACCTTTAAATACCTCTCCTTTTTCTTAAGGTTTTTACTAACCAGTAAATTACTAGTTTCCAGCCCTTTTAAAGGGCCTGTAACCTTTTCCTAATTCCTTTTAGAAAAACAGGCAGCTTTAATAAACCTAACAGTTAACCTTTTTTAGGTTTTCACGCCTTAACGTCCAGTTAACTTTAAATAGTATAATATTCCTAAAATCCTTAATAAGTTAATAATACGTTTTACAGGTTTAGATTATAATAATGTCTTTTTACTCTTAAATCTGTTAATAATCTTCCCACTTCTACTACTTTTTAGCTTTTCCGTTAAGGTATAATAAGCACGTTATAATTAGGTAGTTATTAAGTACCCCTCTTTACCAGCACGTAATAGGGGCCTAGTTAATTACAGTAACCTTTTATTTATTACTAGATTCTCTTATTAGGGAGTAGGAGACTTAATAGTAAGCTAATTCTAACTTTACCCTTATAATAACGTAATCCTGTCTTTATATGCTTAAAAAGTGGTTATAAAAGGCCTTAGGTTTATAATACTAGTTAAGAGTATAGTTATTATATATACAGTTAATTTATAGTATATCTTTATAATTAGGGTAGTTAATATTAACTATAGGTGTTATAATTATAAAGTATAGAACGGGGGAAGTAATGCCTTATTTTTTCTCTTCTTCCACTTACCTCTAGGTATATTATTTTTCCTAAACCTTTTCTTAAAACTCAGGTAATAATAACCTAACTTATTCTTTTATAAAGTGGCCTTCCTTAATAAGCTGGTACTTAAACTGATTTATAAAGTGAACTTTATTACAAAGTTATAACCTAATCTTTATTACTTTATCCTTAAACGTTACAGTAAGACCTTTAACTTATAAATCCTTTATTTTATCTATTAACTTTTAATATTTCTCTTTTAACTCCTAAACTCTCTATTAATATACTTACTTTATACCTTCTTAAGGGACCTTTAAAGTACCAGTTTAAAGTACACCAGCCTTAATACAGGGCAGCCATCTAAGCTATCCTTCCTTTAAGGAGGTGAGAGTGCTGATTTACTTAGCGTGTTTAAAATGTTTAAGAGTTTTAAGGGGTACTGTTAAGAAGAACTTCCGTTTCTCCAGTTTAATTCTCTTAATTTATTCCCTTTTACCTTTTAAAGCTTACTTTATTATTTAAGTGGCCTAGAGGGCTAATTCTTTAACTCCTTTTACCATCTTAGTGATTTTTAAGTCAGAGTCCTTCTTAGACTTCCTTAATTCCTAGGCTTACAGGGTAAGGTTTTTAAGGCCTATAACAGCTAATTAGAACATCTCTTCTTAAAGTCAGTCTTTTATAACCTACACCTTTAATAATTCTAAGTTTCCACCTTAAAGTCAGTCTTTTATAACCTATACCTCTATAACTAACTCTTTTAGAACACCCTTAAGGATTAGATACACCATATCTTAAGGTTTTTCCTCTTCTTCCTCGTCTTTTAAGTTACACTTATCTATTTAAATACAGTCTTTTTTATTACCTACTATCCTAATATAAATATCTTTTAAGTTAAACCTAACATACTTTCCTCCTTTTAAAACAGGTTTTTAATTAACTTACTTTAACGACAGACATTATTATACTATATATCCTTTCTTATTACAGTTAAAGTATTAGACTTATAATAGGTCCTTTAACTGCTTTTATTACTATTATCGTTAAGGTTTATTACGGTTAGGTTAGTTCTGGCAGTTTACTATACTAATGTCTATTAACCTAGGGTAGTGACCTGTTACGGTTAACTGGTTCCCCTTCTTTAGTTTACTTAACTGGTAAAGGGTCCGTTCTTTCCAAAAGTTCTTTTAATAATAGTAATTATAATATTAATTATCAGCCTTAATGGCTATCTTAACCAGTTCCTATAAACGGTCCGGTCGGTCTTCTTAATAAAGGTCTCCAGTGATGTGCTCCTTTAGGCTACTCCAGAATAATATTACTAAGGCCTCTTAGCTAAGTTTAGTCTTTACTGCCTTTAGTTTAAAATATGTGGAGAATTTAAGGACTGAGGATATCTGCCTTAAGGTTATAAGGTGTTATTTAGCCTACCTGGGGGTGTCTAGTTTTTTAAACTTAGTTTAGAGTTAGTTAATAAAAACGTTAAAGTTATTAAAGAGGGCCTAAGTCTTAAGGGCTTCCTTTTATACTTTATTTATAAAGAGATTATTAATTATCTTTATATAGGGTTTATACCAGTAAGTGGTTACTTTATTTAATAAGGCTCCGGTGAACTTAACCTTTCCTTCTTTTTTAAAGAATTACTTATTATAATAAGTAACATAACTTTAAAGCTGGGTTATCTATAACTTTAATTATATAAAGTCTCCTTTAAAACGTAACGGTGGGGGGAGCTTTACTTATTTCTTTTATAAGCCCTTAAAGTTATTATTTTCTAGCTTAATAATGTTAAGTTAGGCCTGGAGTTTTTTAATAAGATTAATATGACTTTTAATGTCTTTAGAGAAGGTTTTATTAAGTTCTTTAACCAGTCCCTATTAGTTAAGGTTTAAGTCTTTAAGGCATATAGCTAACTTATTAATAATAGGGAGCTAAGGTTAAGCTTACACCTCCTTAACTTCCTTACCTTTTCTAAAGGTTAATATATTAATAAGAGAAAGGTGGTGTCTGGGAATTTAATAAATAGTGTTTAAAACTGGACGTTAGTATTATATTATAACTTATACCTGATATAAGCCTTAAAAGGACTGGTATGGGTTAAGATAGAATGTATAGTAGGATATTAACAGGTAGGGGGCGTTCTGAAGGTGGTTTGTTAAGCTAGCACTTTTAAATAAGGGGTTTAATGTTATTATAAGTTACTGTTATTATAATACACAGAGGTGAGTCTGAACAGTAGGATATAAATGAATAATTAAATACTAGTATGAGGAACTAAAGTCCCTTACAGTGATTATGGGCATAATTATAGTTATCTATACTAACTGACTGGGAGGTACTCTATACCTTGCTTGTAGCGTTGCAGGTGCTTATTATGTAAGCACTCTGCACCGCGCGAGCGTTCTGCTTATGAGGTTTCTCCTGCTCGCAATGTAAGCACTTAGCATGCCGCGAGCAGCACCTCATTAGTCGTAGGGGCTTCGGGTCTTTGCACCCCTGGCCTAGTGCGCCTGGACGGTGTGCACCGTCTTCCCGCACTGTTCCTTCTGCGGGGGATTCGTCGGGCCGCCCCGGCCCAAGTGACGGCCTGCAGGGTCGTCACAGTACCTTTTAAAGTTAAACTTCTTATTAAAGCGTTTTAAATGTAGGTTTTATAAAAAAAGGTAAATATAATCCCCCTTTTAAAAAGTTAATCCCTTAACTTATTCACCATTATAATAAAATCCTTTCTTAAACACTAATTACTTAGTTTAATGTTTATTAATAAACTTTTTTATTTATTTACATGTGAACTTAAGTTCGGCTTGTAAATGGTTATATAGTTTTTATATCTAGTCTATACAGATTATAACTTAAGGGGCACTAGTAGGTAGGCCTTAACGGAGCTTAGGCTCCTTACTATAATTAGTGAAAAACGGTAACACACTTATTAACTTAATTAGTGTTATATTATAGGCTATCTATACTGTTAATAACAGTTTAAACTAATTATCTTATTTAAAATTAATATAAACTTAAAAATACGTTATAAGTATCTAATTAACTTACTCTATTTAACTATCTATTTATAAGTAAAAAGCTATTAAAAGCTTACTTTTTACACTTATTCTCTATATTAGCCCTTATTAAAACTTTAATATAATTAACTTATCTTAATCTGTAACGATATTATCTAACTAAAGGTGTTATAAAATTACCTCTTTCTTAAAGATATAAGCGAGTTACTCCACGGTTATGTCCTTTAAGGTTAGCAGAAAGTAAGCCTATTTCGTTAATCTGTTAACTATTATAAGGACTTAGTTATAAATAACTCCTGTAATAAGGTCTTTAAACTCTAGGATTCTAATAACGAAGTTAAGTAAAATGGAGCTCCACAGCACCTATAATACAGGGAGTGGTTTAAAAAGCCTATAAGGCTTATAACACTAATTCTACTTATAATAATAAATATTACAGTTATTAACTATTTCTTTAACTAGTTTCTTTATTCCCGGGAAGGCGTACACTTACTAGGCCTATATAAGAGTCTTAACCCAGCTTATATATCCTTTAAGTTAAGACTTATAAACTTGTTAAACATACTTCTTTTACTTATCTAAATTATAAATATACAGTTTCTCTTAATATTAAAGCCTTACTCCTAATTTAAGCGCGCCGTTTACGCCTTTTAATAGCTATTCCAGTTAATAACCAGTTTCATTATAGTTTAGATATATTAAGCACTCCTTACCATAATCTTACAAGTGCCTTAAAAAGTCTCTTAAGGGGCACTTATACTTACAGGTTCTTTTTATTAACCTTTTTACTTAAAAGTCCTGTTATTATTAATAAACGTTATACTTTATTTATAAGTTTATACAGACGTTAATAATTTATTCTAACGTCTAATTATCTAACACTTATAACGTGTGTTCTAATATACCGTTCTCTACTTTATTAAATATAATAATAGGGATTAAAACTAGATTAACATCCTTATAATCTTATCTCTAACTAAGGGTATTAACTCGCCTATTATCTTTTCCTTTAACGTGGTGAATCTGGAAGTAAAACAGGGTTATTAACTCTGCCTATTATATTTACTATAAGTTAAGTTCCTTTATTAAGAAGTATTAAAGGTTATTATAATCTGAAAAGACCTAAACTGGTTCTTTTATACTACTTAAATACAGTGCCCACTTAGTAAAATACTAAATAATTACCATTAGTTCCTTATTATAAATTAGATATTACAGAGCTGGGCTGTGGATTCCTTTTAACAGGAAGGTAACTAAATGGCGTTTCCCATTATCCTAGACTTAACTAAATTCTAAAGAGTCTGTTTTAACTTAAAAGGGCTTTAAGAAATCAGGGAGGGCTAAAACTAATATTATAATAAAGGTATATTTAAGGTCTTTAAACGCCTTTTACTATTTATCAGTCCACTTAAACGGCTTTCCCTTACCTGTAAGTTTATAAAATAGTTTTACAATTTTTATAAAATACCTAATAAAACAGTAATAAAAGTTTATAAAGTTAATAAAAGCTTATAATTCTTTCTAATTCTTTAAAGTAGGCTAATCCCTAATTACTTTTATCTTCTCCAGTTACATCTTAAACCTTTTAAGGGTTACTTTAAACCTTAAATAGTTTAGTTCCTAAACATGGAAGTGGCTTTTCTCCAGGTTTACTATCAGCTTTGCTTTTTTAAGGGCTGTTAAAACCTATTATATATACTTTCAGTGTTCTTCTAATATTTCAGAATAAACTAAAACGTCATTTAAATATATAAAGATAAACTTATTAAAAAAGGGGTGGAGAACACTATTAATAAGGCCTTAAAAGGTTACAGAGGTGTTTATTAATCCTATTAGTATAATATAATATTAGTAATACCTATTATAAGTCTAAAAGGCCATCTTATACTTATCCTTTTCCTTCACTCTAATATAGTTAAATCCTATAAGGAAGTTAAAATTAGAGAACCAGTTTACCTTAATAATCCGTTCTTATATTTTTATAATAAGTAACAGTAGGTAACGGTTCTTAATCGTATCTTTATTTAATATTTAATAATTAATAATTATACGTAATTTACTATCTCCCTTTTTTAAGATAAATAACATTAGGTACCCTATTAGGGATTAAGACTTTATAATAAATCTGTTTTTTAAATTCTTATTAATATACTCCTATAGGGCTTCTACCTGTTAAGGGTTTAAGTGGTAAGGTTAAAAGCTGTAAAGCTTCACTCCCGTTTTCAGCTTAATCTTATAATCTTATAATCTGTAATTTAGTAATTACAGTATCTTTTTTTAAAATAAAGTAAACTTCTTATACTTTATTAATACTTTAAATAAGTTAACTTCTTCACTTATTTGTAAATTAACTTTTAACTTCTTTCTACCTTTTAAATCATTATTTAAGTAATACAGTAGACCTTCTAATCCTTTAACCGTTTTAATAAACCTAACCTAAACTATACGTAGTTCTAAGGGTTTAACGTGCTTTTAAATACTTCATACATCTTTAAAACGGTTTAATACCTTTTTAACTTTCTTTAAACAGTAATTATATCTAAGGGACTTACTAAAGGTAAGGTGGCCACTCCTCTAATTAATTATAAGGTTATATTTTTCCAACTAAAGTAGACTTAGGATTATATTATATCCTGTAACTAATATAACGTTAAAATCCACTTATTATTCGTCCTTATCCACTTTAATTAAAAGTAGTAAGTAATAGGTGACTTTACCGTTATTATACTAATATAGGCTTCTTTCTCTATTCTAAATGGGAATAGCCTCTTTATACTCTTCGTTAGGGAGTTTCCTTCAGTTAACTAGTAAAGGGTGCATTAGGTTAGAAGTATTCCTGCTATTAATCACTACTTTTACCCTAAACGGCCTCCCTTTTCCATCTGTTATATCGACATTAACAGAATAATACTTATACTCTTTTAACATTTAAGTTATAATAATTATCTATCCTTAAGGTCTTATCTAGCTTAACCTTTAAATACCTCTCCTTCTTCTTAAAGTTTTTACTAATTAATAAATTACTAGTTTCCAGCTCTTTTAAAGAGCCTGTATCCTTTTCCTAATTCTTTCTAGAAAAACAGGTAGCTTTAATAAACTTAACAATTAACCTTTCTTAGGTTTTCACACTTTAACGTCCAGTTGACTTTAAACGGTATAATATTCTTAAAGTCCTTAATAAGTTAATAATATACTTTATAAGTTTAAATCACAGTAATGTCTTTTTACTCTTAAATCTACTAATAATCCTCTTACTTTTACCACTCTTTAGCTTTTCCATTAAGGTGTAGTGAACATATTATAACAGGGTAGTTATTAAATACCCCTCCTTACTAACATATAGTAAAAGCCTAGTTAATTATAATAACCTTTCACTTATTATTAAACTCTTTTATTAAAGAGTAAGTAACTTAGTAATAGGCTAGTTCTAACTCTATCCTTATAACAGTGTAATCCTGTCTTTATACACTAGGGAAGTGGTTATAAAGGGCCTTAAGTTTATAATACCAGTTAAAAGTATAATTATCGTATATACAGTTAATCTATAGTATATCCCTATAGCTAAGGTGGTCGACGTTAATTATAGGTGTTATAATTATAAAATACAGAATAGGGGGAGTGGCGCCTTATTCTTTTTCTTCTTCCACTTACCTCTATATACGTTATTTCTCCTAAACCTCTTCCTAAAACTTAAATAACAGTAACCTAGCTTATTCTTTTATAAAATGTCCTTTTTTAACAAGTTAGTATTTAAACTAATTAGTAAAGTGAACTTTATTATAAAGTTATAACCTAATTTCCACAACTTTATCTTTAAACGTTACAGTAAGACCCTTAACTTATAAGTCCTCCACTTTATCTACCAGCTTTTAATATTTCTCTTTTAACTCCTAAACCTTCTATTAATATACTTACTTTATACCTTCTTAGGGGACTTTTAAGGTACTAGTCTAAAGTACACCAGCTTTAATACAGGGCAGCTATCTAAATTATCCTTCCTTTAAGGAGGTAAGAGTGCTGATCCACTTAACGTGTTTAAAGTGTTTAAAAGTCTTAAGGGGTACTGTTAAGAAGAACTTCCATTTCTTTAATTCGATTCTCTCAGTTTGTTTTCTTTCACCTTTTAAGGCTTACTTCACTATCTAGGTGGCCTGGAGGGCTAATTCTTTAACTCCCTTTACTATTCTGGTGATTTCTAAGTCAGGGTCCTTTCTAGACTTCCTTAATTCCTAGGCTTACAAGGTAAGGTTTTTAAAGCCTGTAACTACTAACTAAAACATCTCTTCTTAGAGTCAGTCTTTTATAACCTACACTTCTAATAGTTTTAAGTTTCCACCTTAAAGTCGGTCTTCTACAACTTACACCTCTATAACTAACTCTTTTAGGATTTCCTTAAGGACTAAGTATACCACGTCTTAAGGTTCTTCTTCTTCTTCATCTCCTAAGTTACACTTATCTATCCAGGTGTAATCTTCTTCGTTACCTGTTATCCTGATATAAACGTCTTTAAAGTTAAACTTAATATACTTTCCTCCTTTTAAAACTGGTTTTTAACTAATTTACTTTAATAACAGGCACTGCTATACTATATAACCTTTCTTATTACAGTTAAAACACTAGACCTGGGACAAGTCCTTAAGCTACTTTTACTGCTATAATCGTTAAAGTTTATCACAGTTAAGTCGATTTTATCAGTTCACTATACTAATATCCATTAACCTAGGGTAATACCCTGTTATAGTTAACTGGTTCCCCTTTTTAAGCTTACTTGGCTGGTAAGGGGCCTGTTCCTTTTAAAAGTTTTTCCAATAATAGTAATTATAGTACTGATTATTAACCTTAATAGCCATCTTAATTAACTCCTAAAAGCGGTCCGGCTAATCTTCTTAGTAAAGGTCTCCAGTGACGTGCTCCTTTAAGCCGCTTTAAAACAGTATTATTAAGGCCTTTTAGCTAAGTTTAGTCTTTACTGCTTTTAGTTTAAAGCGTGTAAAGAACTTAAAGATTAAGGACGTCTGCCTTAAGGCCATAAGGCGTTACTTAACCCACCTAGGGGCGTCTAATTCTTTAAACTTAATCCAGAGTTAATTAATAAATATATTAAAGTTATTAAAAAGGGCTTAAGTTTCAGGGGCCTTTTTATATACTTTATCTAAGGAGAGGTTATTAATTATTTTCATATAAGGTTTATATTAATAAGTAGTTACTCTATTTAGTAAGGCTTTAATAAACCTAACCTTTCCTTCTTCTTTAAAGAACTACTTGTCGTAATAGGTGATATAACTTTAAAGCTGAGTTATTTAAGATTCTAACTGTGTAAAGTCTCCTTTAAAGCGTAACAGTAATGGGAGCTTTACTCGTTTCTTTTATAAGCCCTTAAGGTTATTATTTTCCAGCTTAATAACGTTAAGTCAGGCCTGGAGTTTTTTAATAAAACTAATATAACTCTTAATATCTCTGGGGAAGGCTTTATTAAGTTCCTTAACTAGTCCCTACTAGTTAAGGTTCAAGTCTTTAAAGCGTATAACTAATTTATTAATAATAGGGAGCTAAAGTTAGGCTTACACCTCTTTAATCTCCTTTCCTTTTCCAGAGGTTAACATATTAGTAGGAGAGAGATGGTGTCTGGGAATTTAATAAACAACGTTTAGAACTGTAACGCTAATATCGTATTATAACCTGCATCTAACACAGGCCTTAAAAAGATTAACGTGGGTTAAGACAGAACGTATAATAAGACGCTAACAGGTAAAGGGCGTTTTAAAGACGGCTTATTAAGCTAACACTCTTAAACAGGGGTTTAATGTCATTATAAGTCGCTGTCACTATAATACATAAAGGTGAGTCTGAATAGTAGGACATAAATAAACAATTAAATACTAGCGTAAGGAACTAGAGTCCCTTACAGTGGTTATAGGTATAACTATAGCTATCTATACTAACTAGTTAAGGGGTATTTTATACCTTGATCACTGTACTTACTTAACACGAGGAGTGATTATAGTGATTAGAATGCCTCTGATCACTGTGATCACCGTGCTCTTGGCGAGATCAGAGTGATCACTCAACGACTGGTCGTAGGGGCTTCGGGTCTTTGCACCCCTGGCCCAGTGCGCAGTACCGTGCGTACTGCCTTCCTGCACTGCTCCTTCTGCGGGGGATTCGTCAGGCCGCCCCGGCCCAAGTGACGGCCTGCAGGGTCGTCACAGTATTGAAATTTAATATTAATTGCCTAAACATTTAATCCTGTCCGGAGGACAATTTGTTGTAAAGGTAGTCCAAAAAAAAAAAATTACTATGGGAAATTCAGTCAAAAATGATAAGGAAATTCAACTCGACCTAGGACTGGTCGGTTCATTATCAAAAGTGGGTCTGCTCGGGCCCCTCCGCTCGGACCCCTACTCGGGCCCCAAATCACGTGATACAATATGTTTTCAGATACGTCACGTGACCAGGAGTCCAAATCTGAAGTCAGATTCAGGGTTAGGGTTACGGTTCAGGAGTTATTCGCGTTTAAAAAAATTAAACAAATGGGTATTCGGAAATAAAAACAAGGTTATATCTAACCAAAGAAGGTGGTGTTATACATAGGTTTTTACTTAGAATTCAGAACTACAATCTTTTCTACTGAAAAGCTTATAATAAGAAAGATATTACTGTTTAAAGTTTAATAATAATCTTTATTTAAATAATAACCGGTTAATAAGTAATATAATAAGTTGTATTATTTACGTTTATTATATAACTTATTACGTAGAATCCAGAACTGGAATCAGTTTTACCATACTGCTTAAAATAAGAATGATATTAATGTTTAAAGTTAGATAATAATAGTTATTATAATAATAACCTGTTAATAAGTAACATAATATGAAGTAATAATTACGATTCCTATACAGTTTATTATGTTGAACACAGAACTGGAACTTCTTTTACTATACGGCTTATAATAATAAAGGTATTACTATTTAAACCTAAATAATAATAATAACATTAACATAAACTTAAATATCTCTCTGGTTTTAATAACTATTCTAAATTAGGCTTTAGATTAAGAATTACAGTTAAAATCTACATATGATACTACCTTATTCTATCTTATAAACTAAAATAATACTTGTGAAAGTCATGGTTTTTTCACTTTAAACCTGAATATCTCCTTTTACTGAACCCTAACCCTGAAAATAGAGTGAAAATCAGACTCTACATCACGTGATGCATATTAAAACGTATCATTTGATTATGTAAGCTAATAATTAAAAATTATTAAATTATTACTCTACTTTACCTAGTTAAGTTAAAAAAACCTTTAGTTTTTCACAGATAGAAATAAAAATGGTATAGTGGTAAATAGCGTAATATAAATTAAAGAGGTTCCCAGTTCGAATTGCATTTGTGAAAGTGAAAAAAAAACTGTAAATTGTAAATTGTAGAATAAAGCCTGTAAATCCTGTAGAGTAAAGCCTGTAAACCCTGTAGAATAAAGCCTGTAAAGTCCGTAAAAGAAAGCCTGTAAACTTTATAAAGAAAGCTTGTAAACTGTATAAAATGAAGTCTTTAAATTGTAAAAAATGAGGCTTTAAAAAGTAAGATTTATTTTTAATTATTCTTTTATCTCTTTAAATAGATGTATTGGCCTCCGGACAGGTTTCTGTCACTTTGTTCTCTGCACTTATTTAAATAAGCTTAATACCCCACGCCAAAATTGCCAGGAGCGAAAGTGAGGAATGGAGCGCTCCGTAGCGTAGCGAAGGGCCGTCGCGGAATGACGAACGAAGCGACGCCAGCAATTTTAATTAATCTTTATCTTGTGGTGTATTTCCCGCTCCGTCTTTATCTCACTGTAACTTTTCTGTATTTATGTCCGTATTGCCGAGATCTCTCTTCGGCTCCCCTTCCTGCCTCCCTAACCTTTCTAGGAGATATTTTATGTCCCTGCGCACCTTCTTGTGTTTTTCTCGCCTGTGCTCCCGCCCTTTTTAGGCCCTGATTCCTGCTTTTTACGCTGTCTTGCAAAACTTTCTGTGTCTTGTCGTGCATTTCCCGTTCCATCTCCACCTCATTGCGCAATTTGTTGATATCTTTCTCGAGCGTTTCTTCCCGCCTCCTTAGCGTTTCTATCTCGTCTTCCAGGCTCCCGTGTACCCTCCTGCGCTCTTCCCTTTCTTGCTCCCGCTCTTCCCGTGCCGCTCGCGCTCGTCCCGCAACTGCTGAGTCCGCTGCTGTTGCAGCTCCTCAAAGTTGACATATCCTCTCTCTGTCCCCCCTTCCTGCTAAATATTAAGCTCTAGCTCTTTTCGTATCAGGGAAATCTCCTCTTGGGTTTTTGCATCGCGCTACTCCCCAGCCTGGCGCAACTCCTTGTGCAGTACCTTTATCTCCTCCTTATACTTGGCTTACATCCCCTTCATTTCGGCCTCAGCCTCCCTGCCTGCGGCGGTCCCATCTAGCTTTATGCCGTCGGCCATTTCCTTCTGGATATGGATCCTAAGACGAGTCGCTGACGAGCGGGCGCAGATGTGCCGGATGATATCCCTCGCCGAATCGGCTCCCTTATCCTGCCGGAATACTGTGCTGTCTTCCTTGATCATGTTGGCCCAGTAGTTTGGATTGGTCTTTAGCTCTCTGAGCCTCCTGTTGCCAAGCCGCTGTGGCACCATATCCCACATGGTGGTGGCAAGGACAACGTGAGAGAGGGCCTCTTCGCCGCACAGCTTGCGGAACATACGTAAGTTCTTCATAGCTGTACCGCTCATACGGTGGTCGCAGATCCGATGCAGATATACGATACCGGCAAGGTGAAGGCGCTTATGGTCGGCCTCCGTTAGCCACGCCGCTAGCATCCGAAGCACGATAATGTCGCTCATGTTAGTGTCGTCAAACCCAGGTGTATCCAACAGGTAAATCTTGCGGCCGTCAATGTCAGCCCGGAAGACATCCACTGAGGAGGTTTCTGTTTTGAAATGCCGTTAGTCCCCCAGACTTGACATAGCAATGGCGTCACAAAATGTTCAAGGTCCCAAATAGATAAATAAATGAAAAGAAACAACGTACTTGATATTAGCCTGCGTCCGACCTTGGCCTTTTTGTTGAAGTACGAAATGAACTGGCTCTTTCCAGCTCCAATGACGCCCATGACAGCAATCACCAAGTCGTCGGGCCTTCGGTTCACAAGTGTTAGTGGCTTGGAAAAGAGAGAGAGAAGGAAACAAGAAGAGCAGAAAACACATCACGTACTCAGGATTATCTTTAATGTCGTCAGGCTCGGAGAATCCATCCTCGTCGAGCTCGGAGGATTCATCTTCACTTATACCGAAGCCTTCTCCGCTGTCCGTCCCAGAGTCATCCCTGTAAGCCGGGCCTATGTTCCCCTTGGAGGCCTTCTGGGATCCATCATCGCTATCGCTGTGATCTGAGTCGTCCGGGCAGCACATTGGATGTGCGTAGCCCTCATCAGTCTCCTTCAGAGTAGCGGCGTCAGCACCTTCCAAAGTCACATGGGCGATGTGCTCAGATGTTATCTCGGGGGTGTGCAAAGTGGTGACAGCCGTTTTTGTGGGTCGGGTTACCATAAGGCTGGGCTGCTGCACATTATGGCTGGCGATTAGTAACTTGACGATATTCTCATGTTTCTTGTCCACCGCGCACTGTAGCGCCGTTGCCCCGTTATCGTTCTTTACCCTGGGATCGGCGCCCTTCTCAAGCAGCCGCTCAACGATCCCATAATGGCCTGAAGAAGCGGCGAGAAGAAGCGGTGTCCAGCCGCCGGCAATCTTCGCCTCAAGGTCGGTGCCCTCATTGAGCAGCATCTCTATGATAGCTTCACGCCCAGTTATCGCCGCCCAGGATAGCGGCGACATGGCCTCTATCTTGCCGCCGTCCTTTGAACTTTGACTGAAAAGCTCTTCATTTCCAGGTCCGAGATCGAGGTCTCCAGTAGCTAGCTGTATTCTAATGAGCTTGTCGAGCCAGCTGCTGCGATTTTCCTTCGATTCCATCTCTTCAATACCGAGTTGCAGGTTCCTTTTTTCGCTTGACAGCGCGGCTACTCGTCCCTCTGCTTGCTGCAGCGCGCGGTGAGCTTTTTCCGATTCCGTATAAAGTCTGTCGCGCTCATCGGAGAGTTTTTTTTGCTCCTTCTGGAGTTGCTCTAGCTGCTGTTGCACGTCTCTGAGCTGGCTCGTCATATGTGTTAAGGCGGCCCTCTTCTCGCTGCTCTCCTCAAGAAGCTGCTTGCCAGCGCGAAGAGCTTCGTCTGTCTCTTGTAGGATCCGCACTAGACGAATCTTGTTGCGGACACGCTGCAGCTCCTTGTCCGCGTCCATAGCGATCTCGGGCGGGCTGAAAACCTGGGCCAGCCGCATCACAAAAACCGGCTCCTGCGCCACCAGTCGCGTCTCCAGTGCTACCTGCACGTGAAGTTTACCAATACTAGCCACTCGTTTCCCGAACGTCCGCTGGTCCAAATAAACAATCTTGTCCAATATGTCCTGCAGCGATATGCCTCTTGAGAATGACATGACGTGGTATTGATTTTGCCGTGCCTGTGCTTGAGGCTGCCCCGCTGTGAACCCGAGCATCACAATAAGGTCCCGGACCTCTTCGCCTCCAGCGCGGAATCTTACCAGGCAGCGTTGAGGGACTGCTCCGTCCATGTCGGTGGCCTCAGCGATCATAGCGCGCCCTTTCTCCCAGCGGACCGGAGGCCAGACGTTTTCGAGCTTGAGATTAATTTTTTTGTGGCCATCTACATAAAGCCAGCATCGGCGGCTGGCCGCCTGGCGCATCTGACTCTGGCGCCCCATCTGTAATCGGATAGGTCGCCACTCGCGATCCGAGGTTGGTATTTCCACGAGAACCGGGCAGTGACTCTGCGGCCTAACATACTCGTCCGGCGCCGTCTCTGCAATGGTGGCCTTGCGAAGGGGGATTCCCACCACTTGGCCCGGACTGTCCTCGGGACCACAGCTTAGTAGGCCGTATAGATTTCCAGTCGGGGCCGTGTAGAGGGAAAGGTGGACGGAAAGACAGCCGCCGGCCACAAGTTCGAAGTCGATAGCTGCTCCGGTACTGAGCTTCCTCGGGACAACGGCGCCGCACTTTGCAAACTCAGCTGGCGTCGTGGCCAGGGCTCCCGCAGAAAGGATATCGGTTGGGGGGTTGCTTGGATCGGGTCCTGCGAGTCCCAGCCCCCACGCCAAGATGGAATGATCTCGAGTATGCCGGATGATCTCGTGCTGTAGCCTGCGGAGCGATCGGCTGCCTTCGCCATAGATCATGGGCATTGTGATATCGAAGATCCCTAGGAGACAGTATGCCATGTCTTCGGTCCTCGTCGTTTCTCGACAGGCAGCCCAGGACATACGCTGAGCGACGCTCGCTTGGCGGAAGTCATCCCAGCCGAGGAGGAACTGATGCGGAATCCCAGTGATGACCTCGACTTCATGGGAATAATCCTCTTTCGGCCCTATGGAACCCCAACCAGAATTGTAGAAATGCAATGACTCAGGAGCGAGAAGCTCCTGCAGAGTCCACCCTCGCCGGAACCAGCGGCTAGCAAAGAAACCAGAAGCTGCTTCCCGGCAGTCGTCGTCGGAGCCTACGTCCGCTAAGAAGGCGTAGCAGACGGCGGCCTTTTTGTACCACCGAAACATGGAATTAATAGCTTCGCCGAGCTCGGTGGAGCTGTCCTTATTGATACAGCAGGTATCGATCCAGACGTACCCTAGACCGTCCCGTTTCGCCTGCAGACAACAGCCCTTAAGCTTATGCGTACCATTGCCGAGGCCTTCGAGATTCCCCGTCAAAATATCCTGGAAAGATACCTCTTCTACCTCGGGGCCCCAGGTATGCGACAGGATGGCGTACTTTGGGATATTTTCGCCAACGAATGTTCGCAACCTAAGCGTCTCGACGTCGATAAGTCGCATGTTTGGGCAGCATGAGCAGGCTAAAGCCTTCAGGCGCACGAGCTGAAGCGAAATGCCCCTAGGCACAATGGTCTCCTCAGTAACGTCTAAGTAAGGAGCCTAGTCAGCACGCTCGTCGGAAATTCGGCATAACCAAATATAGCAGCAGGATGAATAGTGTCGGGAAGGAGGACAGAAGATCCAACAATCGCCCAACTTGTCGAAGGATATATGGTTTCCCCTCAGCTGAAGTCTCGGTGGGGCGCAATCATTGGGCAAGGATCAGGCTTGGCTGCGGGGCATTTGATGACGGCGTTACACAGTGGCTCCAGTTCCATAATTGTCACTCGCAAGCTCCTTCGTCTGGGACATTGATTTGACTGGCACTTTGATTTGACCGATTCCTGGTACCGCCAAGCTCCCCCGGTTTTAATGAGGTAACAGGTACCGAAAATTACAAAATTTTCATTGTAAGTTGAAATCTAACATCACTTTGCATAGAAAACACATAAGAAACACCCTAACCCATAACCCTAACCCTAAGAGGTGCACCGATGTAAAATGATGCATTCTTAGGAAAGGGAATGCTGCAATTCCAAATCTATTTTTATTTATTTATTTATTTTTCCTACTGCTTTTGGTGGAGTTGTAAAGATTTGGTCAAATCAAAGCGCTCGGTCAAATCAATGTCCCAGACGAAAGAGCTTGCGAGTGAGTCGATCGGCCGATTTGAGGCCAGACCAGTAACATGATGATAGCTTTACGATATGTGTGTTTTAGAAAGGCAGCAAGAGAGACATTGGGTATATAAACACTCTCCCGCTGACCAGACCCCGTCGATGATCACTCCAGGGAACACTCACTCACAACTTCTTTGTTCCTTCCACAAGCTCATACTCGGGATACCACCCCTTTATACCCAAGACCGAAACACCCAGCCAGAGATTTAGTCTGAGCACAGCCTTTGATATGGCCCGCTGGCTCCATGCCTCAAACTTCTGCACCCATCTCGGAGGAGGGAAAAAGAACCAGCGGAGCCCCGTGAAAGTACCATGGCGCTCGAGATAGTCCCTCCCCGAGAAGATCGCCCGTATCTGCACCAACAGCAGCCTCTGCACCGCCCAGTCATACGTCATCGCGCTCGTCCCTCTCCTCAACAGCACAAGACCGAGTCGAATCCAGGCCGGCGTCGAACACAACTTGGGATACATTTCCGCGTCCTGGACGGCGCTGCACACTTGATGTTGCAGCTGGCGCGGACCATTCGAGAAGAAGGACAGCTCGGCTGTCGCGTCTCGTCCTCCTCCCTGCACCACATTCTTGCCAAATGTTCCAAAATCGTCGCGGATCTCGCGTCCGATGGGCCGCGGGAAGGGCCGCTCGCCCCAGTAGCCGCCGCCAAAAATCCAGGCGCCAGTAAGGATGGTGAACATTTGTATACAGGCGTCGTCGGTCTGGTGGCAGTGGTCTAGACACTGCCAGCGGCTGTTGGCGGGGATTTCGACAATGATGGTCTTGGTCGAAGATAGTAGCCCGAAGTTAAAGGTCACCGGATCTTGGGGCCCGATGGGATTGGATACGTTGCGGTCGATGCAGTAGTAGCGAGTCAGGTTCTCGAAGCGCGTCTGCCTGCGCGTGTCGCTGCGGCGAGAGCAGCATTGGAAGATGTGGCGGTGTATTGCGTGGAAACCGAGGAGCTTATTGAGGAGCGTCGTCGCTGCGATGCTGATGGTAATTAAGAGGAGCCACATCCCAGTGGTTGCTGTCAACAGGCGCTGCAATGTTCTGAGATGGATGGTGGAGGACAGGAAGGTACCAGAGTTGCGACAAAGCGGGGGGCTTCGCTGTTGATGCCTTAATCGTCAGGGGCGGACGGCCAGTTGGTTTGTTGGTAGCACAAATCCGGTTAACCGACTGCGGCGTATCTCTTATCCAAAGCGATCCAGGTAATACAGCCTAGTTATCTGAGACGAATCTGAGCACACGAAATTTCCTTTTTCGTTCGCAATCCTGAGCTGGGGTGGGTTTGAACCTTTGAAATTCCTGCCTAAGGATCGCAACGTAGTGATTAGCGCCATCAACACGAAGCTGCGAGAGCTGGAGGATAAAGGGGAGGTCAAGGCGCGGATTTAACGGGCGGCCGAGTTTGTTGCCGAGGGGAGCGGGCAGACAAGAGAGAAGGAGCTAAAGCGGACTAGCATTAGCCCGCAGTGCGGGTTTAGCACCCACGAGAGTGGGTATCCGTTGAGCGAGGAGGATGAGAAGGCCAAGTTGCGGCTGGTGAGAGAGATTGCGGATGAGATTTAGGGAGAGGCTTAATTTATGCGAGCCAGATTGTGAGAAATAGCCAAGTTAAGTACAATTCCTGCTGCATTCTTCAGCATGGCGCGAGCGGGCATTGGGGCGAGTACAAAATGGATATGGGCAAGCGTAGGCAGCATGGAAAGGCGTTGGATATCAACTTCCAGCTTGAGTGACAATGGTTTTAGGTATGAATGAAACAAGGCTTTGTTGGTAGGAATGGAATTGGAATAGGAATCAGATTGCTACCTAGTGTATTACCTCTTAGTTTATATACATCCTAGTACTCCAAGACAACAAATCCGTCTAAATCTCCTCTTCATTCTCGTGCCAACCTCCCTTCAATTCCCCTACCCGAGCTCCAGTATCCATCCAACACCCACCTACCTCCCAAAATGCACAAAAGGCGCCCACACCACCACATCCTCCGTATCCTTTCCCCTGAGCGCTATCACCGCCTCGTACCAAGCCCTCGCAACATCCCTCACATCATTCCGTCCCAACCCCCCATAAAACCCCTCCGCAACCTCGGCCGCCGCCCCCTCCTCCGCCTCCCACATGGTCCCAATGACATCCACAAACCCAACCATCTGAAACGCCCCCACCAAATGCAAGCCCTCCTCCAGCACGTCCACCTGCGCATTATCCGCCGTCCGACAAGCCGCCAGAAACGCCAGCCTCGTCTTGAACAACGGCAGAGACGCCAGCGTGCGCACCATGAGCGGATCGACTTTTTCAGTATCGTTGACGTCCTGAAGGAGAAGCGAGCTGCTCGATGCGTCGGAGGGAACTGAGACGCCGTGGCAGATGAAATGGGCAGTGTTGATGTGAGGGAGGTGCGAGATGATTTCGGCGCTGGAAGGGGATTCCTTATAGGTGAGATTGTTTGGGAGGTGAACGAGGCCACGGAGGGCGGCGAGATGTCGAGGGATGAGGGTGAAGGTTGCGAGGCCTGGGGTGGTGGGCATCCCAACGACTAGGGCTGTTCCGATGGGATCATCGCCGGCGGTTAAGGACTGTAGTTTTCCATGTTCCAAGGCCCAGGCGAGGCTGCGTGTGCTGGTTGCGTAGGAAGAAATGACGTGGCTCATTGCGTTTTCTGTTGAGCGGGGGCTGTGGTGGCCGGCGGCGTGAAAGGGCATCAGTCCTAGAGCTCCAGAGGTAATCCAGTATATGCGGGGGAGATCCGACACACTGCGAGGCGGGACATGTTGGGTTGTGTAGATGTTCAGATGCTTGAGTACGGGACGAACGGCCTTATCCCAAAGCCAGGACAGGAGACTTTTCATGATCTCGTTGACTTCAAAGTAATTTTCGAACCCGAGATTTCTCATGCCATTTTCCATTGGCTGTGTGAGAAAGGCAACGTGTTTTGCGGCTTCTTCGAAGGTCAGATGATGGAGCGAGAGTTGATCAACTCCGTGTTCAGTGAGGATAAGAGCATCTGATCTGGTGGCGTTGCTCACGAAGGCAACAATTGCTCCATGGGACGCCAACTGCTTCAATCTCTCTTCCGAGACTGGTTGCGAGACATCATAGCCATGGAGCTCCTTCAACTGTTGCGCCTTTTCGTTGTATTCACTAACTAGCCTGACTCTCTTCGAGACTTGGCCGTAAGAGGGTCCCGTATATCCCCCAGAAAACCATCCCGTTCGCAAGGGTTGTTGGATCTGGCGCTGCAGCTCGACCATTCTCTGCCAGTCCTCTTGCCCAGCATCATCAAGGTTAGCCGGAACGGCGGCAAGAGGAGCACCCAGGGCAAGGTCAGCCATGATACCACGCCCGGCCTCCAAGGTTTTAAACGCCACCGCCGCTGGCTCGCCAGCTTGTAGAGCCATAGTCGATGCGAGATTGGACAACCCAGACAGACCAGAGAGCGCGTACTGTTGACTGTCACGCTCCAAAGACGAAAGAACCAGATCCGGCATCAGAGCCACGGAAGCTGCGAGGGCCCCATATGCGTCCGCCCATTGTCCCATGCTTTGGTACATGAGTCCTGCCCTGTGCCCAGCGACAACTCGATGCCAAGGGCTCGCGGAGGCTATCCCGAGGCAGTTTGTATAGGCGGTGATGGCAGCTTCGAAGTTGTCTGTTGTTGGTTCGTGCTTGTGCTTCATTTTCAGCGCATCCCCAAGCTGCAATTGATAACGACTGGTATCCAATGACACTCTCTCAATGGCAGCTATGGCACTGTGACAGTGGGAGATGGCCTGGTCAAGCAGGTTACTATCTCGGGTCGCCCCTGATTTGTACTGCTCTATCAGCAGCCTGCTGGCAACGTCATGCAATATTGCTAGATTTTCAGAGCTGATATTGGTGGGGCCCGTCGGAAAGGTGAGATGACCTAGAGCCTCATTCAAGTCCTGGCAATCAGCATCGGGATCTTCGGCTTTCTTGAGACGGAATCGCTCTCCGAGCATGTTGGCAAGGTTGGTCAGGCACATGGTGCGGCGTGGCCAGTCGTCTTCCAAATATTCTAGCGAGGCGCGTGCAGTTCTGATGGCGGCGTCGAGATATTCCAGCTCATGGCTTTGTTCGCCGTAGGCATGTTGAAACGCCGCTAAGTTGCTGAGGATCACACCGATGGTTTTCCTATTGGCATGCTCCAGGGCTTTCTGCGCTACTTGCATGCTGTCCACCAGATCCGATGACGTCTTGCAGGCCTCATACCGAGCAAAAAGCAGCTCTGAGAGGACGGACAGAATCTTGTCGCGGGGTACATCTTCTCTGTCACGAGCCAGATCATTCGCCTCCAGCAGCTGCTCTATTGCCTTCTCGAGGGCTCGATTGTCGTTGTTGACATCGAATTTGTGGCGTAGGCAATTACCCCAGTTCAGCTTCCAAATTGCGAGACTGGGTTGGCTGTCTGGGCTGCTATTTTCCACGACTTCTCTAGACAGCTCTTCCGCTTTGACCAAATCGCTTGACTGACGCGTCGATTCAAAGCGGTTAAGATACATCGTGGACAAATCATTGTCCACGATAGGGAGCAGGGCGCCAGAACCAGCTTGAGCGAACATTCCCCGGGCCAGCTCTGCTTTGGAGATAGCCGCGTTGAGATCGGCCACGTTTGCGCTTTGCGCTCTCTCAAAGCGCAGGGTGTAATGATTGGCTTGGTTGGCAAGAACGCTGGCGTATTCCTGCGATCCGGGATCGAAATATTCCAAAGCCTTATCGCAAGAACTGATCGCCGCGGTGATATCTTCCTCCTGGTCGAAGGTTTCGAATGCCGAAGCTGACAGTTGGGCTGCTCTGGCCCAAAAGTTTCCCTTCTGGTCGTGGTCCGCAGGCGCCATCGTAGCTCCGGTCGTGCACGCTGAGACAGCCCTCATGAAATACTCGCGGGCTTGAGCCCGAGAGTTTCCTCCATCTTCCAGTTCGGATCTGGCAAGAAACAGGTCCGAAAGGAATTCATAGATGCCTGATAGGAACACGTGCTCGTCTGCGTCTTGGATCACCTGCAATCCGCTACCCAGTTCTTCCTGGAGCTCGCGAATTTTCTCGTTGATCTCCGATAAATCCATAATCAAGTTCCATAAAGCAGGTAGTGGGTGAATATCTTGGTGGGCGAATTTTAGCTGCTGTGTCGCTGTTGCGATGGTAGTGCGCTCTCAGATCGCCTCGAACATCAGTTGCAGTCAGACGAAAGCTAAGTGGTGCGAAAATAATGGAAAGGGAAGGAGGGGAAACTCACGTCTGCCTGGGAGATCTTTCTGCGTAGGTTGTTGCCCCCACGAGAGCTGACCAAGCCTCAGTCGAATCACTGGCGAGAGAGAACGCACGCCTTCGGGATAAGGTACGTCTTGTGTGACGAGCCTCTTGCTGGCTCCACGAATCGAGGCAGCCGCATTGAAAATCACCTGATCTACGACTCGGACACCACCGTGCCCCTAGCCTCTTGGCGAAAACTGCAGAAATAAAGCAAGAGAGCCCTGGTCCTGGAGTGGTGACCCCGCAACTTCCCAAACTCCCAACCACTGACACCATCGCACCGCTACAACCGCCAGTCAACCCACCACATCAGATCTTCATCAGAACAAAAACAAACACAAACACCAACAATGCCTCAGCATCTAACAGTCCTCAGCCACCTTTTCCCCCGCGACGGGGTCCAACTGGGCCGCCTGGTTGCCAACATAGCCGCCCCACACGACAACTACTACCCTCCCACGCGGATTCGCTACCTCAAAGGCGACATCTACAATCTCACAAACAACGATCTCCTGGACAAGCGCAGCAAGAACACCAACTCCACTCTGAGCGTCGTCGTAGACTCGATCCTCAGCGCCCTGTTTCACAGAAAGAGCGACATCGACACTAAGATCGCCGACACCGTCTGCATCACCTACTTCCTCGACAACTCCGAAGCTAAGTTCACTAAGATTTGCCAAACCGATGCGGCAAAGCGGTGGTTTGAGACAACCTACCGCAAGCGCAAGCAGGCCTACATGGTCACTGGAATCCAGACAATCACCGATGCTAGCCTTTGGTTTCAGCAGAACAAGGGGTCTGGAGGTGAAATTAAAGCTGATGTCAATCTCGCAGCAGCCGCCGGCGGTGCACCAGCTCCTCTTCCTGCCGGCAAAGTCAAACTCATGGCGAGCCATTTGACTGGCAAGCATGTCGAGTCGGGATTTGTGGCGGAGAATGAGCAGATATACGCTATTTTGTACAGGAAGATCAAGCTCGGGGTGATTGACAAACTCCGAGACCCAACTATTGACACGCTTGAAAAGGCAACGCTTGAAAATGGGGGCAGATGGGAAGTCATGTGGAAGACGATGAGTGGGGAGCCTCCAAGCTCTACTGTGCTCGAAGCAGTTCTGGAGGACCAAACGCATATTGAGCTTCAGCCGGGTCTTGAAAGTTGCGAGATCGGAGGCGAAACCGTTGTTTTTGTACCGGTCGTTGAGCCTGGGAAAGCTTGAGCTCCCCTAAACTCAGCCAATCCCAGCCAGGGCAGCGAGCCTCTCTCATTTCATGTTGCAATCCAACGCGGCGTGAGTCCCACTTTGTTCCCCAGTCTGCCAGAGCTGATTAAAGGAACCGGCGGTTTTGCTGCTCTATACCGAATCTGTGCAATAGCACCAAATCCTTCTTTTCGCAGGTTTTACAGTCCTAAGCGGCCAGAGGATCATAAGGGGGTGCTTTGGCGGGGGGCGTTGGTCGGTTGGGAGGGGTGGCCGGAGGGGACGGGCTGATGGAGAGGCTGGTGGGGAGCATGAGTGGGAGGGACCGGCGACGATGGCGATTTCGGATGGGAAGTTTGCGAAGGATATTCGAAAGGCGAAGCCTAAAGGGTTGGTATTTGATGAGAAGAGGGACTTTTAGGGGATGGTGTTAGGGAGACGGTAAGGTGCACGAAGGGTTAGGTGAGAGCCATGGCTGGGGGGTTCAGAGACTTGAGGTTGGAATGATATCTGCACGGGCGATTCCCAATAGATCAATCTATGGCTTCCCATCTTTTCTTTCGTTTTCTTGGTCACTCATTTGGGTGTTCCTGAATGTTGCTTACCTATTTGCGAAGCGCTGGGGGCTGAGACATCGGCCATGTTTCGTGGCCATCAAGTGCTCAATTTGTCGCCTGCAGGAGACCAGCGACCCAAAACCAGGCCAAGCGGAAAAAGAGCATAGTCTCAATCCAAAGAACCATCCCCAACCCCCCTGTTCCAACGCGAGGAAAGTAGCTATCCACAAATCGCGAAATCCTCCCTTGGCTGGCCAGGTACTCGAAGAAGTCACTCGCTGCCCAGGTCCAGCTCGAAACCGTGTCCGCTTCTGAACAGCGGCGCTCGATCAACGTCCTTTATCTAACCTCTAGTTCTATCGTTGTGGCTCTCCAATACTCCGCCCAAGGTATCATAATAACAGCTAATACAAAATTACACAGAAAGAAGAAAACAAAGCAAAAGAGCCGCATGATAGCCAACCCAAACTCCAAACACCAAACCGACTCCTTCATCCTAAACCTCCACCGCCCTCGGCAACACACCTCCCCTCGCATACACCCAAGGGACCTTCCCCTCAGGCAACTCTCCCCCCTCCACAAACTCCAGCTCCGGCGTCGCCGCAACACTCGGCGCCTGCTTCTCCATAAAGTACTTCACCACCCTCTGCTTGCTCATAACATGAACATCCACAAACTTAAACACCGCACTCTTCCACGTCGCCGACGCAGTAGCCTTAGTCGCGCCCGCACACCCCGTAACAACAACCTCAAACCTCTTCTCTTGGTATGCCCTGAACGCTTCCGCGATAGCCTCCATACTCGGCTCTTCCTGGGTAGTCGGAGATGCAATACGACTAAGCTCATTCACCAGCGCAACAATGTCCACCATCCCATTGTTGCACCCCGCGCCCGTGCTCGGCGTGAACTTATGCGCTGCGTCGCCGACGAGCACGATGCGCTCCCAGCTCCAGTTGGGAACGACGCCCTCCTCGAGGCTGACCAGGCCAGACTGCACGCGGGAATCATATGCGTCTTGGACGGTCAGCTTTGGGGAGAGGGGGAGATTCCCCCAGCGGCGGATGAAGGCTTCTTCGTCGGCGGGGGTGAAGTGGAGGCGGGAGGTGGTTGGCTGGGGAAGGCGCTCGTACATCCCGATGACGGAGGTTTCTTCGCCGGCGAAGAGCTGGATTGCGCAGTCGACGCCGTGGGTTTCGTTGGCGTCGCCCGGGAGGAGGTCCGCTTGGGTGGGGAAGCGGATCCAGAGGGAGCGGTAGGTTGTCAGGAAGGGGTGGTCATCGTTGATTTGGGAGGCGGGGGTGGAGGGATTTTGGAGGGCGAGGGCGCGCATCTGGGCGCGCACGAGGCTGTGGGCGCCGTCGGCGCCGATGACGAGGGTTCCGGTGTAGGAGGTACCGTCGGCGCAGTGGACTGTCGCGGAGGAGGGGGTGGTGCTGATGGAGCTGACTTTTTTGTTGGGGTGCATCTTGCTGTGTGCGGAAGGGGGGAGGGCGTCATAGAGGACTTGGGTGAGGGCGTGGCGGCTGACGACCCGAGGGGCAATGCCGTGGCTGGGAGAGAGTTAGTGGGAGTCTGGGAGGGGAAAAGAGGGGTGACGTACTTCTCCTTGTAGTGGATGAAAAAATTGGCGGGGCCTATGTTGTGGCCGTTATGGTCGAAACGTTTTATTTGGCCAAGGGGTGAGCTGACATCGTTGAACGTGTCGAGGAGGCCGAGCTGTCCGAGAAGACGGAGGCCCATGGGCAGGAGCACCAGGTTGGACCCCGCGTCGATGACGATGTTAGGTCGGCTTTCGAGGAGGACGAAGTCGATGCCTGCACGGGTAAGGGCATTGGCTGCCGTGAGGCCCACAGGCCCGCCACCGACGATGATGACTTTGAAGTTGGTGGAACTCATGATGAGGCTTGAATGTGGAAGTTTGGCGGTGTTAGTGTGAAGGTTGAGGGAGCTGAGATATGATTGGTGGATGAGATTGACAGTGAGTCTTGGTGGTTATGGAAGTCGAAGACTTGGTGACTGGTTCTGCTGGAGTAGGTTCAATGTTGTGATTGATGAAATTGATGTGTGTCTGATGATGGAGAAGAACTCCCTGAGGTGGTGGTCTGGAGGCCATATTTATATTCTTTTCCGGCCACGAGGTTGTGATGTTGAGGCCGTGGAAATGCCTTCTGTCGGCGCGATGAAGTTGCGCCGTCTCTGTCAAGCCTGGCCTTGCGACCGTTTCGCACTCGCTGCCAGAACTGCAGGGAGCAATGCGATTGGCCGCATCTTCGCATCCGCCAACAAAATCGGCAGGAACAAAAGCGATTGGCCGGAGTCTTAGCGCATCGGCGGCATTCCGTCGCGACCCGACAGTCAGCCACGGGATTTGTTCCGAAAGATTCCTGTCTCGCTTTCGCTAAATGCACCAATCCCCCCGGCCGTGTCAGCGATGAAACGCAAATGGCAACTCCGAGGGAAGTTGCTGTCAGCGCTCTCGATGACCGTAACTCCACTCAAATTTGACATCAACAACTACGAAAGGCGAAAATGCTTGTATTTGAGTTGAACACTTCCCTTCGGTACATTGGGGCCTTTGAGAATCGATGTTGTTGGGACCACTTCATCATCTGGTTGCTCGCCATTTCCACGGGCACATCCCCTCTCTAGGGGCCGACTAGCAGTCACTGGGATTTTCGCTATAGGGTACGTAGGCGCGGCCACGGGGTGCAGGGTACACGTAATCCCAACTTCAGAATGAAGCAACGCGCAGCGACTGCGATAGAGTTCAAAGTGAGAAAGAAAACTTCAAAAAGATGATCGAACCCAGGCTTGAACTGGGGACCTTCAGTGTGTTAGACTGACGTGATAACCAACTACACCATCCGACCATATTTGCCGACCGCATCCGAATTTTCCCCTCAAATCTCTACGGGCTGGGCCTGTTTCGCTCAGCAACAAAGACAACTACCCAAACTCTACCACTCACAAAGCCGGTACACCCACCCAGATGTTCTCTTCCGTGGGCTGTCATCTTTCAGTGGACCCACATCCACAAAGAAGAGTTTTTTGTGCTGCTGCCAGATCGCCGCCCCGTCCTCCAACGCCGGAGTCGAGCATCTCGGCGGAACAGGCTGATCCGCCTCTGGCACTCTCATCGCCTGTTTCCCCTCCCCTCCGAGCCTCTTGTATCCCACTGCCGCGAGATCGCGTCTTTGCCAGTGTGAAAGGAGGCATGGAAGCTGTTTAGCCACGCCAGCTCGGGTGTCCGGGGGCAAGGGTCTAGGAAGGCCGCGAGGCGTAAAACAAGGCCCCCCTCGGCCAGGCTATTGCTTCGGCGTCTTAGGGGCCCTAATAAGGGCCTATCCTCTTTGTGGCACGGTAGATGATGCTCCCATCTATGAAAGCTCAAGTACGAGCCCAGAAATCCGAGGACTTGCATGAGATCGGTGAGGAGTCCAGGGCCAGGCAAATCATCGGCGAAAGCGTCGGACCATGTGATTATTCTCGGCAGACTCCATGTCGGTATAGATAGATCGAGAAGCGGACATCATCTGGCGCTTCCAAATATCGAGCGCGCCCAGGACAACAAGACGAGGAAGACGCATCGAACTTGGTCCCCGAGTGGTTCCCGGAATACGAAGCAGAGCATAATGCCGAGAAACACGTACGGGGCGAGGATTATGGCATCCAGGAGTCGCACGAAAATGGAGTCCATTTTAAGGAGTCGAGTCAGGGGGATCGAGGCGAAAGATCGCTGCATTTAGCATGGGTTTAAATAGTTGGAGCATGGATGGAATTTGAAGCAGTTTCCTCCTTTCTCGTCAGAAATCTCTGCCGTTCCCACTTTGAGAACTGATGATGAGTGCAAATGGCCGGGATCGCCTGTACGCAACACTTTAATTATGGCCGAATCAGCGAACTTTATCTTACCCATCGAGGGAGCCAAAACAGACATCCAAGAAGATATCCGCTTTCACACGAAGGGTCTGGCAAAGGCAATAGATAGAGATGTCATAAAACCAGATCTCGGTGAGTCGGAAGTTTCAATTTCACGACTGGGGTGAAGGGTTCAAGAAGGTTTTTGCTGAAAGTCTTGTACGACAAAGGGTGCAAAATGCCCATAATTTGAAAGTGGTGAGACAATCGGCTCAATTACCTCCCCGTATTACCCCACGGCAGGGGCGAGGACGTAGGCCAGAAACTGCAAAGCCGGCAACAACGAGGGGAGCGTTGGCAATTTTGAGTGGGAGCTTCATCACGTGCAATTGGGGAATTCCCTTCGCCCAAGTTCAAAGCATCCTGAACAGCACTGCCTCATTCCCCGCTCGCTTTCTGTTGAATTTCCTTCATTTTATCTCTGTCTCGAAAAAGGATACCATGGAGCACCCACCGGCGACCATGCATCTCATTCACCCACCCCAGAAGAACGAAATGCCACCTAGGCGGGAACGTACAGCCCAAGACGACCGCTCATGGAGTGCTTCCCATGCAACCACGCCTGCAGCAACCTCTGCAGCAGCGCCCGCAGAATTAGAGCCAGCGCCCGCTCCCGACCCCACGTTCTCACCTACCACCGAAGTCGAATATGCATCTTCACCACCGCTCACCCCTAACGAGGAAAAGGCCCTGAGAGGCCTAAACTCCCATTACACATATCACCTCGATCAAGTAGACGACCCGGTACCCGGGACATGCGAATGGGTTGCTTCGCACGAAACCTTGAGAAAATGGACGTCCTTGCAGAACTCAGCACTCCTTTGGATTACAGCAGAAGCCGGCTGTGGAAAATCAGTCATGGCCAAATATCTCGTCGACCATCTTGCATTGTTGCGCAGATTTCAGCAGACAGCACATATCTGCTACTTCTTCTTCCGAGAGGGACTCCAAGACCAAGATAATACGTCTGCAGCCGTATCTGCGATACTGCATCAGCTTTGTTCTTCCCAACCACGGCTGATACAGCATATATTGGCGAAGCGCGCCAGCACAGGAAAAAGAACATTCAACCGTATTGAGTCACTGTGGTCTATTCTGCAAGCAATTCTCAAGAACCCTAGCATGCGGGACGTTATCTGGATTCTGGATGGCCTGGATGAATGCGAACCCAACTCCTGCGGGGAACTCCTCAAAAGACTTGCAGCTTATCTGAATGATGAGCCCTTCAATGATTCCACAGCTCGAATGAAGGTGATTCTCTTGAGTCGACCTAATGTCAGCATGCAGGAAGCTCTCGGATTCAGCAAAGAGGACGAATCACATGGCCACTCAACACAAGATGCAAAACTACCACAAGAGAGCTGCAACTGGCTTTGGCTCCGTATGGAGGAACAGGCTGACTTCGTTGCCAAGGATATTGCTCATTTCGTTCACTTCAAGATTGCTGAGTTGAAGGAGTCAACTCCAGCTTCCGAGCTTCTCCCCATGGACCATCGAAACATTCTGGAGGACAGACTGATGAAGAATGCGAACGGTAGATTTCTTTGGATATCACTTATCATGAAGCTCTTCAAAGACGCAGCCGCCAATGAGATATCGGCGTCCCAACTTGAGTTTATCTTGAGCAACACGCGTCTCGAACACCTATACGAGAGACTTTTGTCCGGAAATGACCTCCCTTTCAAGGGCCGGAAGGCTCTGATGATGGTGCTCGCTGCCGTTCGACCACTGAGTCTCAAGGAGATTTGTGCTGCCATCGAGGTGCACCAGGACCATTTCTCCGAGGACGATGAAGCTGCCACTGGGGTGCTGTTGGCAACTTTTGGAAACCTAGCCCCTGTTCCTCTCGGTGGGAAACTTAAACTGAAAGGCAAAACGCCCCAATTTTCTTCATCGCTATTACGACAAGATCTCACAGAGACTGCCATTGATCGAATGCAACTAACCAGCATTGCGGAAGACCAGGACGAACAGTCCGGCGCCACCCCGGCCGATATCGCATCCTCGTCAGCCGTCCAAAGTTTGGACCAACTTGGGGAGCTTCTGCACAAACCCTTCGCCAGCCACTTGTACCGCACTTGCGGTCATTTTCTGAGAATCCGCGGTAACAGAGTATACCTTGTCCACCAAACCGCACGAGAATTCCTACTCGCCAGGCCAGGTCTCGTCGACTTCGAAGCTGTCAATTCATGGCTACCATCAAACCCCTCTGCCCCGACACGACCACCAGCGCAAATATCAGCTAAGGCCGATCCACCTTCTCAGGGAAACCCCCCCTTCCAATGGCAGCACTCCATCCGCCTCGAAGATGCTAACCGCCTCCTCCTTCGCATCTGCGCCGACTACATCCGCCTCTTCCAATCTGACACAGCCCACAACCAACCTCCCACCCACTGGACCGGAAAAACCGTCACATCCTACCTAAAAGCCATCCGAAACAATCCACCCCGCGCTTTTTTCAAGTACGCCGCCTTCCACTGGCTCGACCACTACCGGCCCGTCCGCCAGGAGCTCGACTTCTCATTTGACTACCTCCTTAACCCAAACAGCCCATACTTCAGCCTCTGGATCATGGTGCACCGCTCTTGGGCGCCTACCCGTGAAGAGCGTTCCGTCCTTAATCCCGGCGGAATGTCTATCAGCAAGCGGGCCGGCCAGGATCAGGGGAAAGAATGGAAGTCTGAGGAGGAGTTTGGCATGTCTCTGAAGACTGCGAATCTGGAAGATATGGATCGCAATGGGTGGCTTTCTGGGTGGAGCAAGGGGAATGGGTGGATGGATAGGGAGGAGACGGGGAAGTTTGAGGCGGTGCTTGACCATTTTGGGTTTAGCAGCGGCGAGGAGATGGAGCTGTTTGATGAGGAGTTTCTGAAGGGGGAGAGGTGGTGGAAGAGTCATGGGGAGGGAGAGGGTAGGGAAATTGATGTGGTGCAGATTCCGGATAGGGTACGGTTTTATCGACGGCAGAGAAGGGCGGTAGTGATGGAGAATTTGGGAGAGTTGACGAATCCGTTGTCACAGGGAGGGAGTATCCCGATGAACTTGGATATTGGCTCGTTTTTTACAACCAAGGGGAGCTATATCAGGAGGAAACGCTGAAGCGGGGTAGATTTCGGTTTACGGTAGTAAGTTTGGGACAAGTTTAGGATTTCAACTATCGACCCAACCTAGAATTTCTGCGCTAAACATTCCGACTTATTGAAGACCATCCAACTCTCGCATCAAAAACAGACTCTTTGTTGACTCAGGAAATACTCTGACTTTGCCCTTCGTGTTTGTTCCTCCGCTCACCTCCTGAGATCATCAAAGGGGAGGGGTTTCCCGGAAGATAGGCCCCATAAAGCTAGGGAAAACGGTCAGTCATAGAATCTTCGGTATAGTAGTTAATGGGTGAGCTCACCTGGCAGGGTACCGGTCGCCCTTGAGCTCGGTAGCCTCTGAGAACGCCCTCAGATGGCTAACCTCCTCGGCAGTAAACTTCAGATCCGCAGCAGCCGTGTTCTGCTCGAGGTACTTGATCGTTCGTGTGCCAGGGATAGGGATCATCTCCTCCCCTTGGGCGAGAACCCACGCAAGGCAGACCTGGGAAGGAGTGACATTGTGCTTCTTCGCCACGGCCTCGACTTCGGCTACGAGCTGGAGAATCTTGGGGAAATTCTCGCGCGAATATTTGGGAACCATACTGAGGAAGCTTTGCTCGGGAAGATCGTCGTACGAGCGGAAATTTCCGGTGAGCAAGCCGCGGCCGATAGGGCTATAGGCGACGATGGAGATGCCGAGCTCGCGGCACGTCCGCAGAATGTCGTTTTGAGGGGACTCAATGTCGAGGCAGAAAAGACTGTACTCTACTTGGACAGCCGAGATGGGATGCACGGCGTGCGCGCGGCGAATGTCGTTGGCGGCGACCTCGGAAAGTCCGAGGTAGCGGATCTTGCCCTCCCTTTTTGGTACATTGGTTAGCCAGGGCGGCGCTATCGGGGATGAATCAACTCACTTCTTCAGCTGAGCCATGGCCTCAATAGTCTTCTCGATGGGCGTCTTGTCGTCAACACGGTGGCAGTAGTACAAGTCGATCGTCTCAACACCCAGGCGCTTCAAGCTCTTCTCGCATGCAGAGCGGACGTATTCCGGATCAGAACGCTCGCTCTGGACGAAATCAGGGGTGTAATGCAAGCCAAACTTGGTGGCGAGGAAGATGTCGGACCTCTTGCCCGTCCTCTTGAACCAAGCGCCGATTTGGTCCTCGCTGTCAGCGTAGATGTCGGCCGTGTCCCAGAAGCGCTCGCCAATCTCATGGGCGCGGTCGAGGACTCCGACTCTGGCTTCGGCCGTGTCTTGCTGGCCATAGAGGCCGGCAATACTCATGGCGCCGAAGCCGATGGCTGTGACGGGGGGGCCGTTGCGGCCGAGGGGGCGAGTGGGGGGAGCCATGATTCGATATGAAACTGGGGAACAGAGGATGCGAGAAAACTCGGAATTGTTTGGACTGTATTGGCTGATTGTGATGTTTGTGTGAGTGAGCTAGAACCAGCAAACCCCGCGGAACCGCCATACTTTATACCTTTCTCGCCACTGAACTGTTCCCAACAAAGATCGTCGAAACTCGGAGTTTGGGGTTTAGCATGGCGATGCTGAGCCCGCTAGGATTCCAGGTTGATGCGACCGGCCAATCAGAGCGCCCCAAAAGCGACTGGGCCAATGAGCTTGAGCCCCGACACTAGCTGGACCCACACATGACATATTCGGGTCCGGTTGACAAATCCAGCCCCCATATTCCCATCCCCTTTCCCAATCCTCCTCCGGACCCGCCCGCGGGTTGTCACATCCAACGAAACCGCTTGGTTTCCGAGCGAGCAAAACAACTCTCAGCCCAACCGTTTCGCTGCCCACCTAGCCCTGGATTCTTGACTCACGCCATCGTAACAACTCACACAATCACAATGGCGAAGCCGGCAATCGCGGAGAGTCAGGGAGTCGCCAAAGCCCGCAAAACGAAAATGGGGTGCCGAACATGCAAGTGCGTGAGCCCCTTTCCAGATGATAATGTGGGGCTAAGAAATTGACACCGCTGCCTCGAATAGAGCCAGACGCGTCAAATGCGACGAACAGAAACCAGCCTGTCAGCGATGCATCGCGACTGGCCGTGTCTGCGACGGGTACGGCATTTGGGGCGGGGGTGGGAACGCATACGGCAGTGCCGAGAGGGCCGTGAATACCCTCCTCCACCAAATGGCTCAAAAACCCCCGTCTTCTGTGTCAAGGTACCTGAAAACAGGTTCCCCGACCATGATCCCTGGACTCAGTCACCAAGAATATGCAGCATTCGACTTCTTCCGAACACGGACGGCAACCAAGCTTCCTGGCATCTTCAGTTCAGATTTCTGGGAGACACTCGTCTTTCAGCTCAGCCTCAGAGAGCCGGCTGTCCTGCATGCAGTGATCGCCCTGGCTGCCACACATAGGCGGGCCATAGCGCTAGGACACACACAACGGCCAGCTTTGTCCCGGGATTTAGAACTTAACGATTCTAACGAACGTCTGGCCCTGCAACAATTCAACAAAGCCGTCACCCATTTGCGGCACCTTGAGAAGAGGGATCGGCAGTCTCTGCGAATCACGTTGGTATCCTGCATGATTTTTATCTGCATTGAGCTCCTAAAGGGTGAGGTCGGAGCGAGCCAAGCGCATTTCCAGAGTGGATTGAAACTCCTTCGAGAAATCCAGCCAAATGGAGCAGAGGCGTCAGCGATGGTACAACCTCTGCCGGACTCAACTGACGATCACCTCGCTGAAGCCTTCATCCGACTCAACATTCAGTCATCGATCGTCGGCGAGGGACCAGACCATAACTACACGGCAGGGCTTAGTACCAGGTGTGGGTCCGAGCCTCAGATTCCTCTCATATTCGACTCATTGAGTTCGGCAAGGCGGCATCTTGACCACATATTCCAAGAGATCCACGGCTTATCTGCGGAAGCCAAACAGCTGACTCTCGAGCGTGCTGGAATCCCGAGTCAGCTCACCTTGCAGCGGGAACGGTTACAGCTGTCATTGAAGTTATGGCTCCGCACATTCTCGTCGAGCATTCCTCGCATAGACGCACTTCAAACTGAGCGGAGCGACCGGATTGCTCTCGGCGTGCCTCTTCTTCGCCTCCACCACGCTATGGGTTCTGTTAATGTTGCGACTTGCCTCCGATACGGGGACGAAATGGCTTTCGACTCCTACACAACAGATTTCTCCAGCATTTTAGAGCAGGCCATTGACCTCTGGAACAAAATCTCTTACTTACTACCAGTCCCACCGCTCCTTCCTCCATCCGATCATCTCAGCTTCACAGTCGATATGGGCTTCATTCCGCCGCTTTACTTCACTGCTCTCAAGTGCAGAGTGCCACAGTTCCGGCGTCTTGCCATCAACTTCCTCGCCTCAGCGCCGCATAGGGAGGGGATATGGGACGGGCCGGTAGCAGCTGCCATCGCGTGCAGGGTTATGGAGATCGAAGAGGGAAATTTCTACAGCGATGCGGGCATCGAATTCTCTCGAGTGTCTCCGCTTTCGGGTACCAACCCGCCTAGTCTCCATTCAGATGACTCGCCTCTTGTTCCGGACGCAAACAGGGTGAACTATGTCAACGTGACGCTCCCGGAGCCTGGCACAGGAGAGAGGGTGATTCTCATCTGCAAACGCTATCGACATGGGAAGAACGAACAAAAGGGGGTATGGGAGGAAGAACGATTTGAAGTCGATGGTACCAAGAGCCGGCCTGGGGAGCAAGAGACGCACAACTTAAGCTGCGCGTGGTGAGCTTGCGATGTTGGTTGGGGAACAGAATCAGGGCTGTGTCGTTCTTGGGGAACTCTAAGGGGACAGCCGTATTCGTGATGAAAAACATGATTGTTGACCGCACACGTCCCTTTCCCATTCCCCATAGGTGGATTTTTCAGACTCCGGATAGGGGAACGGCATCATTGGATCCCATGGCATCGACTGCGGAAATTCCGGGTGCGCTCCCGCCCACGGCCTTGGACTCCACGCTACGTTTCCGGCACTGCGGCGTTTAAGCGATTGATCTCCGTTCCAAAAACCGGTGCGCCAAGGGCGCCAGTCCCAAACGAGAGAGTGAATTGCAGGAAGCAACGCTCCGGGCTCGGGCCGAACAACATGGACGTCTCATCAAGATTTCGAAATGCGACGCCAGCTCCCAGACGAGGCCCAGATTGTGGAGTGATGCACCCCTCAAATTCGGACCTAGGATCCAGCGTGTGCAGTTTTGCGCAGAGAACGGTAGCGAGGTTCGGTAGCCCGCTGTGGCAATGGATGACCTGGTTATGGCCAACCTCGGATTGCGACGCCATTCCCGGCTGCCGACAAAACCCTGCGAACTGAAGGGCGCCAATGTTACCACCAAGATTTTCCGTCACCTGCTCGACCAAGGTAACTTCGGCCCACAACCCATTCAGGAAGCCGGAAAGGAGATGACGGCACCGTGCACGACGATGTCACGGTCTTTGGGCTTAGAATACTTTCGTCGAGACGGCGTATAAGATGAGCGGCCCGCATCCAGTTTACCGGCATTTCTCCTCACCTCTCGATCACATCTCAAGCCAACACTCTGATCAAGATGAAGGGACTCCAAATTCTCTCGCTTGCGGCTGCCGCCAGCGCCCACGCCATCTTTCAGAAAGTCTCTGTTAATGGCGTTGAGCAGGGCCAGCTGAAGGGCATCCGCGCCCCAGGCAACAATAACCCCATCGAGAACGTTAACGATTCCAACATGGCTTGCAATGCCCAGCAGTACAAGGACAACACTGTCATCACGGTCCCGGCCGGAGCCAAGGTCGGCGCGTGGTGGGGTCACGAGATCGGAGGTGCCCAGTTCAACGGCGACCCGGATCACCCCATTGCGGCCAGCCACAAGGGTAAGCTTTTCATTTGAAAAGATCGAGCAACGGAGGGACGCGAATTTAACAATTTTCAGGTCCCATCATTGTTTACCTGGCCAAGGTCGACAATGCCGCCACGACAAGCTCGCAAGGCCTCAAGTGGTTCAAGGTCGCTGAGAACGGCTTGAGTGGCAACACTTGGGCCGTCGATACGATGATCGCTAACGGCGGCTGGCACTACTTTACTCTCCCGACCTGCGTTGCCGCAGGACATTATCTGATGCGTGTTGAGCTCATTGCTCTACACAATGCTGGCAGCTATCCTGGTGCGCAGTTCTACATGGAGTGTGCCCAGATCCAAGTCACCGGCTCCGGCTCCAACACTGGCTCCAACACCGTCAGCTTTCCCGGTGCCTACTCTGGTAACAACGCTGGCATTAAGCTCAGCATCTACGACAATGCTGGTGGCACAAACCTCGGTGGACGTTCCTACCCGATCCCTGGCCCGGCAGTCCTCCAGTGCTCGGGCAACGACAATGGCGGTGGCTCAAACCCTACCCCTACTACTCTCCGAACTTCCATCACCAGCGCGCCGGCCCCGACCGGAGGTGCCGGCGGTGCTCCCTTGTATGGACAGTGCGGTGGACAGGGTTGGACCGGTCCTAAGACTTGTACCCAGGGTACCTGCAAGGCGACCAACGAGTGGTACAGTAAGTCGATCCAGCCATTATGATTATCATGCGGCAAATTCTAACACCAGGATAGGCCAATGCACCCCCTAAGTGCAGACCTCCATGGGATAGAGGTCGATAAACCCCCAAACAAGACAAATTCATGTTCATACTTAACTTGTTCCTCACAATCTATCTACAGCCATCAGAGCCCAGCCTTTCAAACAAGCTGCCTCCAAAGATTCAAGACCACAATCTGCACTATATTGACCGCATCCACCTGTCCCATGTTGCCCACGCAGTACCCATCATATCCCGTATCGTTCAAAAACGTCAACCACATGATCCATGTAAACACCGTCGCCACCACCAACGGGACCCACGCCACCAACCACACAGGCAGACAGTAGCCCTCCTCGCGTCGAGTACGTTTCGCACAGCCAACTGCCGCGACGATCACCACCGCAAGCCCAAAGAGAACAAACCCTGCCAGCATCCTAATAGCAGCAGTCGCCATAACGCTGTTCGCGTCGGGGGAACACAACGTGTAATGTCTCTCCGCGCTTCTCTCATCGTACATGCTCGGGATCCTGAAACGACATTCGAAGCGGTTGATCTTCGGATTCGGCTGGTACGGAGACGTGTTTTCGATTGCGGGGAGGAAGTAAATCGGCACGCCGATAAAGCAGATGAAGAATTCTGCGAGTGACGTCGTCATGCATGTTTTGAGAAAGAGGTTCTCCCGCTCGGTACGTCGAGGAGCGAGCGCTGCTGCCACCACATCCGGAGAAAGCTGCTGCTTTGCGGAGCTATCGCGATCTTGGTAGTACTGCGGGTTATAAACCGCCGGATTTTCCCCCCAAGAATGCAACCCCTTCCCTCCATCCCCTTCCCCGACCAAAGACGACCCATCAGGATTCAGCCTCACAAGTGAGTAATTCCCGGCACCGTTGTACGCCACCGGCGCAACCACAGGATTAGACGACACCCGCTCGCGGTGGTTCCGCCACAGCGCGAACGGGAGGTTCACGAGGAATACACCGGCCGTGGCGCGCGGGCGCGTCGCCCATACCACGAGGCCGAAGCCTGCGGCGGGACAGCAGAATCCGAGAGGGCAGGAGCGCTCAATTACGACGCCGGTGAGGTATGCGCCGAGGATGGCGAGGGCGACAGAGCCGGTGATGGAGAGGGAGGCTCGGCCTGGGGAGAGGGGGCGGCGCCGGCGGAGGAGGAAGTAGCTTGTGAGGTTCTAGTCCGTAGGGGGGGAGTTTTAGATTACCGATACAAGGGGAGTAGTAATGGTGGGTAAGGGTAGGGTGAGGGTAAGAAAGAGGCACTGGTGAGAATAGATGTGAGGAGGCTTACGGAGGCAAGGGAGAGGCATATGGCGATGAGGTTATATTTCCAGAATGCTGTGATGATCACCGAGTGAGGAGTGCATAAGGAGTTAGGGTTGTCCCTGGCAGCCAGGGAGGTGAGCGACATGCTCAGTGTCGTCGCGCACGCCGTGTGTCTGAGTGAGAGGCTCTCGAAGTCGCCCCACAGCGGGTCTGTCCGAGGGTGTTCTCGATGGTGTCACAGAGAGAAGAAATACGGATACCGAAAATCGAGCGCCATGGCGCCGCTAGGGTTATGTTGTGTCCTGTTCACCAAAATCGAGTGAAGCGGCTGAAAATACCAAGCCTGAGATGGCTTCAGGGGGCGTGTAAGGGGGCGTACCATTGGTGCAATTAGTACCCTGAGAGATTATTTTCGGCTTCGGCGGCGTCATTTCAATAGGTTTGCTACTTTTGGTTATCAGTTGGCGCTCAGGCCTGGTTTGGGGCTCTTTGGTCTTTGGGTTGTTGGTGATGGGCAAAATGGAGACTTTGATCTTGATGTTGGTTGACGTTGTGATGAAGCCACAAACTTTGCATGTCGAGGTGTCAAGAAGAATATTTTATTCTATGCATTGTTTTTTTGTTTGAATATTTCTATTCCACTGGATGTGGTAATGATTATGGAGTTTGTCTTTACTGTTGCCGCCGTTTATTTACCAGGATTCTTTTGCTGGCCTCACCGAAACAGGCCAAATTTCTAGGTAGTTACTTTGCGGAATTGTCAGAGTCCTAGAAACAAGCAAGCAGATAAATAAAGCGCAATGATTCTAGATGTTCGTGCAGAGGGTTTGAAAAGATGCCCTGTGTGTGAACAAGTGCAGAAACTAAGATGGCTGTAGCTTTTCTCGCCCAGGCAGGCTCAGACTTGACAGAGGCTCAGGGGCTGGGATTGGAAAGTCCGATGCTACCCTCTCGGGCCGCCTTGTAAGGAAAGACGTAAGCTCCCGCGCCGCAAAGCTGACCCGTCCGGTCAGCCGAAGGTGTCCTTTTGTCTGAAAGCCCGGACAAAAGACGTGTTACGCCGCACAATGCGACCCTAAACGAGGCGTAAGACTGAAAAGGGGGAAGGCGTTTAGGTCTCGGTGCATAAATATTAGGACCCAGAAAACAAGAACTACGGATCCTCCCGCCGCTTAAGCCAGGTGGCGTGATGATTGTATGTTGTGACGTGCGCTTAGGTCGATATAAGTCGCTGCATCGGCTTTAGCTTTGCCTCTCGACCAGGTCATGGTGTTCATGTTGCGCCGCCTCCGTTCTGCATTGCGGCGCGTCGCATCTGGTCAATGTCAGACGAACCGCCCTCAACCAAGGTACCTAGGTACCTTACCTTGGGCAAGCTATCATGATCATGAGAAAACCTATAAAAGGGCATATTTCCTTCTTCTTTCACCTGCTGTCTCCATTATCATTCAACAGAAACATCAAGAAGCATTCAATCATCCCAAGAAACAACAAAAGACCAGACAACCACCCAACCTTCTTACCAATACATCCAAGATGCAACTTACCAACACTTTCGTGGGCGCCATTGCCCTCCTTGCCTCCTCTGCCTGGGCCTCGCCCATCCAAGCCGAGCATGAACTCGTGGCTCGCCAACACAGCGCGACAAGCGCTTCAGTCACCGGCTTCACCGTGACCCGCAACGCCACCCACGTCAAGTAAGCCCCTTCGCATCTCTCACAAGCATGTAGCCCAAAAAAACTAACATCAACCCCCCGTATAGCTACGCCGCCACAATCCAAGTCAACCCCGACCACCCCGCCCTCTCCTACACCCACGCCACCGCTGGAACCGACGTCCCCGTCAGCAGCGGCTTCTGGAGCAATTCCCCTGCAGACCCCTCTCTCCTCTTCCGCTTCAACCGCATCCCCGTTCCGGCCCCAGGATACCGTCTTGTTCTGACCGACGCCCATGTGGTTGGCTCATCCATCAGCTTCTCTTTCATCTCCCCTGCTGGCGACTGGGCTGGTACTGGGAGCACCGTCTACACTGGGCCTTCTACCTTGACATTGTCGTAGGTGCAAAGCTGCGCTGCTGGGTGGAGGAAGTAGGGTGAGGCGGATGGGAAGAAGGAAAACGTAGGAAAATGGGAGTGGGAACCAATAACAAAAACACCAAGAGGGACGTGTTGCATTTCGCTTCTTGATTTTGCGGCGGCTCGAATTTAGATAGATGGCTTAGATAGCAGTTTGGTGAACAATATGATCACGTCCCTCATTCTGATGACTCCTGCTCATATGGGCTCTCTGGGTGAGTCGGCGGGTTTGTCCACCGCGCCCCACGCCGTCGGGCCGCGCCTCGGTGAGAATCCAATGGCCAGCCCAGGGTATTAGAAATGCAGGTTGCAAAGCGGGGCGACTACGTCTGCTGTCAGATGCCATGAAACGCTCTATTCCACGCGCGGGACGCTGCAGACCAGCGGCGTGCCTGCAAGGTTGCGTTGGAGTTGTTCTGCCGCCTTGGCATTTGTGGCCTATTTCGTCAACAAACCTGCCGACGGTTTGCTTATGGTGAATAGAAAGCTTGCAGATAGCGTCTGGGGGGAAGCCTGGGCGATTTTGCCTACACTCAGAATCGATGTCGCAGTGGTGTTGGCCGATGGAGGGAAGGTTCAGGGTACGCTGGGATTTTGTTGTAGCTTCGCTACCTGCGTTCGCAAGCCATGCCCCGCGAACTAGCCTCGTTCAGATTGATCCCAGTTCGGTAAGGTAGTCACCTTGGGAGGATAGAAATCCCTCGTTGTCCCTGCTGTAGCAATATTTTTTGGGTCATGTCCAAGAGGTTTCTCCCCATGGTACGGACGGAGTAACAATGTAGGCGATGCTTCCAGGGGGCGCGAGACCTAAACCAGCGTCCGCCAGTTATTTACTCAGCGCCCCAGCATATCCCCAGTTCTATTCGATATCGGTGGTGTCGAACCACACCCGGCAACGAGGTGAAGAGTTGTACCTTCTCCACGCAGCGTCTAAGCTCCGATCAGTGTACTCCCCCGTTCCGACCGCAAGCGCCCTGGCAAGAATGCGCAGCGCCAAACACAGCTCCAATCGCACGGGATCGCGGCTTCAAACAGCCTGTACCTCCGTGCGTACATGATCTCCAGCCATGAAAGGGAAACAATGTCCCCCATAGACTCATTTCTTCGGTGGCTGCGGTGGGGATGGTGGCGATCGCGGAGGGTCGTCCGTCGTCCCGCGTGCCTGGTTCCGCAGCTCCTCAACAAAATGCTTCACAAAGCTTCCTAATTTTGGGTTATCTGGTTCCTCTGCAACATCACTGTCAGTCAATGCCTCGCCGCGTGCGCAAATGGTCGTCCCCACCTGTAGCTTCGCCCGGGCGCAATGGCTCGTGTGGATCTCGCCCGTACTTTCGATCTTCGATTATTCGATGTATCCTGCGTACTCCGTGATGGAAGCCGGGCGTCCGGAGGAGCTGTCGGGCGATGTCAGTCGGCGATCTCGCGATATCCGGGGAGGGAAAGGAGTTGTCGTACCATAGCGACGATGCGGTCCTGTAGGGCGCGTCAAGTCAGCGAGCGCTCCTTCGAAGGTAGATATGGGGGAGGGGCGCATACCTCAATCTGGAAGATCAGCGTCGACAGTAACCATCGCGCCATGTTGGGCGGTCTCTATCATGTAGACATGCGGCGGCGACAGTTATGGTGGGTTGAAGGTCGGAAAAACGACCCCACCCAACGTCACGCCAATTCACCAACTCCCGTGACGTGAGTGCTGGGGTGAGGCTTAGTCATCGGCCGCTCCCGCATTTCCCGGGCGGGACTCATGAGCTTCAGCGCACGTCGCCCTCGCCAATCTCGAATTCTCAGTGCACCATCCGACCTTGACGACGGCAGAGCTTCCGTCGAGGGAGGTCAGACAATAACCATCAACGCACCATACAGTACAAAGTATTTCCTCATATGGCTTCATCTCAGTCAAAACTGTCCGTGCGCCGAGGGAGAAACCCGGTTGGGCGTCTCTTGAGTGCGAGGACTCTTTCGGCTTCAGTCGCATTATTTTCCGATCCGTCCCCCCTGAACAGCAGAAGTCTGCTGCGTTTCCTGCCATATCACCAACCACCATTTCCCACTTGTTTGTTTCGGCTATCTCTCACCGATCAGGAAGAGATAGGCAGTTCTCGCGCTGTGGCGCGTCTGTTGATCATTCTTTTGCCCGTTTATGTTCTGTTTTGTCCTATTCTGGGCGGCGCGGCTCCCGTCCCATTGCGCCCCCCAGTCGCATAGGGCGTGGGTCATGCTGGAGCTTGCCACAACAGGAAGGCTATCTCTCCACTATGAAACTCCTTTCGGTCACGCGCATTGCTGGGAGTTGCGTGTTCTCTCTCGGTGAAGAGCGAGCGGTGATCCTCCTCCGTCACGGCGAAACAGCCGCTACGGTTATAGTGGGCGGCTTATAAAAGGGTGCGAAAGGGGCAAGAGACGGCACGGTTGAAGCTCGCCGGGCCGCGTCGAGACCACCATCACGAACAGGCAAAAGCTGGTACGGCCATACACCAACGCTGTTTCAGGAATCAGATGGCCTTGCTGGCGACGAACCTGTCACGACCGCCCCGCGGACGGCTAATGGTGCAAATCGACGAAAACCAAGGCCTGGGATGATGCCGGCTCGTCGGATGGCCATGGATGGGAGCTCGTCTGCCTGCTCCCGCCTTCGCATGACATCCGCACAGCCATCCGCACACCACCAGCTCGCGCACAGTCCACGTCCATCCAGATCTAATCCCGTGCGCGTGTCTTCGGTGTTCTTGTCCTGCAGAGCTAGGACCCAGTATCACAGATGATCATGTCGCTTCGGTCGCAGCAAAATGAAGGCGAAGGAGGACTCGATTAAGTCGGTCGGCCTCAGCCTGCTGTACGAGCCTGACGAGCCGACTGACCCAGTAGTTGAGTAAGTATCCTGATCGCGTCCCAGTCCGACCTCCACGTCGGGCGCGTCACTCTGACCATCGTCGCGGCAGCATTGTTCTTGTCCACGGCATCGGCGGCCATCCCATACGGACATGGAAGAGCGCCGACTTCCCACAGATACCAACAACCCCTAACTCGACCATACATTTCTCGACGCTGAGAAAGAAGCTTAGGAAAAACCCACCAACGTCAACACTAAGGCGGTCTAACTCTGAGCCCTTGCTCGTCTCTGAGTATCACGCCGCGAACAAGTCGAGGAGCCTTCTGCGAAAGAACTCTCTCAAGTCGTCATCGTCGAGACTTAAGCTTCCCGAATTCACCGAGGCTTTGGAGAAGAGGACCAGACCCGAGGTATTCTGGCCAGTGGATCTTTTGCCGCAAACATGCCCGACTGCCAGGGTGTACACGTGGGGATACCACACGCTCGTGGTAGACAAGAAACCTCTTCGACTGCAGAATGACATATTTGCTCATGCCGGGGAGCTGCTGCTGGACCTGGCTACCGTCCGGTCAACACTCGGTTCTGGGGCCCGGCCGATAATATTCGTAGTCCATTCTACTGGTGGCATCTTGGTCAAGGAGGCAAGCTTAGCTTCACCCTCCTGTTGTCATATTGCTAACATTCCTCAGGCTTTGCGACTGTCGGAAGCAGAACGCGATGGTCCCCTTAAAGAGATCCTCTTGTCGACCTCTGGTGTTGTCTTCTTGGGCTCCCCGCATCGCGCGACAGAGCACTCCACCCTCGCAGATGCTATCCAAAGCATGGCCGCCGTAACTTTCCGCGTCGACTCGCACGACCTTGTACTACAGCATCTGAGCGGCGCTAGTAGCCTTGAGGCCGAGTTGGGAAGGCAAGCGTTCATTAGGATTTGGAACGACTACAACTTTAAGGTGAAGACGTTCCAGGAGTCAATCGTCCCGAGCTACCGGTTTCTGGAGCTTCGGGCGGAGGCCGTAAGTAACATTATGTCACTCTGCAGGCCAAGCAACTGACAAATGCAGACGATTCGGCGCCTTGCAAGCTTCATTGGCGATCCCCGCGAGAGCGCAGAAACCATTAGTGCCCTTCACAGCGATATGTGCAAGTTTGGCTCAGCCGATGACCCGGGGTATCGTGCACTGGCCAGCGCTTTGGTCAGACTTGCCAATAACGAAGAGGATCAGAGACACAGGCTCAACACCAAGGAAACAGAATGTTTGGCTGCCCTCGTTAGGCCCCATTACTCTCTGTCGGAGACACATCCGGCGACATCATATCCGGGAACATGTTTGTGGCTGTACGACTTGCAAGAGTTCCGGGCATGGCATCACCGGAGCGACCACAACAAGAACAAAATCTTGTGGATCAAAGGGGAGTCAGGCTGCGGGAAGACTATTCTACTCAGATCGCTCCGGAGGAGGCTCGAGAGACAGTGGGGTCCAGCCGGTAGCTCCTTTATCTGGACTACGGCCGAGGGATACGATACCAACAGCATCTTCTTTCCTGGCACATCGCGTCAGCAGCATGAGGTCAACCCGGCAAATGTTTATCGCAGTTTACTGGCGCAGCTCTTCCTGCAGGACCCGAACCTCCGCAGGGCGCTGTTGAGGCTCTGCAACCAGCCTCGTGATAACCCGCAAATGCTGGACGACGCCCTCATCGTGTCGTTCTTCGCGGACGATTATATCGACCAGAAAATACAAACACCAACGCGAAGAACATTCATCTTCGTTGACATCGCCGATGATGCGAGTCCGGCATATGTTGAAGAGCTGGTATTTCGTTTGTCACAGCTTGCACGAAACTCGGATTTCAGCATATGCGTTGCGAGCGCCTACTACCCGTCCCTCGAGGACATGGACGCGATCAATATTGTAATGCATCTGAGGAACGCCGATGATATCCTTCGCTACATCAACCTCAACTTGGTAGCTGAGTGGGAGGAACGGAACCGCACTGTGATGAGGATCGGGCACAAAGCATCGGGTGTGTTTCTATGGGCTGAGATTGTGGTCAATATCTTGAATGCGGCTATCACCGAGGGTGCGTCAGAGGATCTTATCGAGTACACACTCGAGGAAGTCCCTGGTGATCTCCACGGCTTGTACGAGTGGATGTTGGCGACGCTCAACGAAAAGGAGAAAGCAGAGTCTATGATGCTGTTTCAATGGGTCATTCTTGCGGCTGAGCCGATGCGGCTCAACGACCTCTTCATCGCCATTCGCCTCACCGAGCCGTCCCCATTCACCTCATACGAGCAGTTCGGCCCCTTTATGGCTCTACGTGTAGGCCTGCCTTTATCCATGCGTGACCTCCGTCAGCTGCGCAACTCGGAGATCACCTCGGATACACCATACCAGTTCCACCGCTGGCTGCGCGCGCGATCCATTGGCTTACTCGAGCTCAAGTCTGACAACCGGCAGACCGTGGTCAACGAGCCCCTTGGCCTGCAACGCGTGCAGCCCATCCACAGTTCCGTACGCACATTCTTCCTTGCTGGGCGCGGCTTTCCCTGCTTGGCCGAAGACTGTCCCGCCGTCTCGCCCTCGCTAGGGACCGATGACTTCATCGACATCTCACACTACACCTTGCTTCGCGCGTGCCTCGTCTTCCTTAACATGCGCGACTTCGAGCACATCGGCCATTATCGCGGCGGCAGTACCACTCCACTTACCAGCCCTCATGAAACCCGCTTCCAACAGCAGGCCGTCTTCGACCAGCGCAACCTCGTCATGTCGAGCTACCCCTTCCTCCAGTACGCAGTCGACAATCTCCTCTTCCACATGCTCAGCCCTCGCTTCTTTCGCTACTTCCTACCCCAGCACGAAGTCCTTCTCGCCATGTCACACAATCGCGCCCGCCTCTGGCGTCGCTGGACGTCCCTCCTCGGCACCACCGACCCTGCCACTATCCTCGCAAAACACGCGGCCGGCGGCGCTGCCGCAACAGCCCTCCTCAGTCCCGTATTTGGTGCCCGCTACCGCCTCGAGCGTGTCTTCCGCAAGCTGCAGGCGCGCATGACGGCCAGCGCTAGCAATAACAAAAGCGAGGTCCCCTTCTCCCCTATCACCCCCATCGGGCCTGCATCACCTCGCACCCCCCAAACATCCAAAGCCACCCCTATCGTCGCGGCCCTTGAAGAAACAATGTACTTTTCCGGCGGAGGAGGGCAGTTTATCCTCCCGCCCGTCATCAAAGTTCCTGTTCCAGGGCAGAGGAAGAAGAAACCGTCGTTGATACCCGTGAGAAGTTCACCTGCCAATGGCGGTGCAAAGAGCCCTGGCAGCGGTGGGAAGTTTGGAAAGAGGGATTCGAGAAGTGAGATTATCACCGTCGGAAGGGATTTGGGTTCTGAGGAGGTAGCGAGGTCGCCTATGAAGAAGAGCGTGCAGAGCCCGGTGTTAGTGAGTCCACTGAGTCCATTGGGGCCGGGTACCCCGCTAAGTCCGTGGGAGAGGCCGTTTGGGAGGTTGGACTTAGACTTGGGTGTGGGGTTGGGGTTTGCGGTGTGACTTTGGCTTGGGTTGGAGGATAGGGTGATGTTTCTTTTGTTTTTGATTAGCATAAAGATACTCCATAGTTTACCGTTTTCTTCAACATTTCTTGGCTGTTTCTCGGTCTTGTCTGTGTCTCGTTGCTTGGCTGTCTGGTGTCTCAGCTGCTGGCGGGTCTCAACACCATGCGTGCGTGGGTTGAAATTCGGATCGGCTCGATCGTCAGCGGCAGTTGCCGGAGTCTAGACCTCACCCTACGAACACGACGGTGGGGCTGTCTCAACTCTCAACGCTCTTTTCCCCGGGGTGTTGATCTCGTGAGCAAACAACCGACGATACCGCCCAAACCCACCTTAACCCTCCCCCTTCGACCTCCCTCCCTCTCCCAAAAACAAACCGCCTCCACACCACAAACACACGACAAATGTCCATGAAATACGACCCCGCCACCCTCCTAGGCTTCACCACCTCCCTCCTCGCCATCATCTCCTGCGTCTTCACGCTCATCACCCTCTCGCGCGACTGGCGCCGGCGCACCGATTTCGCCCGCGACATCCTCAGCATCCACAGGCGCGAGATCGACGTCCTGAAGCGCGTTGTGGGCGAGTGCAGAGAGATTATCTCCTCTTTTCCGCAGCGGAGTGAGCATCCGCAGACGCCGCCGTGCGAGAGGGGGAGTCCAGTGGAGGAGGGAGGAGGGGGGCAAGGGGAAGAGGAATGTGGAGGGAATGGAGAAGGGGGGAGGTATGGAAGGGAGCTGGAAGGGGTTGGGAATGGGTACGCTGTTCCGCAGTCGGTGGTCGAGGCGCTGAGGATGTGTGAGCAGCGAGAGGCGGATCTGATGAGGGTTATGGCGCTGCCTCCGACTGGGGTAGGCATGACATTGCCTGTGAGCCATGGTGCATACATGGATGTGCCAAATACGTTAAGGGGGTTTTGGAGTTGGTGGGCGGTGAATTTAAGGCTGCCGTTGGTGGAGAAAGAGTTGAAAAGGAAGTATGAGATGTTCAAGGAGGATGTGCTGCTTTTGAGGGCGCTCTGTTCTGAGTAGGTTCCTATTGTTTCGGCCAGTGTTTTCTTGAGAGATGAGGGCTTGAATGCGTTGATGGGAGTTGACTGACGGTGATGATAGGTTGAGGTCGCAGAGACAGCTATTAGAGGTGACGTGAGTTACTTGATATCCTCATTTTGAGCTCATTGGAGTTGTTGCCGGTCTAAAGCTTACACGGCGCAGGGCAGGGATTGCGAAGTTGGTGGCGGACTATGTTGAGATTGACCGTGACGATCATAGAGGTAAGAGGTGTTAGGATGGTATTTTGTAAGGCTGTATGGCTGATTAATAAAATATCGAAAGCTAGGTAAAGCAGGGCGAATTGGAATGAGATATGGCCCAAGATTGGAAAATGCATAACGATTTGATGCCCAATATGGTGAAGTGGATGTGTTAGAATTTCTCGTGGACGGCTTTTACGGCACACTGCATCAAGAAAAACATACTCCTGATCCATATCACAATTTTGTTCGTGTATGCTTCAAATACCTACCCACTTTGGTACCTGCATATGTCCCGTCTAAGTTTCTCATGTTCGCTACCAACGCGACGACCGCTGCATTGCCCAGAAAAGGCCGCATGGCAAAATCTCCGATTGATATCTGCCTATTGGGGCGCATGCCCTTCCCTCGCATCAGCACGAAAAGCGCTCAACTGGAATTCTGCTCAGTGATTTCGTGTGGCCTCGACGAAATTAGGAACCGGCTGGGCATATATAGAACTCTTGGGCTGCAATGCGTGCCCGCTAAATGCTTCCACTTCTGATGCACGTTTGTGCCTCATTCAGGTTGCGCGGGAAAAGCAGCCTTGATGATAACTGAATAGTAGTTGCAGCTTTGCAGCTCCTCAGCTGTCGGTGTTGTTTGTTGGCCAAATACTTCAAGAGACATTCCAAATTGCACCCAGTCCCACGCGCTTTGCAGTTAGACAGACTGTGATTTTCCTTCAGCCAGTCTACTCTATTATTCTGAAATAATTCCAGGAAGAACAAAATGCGAGCAGGTAAAGCAGACAAACACAAGTGGCAGAGGAGAGGAGGATAAACAAAGCTCCCAACTTTGGGTTCGGGTTTGTTCAAGTCTCCAGCTCTAAGCTTCAACTCCGCAACTGGTAGTATGGAACACTAGCAAACATGCTAGATCCTGCAATACCTGGTATGCTTCCCCGCGATTTCCAACATCCCCACCGTTTGTTCCGTTAGTTCCATTCCTTCACGCCGAATGAGGAAGGTAGATAGGAAGAAGACCCAGCGACTACAGCTACTGTTGCGGGGAAGCCTAGATTCAAGGAGGCGTCGGTCTTCAGGTTGATGCGGTACCTGCATGTTCGTAGTCGTCATCGCCTCTTGTGGGCACACCGAAACCGCAAGACTCATCGGGCCACTCACCTTTCCCTTCACCTCTCTCTCGCGATGTCCTTCCAGAAAAGAAACAATCGAACAGCACGGTAGCATTCATCCCGGCAGCGCCCATAATGTTTCATCTTCCACGTTTCTCCGCGCCGCCCACCACTTCCATGTTACCATCCCGTCGGCTGCAGAGCTGATCGTATACTATCACATGCATTGCGTCCAAACGGAACACGATGCTAGTGGACACTTCTTCGTACTAGGTAGTAACATCGCTCGGGACATTTAGCCGGCGCTTGAATACCACCTGGGCAGCCCTCCCCCAAGACTTGCACCCTACCATCCAGCAAATAGCCGCATTGCTGTTCCCCAACCGCATTGGAGCGCTTCTACCCCTTCTAAAAACGCGTCTCTTCTGACCCTCGCGAGCGCACCCCGCCGGTGATCTGGGCCGCGACCAACAGCCGAGCATGCAGGTCCCGCTAACCTCCCCCCGTGGTTAATATGGGTGGACCCGGGATCTTGGGAAGTAGTTTTCCTTCCTGTGGTTTCCCTCCCCTCACCTAGTTGCCAAATACGATCGCGATCCACACAAGCGCCAGCGGTTGGATGGGCGGGAATACCATGCCGCGGACCGCTAGCTGGGTCTTGACGGGTTGCGCGGATAATATACGTGTAATTACCTGGCGGAGGAGGACAGGGGAGCTGTGCGACCCGGGCCCTTGGCACCACATATTGCTCCCTCCTGCGTAGGTATATTTGATGGCATGGCTGGCACCGTGATAGACGGGTTTTGATGTTCCTTTGTTGCTCATCCCTTCGTTCTGTCTCGCATCAAGCTTGACTCCCGGACGCCATCATGGTCTCCTTCAAGTCAGCGGCTGTGGCCGCCCTGGCCTTCAGCGTTGCCCCGTGTCTTGCTGTCGACCTCCAGGTGCAAGCTAAAGGCGGCAATGCCACCAGCCAGATGTTCTACGGCATCATGCACGAGGTATGCCAGTCCTTTTGCCTCAGCCACCAAGCCCCTGGCGCTGACAACCCCCAAATAGGACATCAACAACTCCGGCGACGGCGGCATATACGCCGAGCTGATCCTCAACCGCGCCTTCCAAGGAAGCGAGAAGTTCCCCTCCAACCTCTCAGGCTGGTCGGCCATCAACTCGCAGCTCTCCCTCAAGAAGCTTCCCACCCCGCTCTCAGCCGCCCTCCCCGCCTCCGTCAACGTCGCTGGCACCACTGGCAAGATTGGCCTCGCCAACTCCGGTTTCTGGGGCATCGACGTGCGCAAGCAGAAGTACAAGGGCTCATTCTACGTCAAGGGCTCGTACAACGGCTCGTTCACGGCGTCGTTGCAGTCGGCTCTGGGCGAGAAGGAGGTCTTCAGCAGCGTGGAGGTGAAGTCAAAGAGCGTGGCGGACAAGTGGACGGAGCACAAGTTCGAGCTCTCGCCGAAGACGGACGCAAAGAATAGCAACAACACCTTTGCGATTACCTTTGATGCGGCGGTGAGTGCCCCTTGTGAAAGGCATTGGTTGGAGAGGGAATACTGACGGTGTTTGGAATAGGCTACTGAGGCCGGATCGCTTGACTTCAACTTGATCTCGCTGTTCCCGCCGACGTATAAGAACCGGCCCAATGGACTGCGACCTGACCTCGTGGAGGCGTTCAAGGCGCTGAACCCGGTAGGCTTCGAGATTCAGGGGTTTATTGGGGCTGAGGCTAACGTCTCGACAGAAATGGCTCCGCTTCCCGGGCGGCAACATGCTCATGGGCAACACGCTCTCGACCTGGTGGAAGTGGAACGAGACCATCGGTCCCCTCACCGACCGCCCCGGCATGGCCGGCGTGTGGGAGTATCAGATCACCACTGGCCTGGGCCTCGTTGAGTACATGGAGTGGGCCGACGATCTTAACCTGGAGCCGATCCTCGGTGTCTGGTCTGGTCTGTCGCTCGACGGCGACCATCTCAAGGAGAGCGCGATCGGCGACGCCGTCCAGCACGCGCTTGAGGAGATGGAGTTCCTGACCGGTGACGCAAAGACGACAAAGTGGGGAGCGGTGCGCGCCTCCGTTGGACACCCCAAGCCGTGGAAGATCAAGTACGTCGAGATCGGCAACGAAGACTGGCTGGCAGGGCGGCCGACCGCCTACGACTCGTACAAGAACTACCGCCTGCCGGCCTTCGTCAAGGCATTCCAGGAGAAGTACCCCAAGGTCCAGCTCATTGCATCGCCGTCCGTCTTCGACAACATGACCGTCCCGGCGGGTCTTGCCGGCGACTGGCACCCGTATCTGACCCCGGACAAGATGGTGCTGGCCTTCAACAAGTTCGACAACTTGTCGAAGGACAACGTGACGCTCATTGGTAAGACTTCCCCGAAAGCACAAGCGCTTCCCGGAAACCCGTAGCTAACACTATGTGTCTCAGGCGAGACGGCTTCGACTCACCCCAACGGCGGCATTGGCTGGGACGGCAACCTCATGGCGAATCCCTGGTGGGGCGGCAGTGTCGGCGAGGCTATTCTCCTGATCGGCTCCGAGCGCAACTCGGACAAGGTCATTGGAGCGTGCTACGCACCCGGGCTTCGCAACCTCAACAGGTGGCAGTGGGGCATGACCATCGTGCAGCACGCGGCCGACACGGCCCTGACGACATTCTCGACCAGCTGGCACGTGTGGAAGCTGCTCGGCCGTGACTCGCTCCGCAGCACGCTCCCGGTGACGGGCGGCGGCATCGGACCGCTGTACTATGTTGCGGGCGAGAGCGAGACCGGTGCGTCCATCTGGAAGGCTGCCGTGTACAACTCGACGGCGCCCGTGCCCGTGTCGCTGCGCTTCGAGAAGAAGCACCCCTCGGCCACGCTGACGCTGCTGACCGGCCCCGCGGATCCCTATGCGTTCAACGACCCCTTCACGAGGGTGAACGTCGTCAAGGAGACGAAGACGGAGCTGAAGGCTGGCCCGGGCGGAGCCTTTGAGTTCAGCCTGCCGGCGTTGAGTGTCGCCGTGGTGGAAGCGAAGTAATCAGTAAACTAATTTAGCTCCGTCGCATCATGCATAGTAGACAGTAATTCATGCGATGGATGATGGCGAGACATGCCAAAAGACAAAAAAGATGCAATTGCGATTGTGCAGGTCTAGTGGGTAGATTGGCGTAACTGGCGCCCCACACTGACCCAACGCTTCTTGCGTTCCCCTTCTGGAAGGCCATCGGTTTGAACTGGGTGAGCTTATATCAGTCTGTTGGGGGAGGCTCTTAGGCTCTGCACCTCGGACGGCTCAAAGTGCTCGTCACACAACACGACCGTACTTCGCCTCGGACCCACGGCCTTCTGCCAACTGGTGTCGCATCAGCGCGGCTGTCATCAGTCACCCGCCTGACCGAATTGCGAGCACGTATACTCATTGGTTTCAGCGGGTGTTGAAAACTTTGATATGCTGTGGTGGCGGCGCGTCGGAAGCAAGGATGGTGCTTATTCGAGGACGGGTCCCCTGCTTGGCACAAGTTGCCTGCCGGGAACCGAGTGAGACAGGCGGTGAGCAGCAAGCGCATATGTATGGGCAGAAAATATTGAAGAACGTGGCGCGCACCTCTGCGTCCTGCCAGCGAATTGCCTGCTCGTCCAACCCAACGCGACTGACGGTCTCGCGCCCACGACTTGCCCTCCAATGTTGCCCTTCCGCTGCCGAACGCGCGCCCTATTACTCCCACGGAAGGGATGCCCCGTCACTCAAAAACGGACAAGATTCGCGAACCATGCGCTCGCATCCCTCAAGACAAATGGCGACACCGCGGAACGGCTAGCTGAGACCAAACTCTGGCACAAGAAACCGACCCCCCAGGCTAGGATAAAGGCAAAGGAAAAGGGCCGTTTTTTCAAGGGCGACCGCACTCGGATCAATATCACCAACGAGGACTTTATCGACGAAATTCTCAACTACATCAAACCGTCGCTCATGCGCCATGAGGGATGCGACCTGATCGACTTGAATCCGGGCGCTGGCGTCTGGAGCACCAAGCTGCACGACCTCCTCCGGCCGCGCGCGCACATTCTCATGGAGCCCGACACAGATCTCTACGAGTCCTTCCTGAAGCCCCTGACGGAGCGACCAGGCGTCGTCCTGCTGCCTGAATCCGGAATCGTCTGGAAGAACGTCGACAAGATCCTGACGCCCGAGTTCCTGCCGCACCAGGTCGAACAGCCCCGAACCTTCGGCCCCGACTCTCAGCCGCCGACACGTAACGACACGCTGCTGGTGACGGCAAACCTTTCCATGTTCCCCAGCAGAAAGTTCCTCTCCTTCGACAGTCTGGCCCTCATGGTGGCGTTCCAGCTCGTCAGCGCCATCCGCGCGGGGGGGCTCTTTCAAAAATACGGGCAAGTGCGCATGCTGCTGTGGATGAGCCCGGCCGACATGCGAACACTGTTCCCGCGGAGCGCGCAGATTCGGCGTCGAGGTCCCATTGACGCCGAAGTGAACACCGAGTGGATAAGGGAGGTTGTTGGCCCAGAGTACACCGACGAGCAGACAGACAGGTACAAGTTCCAACGGGACTCCAATCTCGAGTTTCAAAGCGCAGTCGACACCGTTGCGAGGATGCGTGAGCAAGGCTTGGTAATGCCAGCGGGACGCGAGACGGTGCTGTATAAGCAGATCCAAGAAGTGTATGAGAGTGGGACAACCGATTTCACGGGGTACCAAGCCGACCCCAACTCGAGGTTTTCGCCTCACGTTGCCAAAGAGGCCCAGAGGCTGGAGGAGGCATATGCAAGGGGGGAGATAGAGCGGGGTACGCCAGAGTATGTCAAATTGACAAGAAAGCGGGCATATCGGGCTTGGATCGTCAATCGCGCCAACCAGAAGTCAGCGCTATTAGATGAACTGGAGATGGTCACCGAGCTCTTCGATGCCGGGAGGACCGACGATGCCGTACGGATGGCAGCGGAATGGAACAAGAAAATGGGTGGCCTCAATGCGCCGCTGCGAGCAGACACGATACTACAGCGAGATAATTTGCATCTTTTCCGCAAAAAGACCATGCATTGGGATCGAAGGCCTTACGAGCCGCTCGTCCACAAGCCGACCGACTTCTTCCCCAACTACCCTTGCAGTCTTTTCGACATACAGCCGAAGGTGCCACACTGGCTGTTACGTGACGTAGGCCGACACAGCCTTCAACGAGGCGGCGAGCATTTCGACCTCATATTGCGCCACGTGTCGAGTGTCCTGGGCGGCACCCTCAGCAAAACTTTTGCCGGCATCTGGCCGGGCATCGTTGATGGCGTCTTGGCCCAATGCCCGAGTCTCCACGAAACGAAACTGAATGGCAGTCCAGTTCCCGGATACGGCGAGCTGACCCCCCGCTGCCTCAATGAACACCAGTGGGCCGAGATAATGGAGAGATTTTTTGATTGGCCATTTAAGCCATCCTTCCAGGAGCTCGTCAACTGTTTGTCGGAAGAATTGAACACTGATGCTGACGACGAGATAGTTCCGAGCTCTCTGGGTAAATCCATGAATATGCCCTAGGCCGATCCACTGTAATAATACTGTATATATTCCTTCATTGTACAATACACTGCACTCTTCAGCAGAGAGTTATGTATGATAGATGCGGATACCGGCATCTGCGCGTGGACCTGCCTCACGTTTCTGACAATGCATCATAGTTAGGTAACAGTTGCTATAAACCTAGGTGTGAAAAACAGACTCCTTCCTCTAAGGCTATCCAGGCTTGTCCTCCACTGCCTGGTTTCTATGCCGCCACTTGAACAGGTGCGCTGTTCCGTACCTCATGAAATAACGAGGTTCGGCCGATGAAGTGAAGTGAAGTGAAACGTCAGTCGTTGGCGCAGACGCCACTCTGGCCCGCGGCTTGTCCCACTCTAAACTCTTGCACCATGATTAGAGTGACATACCTTCACGTTGGGTAATGTGGGCTGGCCGTCCAGAGGACCGGTCTCACCGCAAACTGGACAGACTGGTATCGGGGGATGTTGGGTTGAAGCTCCCGCGCCCGCAAAGCCAACCAGGTACCTTCCCAGGGGAAGCGCCACCGGCTGCCCATATAATTCTAGCAGCCGTTGCGAACCTTAAGCTCATGACGGAGCCCCTCCCCTTATCCCAAGTTGATCCTGCCGCTGTGTGCATCCTTGTGCCTGCCTCCATTGCCACTTCGGGCTACGACATCGCACAAAGCAGGCTAGCCTCGACACGTTCATTCAAATGTCCTCCATGAAAGAATCAGACGCATCGTCGGCCCCATCCCACTCGCCCAATCCCAGCCAGGACTACCCGGAATTCGCGACAACAATAGCCCTAAACTGCGGTTTCGAACCCCAGCTGCTCGCCGGCTAATATTCCCGCCTCAGTCCACCCGCCGACTTCACCATCCCACCAACCCGAAACCACGCCTCTCAACCAAACTGCTTAATACCCGGGCTCCTGGAGCGGGAGATCTCCCACCTTCCGACCGAATTCACCACAAAATCTTTCTCGCCAGGCCAGGTATCCCGCCCGCCCACCAAAAAAGGGACAACACCATGAGATATCCCCTCCCGCCGCCCCGTCGCCCCTCGAGCGTCGCGCGCTATCTCGTCCCCTCCATCCTGCTAGCAACATGCCTCTACTTCCTCTCCTCTCTCCGGTGTAACCTCCTTTCCCGCCCCGGCAGCAGAGCAGCACCCCCACCGCCGCGACCAGAAACACCGCCCGCCGCGGAGCTCGCCACAGGCAGCCACCCCATTGACGTGCAGATCCGCGCCGCGGAAGCTTCCTTTGCGCAGACTCTGTCTCAGGAGTCACACACCTTAAATGACGCGGCGGCCGCGTACAGGGAGCGCCGGGGGCGACATCCACCTCCGGGATTCGGGGAGTGGTATCAATTTGCGAAGGAGAGAGACGCCCTGGTGGTGGAGGAGTTCTGGGACCAGATATACCATGATTTGGAGCCGTTCTGGGCGCTGAAGCCGGCGAGGATACGGAAGGATGCGAATGAGTTCGAGATGCGGATTACGGTCAGGGGCGGGAAGGCGTCGACGGGGAGCGACTGGTTCTGGACGCAGATTTGGCTGAGTCTGGTGGGGAGTATTGAGCACTTGTTGCCGGATATGGATATTGCGCTGAATGCGATGGATGAGCCGAGGTTGGTTGTGCCGTGGGAGAAGATGAGTGAGTATGCTGCTGCGGCGGAGAAGACGAGGAGGATGAAGGATGCGAGGGGGGTGGTGTCGAAGTTTGGGAGCTTGCCTGGTGTTGGGGAGGCTGTGGATGGTGATGAAGAGACTCCGCCGAAAAGGTGGGAGGATGAGAGTATGATATTTGTTTAGTTTTGGTGAGGATGGTGGCTGACCTGAGGTAGAACACTACTGGAAGATTGCTCGGCGCGGGTGTAATCCAAGCAGTCCCGCTCGCCAGTCCAGGACGGACAAGGATTTCACGCGCACCCCGAAAATTGCTTCCAGCTTTTCCCTCCTACATATGCAGGACGGCTATGTAGCAAACTACACCCTCAGCACGGACTTTTGCCACCAGCCAGACCTCCAGTCTCTCAATGGCATCTTCGTTGAGCCACTATCCACCTCAACTACGGCAGCCCTCTTCCCTTTATTTGGCGGTTCCAAACTCACTGTCAACAATGACATCCTTCTTCCAGGCCCAGTGTATTGGAGTGAGGAGGAGCGTTTCATGGGCACTGACGATGATGCCGCGCTTCCATGGGCTGAGAAGCGGGACGTGGCAGTCTGGCGCGGCGTCGCCACAGGTGGCCGCAACAAGCGAAGTAACTGGAAGGCTTTCCAACGGCATAGATTCGTGGCCATGAATAACGGCACGAAGCTCACGCGCGCTGAAGTGGGGATAGAAGAGCCGGTCAACTTCGTCATGCCAGCGGATGGATACAGCCTCCAAGCAGCAGAAGAGGGTACATTTGGAGAGTGGGTTGACTCCTGGTCAGATGTCAGCTTTGTTGATCTCATGTGCAACACCAAGGCCAGCGAGGATCAGATAGGCTGCGACTACACGTCGCCCCAGTTTGCGCTAGGGAGAGGCATCACAATGGCGGAACAGTTCCAGCATAAGTATCTTCCCGATATCGATGGGAACAGTTACAGCGGGCGCTATCTTGGGTTCCTGAGATCAACCAGTTTGCCCATCAAGGCAACGCTATGGAGGGAGTGGCACGACAGTCGGTTGACGGCGTGGAAACACTTTGTGCCAATGGATAGTCGATTCGGAGACTGGTATGGGATTATGGAGTATTTTCTAGGCTACGGCGATGATCTGGGGAAAGATGCGATCGCCGAAAGGATCGCCATGGCGGGAAGGGAGTGGGCGGCCAGGGTGCTGAGAAGGGAGGACATGCAGATTTATGTGCTGCGGCTGCTGCTAGAATATGCACGCATCTCCGACGACAGGCGAGAGGATATGGGGTGGGTTAAGGACCTGTTGTCCATATGACGGTGTCGGTGGAGTTGTGTTGTAATTCTGCGCGCTGTATAAATACGGACCTTCTTGGACGAAGTCTGCCGAGGTGTTGTTTTGTTTGGATGCGACGAGAAAAGGGGGAGCAAAGCCGATGATCCCTGCACCTCAACCTTGCTTTCGCCGAGACCAGCCCCGACGGCCCCCCCGAAGCCCTCGATTTCCGTTCGCTCACGTGGCACGGGATCTGCCTGCTGACCGTGAGAGCAGGATGGAAGCTAGGATTTTACGGAATCGGTTGCAATCTCTTACCTAAAGGCAAGATCCCGTGCTCGCTGCCAACAAGCTGCACGGCGGTGAGGCGGCTCGGCTGCACAGTGTTGGTGGCTAGGGCCGGCTGGTAGCGGCATTTGCGCGCTATCGGCAGCTTATCCGGCGATCCCGACCACGGGGCCTAGGCGCCCACGGCTTACCTGCCGTTAAGTGACAAGATATCCGGCGCGCGAGACAGCTAACGGCAGGTGACGGCGATAAGATGTCGCACCAACAATATTGAGTGAATAGAAGACGGAGCTTATTACGTACTTTGTTAAGCCACGGCATCTTGGGAGTTCAGAGGGATGTTATTAAGACGCGCCGCGCGCGCCGCGCGCGCAATTAACTTGCCTGAGTGTATTCTAATCGAGCCTTATCCCTGACATTGCCCCTCTACCCCTCCAAAATCCTTGGCGGCGCAGCGTCATACAAACCAACGATAACATCCTCGCTATCTGCTTTGAGGGACTCACCCTCCGTAATCGCTTCATCTTATTTTACGTATGCGGCTCGAGAGTCGCAGGTTGATTGGATAACGGGCGGCAGACGTACGGATTCACCGCATTCATTGTTAACTCTCCTATCCCTATCACATTGACAAATCGGACGCATCCCGCCCACGAATGTCGCCATCTCGCATCAGCAACAACGCCCAGCTCGCTGCGCAGCCAACAGCTAAGACAATTGGGGTCAGCAACCCAGGGACACCTACGTCGAGCAACGGATCCAAAACGTTCGGCAACATGTACACGTCAATGGTGGAGTCCAAGTTCCTCTCCCACCCAGAGGAACTGGGAGTTGTTGCTGTCGGCTTCTCTGGTGGCCAGGTGAGTCACCCCGCCCAACATATCACAGACAGGATCTAACCGTGCTGCTATCATAGTGCAAGCCCGGAGTTGACGCCGCGCCGTCGGCGCTCATCGAATCAGGTCTGCTGACGCAGCTACACGAGGAGCTTGGGTACAAGCTCCACGGCGATGACACGGTGCACCTTTACACTGACCTCGTACCGAAGTCGGACCCGCCGCACCGCAACATGAAGAACCCGCGCGCCGTATCAGCCGTGACAAAGCGCATCGCAGACCAAGTGTACACGCACGCGAAAGAGGGCCGGCTGGTGCTGACGCTCGGCGGCGATCACAGCATTGCCATTGGCACCATCGGCGGCACGGCCAAGGCCATCCGCGAGCGTCTTGGTCGTGAGATGGCTATCATCTGGGTTGATGCCCATGCTGATATCAACACGCCTGAGTCGAGCGGCAGCGGGAACATTCACGGAATGCCTGTCGCGTTCCTAACTGGGCTGGCGACTGAGGAGGACGAGAACTTCTTCGGATGGCTGCAAAAAGATAACATGATTAGCGTGAAGAAGCTCGTATACATCGGGCTGCGGGACGTTGATGCAGGGGAGAAGCGTATCCTGCGGGAGAACGGGATCAAGGCGTTCAGCATGTTTGACATCGACCGGTATGTGGTCCCTGCTTGTTGATGATACTGCGGAAACTGACTGACAACCACCAGACACGGAATTGGTCGTGTCATGGAGATGGCGCTGGCCCACATCGGCACGGACACGCCCATTCACCTGTCGTTTGACGTGGACGCGCTTGACCCCATGTGGGCACCATCTACCGGCACACCGGTTCGAGGTGGATTGACGCTGCGCGAGGGAGACTTTATTTGCGAGTGTGTGCATGAGACAGGAAGCTTGATTGCCGTCGATCTTGTTGAAGTCAACCCTAGCCTCGCGCCGCCGAACGACATCGGCGCCCACGAAACTGTGAGGGCCGGTTGCTCGTTGGTCCGATGCGCGCTGGGAGAGAGCCTCCTCTGAGGGCTTCGTAGTTTTTTTTGCGGTTTTATGGTAAAGGATCATAACGGGGCTTGATTTGTGAGGGTTAGACCAATGGATACCTATGGGAAAGCCTCGGTTGGCTTTGGCAAGCGGAGCTTCGCCAGTGTATGTTTGCAGGTCTGAGTTTACTCCGCAGCATGGCTAGCATTAGATGGTTATGGGTTTGGCCTCGCGGACTCGGTCGTTATTTTCACAGCGGGCCTGAGAAACGGTTGAGACTGTGTCGTACTTTCATGGTGGCACGATGTCGTTGGTGAATTGCATTGTGCGCAGCTGCCCGGGTTTGGGCCGCCAGGCACCATCCCACCCCTGCTTCCGCTGCGGGATCCGCTGCCTGCCAAGTGCCAGCAGCCAACCCCGTCACTTTTCTCGCCAAACCGCCCAGCCACCCAAATGCTCCCCCGCCAACCCCGCGTCATCGCGACAGCCCCGAGAAAGGGGAAAAAGGGTCTCACAGAACGAACAACTCAGACGTGCGTCATCCACCCTCTCGGACAACTCACCATTGTCTGGAGTTGAGACCCAATTGTGCCCGACCAATCCGCAACTTCTGGTGATATTCAGTACGCTGCCCTCCCCCTCGGTCTGTGCCGTCGTTCGCGCAAGTCGCCACGGTCCATCACAATCCCAGGTCAGGCCACGGCGCGCTCGCAATCGCCGATAAGGAAACCGCGACAGCGACACCTCAATAAGCGCCCGCGACCCATCCGCGCAATCTTTCTCTCTCAACCCATCACCAATTTGTCGCATCACCGCACTCTGTGGCTTGACCCACAGGCGCATTCCATCCGACCGCTGTCAACTGACCGCAAATCGCCAGTTCCTACCATTCGGCGCAAAACCCGAGGACTCCACCACTGCGGAGATCCCGTCCGAATTCGCTGGTGCAGATTAGCTCCCGTTCACCACCACAGCGGACCGTCGCGGCCCAATTGTTAACGGCTTGCTCCACCGCAACGTGGCATCCGCCTTGCGACAATCGCCGCTTGACTGCAGAACGTCTTTAAGACTCACTGCGGGGCATTCGGAAGAGCGCGCAATACCTCAAGCCGGACGGTTTAAATACCGCTTCTGGTGACACAGCCGCCTCACAACGACATCTCGGCCACGACTCTCCGAGATCATCCCCATCGAATACGACGAATTGGAAGCATCACGCGGGATAACGTCTTTGAATTGACGCGCACCCGACGGGTCCAAAGAGTCATCTCCCAACACATACGCACACCACCGCCGCGATGGCTTCATCCACGGTCACAAGCGGCTCGCTTGTCTACGAGCGCCGCGTCGAGCGCATACACAAATATCACTGGCCCGCTGTCCAGCTCAACTTGTGGATGCTAATCATGCTCATCTCGGCATGCTGCATCATCGGCGTATTTGCGACCTTCATCCAGATCCAGCAGGTTTTGCTCCTCCCGGTGCCTTGGTACGTCAGCGACATTCCCCGATCATACAATGCTTGCTAACCCACTTCCAAACAGGTACTTCCCATACTACATCACGGTCGCCTCCCTCGTCGTCGCCTTCATCATGCTCCTCCTCTGGCTCATCTTCCAGCGCCGCCTGCTCCCCTCGATCGTCATGATAGGAGGGTTCATTCTCTTCATCCTCTGGTTGGTCGGGCTCATCGTCATCTCGGTGCAGCTTTGGGGCCCTTCGGGATCTGTGAGCTCGAATTGCAACCTGTTTGTCTTCGGCGCAAACCCAGCACCAACAGGGCAGACTGTGCAGACGCTGGCGTGGCTCGAGCAGAGGAGTATTTGCCAGAGCTGGCAGGCGGTTTTCGCGTTCGGGATGGTCGGGGGTATCTTCTTGCTCTGGATCATGGTTATGGCATACCAGGTGTTCGCGGGTGACACATAACGTGGCAGTGGAGCTGAAAACGAAGAGCGGTTGCGAAAGGTGTTCTTTTCTTGCTACATACTTTATGCTTTTGGCGTTTTAGCCCCAGAGGGGCTTAGGTGGCGTATATGGTGGTTTGATATTTAGAGCGGATTTGGATTTGGGTGCATAGATGAACGGCGTTTGGGAGCATATAGGGAGGAGGATCGTCACAGGCTCTGGAATGAGCCGACATGTACGATGTGGTGAGTTGGAATATGGCACAGCGGATGGTGCGTGTATCATACGATGGATAGCCTGTATGTGGTGGTATTCTGGCGATGAAGCCATCTCAGCTGAAGGAAGTTTGGACATGATCACATATTAGTTTCCCGGCGAGCTGTCGTTTAAGACAGGCTCCAGCGGACAAATTTATTGGATCTCCGTAATTAATCAGAACTGAAATCGAATCCTAGTAGTTTCTGTAGGGGAATAACGGGAACCTTGCCCTAGGTGAACCGAGGCCCTTTTGTGAATTATTCAACCCCAGGTATGCTTACCCAATGAGCATTCAAACAAAATGCCTTTAATCCATGCCATTCGATCGATTCCGTCTGCGCCATGAGCAGCCTAGTGCCAATAAGGTGAAGTGTCACACCGTCCTTGAGCGTTCATACATTCAAACGTCTCGAGACTCAATCACAGCTTTCGGTGACACATCACATCGGTATATCTGGTGTCGTTTCTGTCTGTCTTATAGGTTAGAGGTCGAAAGTCAAGCTTTGTATCGAATATCACATGTGGCTTTGCAAGAAACTCTTAACGCGGATTGTGTGCTCTCCTGCAGAGTCTACTAGTTTTCTCGTGGGCTTCCTCTGCTTTTCATTCCGTTTTTATTTCTGGCATTTAAGACTAGGAATACCGAGCCGCCGATGACGAAACCCATTGGTGAAAGGATGGAAGCCGGAGAGGGCAGAGGAAAATCTCCGCCATTTGCATAAACTTCCATGTCTGAAACTGGTACGTCGAATCAACACGGTGCAGCATGGAGACGAGTAGAGCTTGCAGTCAGAGGCGTTCGTGGCGCTCGGGATTTTTGGCGAAGGAACCAAAGAAATGACACTCCCTGGGCCCAAGGATCTGTACTTCCGCGTTAATCCCCTGTAGACAAGGCGTTGACTCACCGGCAATAGGATTCTGTTCCTGGAATGTCATCATTTTGGCTGAGCTGTGCTTGCATGCTGAACGCGATACGACGCGCCAAGCCCGATGGCGCGCGGTTCGGAAATCCTTCTCTGCGCGCTTGTCTCCGAGCTTATCTCCGCCCAGAACTCCTTATATTTGTGCCAGCAGCCCATCTGGAGGTCCCAAGACACAGACATCTGTTGTCAAAGCACTCGGGAAACACGGGGGGAAAACACACAATCTGCACTTTGCCTTCGCCTTCTGACATCAACTCAACCGTAAGTTTCACCCTCAACCCCACAGTATCACATCGGCTTACCCACTTCAGGTCTAAACTCTCACCAGCACTCTCGCTCTAACATTCAAAATGGCCCCAGCATCACTCACAGCTCTTCACCTGGCAGCGCACGCCTTCGCCACCATATTCATAGGCTTTGGCATCAACGCTGTCCTGCGACCCGCCAACGCCCTCACCTTCTTCGAATGGACAGCACCAGTCGCCACGGCCGACGCTCAGCTCGTCGATAGCCTTCTTGCCGTATACGGCGTGCGCGATGTCTTCATGGGTCTGGCCATCTACGCCTCTGCGTTCTGGGGGACGAACAAGTCGCTCGGTTGGACGCTTATCGCCGCCAGCGCAGTTGCGGCAGCTGATGGGTATATCTGCTATACTTATGGAAACGGGCAATGGAATCATTGGGGATACGCACCAATGATCACGATTGTTGGGTCGTTGCTGGCGGGGCTGTTTTGATTTTGAGATAGCACACGGGGGAAGGTTTGAATCAATAATACATGGTGGTCATCAGACCAAAGATTCAATCCAGATCGACCTGCAGTGTTCTCGCTCATGTTGAATGCCAGTTTGAATGATGCGGTGTCATGCTGCTTGGGAAAGACCAAGTACATTTGAACTTGAAACAGATAGACTGAGCGCGAGTACATTAGGCAGTGTTGCCCTCCACATGTTTGTACGTGTAGGTGGCTGCTCGTCGCGAAGAGCATCGCACTGTTTAGTGGAAATTGTGTAAGTGAACTGTGGGGCTGTTGTCATCTTTGTGCTGTTTTCACAAGCCACGGATTGTCAGCGCGGCAAGTACCGCGTGCTTTGAAAACCAAATGTCCGTCTATTCTTGCCCTTTAGAAAACGACTGAGTGTGGAATCCTATTCGGACTTTTGATGTAATTCGGCCTGTTTTGCGCAGCTTCACCAGTTCGCTGTTTGCTTCTGCTCTGGAGAGAACAACATCCTGGGCTTCCCCTGCATCGAGCTTCGAAAACGGGGTTCCGGTTCGGGACCTGTTTTGCAGGGATCCTCGTCGCGCTGCGGCTGTCGTAGCAACGGAGCAGGGATTGTGACGAACTTTCGAGGTGGGGCGCACGGGGCAGAACACGGTCACGACTATGGATTTTGGGCTGTCCCGCAGGCCTGGAGGAGCCCCAAGCGCATTCCCAGGTTGCGACTGCCTGCATTTACCCTCTTCGATCATCACCAAAATACAGGAAAATATTATATCGCGATCGCTGTCGCTATTCTGATTTCTGCTGCCGCTCCCGGCCGACCATGAGGTCGTGACGTATGCACCAGTTCCTGCGTCCCGCTTCCCGCCTGGACCCCGCGACAAACCGCGCCGATGGACGAGGACGAGAGTCTCAGAGAGAGCCTCAAGGAGAGCAACCAGAATACCCCCGATTCGCGCCCTTCTACGGCACACAGGGTGACTGGCACAAACGATGCGGCAGCCGATTTTTCGGACAAGCCCGCGTCCCCCATTAGAGAGAGCCTCGACGGCAACCGCCCCCGGCGGCCTTCCTCGACAGTCTCCAATGCGACGGCAATGAAGCCCGAGAATATACCCCCCCTCCACCCGCCTGCACCGCTCCTCTCCGTTCCCGAGAGCAGCTTCATCGACGGTCCCAGCATCGAACTTAGGCATTCCGACTCCCAAGCTGAGATCGCCGTCAGGCAGCATCTCCAAGACATCGAGTCGAGCTTCTCAGCGCCCCTTTCGCCCATACCGGCTTCCAACAATGGGATCGACGACACATACCTTTTCGATTCGCCCTCCAAAAAACCCACAGCAAGACTACCGCCCAGACCAATCCCGGCGTCAAGATCGCTCCCCGATGTGAGCGAGTCCACCGAAGAGTCCCAGTTCCTTCCCATGCAAAACATGCGAAACCCAACCTTTTCCACCGCGACACAGGAAACGGATGACTCCCAGCTGGCCCAAAATAGCAACGATCACAGCGCAGCAAGTACCGGCAACGGGACATCGCAACTGGAAGCCTTTTCTTCGTCTCCCACGGCCGCGGCCACTGCTAGAACCATTTCTCGAGCTGTGTCACAGGCGAGCGCTGGTTTGCTACAACAAACGGAGGAGGACTATAGCCAAGACTACAGCCAGGATGACAGCCGGGATGCGTCAGAGGATTCTGGCCACGAACAAACAGGTACGGATTCCGAGCACGTACAATCGCAGCAAGGGCCATACGCTGGTGTCTCGGGGGGGCTTCGGCATATGAGCTCAGAGCAGAGCCTCCATCGGGCATCCCTTGATGCGGGACACACGCCGGGGCAAGCCCTGAGAGTTGCCAAGCAACGTTCCAAGTACCTGCGGAGCCGGAATGCCAGCCAGCGTTCTTCAATCTCGTCACTGGCCACTGACCCCGAGAGCGACGTGACCGTGGGTCTGGGAACCGATTATGCATTACAATCTGGTGGTGCAACCCCATCGCTGGGCATGCCGCGAAGTTTGAGTAATATTCTGTCGCGGTCGATCAGCATGGGCAGTATGGCCAGCGGGATCGATGATCTGCACGACAATTCCGGGCCTGGATTCGGCCACCTCGAGACGCTGGAGGAAGTTGTATCGCCACAACGACCGAGACGAAATGATCAAGACGATGACCTCCTCAAAACTCCGAAAGCGAAACGTAACTCCGCCTTGGCTGCGCCAACCGACACCGTCATTGCCCGACACGTACGGGACGTTCAGGTTCCTGAATCCCTTGCTAGAGAGTACAAAACGAAGGGGGGCTTGGTGACGCCGCGTAAGCCCGTCGACTTTAACACGGCCGGCCTGGGTGCATCAACGGCGACGAGCCGCCATGGCGGGAGGAGCTTAACGCTGAAAGAGCAGAGCAGCACGATCGAGCGACTGAGCAAAGAAAACTTCGACCTGAAGCTCAAGGTGATGTTCTTGAGCGACCGCCTCGACAAACTTTCCGAGGAGGGTATTAAGGAGATGATCTCGGAAAATGTCGAGCTCAAGACGGGCCTGGCGGTGCTTCAACGGGACAACAAGGTGTTGCGAAGACGAGTCAAAGAGCTGGAGAAACAAATGAAGGATGAAGACCAACGGCCAGGAACTGCCCGGAGTATCTTGTCGGACGATACGCAGAGCGCAGCTTATGACCAAGAGGCGCACGAACGCGAAGAGGAGATCACATATCTCAGGGAACAGATGGAGGAATATATTACCGAGATCGAGAGACTCAGAAATGAGAGTATGAAGCAGGAGGCTGAAAAGCGACGCATGGCTGACGTGGTCCGAAGTCTCGGCGAGAGAGCGGGAGAGCGGATGGGTGAAAATCTCGGCCGTCAAGAGGAGGCTGATGTCTGGAAGGACCTTCTAGAGCAAGAGACGGCTAGGAGGGAGCAGGGCGACGACGACAATCGCCGCCTTCGGGACGAAATCTTCCGTCTCAAGCAGGAGCTCTCGTCTCACACCGCTGGTGGGGCGCTACACCATACCACCAATATCTATAACATCACAAAGAAGCAGCGGGACCAGCGGGATCTGCAGATGTCACCCACTCGTTCTGCCACAGGGTACTCGAACGATATGGACCTTTCTGGAAACTTGAGTTCGGGAAGTACCCTAGTTGATGAGCTCAGGCGAGAGAGTGAGCAACTTCGGCACGAGAACGCCGAACTACGCCGTGAAGTCGGTGCGCAGACGTCTATGCTCACTTCGAGAAATCGCGAGAAGGAAAGGCTGTACCAAGAGATTGAAGATCTCAAGATGGCGCAGCGCCGTGGCGGGCCGGCGCCCTCTACCATCGATAGTATTCTTGAGAGGTCAGCATCCCGTGCCGGGGCTCACGAGCGGTCTAGGTCACAAGCCAGTGGCGGAACCCGTCTTGCGGCAACCACAATCGACGATCCCGACCGAGAGGAGCTGGAAAATAAGATGGCCGAGCTGCGCGACAAGAACAACGAGCTGAAGCTGCAGAATCAAGACCTGCAGCGTGAATTGGAGACCTGCATGGAAGACTTTGAGATGGCGGTCGACGCTAAAAAACAAACCGAGGAGCATGTAGCAGTCTTGCAGGAGGATCTCGAGACCGCCATGAACGATCTAATGGCGCTGCAAGCGGAGAGAGACGAGGCGCTGCAGGAGCACGCCAACCTAGAGAACGAGTTCGAGGCGTTGCGTAAAGAAGCACAGGAAGAGATCGATGCCTTGGAAGGGGAAGCGGACCAGCGAAACGGAGAGATTGAGCGACTGCAGCTCGAGTTGAGCGACCGGACTGAAAATTTTGACGCCTTGCAAGAAGAGATGCGCAAGATGAGCGACGCACTTATTCGTCTTGAGGACGAACAAGAGGCTAAGCACCGGAGGATCCAACAGCTGGAAGAGGAGCTTGGTGACGCCAACAGGGAGCTCGAAGATCTGGAGACGAAGCTTTTGGAAGCAAACGACAAAGCCAACAGGTTGTCGGTGCAGCAAGAGTCCAGTCAGGGCGAGATCGCATTCCTTCGCGAGGAGCAGGAGGGCGACAAGATTCGAATTGGTGACCTCGAGGCCATGCTCGCTAACGCTGAGCAGAGCTTGCGCGAGGAGAAAGACCGCGCAAGGGAGCTCGAGCAGAGGCTGGCTAATGAGCGGAGGCAGCGAGAGATTGTTGCGACCAGGGAGAAGGAAGAGGTCCAGCAGTTTGTCAACGAGCTCAACAGGGAAGCATCGACAGCCAAGGACGAGGTCAGGCGGCTGCGCAAGAACCTTACGAGTAGGGAGGTGGAAGCCACTGAGTGGAAAGAGAGGCTTGTGGAGTTGGAGAATAACCTGCGAGAAGCATTGGGAGACTTGAATGGCACAAGATCAAGTCTACTCAAGGTGAGATTATCTTCTTTTTTCCCTGTTTGCAATCGTGACTAACCGGTACCCCAGTCAATCGCCAAGCTCCAGCGAGACCTCGAGAACACCGTTAGGGACCTCGATGCTACCAAAGTTTCTCTCATGGAGAAAGACCGCATCATCAAGCAGCGTGACACTTTGCTGGAGTCACACGCCCTTGAGTCCCGGAAGCTTGCTGACATGCTCGACAAGGAGCGGCAGGCTCATCGGAACTCCAAGAACCAGTTCGAGACTTTCCAGAAGACGCACCAGCACGTCACCCGAACCGTCACTTCCCAGGACGCGCGTATCCTTGAGCTTGAGGCTACCAAGAACCAGGACAAGAGACGGTTGGCACAGTTGGAGGCCACCTTCAAGGAGCAGCTCACGGAGCGGAACAACCTCTTGCTTGTCCTCTGGACACGCCTGTCCGCGCTTTGTGGTAGCGACTGGGCCCACGATAATAGCCTTATCAACGGGCGAGCCCTGCCCAGTCTGGAGGCTGTGGCGACAATGCTGCCAGGCTTCAGCAAGAACCTACTCGCGGCCGTCAAGGCCATTGAGACCATCATCGGCAGCTTCCAGGGTAAGATCAAGAGCGTCGAGAAGGATCTCTGGCGCGAGTACCAGACACTCGAGGGCCACCTGGACCTCCGAACCAAGAAACTCGAACGGCTTGAGGCCATCGTTCGCAACAGCATTGCAACGGGCAGCCTCGGGGGTGGCGAGGCACAGAGTCGACTCGCCAGGCTAGAAGAAGCGTACCGCCAGCTGAAGGTCGAAAATCACACGTTGCGAACCGCCGCCGAGGTGCGAGCGCGCGCTGCTTATGCTCATACTGGGGACCCAAACGGTTTAATAGCGGACAATTCCTCTGGAGGAGGGAGCCCAAGTCCGTCGGTGCCGACCGGGCCCAAGGCCAAGGATCGCACCTCACGGATACCGAAGTCTGGCAGTCGCGGTAGCTCGCTGGGGCGATCAAGTACCATGACACGCAACTCAAGTACACACAGGGTCAACCTCGCTGCTGAGGAACTTGGTCTCGTTGAGCCAGAGGACCAGGAGAAACAATCGCTACAGGCCGACCAACAGTTGCAGCCACCACGAAGTCAAGGCAGCATGTCTGGCTCAGCCTCCGGGTCAACCACCGCCGCGACGGGTAACGTGATGGATAGCAAGTGGATGCTACGCCTGCGCGACCTCGAGTACAAGCTCAAGGCCGAACGTGAGGGCCGTCTGCTCGACCGCGGGGAGGCCATGAAGCGCATCAACGCAAGTGAGAACGAGAATCTGTCATTACGCGAGAACCTGGAACGCGAGAAGCGGAGGCAGGGCCGATAGATGATGCCTGCGACTTCTGCGGCGGCGGCAGCGGTGTCGGTTGGTGCGGTTGCAACGCGGGTGCGAAGGAGGTTGTCATGGTGGGGGCGCAGGTGAATCTTCAGTTTTACCGCTGACAGTTGGGTTATTTCTACACTTTTTTTTTTTTTTGGAGTCATCCGTCCACATGCCTTGCTGAGGAAGAGTGTCATGTGTGATGCGGGCCGTGTGTGTTATGGTGCGTGCAGTGTATTGCGTCGGCGTCTTGTATGATGTGTGTGTACGAATACGGCCTTTGCTTTCGCTGTTTGTATATTTTCGGGCATTGTATTTCCTCCCTTTTCTTTACCCTCGTCCCTGATGCATGGATATTATTCTTGGTTCTTTCTGGATTGGGTTCCACAATGGCATTGGTAGTGATAGTGTGTATGTCCTCTGCGAATTGTGATATGGCGTGTATGGCAAAGAGGCGAGTCAATATACACAGAAGAGAGGACAGGCGAAGAAATTCATTATCGTTTGTCGCCGTTAACATTGACTGGGTGGTGCTGGGCTTGTGGCGTCATCAGTCATCAGGGTTCTGCTTGATCTTGCGTTTTGCCACCTTATATCTGGGAATCCCATTGTTTCCACAAACCGTGTGCCGTGCGATGGGCGCCATCCAATGTGTCCTTGATCCTGCCTGGCGAACGGTTGGATGTTTGGGAAGAATGTCAGCAGCCTCAGATAAGTCCGTCACCAGATCACGAGCAAAAAGGAATACGCCATCGCAGAAAATCTCCACGGGTAGCTCGAGAGAAAGAGGTAAAATTTCATCCTCATCATAAGGTGTTTACATACACCGTTTTAGAAGAATATTATGTAAATGGCATCATATGCCGTGATCTCAAGATCCATTCCAAGATACTCCGCGCAATGCAAATGTAGCTCTGCTGTCAAACTCCAAAAGACGCAAGACGCTCGACTCGAACAAAAACCCCCCCAAA